>Ga0334722_10006579_pt1 | contig 11447 bp, 9 predicted proteins | sample C3_bottom_MG_FD_207210 | JGI IMG/M metagenome (GOLD analysis project Ga0334722, IMG submission 207210) | Sediment microbial communities from Yellowstone Lake, YNP, Wyoming, USA - C3_bottom | ecosystem: Environmental > Aquatic > Freshwater > Lake > Sediment | place: USA: Wyoming | collected...
CAGGCGTCGCGTGGCCAACTGGAGGCACACCCGATAAGCCAATTGGCACTATCTGGGCTGCCATCGGTCAAAGAGGGCAGCCTGCAGATGTGGGTAAGTTTATGGCGTTTGGTAGCCGGCAGACCATCCTTCAGTCAGCAAGCAATCAACTGCTTGGCGCCTTATGGAGAAAAGTGGAGAAGGGGATCCCCGCTTTTCCCTTATTAGACGATTGAGATCCCTTGCGTGCGCCGTGCGTCTTCAAGCCGCTCGCGCTGCTCGAACTGCTGGTGCTCATACCATTTTTTGATCCATTCACTCTTCTCTGCTGCCTGCAGTGTGCAATGGCGCACCTCATCATCGGGATGCAGCAGGTCGACAGTTGCTTGCAGGCCTGGGATCACGTCATTGGGTTTCATGGTTTCGCAAGGAAGACCTGTTTTCACTCGAATATGATCGATGTTTTTGGCAGTGAATGTGCCAGGATTGATGTTTGTGTTGTAGTCGGTAAGATTCTTAAACGCATTTACCATGTGCAGGGCGGCGGCTTCCTTGTTAAAGGCAGCATGCATCTCATAATCTGTAAAATTCATATCTCCTAAAGCAATGACGTTGTAATGGGGCTTGCTATGGGTCAGGACATATTTGGCAAATTCATTTCTTCCTGGCTTATCGGGTGCTCCAGGAACGTGGGCATGAATAATTTGGAACCTCTGATGCGTTGCTTTCTCTAGGAACGCAAGGTCCATGAGCGGTCTGATAGGATCGGAGTTAACAAATGGTGTGGCAATTGTGCTTGCCTTTTCGAGGTACTGGAAGGTCTTTTTATTGTAGACGACTACATTATGGTCAATTGAGGTAGCGGGGCTCTCTGATAGCACGATACCCATGTGCGAGGGGAGCATTTTTTCAAAAACTCGAACAAATTCTGGACTGCACTCTTGGAGTGCAAGGATGAGATGGCTGCCGTGGGCAGGGCTATTCATGATTTGAAGTAGCATGCTTGCCACAAGCTCATCACGCATCGTCAGGCCTGGGTATTTGAGACTCTTCTGATCGTGGAGCTTAGAGATCATGGAGCCATTGAGCCCTTGAGAATCTCGATCTGTGACCCACTCCATGAAGTGGTTATTCAGCACGTTCCAGGAGATGACGTGGGCATTTCCCACTTTTGCCCCTACGGGAAGGTGGTCTGAAGGAAACTGCCACTTTTCAGCCAGTTTACCAACATAATTGGAGAGGGCTACTTGATCAGATGGGTCGATTGCTTGGAATGCTCTAACAATGCCCTGCAGTTCCCATTTGAGTTGCAGCGCTTTGATTTGTCCTCTCATTTGGCCGCCACGCAGCGTTGTCATGAGTGCATGCCCCACGCCAGACACGTAGTTTCCTTTGGCAAATTCATGGCGCGCTTCTAAGGCGCCGCTTAGCATTTGGACTGCAAGGAAGCAGATCGCAATTTCTGGCCCTCCACACAAAAAGACAGAGAAATAGAGGGAATTGCTGAGAATTTTTAGACAGCTCTTTAGAGCCTCTTCACGGTTACCTTCGCGCAAGTGCTTGATTAGGGAGCGGATCTCAATGACCAGATCATAGCCAGTTGAAATCAATATGCCAAGTGGGTGAGCAAAAAATGTGCCAGCAAAGCTGATGACCGCGATCATGGTGGCGGTGGCTTCAGAGAAAATCTTTTTGTGGTCTCCCTCTTGCAATGCAGCGGCAAGTCCCACAGCAGAAGTACCAACGCGCAAAGCGCCCATTCCAAGGGCAACAGGAAAACTGAATGGCTTATAAAGAGTTAAAAATGGGAGGGAAGCGGTAGCAACCTCTTTACCAGTTTCCCAAGCCTTGCCATGCCATGTGCTTATCTGGGGAGTGAGTGGGATAGATTGTCCGTGGTTGCTTGTGTCTAAAACAGTGGGTAATGCCATAATTAACTCCTTTGTTTAGTTAAAGGAGGATAATAGCACATTGTGTCGATTTAGTGTAGAGGCAATCTGTTTCAACAATTAATTTATTTCATTCTAGTTTTTAGTTAAATCCATGCTGTAATTTGTAAATATAAGTTTGTTGTTAATTCGCATGATTGCCATATTTGTTGCTTGCGGTTTTTAATGCGTTTTATTATAATACATCGCAATTATGGCAGATTTAATTCAACAGTTACAACATCGTGCAATCGAGCCGCAGTCTTATTATCGTCGCTTTGAAAACGACTTTCCTGCGGCATCCCCTACGCAGACACCCCCCACTTCTTGGGTGGCGGTGGGTAAGCGCTGCGCCCTTCTGGCGCTGCCCTTTGTGAGTTTGTACAAACCCTTGGGGACGGGCATCTCTTTGTCGATGGGTGCAGTGCGCAGCTTGACGTCAGCCTTTGCTGCTTGGAGCGCTGGGCAAAAAGGCGCCTTGCGGGAGTGCGCTACCTCTCTTGTTCAAATGGCGCTTGCTACCCTCTCTGTTGTGGCTACTATTTTTTCCTTCACGGCGGGTCTTTTCTTAATTACAGGGGTTGACACACTGACAAGTGGTGCAGCTGTTGTGCAGCACCTGTTTAATGGGAATTGGCATGAGGCGTTTGAGGAGCTTTTACAAACGGGCGTAGGTGTTTTCTATTGCGCCGGTATGTTTGCTGGCCAGTTAGAGATCGTTCTTTTGAGCTCTCTTTTGCAAGGAGCCCTCTCTTTGTTTCAGGCGCGCAAGGAGTTTGTAGCGGGGCGTTTCCCAGAAGCGATTGCAAAAGTCGTGATGAGTGGCTTGCGACTACATCAAGCAAAAGCCACGTTCCACTTGATACAGCGGCGGGATTTTTTACTCTCAATCGAGGCGTATAGAAAGTTAAGCGAGCAGGTGCGCAAAGGTAGAGAAGATGTTGCACATATCAGTGATAGCGCGCTGAGCGATCTGTCCGTTGTCGTCAAGGATAAGGAGGTTGTCCTTAAAGATGCTCAAGGGCGCACCTATTCTTTCGGCTCCCATTTTCATGGCCATGGAGAGGGGCTTGTCAAAGGAGCCAACCTGACGTTTCGTCAGGTGCAGGTAGGGGGAGTAAATAAGATCGAGCTGGAGTTTAAGGTCAACCACGTCTTTAGAACCAGAATTCAGCAGGCAATCCAGGGGATGCAGGGGTTGGGTGCATCAGAACTAAAAGAGATGTTGGCTCTTAGTCACTCTCATGCATCTGACATCCATATCCAGAAAAAAAACTTGCAGCTGGGTTCTTACATGTTAGGTTTTGCAACAGAAATTAAGCTAGATGGACTGGGCACGATCACTGTTGGCAGTTCTCCTGGGGTTCCCAACCTGTATGATCGGGTCACCGTGCAACTAGATGAGGGAAAATCTCTGTACGCATGGCATGAGACCCTCTCCTTTTTGGATCTAGATGCAGCGCTGCGCGCCTCTTCGCAAGAGGATCTTACACGGCTTAAAATCGGTCACCTGTTTCGCATAATTTGTCCCAGAGAAGCAACCCGCTTTGAGCGCACCGATGCGTTCTTTACCCTCCCCTTAGAGGAGCTCAAACAGCGGATCATCGCGCAGGCCCCTGGCATGAAAGAGGCCCTCCAGCAATACCTGGATAAGATGCGCGAGGAGGAAATTCTGCCGGGTAGAGTGCGCTACGCTATTTCGGGACTGGCTGAGCAGAGTCGCGCGCTTGGCGCTCGGGGCCTTGTCGCAGCCGTTACTGGAGCCTACTCAGACGCTGCGCTCTTTGATCGGGTGGGGTCGATGTTGACGATGGGGATGCTCTCTACTGAGACGCGCTACAGCAATGGAATCAATGCGTCAGGACTTAGTCCTACCGCTGATTTTGTTACAGGAGGAGCAGATAGTGTTTACGCACAAATGATCACCGAAAAAAATTGCGCCGATCACATGCCACTGAATGCCCTTTTTTACAGTGGTAGAGTGAGGATGATGCTCTCTTTGGATGCCCTTGAAATGGGCAGCTATCAATCTTTCCACGACGCGTTTGGTAGAAGAGACATTTGGAGCTCCTATGCAGATCGCCCCAGTCTGTTTGAATTCATTCAGAAGCATCACAAGTATGCAACTAGTGGCCATGAACTCTGCTTTAAGGAGCGGATCCCTCCCCACCTAATTCAGGGGCTCATTGTGGCAGATACCAAAACGCGCGATGCGCTCACAGATTATCTCAGGGCAAGGAACATCATCCAGAAAAACGCAGCGGGAGAGGAGATGCTTCTTGGGCACTCAGTCGATCAGTTCATTCGCGTGGGCACGCATGCCAGCGAAGAGCTTTTCGCGTAATTTCGTGTATGTCATGTTTTTGTTAATTTATTATATTATTGTTTTTCAGTTATGAACACTTTAATTCAGCAATTAGAACATCATGCAATAGAGCCGCAGTCTTATTATCGTCGTTTTGAAAACGACTTTCCTGCGGCATCTTCTGAACAGACACCCCCCACTTCTTGGGCGGAGGTGGGTAAGCGCTGCGCCCTTCTTGCATTGCCCTTTGTGAGTTTGTATAGACCTTTTGGTACGGGCATCTCTTTGTCGATGGGTGCAGTGCGCAGCCTGACGTCAGCCTTGGCTGCTTGGGGCGCTGGACAAAAAGGCGCCTTGCGGGAGTGTGCCACCTCTCTTGTGCAAATGGCGCTTGCGACGCTCTCTGTTGTGGCTACTGTTTTTTCTTTCACGGCGGGTCTTTTCTTAATTACAGGGGTCGACACACTGACAAGTGGTGCAGCTGTTGTTCAACACTTGGCTGCAGGGAATTGGCATGAGGCGTTTGAAGAGCTTTTACAAACGGGCGTAGGTGTTTTCTATTGCGCCGGTATGTTTGCTGGCCATCTAGAGATTGTTCTTCTGACCTCCCTTTTGCAAGGAGCCCTCTCTTTGTTTCAGGCGCGCAAGGAGCTTGCAGCGGGGCGCTTCCCAGAAGCGATTGCAAAAGTCGTAATGAGCGGTTTGCGACTGCATCAGGCAAAAAACACTTTCCACTCGATACAGCGGCGGGATTTTTTACTCTCAATCGAGGCATACAGAAAGTTAAGTGAGCAGGTGCGCAAAGGTAGAGAAGAGATCGCACACCTCAGTGATAGCGCGCTGGGTGATCTGTCAGTTGTTGTCAAAGATAAGGAGGTCGTCCTTCAAGATGCGCAAGGGCGCACCTATTCTTTCGGCTCCCATTTTCACGGTTATGGAGAGGGGCTTGTCAAAGGAGCCAACCTGACGTTTCGTCAGGTGCAGGTCGAGGGAATAAATAAGATCGAGCTGAGTTTTAAGGTCAACCACGTCTTTAGAACCAGACTTCAGCAGGCAATCCAGGGGATGCAGGGTTTGGGTGCGTCAGAACTAAAAGAGATGTTAGCAATTAGCCATTCCCACGCATCTGACATCCATATCCAGGAAAAAAACTCTCAGCTCGGGCCTGATACTGGCCCTCACATATCAGATCTTGCAACAGAAATTAAGCTAGATGGACTAGGCACGATCACTGTTGGCAGTTCTCCTAAAGTTATCAACCTGTATGATCGGGTCACCGTGCAACTAGATGAGGGAAAATCTCTGTACGCATGGCATGAGACCCTCTCTTTCCTGGATCTAGATACAGCGCTGCACGCCTCTTCGCAAGAGGATCTCACACGGCTTAAAATCGGTCACCTGTTTCGCACCATTTGTCCCAGAGAAGCAACCCCCTTTGAACGCACCGATGCGTTCTTTACCCTCCCCATAGAGGAGCTCAAACAGCAGATCATCGCGCAGGCCCCTGGCATGAAAGAGGCCTTCCAGCAATACCTAGATAAGATGCGTGAGGAGGAGATCCTGCCTGGTAGAGTGCGCTATGCTATTCCGGGACTGACTGAGCAGAGTCGCGCGCTTGGCGCTCGGGGCCTTGTCGCAGCCGTTACTGGAGCTGACTCAAACGCTATGCTTTTTGATAGGGTGGGATCGATGTTGACGATGGGGATGCTCTCTACTGAGATGCGCTACAGTAATGGAATCAATACGTCAGGACTTAATCTAACGGGTGATTTTTTTACAGGAGGAGCGGATAGTGTTTACGCACAAATGATCACCGAAAAAAATTGTGCTGATCACATGGCATTGAATTCTCTTTTTTACATCGGTAGAGTGAAGATGATGCTCTCTTTAGATGCCTTTGAAATGGGCAGTTATCAATCTTTCTACTGTGCATTTGGTTGGAGAGGCCCTTCGAGCCTCTATACGGATCGCCCCAGTTTGTTTGAGTTCATTCAGCAGCACTCCCAGTATGCAACTAGTAGCCATGAACTCTGTTTTAAGGAGCGGATCCCTCCCCACCTAATTCAGGGGATAATTGTGGAAGATACCCACACGCGCGATGCGCTCGTAGATTATCTTAAGGCAAGGAACATCATCCAGAAAAACGCAGCGGGAGAGGAAATGCTTCTTGGGCACTCAGTCGAGCAGTTCATTCACGTGGGCACGCACGCCAGCGAAGAGCTTTTCGCGTAATTACTTTTGATTTTTCCTTCATGGTACAAAACAGCGGATTTACTCATCTATATCCGCAGTATTGTACCAAAACAGGGGGTGTCAATAAAAAATTACAAACAGTTTATTCGCGTGGGCACGCACGCCAGCGAAAAGCTTTTCGCGTAATACCTCTGTTTAAGGTAATATCTTCTCTCGGAGAACAGCATGACAGAAAAATATTTACTTCTCGATAGTGGCAACCAGCAGAAGCTGGAGCGGTTTGGCACCTTTGTGATGGCGCGCCCCTGCTCGCAGGCGCTCTGGAAGCCCTCCCTTGCCAAAGGGCAGTGGGATGGGGCAGATGCCCACTTTTCCCGTGATGGAGGCAATGCCTGGAACTATAGACAGAAGCTCCCCGAGAGCTGGATCACTGAGGTGGAGGGGGTGCGGTTTAAAATTTCTCCTACAGACTTTGGCCATCTTGGGGTCTTTCCTGAGCACAGTCAGCTGTGGAAACCGATGCAAGAGGCGCTCCGCACGCGCGCAGATTCCCCTCAAGTGCTTAATCTTTTTGCCTATTCTGGCGGCGCGACACTGGCTGCAGCTCAGGCAGGAGCGCGCGTGTGTCACCTCGACGCCTCTAAAGGGATGGTCTCCTGGGCAAGGGAAAATGCCACATTGAATGGTCTCTCTGGAGCCCCCATCCGTTGGATCGTGGACGATGTCTTTAAATTTTTAACCCGTGAGGTTAAGCGGGGGGTGCGCTACGACGGCATTATTCTAGATCCCCCTAGCTTTGGGCGCGGCAGCAGCGGGGAAGTGTTTAAAATCGAGCGCGACATCCATGCGCTGCTTCACCTCTGCCAGCAACTCCTCACGCAGCACCCCCTCTTTCTTATTTTTACCACGCACACTCCAGGCATGACGCCCCTTGTGATGCAACATTTAATGCATCAGGAAATGCAAGCACTGGAGGGCCGCATCGATACGGGAGAGATGATTCTCCCTTCAAAAAGTGGCATCGCTATTCCGTGCGGCAGCTTTGCAAAGTGGCAGCCTGCATGATACAAGAAGAGATCTCCAGTTTGCAGAACCCTAAGATCAAAAAGGCGGTGAAGCTGGCCGATCGCAAGGAGCGCAATGAGACGCACCTTTTTCTTATCGAAGGCTACCGCGAGCTCAAGCGAGCGCAAGAGGGGGGCGTGTGCATTCAGACACTGTTTGTCTGCCCCCCATTTTTCTTGGGCTCCAATGAGCATGCGTTGATTGAAGCAGTCCGCAAAGCAGGTGCGGAGGTGATTGTTTGTAAGGAGCAGGTGTTTGAGAAGCTCTCTTACAGGGACAGGCCCGATGGGTTAGTTGCCATCGCCGTGCAGATGCAAGAGAGGCTATCCGATCTTGCCGCACGGCTTGCCGGCAAGAAAGATCCCTTTTTAATCGTTGCAGAAGCCATTGAAAAACCAGGCAATCTGGGGACGATCCTCCGCTCTGCAGATGCTGCAGGGGTAGATGGCGTGATTGTGTGTGACCGCTGCACCGATATTTACAACCCCAACGTTGTGCGCGCAAGTGTGGGCACTTTGTTTACCCTTCCTGTCATCGAGGCTACAAGTGCTGAGACATTGGCCTGGTTGCAACAGAGAAAGATTAAGGTTGTGGCGGCGACTCCCTCTGCACAAAAGGAGTTTACAGCTAGCGATCTGACAGGTGGCGTTGCCATTGCTGTTGGCACGGAGCAACTGGGCCTTACTGACACGTGGATGCAAGCTGCCGATATTCAGGTCAAGATTCCGATGCATGGTGCAGCTGACTCCCTCAATGTCGCAACAGCCACCACGCTTTTGCTCTATGAGGTGGTGAGACAGAGGGGGAGAGGGTGAGGGAGATCTTTTGCGACAACCATATTCTTGTGGTTTCCAAGCCCTCTGGTTTGAGCACACAGCCTCATCCTGGTAAGGATGACAATTTGACAGATCAGGCCAAGGGGTTTATTAAGAGGAAGTATGATAAGCCGGGGAGGGTGTTTTTAGAGCCGATCCACCGGCTTGATAAACCTGTCAGCGGCCTTGTGCTCTTTGCGCGCACAAGCAAGGCGCTCTCCCGTTTGCAAGAGAGCATGCGCCAGCGCCAAATTACAAAGACCTACTTTGCGTGGGTGGAGGGGACACCGCCTCAAGAGAAGGGGGCGCTGGAGCACCTGCTCATCCACGATGAGCACAAAGCAAGAATCGTGAGTTTTCCTCATACAGATGCTAAGCGCGCGCGCCTACATTATGTGGTGTTGAAGCAGCAAGGGGAGCGCACTCTTGTGGAGATCGACCTGGAGACGGGGCGCTACCATCAGATCCGTGCGCAATTTGCCGCCATAGGCTGCCCTGTTATTGGCGACAGCAAGTATGGAAGCTCTGTGGTGGTAGGGGGAGAGAGGATCCTGCTGCATCACGGGAGGTTGCAATTTGTCCATCCTGTGACCCATGAGTTGCTCTCTTTCGAAGACGATTCCATCAGCCTATCTCTTTGATATTAAAGATGTTAATTCTGGCCGTAAACATGCATTTGCTTGTTTTCAGGTCGCCGTTTTGCTCCTAAAAATAAGTCCGTAAATAGGTAAAAGCTGATTTGCGGCCGCTTTTTATGGTGGCAAAAAGCGGCCGCAAACATGCATTTGCATGTTTACAGATTGATTGTATATGGTGGTTTCCTTATGATGTAGGCTAAAGAAGAGGGCTTTTTATGCACCAATCACCGTTTATTGGTCGAGACGCGGAAATGGAAAGACTGGAGGGACTTGCAAAGAAGAGAAGCGCCAGTTTAATAGTAGTTCGAGGGCGCAGACGTATTGGGAAAAGCCGACTTCTTGCCGAGTTTGGTAAAAAGATGAGGAGCTTCTTTTTTACAGGAACCCCGCCTAGTCGCAAGACAACTGCTCAGTTGCAGCGCGATGAGTTTGTTCATCAATTATCAAGAGCAGGTGTGCCAGGCGTTCAACCCGATGATTGGGGTAATATGTTTTGGCATCTTTCAAAACATACAGATAAGGGGCGCACTCTCATCGTGTTCGATGAAATTTCTTGGATGGGGAGTAAAGATTCAGAATTTTTGGGAAAACTCAAAAATTCGTGGGATATGTACTTCAGTAAAAATCCGCAATTAATCCTTATTTTATGTGGATCCATTTCTTCTTGGATCGAAGAGAATATTCTAAGCAGCACAGGGTTTGTTGGTAGAGTGGTTATGGACCTGGTCCTTGAAGAACTGCCCCTCAATGTGTGCAATGCTTTTTGGTATCCCAAGGAAAAAAAAGTTTCTTCCTATGAAAAATTCAAGTTGCTCTCTGTGACTGGAGGCGTGCCTCTCTACTTGGAGCAAATCCGGCCTGACCTACCAGCTGAGCAAAATATACGAGAGTTATGTTTTACCAAGGGCGGTCTGCTCGTTAAGGAATTTGAGGAAATATTTTCCGATGTTTTTTCTCGCAACATCGCCACTCATCGCGCAATCATCAATTGCTTGGCAGATGGCCCCAAAGAACTTGCTCAAATTTGTAAAGAATTAAAAAAGGATCAAGGAGGGAGACACAGTAAGCATTTAGATGAATTAGTTAAAGCAGAGTTTGTGCAGAGAGATTTCGCTTGGCATTTGCAGGATGGAAAAATGAGTAAATTGAGTCGCTATCGGCTCAGTGATAATTATCTCAGATTTTATTTAAAATACATTGCTCCCAATCATGCGAAAATTGATAGGGGAGGGTTTTCGAACTTGATGTTAGCTAATTTAGCCGGACTGGATGGGGTCATGGGATTGCAATTCGAGAACTTAGTGACCAATAACCGTAAGATTTTGTGGAAAATGATTGGGATACCTCCTGAAGAGATCGTAATGGATGGTCCTTTTTTTCAACATTCAGCTGCAAGGCAGGCTGGGTGTCAAATCGATTACATGATCCAGACACGCTTCAATACTCTTTATATCTGCGAGGTGAAATTCACTAAAAATCCCGTAGACCATCAGATCATCGATGAGATGGAAGAGAAAATAAAACGACTCAAGGTCCCTAAAAGGTGTTCCATTAGACCAGTGCTGATCCATGTCAATGGTGTAGAAGATAGCGTTGTGGACAAAGAGTACTTCGATAAGATCATCGACTTCGGCCAGCTTTTGGAATAGACTAGTTGGATGTCCAACTTACAAATAATTCTTTGGAATGTTTTCTATCTGTTCTTCTAATGACCAGTTGGCTGGCTTTTCATCTGGATTGACCCATTTACCGCCTTTTTTTAACCATTCTCTACGAAATTTTTTGACGTATTCAGGAGTGTAATCTTGATATCCAAAATCAACACCACAGCAACCACAAATTTCAAAGGCAGGGGTTTTGTCATCTTCTCCCCATGGCTTGAAATCTTGCTTTAAGCCACAGACACGGCAACAATAAGAGGCATCTTCATTTTTGCGCATTAAAATATTCTATATTTGTTGAATAAGGGTGATGATTTAGCCTGGGTTTGTACAGTGTTCTAGGTAATCCTTCAGTGTCGCCGGTGGGTCACTTTCTGATGTCGCTTGACAGCATGCCTCCGAATTGTCTATGAACATGGATTTTTAAGAAGTTTATCATGTAATTTCCATGCTGTTTTCTGGATCTTTCATTGACCAATATTTCCCTATCACGTTAAGGGTCTAATTTTCAACTTCAAGTGATTTAATCAGTTCTCTTAATTTGGATCCAGAGTACTCAAATTCAGGACCTTCTTCTAGTACGAACAAATCAACCATTATTTCTTCTAAATCTCTATCGATTCTACCACAATGGTGTAGATACATTTTATGAGCCCAGCTTCCAATGCGTTTTGGTTCATAGCCGAGATCGAGTTGGATTTTTAGATCTTTTATAAATTCCTTTTTTGAATAAGTCATGGCACCAGCTCCTGTGCAATTAATGGATAATGTGGGCTAGCTGAAGTGGACCCAGTGGGCTGGACAACTTTTTAGGTCGAAGTTGTTTGCTTCACGCTTGGGTTGACAACCGTGCCGCTAGAAAT
>Ga0334722_10006580_pt1 | contig 11444 bp, 7 predicted proteins | sample C3_bottom_MG_FD_207210 | JGI IMG/M metagenome (GOLD analysis project Ga0334722, IMG submission 207210) | Sediment microbial communities from Yellowstone Lake, YNP, Wyoming, USA - C3_bottom | ecosystem: Environmental > Aquatic > Freshwater > Lake > Sediment | place: USA: Wyoming | collected...
TGAACAACACCATGCTCGACCGGATGAACATGGGTAATATCTTCCAGACCGCCGCAGTGTACATGGATAAGTACAAGGACTTTAACTACTTTGGTACCGTTGGCTGGAGTCATACGGTTGCCAAGGCCACGGACGAGATGGGTATCACCCTGCTGGGCGATTTCTGGGCTGAACCAGAAAATAAAGACGGGTACAGCATCCTTGTTGGCGGCCGGTATGATATCCCGAACACCTCCCTCAAGATCGGCGCAGAGTACAACCACGGCACCAAGAATTGGGTGGCCTTTGCTCCTGGTCATGATGACATGTATTCCAGCAAGATGGCGACCCGTGGTAATGTCTATGAAGTCTACGGCATCTACGATCTCCCTGCCGGCGAGGCCATCTCCAAGTACGGCAAGGCCTTTATCCGCTTGGGTTACCAGCATTATGACTACAACTACACCTATAGCGCCATGTGGCTCGGCACCCCGAACAAGGTCGAAGATATCAAGAACGACCCGCTCATGGCCCAGTTCTATCCCGTTATCGATTCAATGGATCAGGTATACCTGACCTTTGAGGCGAATTTCTAAGCGAAGTTTCTTAGAAAGGGCTGTACCGAGGAAAAGTGAAGAGGGAAGGGCGCAAGCCCTTCCCTCTTTTTGTTTGTGGTGTGCTGTAGAAGCACCATAAGGAATTTGACGAAACGGAACCAGCGGGGTATTTTAAAACATGCCCATCATAAGTGTCTTTTTTGCATCGCAATTACCATGTATTGGCGGGAACATGGCCCGCCGGATTTTCACGCTAAATATGGTGAGTTCGAGGCGTTGATCAACATACAAACCCTTGCGGTCATGCGAGGGGCCTTGCCATTGGTGCTTGAGTGGGCAGTGTATACCGTGTCGAATAGTTGGAAGACTGGCGCCTGTGCGAGGGAAAGGCCATGCCGAAGCAGATTCAGCCTTTGGAGTGCATATGATTCCGTGGAAAGTGACAGTCCTGACAGTGATTGCCCCGTATCGCCTTAATGTGACCATTGCCGACGGTACAGCCGGTACCATTGACATGTCTGGGGAGCGATTTGAGGGGGTCTTTGTTCCTCTTGCCGACCCGAAATTTTTTGCCAAGGCGTGCATAGAGGATGGGGTTGTTGTTTGGCCAAATGGTGCGGGCATCGCTCTCGATGCCATGTTATGACGAGATACTGGCCCAGTGTGCCGCCTGACGGCCAAAGATTTTCAGGTTGCATTGTTGCGGAGAGGGAAGGGCGTTTGACTTCCCTCTTTTTATTTTGGAGTTTCTTTGTGCAATACTCTTTTTTTTCTCACACGCAAGCGCTGTCTGCCGTTACCTTCTCACGCCATGGCGGCGCAAGCGAGGCCCCGTATCATTCGCGCAATGTGGGCCTGCATGTTGGCGATGACGAGGTGCGGGTTCTGCGCAACCGGGCGTTGATCAAGGAAGAGCTTGGGCTGGCGTGCCTGGTTTCGGCGCACCAGGTGCACGGAGACAGCATTTTGAAGGTGGATTGGCTGCCGGAGGCGGATGTGGAACATGCGGGGCACGACGCCCTGATGACCAACCTCCCCCAGGTCGGCCTGATGATCCAGCAGGCCGATTGCCAGGCGGTGATGCTCTATGACCCGGAACACGGGGCAGTGGCTAATATCCATTCCGGCTGGCGGGGCAGTGTGCAGAACATCGTCGCCAAAACCGTGGCCGCCATGCATGCCGCCTACGGGACAAGGCCCACGGCGCTTCTTGCCGCGATCAGCCCATCCCTTGGCCCGTGCTGCGGAGAATTCATCCAGTATCACACCGAGCTGCCCCTCTCCTTTCATGCCTATCAGGTTCGGCCTAATCATTTTGATTTCTGGGCCATCAGCCGGGATCAACTCCGCGATTGTGGGGTACTCAGTGAACAGATCGAGATCGCGGGGAGTTGTACGGTTTGCGATGGGGATTATTTTTCCTATCGCCGCGACAAGGTTACCGGGCGTTTTGCCTCGGTGATAGGGATGCGTTAGCTGAGAGCTTTCAGAATTCAGCTGTAAGATAAAAGAAGGTGGAGAATGAATACTATGAAAAAGCTGCCGACTGACTGCGCATGCTAAATTCCCGCGCCATAGCCATGGATACGCTCCTCGCCTGGGAGAAATCGCCGGAGCCGCTGGATCAGGTGCTGGAAACCATGCTGTCCGGGTCTGCCGTGGACGATCCGCGCGACCGGCAGCTTGTTATGGCCCTGGTCTATGGGGTGGTTCGCTGGCAGGGCTATCTGGATGCAATCATCCAGAAATTTTCCAGCCATCCTCTGGGGGGGATGAAGCCTCTCACCCTCGCGGCTCTGCGGGTCGGCCTGTATCAGCTGGTTTTCCTGGATCGGATACCGGAATCGGCTGCCATCAATGAAACGGTGCAAGCCTTGAAATCGGCCCGGCAGCCGAAATGGCTCACCGGCTTTGTCAATGGGGTGCTGCGGGCCATGGTCCGGCAGAGAGCAACCCTACCCGCGCCCGATGAAGCGGCGGCGGTGTTGAGCCATCCGGTATGGCTGGTGGCGCGTTGGGAAGAGTTGTTCGGCCCGGTGCGCACCAGGCTGATCTGCGGGATAAACAATACCATGCCGCAGCTGGTGGTGCGGGTGAACAGCCGCCGCATCTCCGTGGATGACTGGCTCGCCCAGTTGCAGGAAAATGACATTGCGTGCGAACGCGGCTTGTTTGCCCAGGAGGCAGTGCGGATTGATAATTTTCAGGGCAGCATCACCGCCCTGCCCGGTTATGAGCAAGGCTTTTTTGTGGTGCAGGATGAGGCGGCCCAGATGGTCACCCAATTACTGGCTCCGTTTGTTGCCGCCAGATATCTGGACGCGTGTGCTGGGCTAGGCGGGAAGGCCCTGCATCTGGCCCAGCTGTTGCCGGAAGGCGGCAGGGTGGTGGCGGTGGACCCCAGCCTGAAACGCCAGGCCCTGCTTAAAGACAACCTGCGCCGCCTTGGCGGGCCGGAGATGGAAATCCATGGCACCACGCTCCAAAATTTCGCCGCACAGCGCCAGGAGGCCTTTGCGGGCGTTCTCGTCGATGCGCCTTGTTCCGGCTTGGGCGTTATCCGGCGGCAGCCTGATATCCGTTGGCAGCGATCGCTTGCGGCATTGCAAGGGTATCAGGAGAAGCAGCTGGCGTTGTTGGCAGCTGCGGCAGGGCTTGTGCAACAAGGAGGGGTGCTTGTCTATGCGACCTGTAGCATTGATCCCCTTGAAAATGACGAGGTGATTGCCGAATTTGTAACTGCGCATCCTGAATTTTCCATCACCCCGGCGCAGGAGTATCTGCCCGAAGCGGCCAGGGGCTTGTGCGATGGGACGGGGTTTTTTAAAACCACACCCGAGCAGGGGTTGGATGGGTTTTTCGCGGCGAGAATGGTGCGAAAGGGATAGCGCGTTGTTGTGTCCTCGCGATTGATGATTAATGTGGGTTATGACGGCGCGCAAAAATCAGCGCAATTCGTGGTAAACGGCTAATTGGTGTTCCATGGAACCAAAATATATCAGCATCCGTGGTGCAAGGATGCACAATCTGAAAAATATCAGTGTGGATCTGCCCCGCAATCGGTTGGTGGTTTTCACCGGCCTGAGCGGCTCGGGCAAATCCTCCCTGGCCTTTGACACCCTCTATGCCGAGGGGCAGCGCCGTTATGTCGAATCGCTGTCCACCTATGCCAGGCAGTTTTTGGGCCAGATGGAAAAGCCAGAGGTGGATTCCCTGGAGGGATTATCTCCGGCGGTGTCCATCGAGCAGCGGACCACCAGCCGGAATCCCCGCTCCACCGTAGGGACCATCACCGAGATTTACGATCACCTGCGCCTGCTCTTTGCCCGAGTGGGCAGGCCCTATTGCCCGGAGTGCGGCGAGGAGATTCGGCCCCAGTCCGTGCAGGACATGGTGGCAAGCCTGCTGGCCCTTGAGGAGGGGACGAAGATTGTCCTGCTGGCCCCGCTGCTGGACGGGAAAAAGGGCGAGCATCAGGCAGTGTTGCAGAAACTCCGGCGGGAGGGCTATGTTCGGGCGCGGATCGACGGGGAGATCCGCGATCTGGGTGAGGAAATTGTTCTGGAAAAGAACAAGCGCCACACCATCCAGGCGGTGGTGGACCGGCTGGTGATCAAGCCCTCGGTGGCCAGGCGGTTGTCCGATTCCGTGGCCACCACTGTGCAACTCGGCCTGGGCTTTTTGCTGGTGCAGCTGCCGGAGTCCGGCAAGGAGATTCTCTACAGCGAACATGCCGCCTGCGTCCGGTGCGGCAAGAGTCTGCCGGAACTGTCCACCCAGTTGTTTTCCTTCAACAACCCCAAGGGCGCCTGCCCGGAATGCGGCGGCCTGGGGGTGAAACAGTTTTTCGATCCGGACCTGGTGGTGCCCAACCCGCGACTCAGCCTCAACCAGGGGGCCATCCTTCCCTGGCAGTCCAACTCGCCTTCCACCTATACCCCGGAACTCATGGCCGCACTTGCCCGGCAGTACGGCTTTTCGTTGGATACCCCGTTTGCCGACCTGCCCGAACGGGCCAGGGAGGTTGTTCTGCACGGCAGCGGGTTCGAGGATATTGCCTTCGATTATGTGCGGTTCCGCAGGCTCCATACCCACCGCAAGCCCTTTGCCGGGATTCTCCCCCAGCTGGGTCGGCGGTACCTGGAGACCGGCTCCGGTTCAGTGCGGGAAGATCTGGAGCAGTACATGAACGAGCAGGACTGCCCGGCCTGTCACGGGGCGAGGCTCAGGCCCGAGGCCCTGGCCGTGCGGATCGGGGAGTGGAATATCCACGGCTTGACCAGCCAGAGTATCGGCGGGCTTCTGGAAATCCTGCCAGCCCTTGCCTGGACGGATCAGGAGCTGTTCATTGCCGAACGGATACTCAAAGAGATTGTTGACCGGCTCACCTTTTTGCACGATGTGGGGTTGGGCTATATCTCCCTGGCCCGCAAGGCGGCAACCCTTTCCGGCGGCGAGGCCCAGCGGATTCGACTGGCCTCCCAGATCGGCTCGCGGCTGGCCGGGGTCTTGTACATTCTCGATGAGCCCAGCATCGGCCTGCACCAGCGGGACAATGCCCGACTGATCAATACCCTGGTCAGACTGCGGGATTTGGGCAATACCGTGCTGGTGGTGGAGCACGACGAGGACACCATCCGGGCGGCGGATCATGTGCTGGACATGGGGCCTGGGGCCGGGGTACACGGAGGAGAGGTGGTGTACAACGGCGAAGTGGCCGGGCTGTTGCGCCACAAAGCCTCCATCACCGGCGGTTATCTTTCCGGGCGCTTGTCCATCCCGATTCCCAAAAAGCGGCGGCGGCCCGCCTCGAAAAAGGCCTGGCTCACCATCCGGCAGGCTACGGCCAATAACCTGCAAAAAATCGATGTCCGTATTCCTCTCGGTCTGATGACCTGCGTCACCGGGGTTTCCGGCTCGGGAAAATCCTCGCTGGTGATCGAGACCCTGTTCAAGGGGGCAGTCAATTATCTCGCGCACCCGCAGGGGCAATCCGGCAAAGGCTGTGCCTTTGCCGGCCTGGAGCAGATCGACAAGGTGATCGATATCGATCAGAGTCCCATCGGCCGCACACCCCGCTCCAATCCCGCCACCTACACCGGGCTGCTCACCCCGGTGCGCGAGCTCCTGGCCCGGTTGCCCGAAGCGCGGGCCAGGGGTTATCAGCCGGGCCGCTTCAGCTTTAACCTGAAGGGCGGTCGGTGCGAGGCCTGCGAAGGCGAAGGGGTGATCAAGATCGCCATGCATTTTTTGCCGGATATCTATGTGACCTGCGAGACCTGCGGCGGCAAACGCTACAACCCCGATACCCTGGACATTGCCTACCGGGGCAAGAACATTGCTGAGATTTTGTCCATGAATGTGGAGGAGGCCCTGGACTTTTTTGGCAAGGTTCCGCAGATCAAGGGCAAGCTGCAAACCTTGCTTGAGGTAGGGTTGTCGTATCTTGCCCTGGGGCAGTCCTCGGTGACCCTGTCCGGCGGCGAGGCGCAGCGGATAAAGCTGGCCAAGGAGCTGAGCAAAAGAAGCACCGGCAGAACCCTGTACATCATGGACGAACCCACAACCGGACTCCACCCGGCCGACATCCAGCATTTGCTCCATGTGTTGAACCGGCTGGTGGAGAGCGGCAACACCGTGGTTATCATCGAACATAATCTCGATGTGATCAAAACTGCCGATCATCTCATCGACCTCGGACCGGAGGGCGGAGATCAGGGCGGCGCCATTGTCGCCCAGGGGACCCCGGAGGAGGTGGCCCGTGTGGAGGAGTCGTACACCGGGCAATTTCTTAAGAAGATTCTGGAAGGGCGGGGTTAGGCTACGGCGTGAGTACCAGAATCGCGGCTGCCGGATGTAGTCCCGTGATTCGGCGAAAGTCGTTGTTAAAGATGTTGGTCATCTCGGATGCTTAATAAGGCATAAGAAGCTGTGAAGCAACGACCAGAAATGGACAATGTATCGTGTGATAGCTCCTAAATTGTAAAAGACCCGTTGAAGTTTCGGGATATTTCATTATAAAGAATGGAGTGCGGTTCTTACAGCAGGCGGAAACGTGGCGTGTGCCATACAGAAACTCAGACTCAGACAAGGAATTGCGAATCATGGCGGAAGAAAAAAAAGAGGACGCTCAGGCACCGCAACCCCCTATTTTTCGGTTGCAGAAAATGTACCTCAAGGATTTATCCTTTGAAAATCCCGAGGCTCCGGATGTTTTTCTGGCTAAAGGCGAACCCAAGGTGGATGTGAACCTGGGCCTGAAGCATCGCAAGCTGGAGACGGAAGATCATTATGAGGTCACCCTGGCCATCACCGCCAAAGTGACCAACAGCCAGACCGAGAAAACGCTTTTCATCATCGAGGTCGAGCACGCCGGGGTGTTTTTGCTGAAAAATATCCCGGAAGAGCACATGGCGCCGGTATTGTCGGTGGAATGCGCGGCCCTGCTCTTCCCGTTTACTCGGCAGATAATCAGTCAGGTTTCGGTGGATGGCGGGTTTATTCCCTTCCTCATGGAGCCGATCAATTTTCATGCCCTGTATGAGAATTCAAAGAAGCAGAAGGGAGCGGAACAGTAATAGTTGTCGCGGAGAGTTGTGTCCCATAAAAAAGCCCGGCAAATGCCGGGCTTTTTTATGGGACACAAGAGACAAAAAATTAAAGAATTTTTGGCTGAAGCATGATAACCAACTCGCTCTTTTTGGTGGCCTTGGCAGAGTGGGAGAAAAGCTTGCCAAGAATGGGAATATCACCAAGGAAGGGAACCTGATTGCTGCCGTCGGTGGATTCGTTATTGTCAATAAGACCGCCAATCACCACAACCTGCCCGCTTTTTATCCGAACAGTGGTGTTCATTTCCCGCAGCTTAATTCTGGGAATACCGATTTGTCCTCCCCAGCCGACTATATATTTAACATCATTTCCATCAAGCTTTGAAGTGACCGGAGTCAGGTTAAGGATAATCTCATCATTTTCCATGATGGTGGCAATCACCGACATGCCGATCCCGGACATGAGCGTTGCTGTCGTAATGGTATATGACACCGCACCCGTTTGACCATCAAGCCTGGATTCAATCTTGTCGATATATTTAATGCTGTCACCCGCAGTGATGATGCCTGGCTGGCCATTCATAATGCTTAATTTGGGATTGGCCAATACGTTAGAATGCCCTTGGGTGTCGAGAAAGTTCAGGGCCACGGAGAAAGGATTGCCGCCGATGGCGATATTGCTTATCCCCCGACCTCGTAGATCACGGTTTGGATCGTAGATAATGCCGTTACTTATGGAGGCTACCTCTGCAGAGGTTTTGGCGACAGGTGCTCCCGGAGCTCCAGTTCCCGAAGGGGTTCCGAACAAGCTGATGCCGATTTCTTTCCCGGAGAGGAAATTAGTCCAGTCAATACCACGGCTTTCACTGTCATTTATAACAACCTCCACGATTTTAGCCTCGATGGAGATTTGACGGTAGAGTTCCGATTTCAGGTTGTCGATATATAAGGCAATCTTTTCAACGAGAGGTCTCGGTGCCGTCACCGTAATCAGGCCGATGGGTTTGTCGATGCTGTAATACCCCTTGCCGGATTTGACATCGCGTTTTGTCGTTGTGGTGGCGGTGGGTGTTTGGGGATTGGCGGCCGCTACCACTGCCGCAGCTCCTGTTGCCGCGGTAGTGGTTGTTGTAGCTGGGGCGGGGGTAACAACGGTTTCTTCCCATATTCCAAGGATTTGGTCAAGATTTGTTTTGATATTGTCCCAAATATCGAATTCGTTTTTATCGCTGGTAAGCTGGAGAGTGCCTTTAATAGTATTCACATTTGTTGCTGTTGATACGCTGGAGGATCCTCCCAGGACATCCCCGCCGACGCCGGTGGCATAGTTGGACTTCACAAAGGGCATGGCCACATGGAATTTTCGGGTTTCCCGGTACTTGACCACGATGGTGTTGCCTTGAACCTCATGGAAATAATCCTTTTGCCGGAGGATATTGTCCAGCGATTTGAAAAAGTCGTCCTCTGCTCGGATATCTACATCCACCACGGCCATCTGGTCAACATCGCTTGCCCAGCTGATGTTCATGCCTTTCAGCGCGGCCAGCCGTTTCATGATGTCGCGTAGAGCCACCGGACCGGTATTTGAGGAAATATCGGCGCCTACGGGGATTGAAATGCTTTCGGCATTCCCCGTCCCAACATTTTGAGCAGAAGACTCTCCCAGTATATAAGCAGGTTTCTGGAAGCGGACTGGCAACTGGCCAGCCTCCAAAGCTTTAGCCTGCTTTGGCGCCGCTGCCTGCTGCGTGGCCGTGGTGTTGACGGCAGGTGCGCAGGCGGTAGTGAGCAGCAGGCAAATCACTGCCCAGACAAAAAAAGTAACAACGCTTTGAGTTTTCTTTTTCATGGTGGCAGTCTTTATGCTTTTTTGAGGTGAAAGAACTTTGTTGAAATCGCCAAAAGTCGCGCTTACAACAGTGGTCGCTATGTTACGGACCTGTGTCATCGTTCCCTTTTTACGAGTTCGTTAAATTTCAGGTGAAAACCGAAAACGCCTCAACCTGTGTGTCAATTTGCCGCGGCAATTCTTCCTTTTATGAACTGCTGTAAATCTTCCGGGACCGTGTAGCCGGAAAGCAGAACCGCATTGTATGCCGTAATAGCTTGGGCAGAATGCCCAAGCTTGTCAAGAATTCTGGCCTTGGCCACCAGGGTGTCAAGGGTGTCGCCGAACAGGGCTTCATGTCTGGCAAGCAGAGCCAGAGCTCCATTATAACTCTGGTACTCTTCGGCAAAGGAAGCGTAGCTGATCAGCGCTTCGCTTGCAGGTGTTTCTCCGCCGACGGCCAAGTCAAAGTATGCTTTGGCCGCTTCGGTTTTTTTCATGTTGGCCGAGCCAATGGCAGCCTGGAGGGCGGCTCCTGCGTTGGCTGGCTCAAGGGTCAGGGTTGCCTTGGCATAGTGCACGGCCTTGGCATTCAGCCCTAACTGGGTAAGGCAGAGCGAGGCGATACGGCTGGCAAGCTGGGCATTTTCAGGCCAGTTGTTGAAGGCTGTTTCATAGAGCGACAAGGCCTTTTCGAGCTGTCCGCTTTTTTCGGCAGCAGTAGCTTGCTGGATGAGGGTTTTTGCTTCAATAACCCCTTTAGGCGTTTCCAGGCGTTGTTTTACGGAGAGGGATTCAAGCTTTTCGCCCCCCTTGACGGCAATAGCATCCGCAGCGCCTTTGGGCCAGTGGAATTGTTTGGATTTTGGTGAAATGACGATGGTGTTGAATCGTTCTTCCTTCTGGAGGTCCTTGAGGTTGAGGATAATATCCAGGGCAAAGTCCCAGGGAATATCGTTGAGCGCAAGCGTCAGGGTACCCGTGACTCCTTCGTCAACAACGATATTCTGGCCGCTTATTTCTCCGAAAAGCCTGAATACGTTGTGGAGATCAATTTTAAAGAAATCCACGGTGATTTTTTGTTTCTCATATCCTGCGAAGGCAAAGGAATCCGCCTTGCTGGTTTTCTCTGAAGCCTTCTGGGCAGGGGAAGGCGCCGTTGCCTTGGCGGTTTTGGGCGGCTCCTGGGCCGGTTTGGTTGCAACGGTTTTGGGTTTTGCCTTTACTGCGCTGGTTAACTTGGGAACGATCAGCTCCGGGGCGATTGCCTCGGGGGCAGGGGCTGCAATCTCCTCCGGGGGTGCAATCTCTACAGGCAGAGAAGGAGGAGGCTCAGGTAGTTGGGGAAGCATTTTTGCTTCATGTTGCCGTGGCTCTGGTTTTTTGGCCGGACCTTGCTTAAGGAGGCCTGCCACGATGGGCGCGGCAATGGAGGCCGAAGGCTCAGCGATTTTGATCAGCAAACCATCGGGTCTGTTTTCCACCTCATAGGTGAACAGCTCTTTGAGGCCGGAATCAAAAACGATGCGGACCGCTGAATTATGCTGGGCTGCGCGTATTTTTGCCAAGGCCGTCCCGACGGTGTGTTGCAGGGTATTTCCGCGAGGAAGTGCGATGTTGGCAAGATCAAGATACATTCTGTCTGGGCGGCCACCGCCTTTAGCGAGATGGGCCTTCTGGAAATTAGTGATCGGCCCATTCGTTTTAATAAAGACCTGGGTCTCGGCCGGGTTGGTGGTGTCAATTTCAATGTCCTGGAGCATTGAGGCCGGATGAGCAGCCGGTCTGGCAATGATGGTTGCGGGTTGCTGCTCCGTTTCGGTTTCGGTTGCCGTTTGCATGAGTTGGGGGGGCAGAGGCATTGTCTTTGCAAAGCTGACGACAATATTGTTCCCCTTTCTTTCGATGGTATAGGCTGGATCGCCGGCGAGGTAGATCTCCAGGCGGGCGATGGCTGGTTCCTGATCGGTCAGGGCGATATTTTTAATGTCCTGCACCGGCCCCTGCGGCAGATTGAGCGGTATCGCTGTGGAGTCAAGGAGTTTGGCGTCGGCGATGTCCAGCACGATCCGCAGGGGATCGAAGAGTTCGTACATCGTGTAGGTGGGTGGTGTGCGTCCCTGGACAACCAGCTGCAAGCCATCGGCGGTCTGGTCAAGGGTTATGCCTGATATTGTGTAGGCCGCTTTTGTTTGGGGTGCGGCCTTCTGGGCAAACGTTGTCCCGGTCAAAAGAAAACAGAATATCATCAGCCCGGCAGAGATACATTTCAGGCGGGTAATAAGGGGTGTCATTATTTTTCTCCCTCTTTGCTTAAGATCATCTCAATTTTTCGGGATGTGCGTTCACCGGTCACACCTTTCAGTGATTGCTCGATGATTACCTTGTCTTGGGCTATTTGTATAACTTCGCCTTTTTCCCCAACTTTTGTGCCTTTGCGGAGCACATAACCAATGCCGGAGGAATCTTGCACCATGGCCAGTAATCCGCGCTTGCCGGAAACGATGGCGACCAAGGTCAACTGGGCTG
>Ga0334722_10006581_pt1 | contig 11444 bp, 7 predicted proteins | sample C3_bottom_MG_FD_207210 | JGI IMG/M metagenome (GOLD analysis project Ga0334722, IMG submission 207210) | Sediment microbial communities from Yellowstone Lake, YNP, Wyoming, USA - C3_bottom | ecosystem: Environmental > Aquatic > Freshwater > Lake > Sediment | place: USA: Wyoming | collected...
ACTCGGCCATGGTCCTTTCTCGAGTTCGTCCAACAAGGGCGTATCATGCTTCGGCATTTTCCGTTTCCTCCTTAGGATCTGAAATTTATAAAACAACTACCCACCATCCTCATTCGCTGCCTGATGACATCGACTTACAGATGAATTAAACGCTGCACTAATGAATAATGAATGATTATTCAGAAAATGCACATTAGCTACCTGGTTCTGCTTTGTCAATAAAAAATAATCGTTTTTTTTATTCTGCAAAACGGCCTGTCATGTAAGCAAAATAGTGAATTCTTGACGAGTTGCCCGTGGCGAGTTTTTTGCGCTACAGCCATTGGTAAAACGCTGTGCCTAGACTTCAACCGTGGAGATTATTCGGATGTAACCTAGCCATGTTGCGCGGATATTTTTTGTATGCTATATTTTCGCCGAACTTGATCTTAGTTTCCTCCTGTGAAACTCTGGCCTAGCAATTATGTTCAATCAGGCGCGAATGTCGCCTTGACCCTATTCTTTTACTGTTATGAGGTGGTGTGTGAGCGTAAAAATTTTAGTTGCCAACCGGGGTGAGATTGCCCTGCGGATCATCAGGGCTGTGCAGGAGTTGGGGCATACTGCGGTGGCCGTGTTCGAGACCCCTGACAATGACGCCCTCCACATCCGGGCCGCTGACGAAGCGGTCTGGCTGGGTGATGGGCCACGATGTGATTATCTGAACATCGACAAGGTGGTGGCTGCGGCCCAGAAGGTTGGGGCCAAGGCCGTTCACCCCGGCTATGGATTTCTGGCCGAGAACCCGAAATTTGCCAAGGCCTGCGAAGACGCCGGCCTGATTTTCATTGGACCCACGAGCAAAGTTATCGAACAACTCGGCAATAAGGTCATTGCGCGCGAGATCATGGCCAAGGCCGGCATCCCCATGGTGCCCGGCACCGACAACCTGCCGGCCGGCGACGAGGGTGTGGCCGAGGCCGTGGCCTTTGGCGAGCGTTACGGCTACCCGATCATGCTAAAGGCCACCTCAGGCGGCGGTGGTCGCGGCATCCGGCGAATCGAGAACAAAGAGGAGTTGATTGCCGCCATTCCCATGGCTCGCTCCGAGGCCAGGGCCGCCTTTAACGACGACCGGGTCTATCTTGAAAAGGTGGTGCTTACGCCGAAGCACGTCGAGGTGCAGATCATCGCCGACAACTTCGGCAAGGTTGTCCACCTAGGTACACGGGATTGCTCTATTCAGCGCCGCAATCAGAAGCTGGTCGAGATCGCCCCCTCCATGATCAAGGACCAGTCGATACTGGACAAGATCTGCGAGACCGCCGTCGTCGCCGCCAGGGTCTCAAACTATACCAACGCCGGCACTGTCGAGTTCCTGCTCGACAAGGATCTCAATTTCTATTTCATGGAGATCAACACCCGGATCCAGGTGGAGCACACCGTCTCCGAGATGATCACCGGCATCGACATCGTCCGCACCCAGATCAAGGTGGCCATGGGCAAAAAACTGGTCTTCGGCCAGGAGGACATACACCTGCGCGGTCATGCGGTGGAGATGAGGATTAACGCCGAAGATCCCTTGAACAACTTCATGCCGGAAGGCGGCAAGACTGTTTCGGTCTACCGGTCACCGGGCGGCTACGGGGTGCGTCTGGATGGGTTTGTCTATCAGGGCTATAAGATCCCCGAGGTCTACGATTCGCTGCTGGTGAAATTGACGGTGGCGGGGTACTCCTGGAATGAGACCGTTGACCGGATGCGGCGTTGCCTGACCAATTTCGTCATCGCCGGGCCCAAGACCACCATCCCCTTTTATCTGAACCTGGTTGACGAGCCTGATTTCCGGAGCGGCGAGTTTGACACCTCCTACCTTGATACCCACCCGCAGCTCTTTACCTATAAGGATAAGAACTCCGAGGTCGATAAGATGGCCAAGCTGATTGCCGAGATCCATTATCGCCAGGAGAATCCCTACGCCATTTAGACGCGGCTTTAGTCCACCTTGCGCAGCCCGAGAGGCGCGTTGAAATTGAATCCAAAGGCCTTCGCCTTCCCCGCGAGCGCCGATCACAAGGAGTTACCTACCATGGAACGTATTGTTCAGGGTATGCATATTAAGGAAGTGCTGCCCATCCTCAGAAAGGCGGATGGCTATTTTATCACCAATACGGCGCGGGATCTTTCCCAGTCCGATTTCAAGAACAGGATTCTCCTGCACACCGATCTCTTGGCCGCCAAGGCCCGGGAAAAGGCCAACTACTTTTCGCTGGAGATCACCGGCGGGGCCTCCGTGCACGTCGATATCCTCCGCAAACAGGTGGATCCCTTCCTGAAGCTGCAAATGCTCAGGGAGAAGATGCCGAACACCATGTTCCAGACCCTGTGCCGGGGGGTGAACCTCTTCGGCTATCGGCCGTATCCCCAAAATGTCATTCGCCTCACCGTCCGTGAATTCGCTAAGTACGTCGATGTCTGGCGGGTCTTCGACTTCATGAACCATGTGCCCAATATGCAGTCGGTCTTTGAAGAGGTGCAAGCTGCCGGGCGGATACTCGAACCCTGCATCTGTTTCTCCACCGGCCCCGAGCACACCGACGCCTATTACGTCGGTAAGGTCAAGGATATCCTCGACGTGACCGGCGAGGATATCATCCTCTGCATCAAGAATCACGGGGGGTTGGGGACGCCGAAACGGATCGGCGATCTGGTGGCGGCGATTAAGCAGCGCTACCCCGAGATGGTAATACACTATCATGGTCATAACACCGATGGCAACGATGTCGGACGTATCACCGCCGCCGTCATCAACGGCGCTGCAATAGTCGATGCGGCGGACCACGCCTTTACCGGCTACTACGGGCCGCCGCCCATCCTGACCGTGATCGACACCCTCAAAGACTACGGCAAGCAACCGGAAGGCGTCGATGTCGATGCCGTGATCGAGACCTCCGAGATCCTGCGGGGCGAGCGCCCACACTACGAGTATTTCGAATCGCAGTTCAAGGGCTTCCTGCCGACGGTGCAGATCCACAAATTGCCGGGCGGCGCCATGGGCTCGAGCTTCGAGCAGGCGGTCAAGGGCGGTTTTCTGGATCGGATGCCGGAGATCCTGCACGACGAACTGCCCAAGGTCCAGGTCGAACTGGGCAACTACTGGAGCGTCACCCCCGGTTCGCAGATTTTGTGGACGACAGCGGTGAGCAACGTCCTCGGCGGCAGCCGGTACGGCAACCCCTCCGGCGACCTGAAGAATTTGCTCCTTGGCAAATACGGCCCTTTCCCCTTCTATCAGCCGCCCGACTGGATTTATGAAAAGGTCTTCGGTCCGGAGTGGCGCGAGATCCTGAAACGGGACGGCGGGGAGGAAGCGATTGCGGACATGGATATCGAGCACGAGCGCCAGGCGCTTACCAAACGCATCGGCCGCGAGCCCTCCGAACAGGAGTTGGTCCTATTTCTGCAGCACCCCAATGACGCGGTCAATTTTTTCAAGTTTGAAGAGGAGTTCGGCCATGTCTACGTCCTGCCGCCCAGTATCTTCCTGCGGCGGGGCGGTTTCCGGGTGGGCGAGACCATTCAGTTCAAGGATCACCTCGGCAAGGAGCATGTCATCGAGGTCGGACCCAAGCAATTGAACAAGGAAGAGGGCGAGTGGAACATCTACTTGAATGTCGACCACCATCAGCGGGTATACGCCTTCCCCGAAGAGGTGGCGGGGGCGGTAGCAGCCAAGCCCCTGGAATTGACCAAGGAAGAGATTATCGAACTCGGTCAGGCCGGTGACGTCCGCGCCCCCTTCAATGCCAATGTCTGCGATATCAAGGTCAAGGAGGGTCAGACCGTAATCGTCGGCGACACCCTGGTGGTGCTTGAGGCCATGAAGATGCAGACCCCGGTGGCCTGCCCCGTGGCCGGCAAGGTGGAGAAGGTCTTCGCCGAGGCGGGCAAATCGATGAAGCCGGGCGACAAGCTGGTGAAGATCGTTATTGAATAGAGAAAATTGGGCACATCCCCTCGGGGTACGACCTTATTCAGTAACAAAAAAACCCTCAATGTAGCACTGCTACGCTGAGGGTTTTTTTGTTACTTGTGATCCCCCTCTCCCTCCGGGAGAGGGCTGGGGCTCATTTCAGTCCCCGCTTGACGGGGGGGAGGGCTTTCCAAAAGCACAAGCGCCCTTACAACGTACATCCCCCGGCAAACTCCTACGCCGGAATAGTCCCAATAGCGATCCCGAACAGCATCCTGTCGACAATCCTGCCATCCGCTCCGATACTGACCGCATGGTATTGATTGAAGCCCTTTGATGCCCGGTGGTAGATTTCATGAATCTGCCGCCGGCGTTCGTCTTCGATGGCGCCATTGTCGGCCCAACGGTCCACATCCTCTTCTGAAATAAAGTCCATCACCCCCACATCGACACACCCCGCATCAGTCAGCAGCTTCGCCAGGTCCTCCCGCATGAAAAAATTTCGGCGGGCGGGATTGCGCAGGCGGAGGATCTCGAAATACTCCTCCTGATCCTCCGGGCCATAAGCACAGAGCTGAATCAAACAGACCTTGCCATTCGGTTTCGTGACCCTGGCCATCTCCCGCACCGCCCCCGCCGCCTCCATGAACTGGATGCCTTGGCGTTCAAGGGATAGATCGAAGGAGCCCTTTTTGAAAGGCAAGCGCTCGGCCGAGGACTTGACCAAGGCATCGGTCAAACTCTTGGCCTTATGGAACATCGCGTCCGTGATATCGACGCCGACCAGGCATTTGACCTTGCCGTGGAATTGGCGGCTGATCAGGCCGGTGCCACAGGCAATGTCGAGGACGGTGGCGTCGGCTGCCGGCGATAGACACTGGACTATCGTTTTCAGCATATCGCCATCGGTGCACCACTTGCTGGAATCCTCATATTTGTAAGCCCTGGCCGTGAAATGGGAGACGACCGTATCTTGGGTGACATCTTTCCGGGTTCGCATAGAAGAGTTAGTTCCTGAAAATAGATTGAGTGGGATTGATGGATGTATTTACGGCATGATGACCTAATATATACTCCAATCGGCAACCCCTTGGCAAGCGCGAGAATTTGACCAGGAGAGTTAAGGACATTGATTATCCATTGACGATAATATCCTGAAGGGCTTAGAAATTACCAAAACACCTGCTGTCGGCAATCCTTCTGTTCCTGCCTTTGTCCTGGCAATTGGAATTGTATCTGACATACTTACAGACATGCCGCTATAAAATCAAACAAATACCGTAACTGTCCAGCAGCACCGCAGCTGCTCTGTCGTCATTACACTTTTTTTGCCGATAACTCATAATTTGCTTGATTTTTCACCCCTGAATGCGTTTCATTTGTCTTTTTCGTATACGATAGCGTTTTATCATCAACAGATCATCACACTCTGCAACTTCAAGCAACCATAGCATGGACACCGAAGACCAGCCACAACCCGCGCATTACCTCTCCTTCCTGAAGCGTCTCTTAAATCTGATTGGCCTGGCCAAGGCCCCTGACACCACCGAAGACCTGGAGCACGAAATTCAGGAAATCCTGGATGATGGCCGTGAGCAAGGCTTGATCACCTCTCAGGAAGGGATGATGATCAATTCGATCTTTGACCTGCGTGACACGCTGGCTAAAGAGATCATGACCCCGCTCACCGACATGGTCTGCGCCCCCGACACGTCGACCATCCCCGACTTGATCGACCTGATCGTCAAGGAGGGTTTTACCCGGGTGCCTATCTATTCTGGCAATCCCGACCGGATTATCGGTATTCTGCACGCCAAGGATCTGCTGCGCTACATTGCCGACGGCAACAACACGCTGTCGTTTGACAGCATCAACCAGCCGCTGTTCATCCTGGAGAACCATACCATCGGCCAACTCCTGCGTGACTTCAAGGCCAAGCAGATCCACATGGCGATCGTCACGGATGAGTTTGGCAGTGTGCGCGGTCTGATCACCCTGGAAGACGTCCTGGAGGAGATTGTCGGTGAAATCAACGACGAGTACGACACCGACCCCAGCCGTTGGCGAGTGCTCGATCCATCCACTGTGCTGACTGACGCCAAGGTGGACATCGAAGAGGTTGAATCCTACTTCAAGCTGACCCTGCCGGAAGGCCCCTATGAATCTATTGGCGGGTTGGTTATCCATCAGCTTGGTCATATCCCCCGCGCCGGGGAATCCCTTTCGACGAACGGTCTGACCTTCCAAGTGATAGCGGCCAGCAAGCGGCGGATATCTTCCCTGAAGATCACGAGCGCCGTGCCGCCGTCGCCAGAATGAGCGCTCCTTGTACCCCACAAGGGGCACTGCTTAGTCCCCGCTTGACGGGTGGTATTGAACTGAATCCCCTTCAGGGGAGAATGCTGTTCGGCTCCCTCTCGGGGGAAGACAATTGAGTCGCCGAATTCTCCTTGCCCTGCTCAGCAGTCTCCTTCTCTTTGTCGCCTCACCAGGGCAATGGGCGTTGACGAAGGTTGCCTGGATCGCCCTGCTGCCGCTGCTCTTCGCCTGTCATGGACTCTCGGTCAAAAATAGCGCCCGGCTCGGGTTGCTCTGCGGCCTTGCCTACTATCTCTCTCTCATTTACTGGATCATCATCGCCCTTGGTCAATACGGCGGGCTTCCCCTGTGGGTGACCGTGCCAGCGCTCGTGGGTCTTTCCCTCTACATGGCTGCGTATCTTGCCGCCTTCACCGCCATCATCGGCTGGACGGCAGGGAGTCTGCCGGTAGTCTGGACTGCGCCGCTGGCCTGGGTCGGTCTCGATTTCATCAGGTGCCGCCTGTTCACCGGTTTCCCCTGGCTCGATCTGGGGTACAGTCAATTCGATTGGCCCCTGCTTAATCAAGTGGCCGACCTCTGCGGCCACTACGGCATCACCTTTCTGATCGTCATGGTCAACGCCCTGATTGCCGATCTTTTTCTGGCAAAGCGTTGCTTTGCCCCCCCCCAAGGCACTTCGACTCTCATCGACTCCGCACTGGGGAAGACACTCTGGGCAAGTCACTCTGGGCATGGCGAGCCACAGTTTCCCCAATTGCGCGATACTCAAAGCCTGCCGCAGGAGCGAAGGGCGCTCGGCATCCGCTTTGTCCTGCCTGTCCTGCTGATCGTATCCGTCCTGACCTACAACGTCTGGCGTTATCAACAGATAAAAAATGCGCTGGCCCTGGCCCCAACTCTCTCGATCGGCCTGATGCAAGGCAATATCGACCAGAGTGAGAAATGGCTGCCCGAGCTTCAGGAAAAAACAGTCGACACCTACCTTGAACTCTCCGCCGAGGCGACATCACGCCAGCCAACCGACCTGCTGATCTGGCCGGAAACCGCGCTGCCCTTCTTCCCGGCGGAGAACCGCCTGTTTCAGCGGGTCACGGACAAATTCACCCACCTTGACGGTCCCAGTCTGCTGAGTGGCGCCCCTCATTTTGAGGCCGACCCCAACTCCGGCAAGGCCAATTATTTTAACAGCGCCTTTCTGATCAGTCCGACCTCTGTGGCGCAGGGCGTGGCCTTGCAGCGTTATGACAAAGAGCATCTGGTGCCTTTTGGCGAGTACGTCCCCCTGCAACGCTTTCTGCCAAAGGCGCTGCCCCTGGTCCAGACCATGGGTAATTTTTCGCCGGGGCAGGATAGCGCCCCTTTGGTCAGCGAAAAGGCAAAACTCGGCGTCCTGATTTGCTTCGAGAGCATCTTCCCGGAGGAGGCCCGCGTGCGGGTAAGCCGTGGCGCTAATATCCTGGTCAACTTGACCAACGACGCCTGGTACGGACGCTCCAGCGCCCCCTTTCAACAAGTGCCCATGGTAGTGCTGCGGGCCATCGAAAACCGGCGTAGCCTGGCACGGGCTGCGAACACCGGCATCAGTTGCCTGATCGATCCCTTGGGGACAGTGCTATCCGCCTCGCCAATTTTTGAAAAAATGCAGATCAGCGGTCGCCTGCCCCTGATTGAAGAAGCCCCCTTTTACACGCGCTATGGGTTTCTCTTTCCCCAACTCTGCCTGCTCCTCTTGAGCCTGATGCTTTTGTATGGTATTTTCAGACGAGATGGGGTATGAGCATGGGCCAAACATGATGGCGTCGTAAAAAAACCGATCTACTGCGCCTTGTATCTTGGCCCTTTTGCTTAGCCATCCCCCTGGCTTCTTGCGGGATCAGCAAAGAATACTAATATTTCTCTGTAGACCAGCACCTGAGATGGAGTTAAACTCCCGGATACGCACTTATACTAGACGAGGACACCGATATGTCAGCAGAATTGAGACAAAAACTGGAAGGGTTAAAAGGCCGTTTACTTTCACTGCGGAGCCATCTTTAACTTAGATAAAAGGAAAGAAGACATCCTCATCCTGGAGAGACAGACCCTCTCGCCAAAGTTTTGGGAAGACGCGGCCCAGGCCGCCAAGATCCAGAAGGATATGGGTATCCTCCAGGAGATCGTCTCCAGTTGGCAAGCCATGCAAACTTCTTGGGAGGAGGCGCAGATACTGCTGGAGCTGGCGGATGAAGCCAACGACCCGGATACCGAGCGCGAAGCCGACCAGATCATCACCAACCTCTCCGAGTCCATCGCCTCATCCGAACTGGAGTGCATGTTGAGCGGCGAGCATGACGCCAATAATGCCATGCTCACCATCCACGCCGGGGCGGGCGGCACCGAGGCCCAGGACTGGGCCGACATCCTGCTGCGCATGTACCTCCGCTGGACGGAAAAGAAGAAGTTCACCACCGAGGTCTTGGATATGCTGCCCGGCGACGAGGCCGGAACCAAAAGCGTCACCCTCATGGTCACCGGGCATAACGCTTACGGCTATCTCCGTTCCGAGATGGGCATCCACCGGCTGGTCCGCATCTCGCCCTTCGACTCCCAAAAACGCCGTCACACCTCGTTCGCCTCGGTGTTCATCTTTCCCGAACTCGATGATGAGATCAAGGTGGAGATTAACGACAAGGACATCCGCATCGACACCTATCGGGCCAGCGGCGCTGGCGGGCAGCATGTCAACAAGACCAGTTCCGCCATCCGCATCACCCATTTTCCCAGCGGCATCGTCGTCCAGTGCCAGAACGAGCGCTCGCAATTCAGCAACAAAAGCACGGCGATGAAGATGCTGAAGGCGCAACTGTATGAGTACGAGAAAAAGGCGCAAAAGGAAGATCAGCAGGTTCTGCACGGGGACAAGAAGGAGATCGCCTGGGGCAGTCAGATCCGCTCCTATGTCATGCAGCCCTACCGGATGGTGAAGGACCACCGCACCAGTTACGAAACCGGCAATGTCGACAGTGTCATGGATGGCAACCTCGATCCATTTATCAAGGCCTTTCTGCTCTGGAAACCGTGACCAAAGAGAAGTCCGCTACGGCCAGCACCGACAGCGGCGAGGACGCCGGCAGTGCTTTTCTTTCGAAAGTGGGCAAGCAACAAAACGAATGCGCCAAGTGCGGGGCCTGCACTTCGGTCTGCCCGGTTTATCAGGTCACAGGCCGCGAGTCCCTGACCGCCCGTGGCCGGCTCCACTTGCTGGCTATGAGGCGCGGGGCTGACGCCGATACGGAACTCGCGGAAATTTTTTCAAAATGTCTGATCTGCGGGGCCTGCCGTGCGGTATGCCCCCGGGGGATCGATATCCCAGCTCTCATCATCGAGGCCAGGGCCACCATGCCCCAGGTCACCGGTTTTTCCTCCTTCAAGAAATATCTGGCCAAGCAAGCCCTGGCCCGGCCTGCCTTGCTCGCCGCCCTGACCAAGGCGGCTGGGCCTCTTGGCCTGCTGCCAGAAATTTTGCCTGAAGAGAGCGGCCTGCGTCTCACCTTGGCTGCCCCCCTCCTTGAGCTTACGCCGTCCGTTTCCGAATTGAACAAGCAGGCGATTACGCCCAGAACAGCGCCATCCAGGAAGGCCCTTTACTTCAGCGGTTGCCTGGCTCGGTACCTGGCGCCCGCCATCGGCTTGGCGGCGGCGGCACTGCTGGCAAGGCTCTGCGACTACGAGCTTCTGGTTTCCGAGCAGCAATCTTGCTGCGGGCTGGCTGCCAAGTCTGCTGGCGACCTTGCTCAAGCCAAGGATCTTGCCCGCCGCACCATCACCATGTTTTCGGGCGAGGAGGTTCGGGATCTGCCGGTATTCACCACCTGCGCTTCGTGTTATGCAAGTCTCAAGGGCTACCCCGAGCTGTTGGCCAACGACCCGGCTTGGCGGGATCAGTCCCTGGCCTTTGCCAATCGAGTATGGGAGTTTTCTTCCTTCATATGTCAACATAGCCGGCTCCCTGCTGTCGATGGATTTCGGCATGATCTGCCTTCGCGCCCCATCGTCTATCACGACCCTTGCCACCTCCGTTTTGCCGGGATCACCGCGCCCCCCCGAGAGCTTCTTCGCCAAGCGCCGGGGCTTAAGCTATTGGAACTACCGCACGGCCCCCAATGTTGCGGACAGGGGGGGCTTTTCCACATCGCCCATGCAGCTCTCTCGCGGAGCATATCGCAGCCTTTAGTGGATGATTTTCTGAGTACCGGCGCCGAGCTGGTGGTCACCAGTTGCTCGGGGTGTCTCCTGCAATGGCAGCAAAGTTTGGCCGTGACCGGGACCAAGGCCCGCGCCACGCATCTTGCCCTGATACTCGCGCAGCAACTCGCCTCGGAAAAATTGGATCAAGCACTTTAATCTCAGACCACAACCTGTCGGCAAACGGGTTTGGAACCGTATCTCTCGAAGATTCGAAAAAGTGGTGAGCAGCCCTTTATTTTATTTTTCAAATATGGTATATGCATTTTCTTTTAGCCAGCAAAAGCTGCTAAAATAATGGCGATGTAGCTCAGATGGTTAGAGCATACGGCTCATATCCGTAGTGTCCGGGGTTCAATTCCCTGCATCGCCACCATGCGTTAGTACAAGGCCTTGATATTCAAGGCCATTTTTCATTACAAAAAACCTCGGTTCGACGACTGGTACATAAACTAGTCCAAGAGCGGAGGTTTTTTTATGCCCAAAATTCCAAAACACCTTTTATTGAACGGTCACGGCATCTACCACTTTCGAATGTTGGTGCCAAAAGATTTACGGTTATGGTACAACTGCTCGGAAATTAAACGGAGTCTAAAAACTGGTGACGAGCGGTTAGCTATTCGCAAAGCTCAAGTTTTTGGTCTTCAACTTGAACTCGATTTTCAACGGAGACGCACCATGGGAGATGACGTTAGCAGACTCGCAAAACTTAACCCGTTAACCATGACCGGATTCGAGATTGAACGACTGGAACTCGGAAACGGACAGATAAATATTCACGGTCTCAAAACTGATCCGAGCCAACCTGAAAATGAAATGAAAATGCTGGAAGCTTTGACAAAGCTGCTCGTGGGTCGAAACATTAACGATTTGCCTCCCGGAATCACTATAGCACCAGCAGAACCAGCCGCACGCATTCTTCTGATATCCGAAGTGGCCGAACTTT
>Ga0334722_10006582_pt1 | contig 11443 bp, 12 predicted proteins | sample C3_bottom_MG_FD_207210 | JGI IMG/M metagenome (GOLD analysis project Ga0334722, IMG submission 207210) | Sediment microbial communities from Yellowstone Lake, YNP, Wyoming, USA - C3_bottom | ecosystem: Environmental > Aquatic > Freshwater > Lake > Sediment | place: USA: Wyoming | collected...
TCCGACCTGATGCAAGTCCAGCAGGTTCGTAGGCGCGTAGTTCGGCCAGTAGTTTTGCTCCCTGCAATGTTTCTCGATACGCAGGAGCCGCTTGAATTCGTTGTATCCGCGCCGAATGAACTGATCGTCCAGAACGTAAAGCTCGGTACGGTATGGAACTTCCGTCTCGAGTGCGATAAACCCGAACAGATCATGCTTTTTCCCGGTAGCCTTAGACACTCCATACAGGGCCATCGCCGCCTGCCGATCGTATCCATACGTCACGATGGAAGTCTGAAACGGATGTTCGGCCGCATTCTTTGTCGTCTTCAGGTCCAGGATGACACCCGTAGACTCGTCGGGGAGAATGTCGGGCCGAGTTTTGCAAAAGATCCCCGTTTCCTCATCCTGCCAGATCACCGTGACCTCTTTGCCGGCGCCTGCCAGCATAGACGCTGCCGCGGGGTTGCTCATAACCGCGTCGTGCATCTCCATGATTATGTGCGCGTCCTCAAGATGAACCAGTTGCTTCCCCGCGGACTGCGCCTCGTAATCAGCCATAGCCTCTTTCCCGGCGTTCGTCCGCATGTTCAATTTCTCGGGAATGACAAAAAATTCCCGGTTCCACTGATCCCGATCCAAGACATAAGCATGGAGAGCGCGGCCGAACATGAGGCTGTCGGTCTCCTTGTCAAGCACCTTGGCTTTGGCCGGACATTTCGACAGTCGCCCGAGATATGAATTGCTCACCACGTCCGTCAGTACGCGATGGTATTCATTCGACGTAATGTCTGTGAAAATTCCAGTTTCAGGCTTGTTCGGATCGAACGGTATCATTTTTAAAAACCCTCCTCTGTCAGCGAAATTTCACAGCCGCCACGCCCGATCGCCAGCGATCCCGTAAGCATCGTATCGACGTATGCCCGGTACTCTTTCATGGGAAGAGATACCCCGCCGAAGTAACCCCGGGCATTGCTGAGTTGCATATACACGTTGTCCGTGTCGATCTTCGTGGATTTTATTTCTATCACGGGCCTCATAGTCTGATCTCCTCATGACAGTGCCAGCATATCGGCCGATGTCTAACGGTTACATAAGCGTTCGGCGTGATTTCTTTCGGCGGATACTCGCGCTCCTTGTTCATGGCCGTCTTGACGGCCAAGGACAAAATGACAATGACAAAAATTATGCATAGCCCTATCAATGCAACCATAAAGTCCTTCATTCAAATCCCCTTTCTTGAAATAAAAAAGGCAAGCTCGTGTTCTGAGCCTGCCTGACTTATATCATATTCCTAATTACTTGTCAAGTAATATTTTACCATTTGCAAAACTTATTTTTTACATTTTGGTAATTTTTTATAAATATGTAGATATATTCACGACATCCGAAACGTCGCTAATTGAGATATCGTGTTCGCCATGATGCGGTACAATCAGTTTTATGTTGCTGTTGCATGGTACGGACAACGCGAAGTTGCTATCAACGTCAACTATCGCGTCTAGCTTGTCATTCTGAATCATCGCCCCGCCCACAAACTGTTTGTTTCCCGCGATCCTGGCGGCGATGATTTCCCCGGTAGCCACAGCCCAATTCAGTTTGCGCACATTTCCGACAAGCGTTTGCATGCCGACTGCCGGAGCCGGAATAGTCACGGCGCCTATACCAGTATACGTGACGGTCGTATTCCCCAATACCGTAAGCGTCTCCGGCACCGTGAAGGTGAACCCAGCCTTGACCAGACGAACCTTGTATGTCCCATCCTTCGCGCTCACGCGCACCTGACCATTGATATCGGTGATCGGCGTGATGCCGGTATACCGTAGGTTCTGCGAGTTATCGTAGATGTCCACGGTGACATCGGGTATCGGCACCAGCCCGGGGGTAAGAGTGGAAATTGTGACCTGACGGTTTCCCTCCATCACAAGGTCGTCAATCGACGTATTCCACGCCCTCCCGTCGATTATGAAATCGGGATTAATCGGATCTCCGTACAGATCGAACTCAATATAGTAGTCCGTTGCTTCATCCGGCACGAACTCGAACACATAGAATCCAGGGGCGTTTATTGGATCAATCTCGCGGATATCGTAATCAAGCGCGAATACCGCGCCGTTCTTAAAACAGGTTACGTCGAAGTCTGCCTTAACCTTTCCGGATAGAGCATCAAGTGACCCCTCTATGTTTGTAGTTTTGTAAAGCTCAAAATAAGACCGATAAATGGAATTTACAATCATGCTCTGTTCCTCCCCGCCCTGGTAAATAATGACCTGTCGCTCGGTTTGATAGGCGGTTTCAAAATAGCATTCATGGACATTCTCGCGCTTACTGTTTTTCTGAGCATGGCATCTGATGACATCGGTGATACTCCAGTTTTATACACATAACCGTCAACCTGCATATCGAAGTTGAATTTTCTATATAGGTAGGCGTTCGCCGTCAATGCCTTTACAACCGTCGCCCAGAGCATCGCATCGAACGCGACATGGGTAGATACTACCGACCCCTTCATCAGCACTGCGTCCGCCGACATCGGCATGGTTTTAGGCTTATAGACAAACGCATCCATGCTCGTTGCTATTACAATCCCATCTCTTAGGAGCATTGCGTCTATCGAGGCATTCAGATCAATTCCCATGGCAGTCAGAAAAGCATCCACGGAGATAACCTGACTTAGTGACTTTGAGACATACGCATCGGCCGTCATGGAATTGCTTCGCTCGCGATAAGCATATCCATTCGCGGTAAGTGTCTTTGTCACATCATTCTTCAGGAGCATGCCGTCTGCCTGTGGTATTTTCGTTGCAGTTTTCCAAATAGCCGCGTCAGCCGAGAGCGTTTTATTCCCCGTCTTGTAGACATATCCGTTCGCGGTCATTGTCCTTGTGATGTCATTTTTGAGCAATAGGGCGCTCAGGGTCGGGGTCAATACCCCCGTTTTTTGCAAAAGAGCGTCCAGTGTTATCGTAATTTCCTCTTCTGCCATCAACAGCGCATCGGCAGAACAACCAATTATTCCGAGCGAGTTTGGAATCAGGATCGCATCACAACTGAACGATTCAGACCGTTCCTTGTAAATAAAAGCGTCTGCGGAGATTACCACCACAATACCAGCCTTTGCCAGCATTGCATTTACATCTACGGCCTTTACCATGCCGAGCTTCTGAAGCAAGGCGTTCATGTCCACCACTTTGCTCAGAGATTTTGATATGTACGCATTCGCAACCGGAGTTGCCGTCTGTGTTTTCAGGAGCAACGCATTGACCGTCATCGGATCAACACCCGTTTTATACAGGTATGAGTTAAGCGTCGTCTGGCAGGTCACGGCCAGCTTCAAAAGTTGCGCGTTAGCTGTCACGGTATCCGTGACTCCGGATTTGATCAGCATCCCGTTTAGGCTCGTAATCAGGCTAAGGTTTTTTTGCTTGTACGCATTTACCGACAGGCTCGGCGTGACCGTTTTGGTCAAATATCCATTCACCGTCGCGGTGTCCGTTCCCGTTTTATACAGGTATGAGTTAAGCGTCGAAGTCAGGGTCAGTGCCAGTTTTAGGAGCATGGCATTACTGGAAAGCGTCTGACTCGCGCCGATCTTACTCAACATACTGTTGATCGTGGCCGCCAAGGTTTTCTGTGCATACAGGTAGGCATTCGCGTTGGCTGTCTGCGATAAGGATTTTTGCAGATACGCATTCGCGGTCACTGTTTTGGCGATAGACGCGGTAAGGTATCCGTTCGCTGTCATGGACAGATAGCGCGTAGTCGCCCCTCCGGTGCTGGGAAGCTCTCCGATTGCAAGTACACCTATGGCATCAATACCGAGCATTTCATTCTCACCATGCCGAAATAATTACAATTCCGTTCCCGCCATTACCGCCGCGTCCAGAAGTCAAACCAGATCCCCCGCCGCCGCCACCGCAACCGATTGCCCCATTACCGCCATTTCCCGCAACACCCGCATTGCTGGTACCGCCACCGCCACCGCCCGTACCGAACAGAGGCCGTGCAATCTGGACTCCGTTGCTGCCATTGGTTGCTGCCGCTGCTGCCGCAATAACCGCAGAGGCAAGGTACCCATCCGTGAATTCAGTAGCAGCCTGAAGCGAGATCGCGCCCCCCGTAAAATCCGTTGTCGTGGCGATACCGCCACCGCCAGATCCAGGAGTGAACGGTATGACGTTCCAGCCTGCCGTGATAGCCGTCCCGTTTGCGCCCGTCGCGGCACCTCCAGCCACTCCAATAAGACCTACAATCCCGGCGTTTGCCGCTGTTCCGGTGTTTGAGAAGAACCCGAATCGCCCAAGAGGACCAAGTGCCGCGATTGTTATAACCGTGGGTACTGCCCCGGCTGTACCCGCAGCGCCTACCGCTCCGCCACCCCCGCCGCCCGGGGCGTTTGCCCCGGATGCAAGAATAACCATGGGTATAGCCGTGGAATGGCCGATTGATATGTACGAATTGAGGCCGTTCCCACCATTGCCGCCCGAGGTTCCAGTGACCGCGCTCCCTGCGCCTCCTACGCCCCCGGCACCTACCTGCACATAGAGAATGTCGGGAATTAGGTCGGCCGGCAACATGATCGTTGCCAAACCAGAACACGCCCCAGACCCACCACCGCCGCCGGCAGATGCCGCCGCCCGGCAATGACCACCCCCGCCCCCGCCACCGCCCGAAACCGCCATAGCATAAAACATGGATACGCTTTTAGGCTTTCTCCATATCTGCCAAGTAGCGACCGAGTGTTGGACGTTGAAGATCTGAGTTTCCCCCCGGTATTTCGGAGGCAGGTGAAGTCCGCCAAGCATCAGTAGTCTCCTCCGATTACCACGGCGTTCCAAGACATGTTCGTGCCTTGGGCGACGTGTTGGGAAACATGAATGTACGTTCCTGTGGGTATGGCAAACCCAACAGGCACCTCATATGGGCTCACCGCGTTTGTCGAGTGCGAGACGGCCGCTGAGATTGTTGGAATAGAGCATTCTCCAATCAGCCATGTATCGGTCGCGGCCGTAGCCCCGGGAGACGCTACTGTGCTAAGATATACCCGGAGGGTTGTAGCCACAGAGCTGACTGCCGCCGCCGCGCCGGTAGCCATAAATTTAACTCTATCCACATAACTTCCGTTTGCTCCAGCCGTAAACGCTTTGTAAACAAGATCAGAGCCAGAACCCGCGCTTGTCCCGTCGCTTTTTACCTGTGCGGTAGCAGTCGGGATTTTCACCCTCCCGATATTCGGGGTTAATGTATAAATCGGATCATTATTTGCTGGCATGGGCGAGACTCCTTTTTACAATATGTAGGCGCACCTATTGATTTGAACAATGCGGCCGGCAGCCCGACCAAACGTAGAGGCTAAGGCTGTGCAGAAAATCGTGTGCGTTCCCACGCTTAGGGATATGGCGTTGTCTGAGTTTGTCGAGTCAAAAATACGAGTTCGTACAAGCGTTGTCGCTCCGCTCAAATATCCTTGCCCGGTTTCCCATGCAGTCCCATTTGAATCCAGCACGGCGTAATGAAAAAAATCTCCCGTTCCGAATGCGGTATTGAATGATTGAAAACCAGATACAGCTCCCGCCAGGGTAATATCCCCGGTTCCCGTTGTGGTGGTAGTTTCCTTTACCCGGTCTTTCAGCATGCCCCCCCCTACAGATACAACTCAAAATACTTGTGCGCGATAATCGACTGCCCGGTAGTAGAGAGGACGTATAGCCGGTAATTCGTGGTCACGATACAGTGAGTATACTCGGCAATGCCATGCTCCTCCTGATCTCCTCCAGAGACCACACGGATGAAACCACGACCGAACCTCCGGACAAACTGTTCGCCCATGTCTCGGTTGAACATGCAATCGTGTCGCACATGGGTAACTCGATTGACGATGGAAGCTCGAATAATTTCCCCGGCGGGGATATCCTGCCAGCGGTATTCGGTGCCATCGTCAACGTACTGTTGTCGAACGGTTCCATCAACAGTCTCAATCTCCCATTGGTAGAGTTCTGCAAGTTGCATGTTTCCTATGTCTCATCATACGCGCATGTGATCGTCTCACTCGGCGTCAATCCCTGAGTCGCCGCCGAACTTACTGACATTTGCATCCGCACATGATCCCCCTTGTATCCCGTGCTGGTATGCGGCCCCGTGTTGATCGCATCCATATCTACCGATGTAGGCGGATTGCCGGCCGTCTTGGTGAAAATATCCGTCCCTGCGATGTTCGTGGCGATATTCGGAAACGTGCCGAGGCCGCCGCCCGGGATGTCGTACTGGAGCCCTACCCCGGTCCCGAGGCCGTTGCCGCCGTCGGAGTAGCATCGCAGATTTTGAATGTCCACGCTCGGACCCGTGGAGAAATAGAACCTGATGTGCTTCGTGTAGCTGTAGACCGACCCCGCGCCCGGAATCTGAATGCGGTTGCTCGAGTCCACGGTCTGATCGTCCGCTGACTTAAATCTGAGCGTACCTGACGTCTTGTCTACTCCTGCTCCTGCTGCTGTCATTTCGTGGATCTGAACTGTGGCGGCCATTGGTTTACCCTCCCTATTGCCCGATAGTTTTATTTTTCATAGAGGCCATCAGCCTCATAAAGAACTGTGTCAAGCCTTCCTGTTTCGCCCACTGCTCATTGTTCTGGAACTGGTTTGTCGTGCCTGTATCGATGATGTTTTGAGTTGCATTATTCACGACCACGCAATCGTGACAGAAATTATCCACGCCGCCCAAGTTGATGCCGTACCCTCCATTTCGGTACACATGCGCCTGCTCGATGATGTTATTCGCCGCCTGACCAGATACCTGAATTCCATTGCCGGTACAGCCGTGAATCGCTCCGTCCATAATCTCGACAGCAACCTTCCCCGAGGTGTTTGCATCGAGCAGAATTCCGTTTCTGCCGAAATAATGAATGTGGTTATGCGATATCCTTCCATACTTCGAGTTCATTACGGAAATACCGTCCTGCCCGGCCGATAGATCCCCTGAAATCGTGTTTGCGTTGATCGTGAATGCTTCACTATCCCGAATGTCGATCGCGTGATAGCCATTTTTCGCCTCGATCAGCCCGAATCCAGATATCACGATTTCAGCGGAGCCGTCCAGTAGGATTGTCGGCCCGGTCTGGTTCGTCGGGGATAGCTGTGCTTCATGGCCGGCACCCAGGAGGATCAGGTGTTCGCGGCCGGTAAAGTCTACCACCTCATCGTAAGGAGTATGCTTTGCGATCACGAGTCCGACATCCTTACGCTCATCAACCGCCACGGATATGAATTTCCCGATTGTGGCAAATGGAGCGGACTGAGTGCCTGAGTTGCTGTCGTTTCCATTATCTCCGTCGATCCAGAACATATGCCCCATCGGCGCGAATATGCCGTTCTGGAACAGCGCCAGGGCGAGGAGGGAATGGGTGTGGTCGTGGATAAATCCCACGCTCGTTGCCAGCGTTTCATCTAACGGATTGAAAATGAGTGAAAACGACTTAGTGCTATCGACTGTCAGGTACCCAGAGCAAACTGTCCGCTCCGTGATATTCGGATTCATCAGGGAATACTTGCCTACCCCTAATTCAGTCAGCGTCATACCCGCCTGCGATACATCTGCGCCCGTCGGGGTCTTGCAAAAATCAATGGCGATGTCTCCAATAGAGACGCCCGTGAGCGTTCGGTCTCCAAATGAAAATGCTTCCGATACGTTAGCCACCGAACACCTCCGATATTCCTCCGATTTGAGAACGTGAGCCGCCGCCTGAACTGCCGGGGAACCCATTCCCTGATTGTAGGTTGACAATGATTGATGCGATATTACCCGCCGCATCTTCCACGAATACGGTCAGCCGATTATTCCCCGACACCATATTGGATATAGTACATAGCCATGTTGTAGAGGTCGGGTACGACGTTGTACTGGCAATCGCAGGACCATCCGGGACCACAGTTACCGTCGCGCCATCTTCATTGGTGCCACTTATCAGGGCTTCGAGCACTTGGCTGAACGCTACCGATGGGGCAATAGTGTCAATGGTAAACGTGATTTCATCATACGCTACCGTGTTATCTTCTCCGGTCAGCGTGACGCGCACGGTGTTAGATCCTTCAGGAAGGGCATCCAGATAATCGCCCGATACTTTCTCCACTACCACATTGTTTACCTTTACTTCGATCGTTCCAGTGGTTGCCGAATATGTAAGAAGCGGGGTATTCATGCCGATTAGCGATCTGTTCTCCGGCGAAGAGATGCTAACAATAGAGTTCAGTTTCGCCTTCAGATAAATGGCACTTCCATTGTCAATTACCCAATGGAATGTCTTTGTTATCCCAGCCGTCTCAATCGCCATGTCTCCATTTCCGGGCTCGTTGTCGATGGCTCCCGATGCCATGCCGAGCGTTTTCTCGTTCAGAATTTCCAGATCCGAGGAACGCGCCTGCAGCATCACGGACGTTGCGGAGTCTCCGGTTCCGGCGGAGCGGTAAATGCTCATCCAGACGATGTTCGTGCCGTCGTCATCAGTGTCGGGAACGACCTTGGGCTCGCCTCCGGAGCGCTGAAAGTGCGTCGGCCGAGTGAGCCCGCCCCACGTTGCGCCGTCATCGGCCGAGTCGAGATAGGCGATAGACCGGTCGGCTCCCCCGTTCGTCAGGTCAAACCGGACGAGGCAGCGGAGCGCATTGCTTCCGGGCACGCGATAAAAGGTGCTCTCATTCGGGGCCCGGTCGGCGATGGTGTATTGATCCGCGATCAGCCCCTTATTCGCATCGAACGTGTCGGTTGCCGTGTCGTACCAGACGTTGTATACCTGGCCCAAGAGCCAGGAGTTGACATCGTAGGCCCATCCGGCGCAACAGATTTTTCCGTTTTCAATGAGGTTCGACGCATAGATTCCGTCGGCATTCCGGACGCAGACGGACGAGAAATTCACGGAGTCGTCCGCGCTCTTATAGACCGTCGTCTGCAGGTTCGGATTCCCAGTGGCGTATCCCTCCCGCTGGCAGAACATATACATGCTCGATCCGTGGGAGACGAGTTTGCTCACGTAAAGCGTGATCGTGCCGGGCGCGGGGATGGTCTGCGCGAGCGCCACCGCCCCAGTGGACTTGTTGAGCGTGAAAATTTTGATCGAATTGCGGACGTTGCCCGCATGCCGCTCCTGATAGTTTGCCGCGATGCAGAAGTTCCCGTCCGCCATTGCGCACATCGTCGGGAACACCAGAAAATTCATGCCGAACCAGACATCGTCAAAATACGCTTCGTAGGTGCCGGGGAACGTGCCCTCGCCGCCGGCCGATCCCAGGCCGAACTCTCCGGGATACGCCATTGACGACATATTCGACGTCTGCAATACCAGCATCCCGTTGATGTACAGATTTGTGTTGTTGGACGCCGGGTTGTACTGCATCCGCACGTCGTAATTGGTGTCCGGATCGCACGGTATCCGCGACAGGGTCTGGGTCCAGGTTGCGTTGTTGTATTTCGTGATAGACCAGAAATAATCCGCGCCCGAGCGGGTGATGCCCGCCTGCTCCACGTAGCCGGTGGACTTTTTCAGATAGCAGATCCGCGCCGTGTGCCCGTCGGCGAGCGAAGCAAGCCGGTAGGTCAGGTTTGCTTCATGCACCTTATCGATCGCGGCGGGGGTAAAGGCCTGGGATGCCCCGCAGGTATTCTCCCCGCTGCCGACGATATGCCAGGAATACGTGCCCGTCTTCTTCCAGGCCCCCGAGCGTTCCAGCGTGCAGCCAGAGCCGATATTCGGCGTGAATCCGTTTGGAAAGGTTTCGCAGTCGTTTTCGATCGTGCCGGGGATGAATTTTCCGAGGAAGATGTGGCCGGAAAAACGGATATCGTTGAACTGAACGTCTACCACCGTGACATCCATCGAGACGGTCAGATCGATGTTGTAGTACCTGCCGGCGGCAATCCTGGTGTAATCCCGGTGCAGTTCGCTCGATCCGCTGCTGCCGCGCCACATCCCGCCCGGTTGCAGATACCCGGGAGTAGAGGTATCGGATTTCATACTGGTCCAGGACGCATGCCGTGTCCATGATCCGCCGTCCGCTTTGCGCTCGACAATAAACGTGTGATTAACGGAGTCCACGATGAATCGCCAGTCATACCACACTCCCGTGCTGGTGGGATTCGCCGATACCTGCACATAGTTCCCGGCTGAATCCAGCGCCCAGACGCCATCGACGGCAATCCCCACGGAATGTAGATGTAGGCTGTCCCTCATGTCAAAATAGCTGATGTTGCCAGAGGCGTTTGTTCCCATGCCATCGAAGTAATGCCGAAACTCGATCGTGAACTGCGTCGTGGACCATGCGGCAAGCGTCGTTGTGTTCTGCCGGTAACTGCTTGCAGACGGGGCCATGTGCAACTGGCCAGCGGGTTCGATCGCATACGTTCCCGTGCCCGCGCTGGACCAGATTCCCGGCAGCGATGTCCAGGCCTCGTCCAGTTTGTCCCACGACGGAGGGTCGCCGATGCCTTCGTAGGACGGAGCCGAAGCGCCGCTTCCGGAAAGCAGATAATTGACGCTGTACCGTTCCGTGCCAGATATCGCGGTGAGCGAGATCGTATCCACCGGCGTTTCGTAGGCGGAGTCTGAAAACATGAGCACATCGACGTGCTTATAATGCCGGCGCAGTTCAACGTAATAGGTTTGATCGTCGGTCAGGAGCGCGCTGACATCGAACGCGCCGCTGGTGACGTCTTTGATTTTCAGGGTATTGCTTCCGGAGTCGGACGTGAGGATCAGCTGAACGCCGCTCGTCCAGGAACCGAAGGACAACGGCGAGGACTGTGCCAGGGTTTCCCGGGTCACGCCCCACAGCAATACTTCGCACCCGGCGCCGGTCAGGTTATGCCCACGGACGGACATACGATGCCGCCAGCCGTCGAACTGGTCAACCGTGAATTGACGATAGACATACCCATCGGGGTTTCCAAACGAGGTCGCTACAATGCTATTGGCACTGATAGCAATTTTGCTGTTTGGATCTAATTCAGTCCAATCGGTCAGTTTTTGGCTGATGAAAGACATTTATTTTCCCTTTACCGATGCCGGCTGACTCAGATTGTGCATATCGTAGAGACGGATACCGACGGAGACGCCGCCAATGATAGAGGTGATTACCAATGCAGAGATAATTGCTATCGCAAAACGCCGAAAGCCTTTTACCCATTTAAGTTCACTGTTATCGGCCAGCGCCTTGGCGATTTTAGCGTCGATGATATTTTCTCGAACCTCTCGAATCATGGGATAGAGGGTTTTAACGTGTTCTTCAATGGTCTTATTCGTTTTTTCCTGTTCCTTGGTGAGAATTCCGACGTGGGTGAGCATGAGATCCTTCATATACTCACGCGATTCCTGATGTTGCTCTTTGATTGCGGCGCCCTGGCTTTCAATGGCTTCCTTCATGGATGCCCCTTGAGCGTCTATCGCTTCTTTCATTCCCTCGAGTAAACAACGAGGAGA
>Ga0334722_10006583_pt1 | contig 11442 bp, 13 predicted proteins | sample C3_bottom_MG_FD_207210 | JGI IMG/M metagenome (GOLD analysis project Ga0334722, IMG submission 207210) | Sediment microbial communities from Yellowstone Lake, YNP, Wyoming, USA - C3_bottom | ecosystem: Environmental > Aquatic > Freshwater > Lake > Sediment | place: USA: Wyoming | collected...
AGTAGGGTACATCAAGGAATATCTCTTAATGGTATCTGGACTACAGATTAGATTAAATCGAATTTTAAGATCAGGAAAGATGCTTTGTATCCCTATGGATCATGGAATTTCAAGTGGTCCAATTAAGGGACTAGAGGATCCGCACAATCTAATTTACACATGTCAGCATTATGGACTAACATCTGTAATTGTTAACAGAGGAATTCTAAAGACACTCCCAAAACCACCGGCAATAGGAGTATTGGTTCATTATTCTAGCAGTACTTCACTTTCCAAATCACCTAACAGGAAAATGCTTACAGGTTCTGTTGAAGATGCATTAAGACTTGGTGCAGACGGGGTTTCACTTCACATCAACATAGGCGGAAAAGAAGAGCCCGAAATGCTTGAGCAGCTTGGAAAGATGGCCGATGATTGTCACAAATGGGACATGCCACTTTTAGCTATGATGTACCCAAGAGGTGAGAATATCAAAGACCCACATGATCCCGAAATTGTAGCTCATGTTGCAAGAATTGGAGCAGAGATGGGTGCAGATATTGTAAAAACTGTATACACTGGAGATTATGATTCATTTGCCAGTATTGTCAAAAGCACACCTGTTCCAATAGTAATAGCTGGAGGTCCAAAAGCAAAAACTGACAAAGATATTTTGGAAATGACAGAAGAAGCTATGAGGGCAGGCGCAAAAGGAGTAACATATGGAAGAAACATCTTCGAGCACAAGCGACCAGACAGAATGACCGAGGCTTTAGCAGGAATCATATTTAGAAAAGAGACTGCAAAGGAAGCGGCAAAACGACTTGACAAAAAATAGAGAGCTGATAATATCCCCAAAAGTGTCAAGGGGACAGCTTGGCAAATTTCTTTTAGAACTTGAGAAGGAGGGAATCAGAATTGTCAATGTAGAGCCTAAGAGTTTGAGAGGAATAAAGACAAAGCTTTCAACCCTACATAACTCAGAGAATGCAGATTATGTAATATTGGATAAAATTTCTTCTTCAAAGCCAAAGGGTAAAAAAGTTGGAATCAGACTCAAGGTTTTATCAAATATAGATATTGAAGACATACTCAAGTACGCAAAGAAAGGAATTGATTTTGTTATTGTTGATGTAAAAGATTGGAAAATAATTCCGCTTGAAAATATAATAGCAAAACTACACAAACTTCATACCAAAATATTTGCACTTGCAAATAATCCCGAAGAAGTAAGGAAGATGTTTTCTATTTTAGAAATAGGTGTAGATGGAGTGATATTTTCAACAGCCTCCGTTAATGAAGTAAGAGAGGCACTAGTGTATCTGGGATCTAAATCTTTTGAACTAAAACCAGCAAAAATTTTGGAGATAAAAGAAGTAGGAAGTGGTGAGCGAGTATGTGTCGATACTGCTTCCATGCTTCACAGAGGAGAGGGAATGTTGATTGGGAGTAGATCAAACTTTTTGTTTCTAGTGCATAATGAATCAGTTGGATCTTCTTTTACTTCGCCAAGACCGTTTAGAGTAAATGCAGGAGCAGTTCATTGCTATACAATTTCTCCAGATGGAACAACAAAATATCTATCAGAATTAGAAACAGGTTCCGAAGTCCTAGTTTTGGATTCAAAGGGAAAAGCGAGAAGGGCAACTGTTGGTCGTTCCAAAATAGAAAGCAGACCCATGCTCATGATAAAAGCTCAAATTGGAGATGAGGTCGGCGGAATAATTGCACAAAATGCAGAGACAATACGCTTTGTGAGACCAGATGGTCATCTGGTGTCTGTCACACATCTCAAAAAAGGCGACGTTGTCTTGGCACATTCCAAACCAGCTACCGGTAGGCACTTTGGTATGGAAGTAGACGATGAATACATTATTGAGAAATAAGACTATTTTTCACTAGAGAATTCTTTAAATCATTAAAACTGATATCAATCATTATGGAGCCCGTCATTGAAAGATCTACAGGATTTGTAGACCTGTGTGTAATATGTAGACAGGGAATAACTCGTGGTGCCTTGATTTTTGTAAATGCAAAAGCATATCATTATACTTGCTATGCAGCATTTGGACAAAAAAGTGGTAACGTAAAACCGTCATAATAATAAAAAAAGTAAAATAAAAATTGTTAAAAAAGAATTATTTTATCTTCTTTTTTAGTTGATTTACTTCAGCCATTTCTTCTCTTAGGTGTTTTCTAAGAATTGCCTCATGTTCGCGCTTGTGTCTCCAATAAATGGTCAGTATGCTCTTTCTTGATTTTGCCTTTTTTATTGCGGAAGAATATTTTCTGTGGCTTTTTTCAACACTTCGAAAATAGCTTTTGGTGTTTGATGTAACCATGAGATATGTGTAAAAATATTCGTAGATAACCTTTACGAATTAATCAGATGTCAAGTCGTTCTGGTTTTTTCCAGTATGGCACAAGCTGCATTTCTCTAAGTAGAGGCGGTTCTGTCGTTCGTTTTTGTGCAATCTTTACATATTTAGCAGACTTGTCTACACCAATGTACTTTCGTTTAAGAAATCTAGCCATTTTAGTTGTCTGTCCACTTCCAACAAAAGGATCCAGAATTAGATCTCCAACATTACTATAAAGCTGAATCAATCGATAGGGAATTTCCTCTGGAAATGCAGCGGGATGAAATTTTCTGTAACTTGGTGGCACTGGTGCAATATGCCATACAGAGTTTGCAATTTCTTTTTTCATCAAATCATTAATTTTTAATTTACTTTTTTTGTCTTTAATATTAGAAAACGGTTGTTTTCTAAGAATTATAATTTGTTCATGCATGATATTTGGATAGTAATATGTAGGATAGGGATGTTGTACGGTTACTCTAAATCTCTTTTTTCCACCTGTAACTTTGTTCCAAATTATTTCTTCAAAAAACTTCCAGCCAATTTCTTTTTTTGTTAGCTCTACAAGCAAGATTGCAGGTAGAGGGAGTTTGATTTTTTCTTCAATAATTTCATTGCCTATAACTATACAGCAATAGCCACCAGGTTTTGTAACCTTGTATACTTGAGAAAATACCTCTCTCATCTCGTCGATCCAACTATCAAGTGGTACACCCACGGTTCCTCTGTACCAATCGTTTGAAGTCTGATGCTCTTGATAGTTGATTGCATTATGATAAGGTGGTGAAGTAACAGTAAGTGTAATTTTGTCTTTACCTATTTTAGAAAGATCTCTAGAGTCAGCGTTAACAATAGAATTGGGTTTCCACACGGAAATCATGATTTGATTCACTATATAATATTTGGAATAGTGAGCAAAAACATACCTTTAACAATTTAGATTTTTTGTTTTTAAAACGTCTAGTATAAGATTACTCATTTAGTTAACATTAATCAAATCTGACATATGTTTATCTGCACTAATACCTTAGATATATTATGAAAAGAATAGAAGTCCATACAAAAATAGAACACCTAAGACCTATTCTTGACGCATTAAAAAAAATCGGAGTAAGTGGAATTACTGTTGCTCAAGTTAGAGGAAGAGGTTCGGCTGAGCCTCCCATGATTTCTGGACTCAGAGGAACTGCCAAATATGCTGCTGATTTCAACAGTCGTAATCTGATTTACACAATTGTTGAAGACTCAAAATCTGAAGAGGTAATCCAAGCTATTCTAAAGGCAGTTGACAGTGGTGGAGAAAAGGTCTTTGGCAAGATCTTTGTAACGCCAATTGAAGACGCTATAGATCTAGGAACCGGACGTAGAGGTTCAGATGCTCTGAAATAAAGTGTGGTCAATATTAAAACCAGTTATAAAAACAGTTGGGAATTTTCTGATATCTGAACAAAGGCTTAATTTTGTAATTTTGTACACATGGCTATGGCAAACAAGACCTGTGTTACACTAGCTGAATCAAGTCCAGCAAAGTTGCGTTCATGTCTAACACAGGCATTAAAAAGATCAGATTATGCAGAATTACGATTTGATTTCATGGCTCCAATAAAAGTCCCAGTGGCATTAAATCTAGTAAAAAAAGATTTGAAAAGATGCATCTGTACCTTAAGGCCAAAATCAGAAGGTGGTAAATTTTCAGGTAGTGAAAAAGACAGAATTTCCATACTAAAATTGATTGCAGAATATAATCCTCATCTACTTGATGTGGAATTTAACACAATACAAAAAAACAAGAAACTTCATCAATACCTGAAAAAAACAAAAACAAATTTGCTTGTATCATGGCATGATTTCAAAAAAACACCTGACGAAAATTTATTAAAAAAAATGCAAAAACAGATGAGTAAGTTTTCAAAGAATATCAAGATTGTAACTACTGCAAAAACAATAGGCGATGCAATGAAAGTATTATTGTTGTATAGAAACCTGCCAAAAAATCACAGTCTGATTGCTTTTGCAATGGGAGATAGTGGACGCATGTCTAGGATTCTCTGTACACAATTTGGCAGCCCGTACACGTATGTTTCACTTGGAAAACCAGTAGCACCTGGTCAGTTTAGTTTAGACGAAGTTAAATCAATCTTTAAGCTTCGCCAAATGAATTAAAAAATAAAAAAAATTGGAGTTTATGCAGTTGCAGTACTCTTTATTTGTTGTCTGAAGGAAAGCAGCAGATAAGCACTGCCCGCAATTATTCCTCCTTGTAGGATTTTACTTAGTATGTCTATAGAACCAACATCGTCCTGCAAACCTACAATAGGCAAACTAATTGTTCGTGATGCAACATAGAGCAGAATTAGCGATAACGAACCAGCAATGGCAATTATGTATGGAGTTTTGTTTCTATGCTTAGTTTCAAGCATCCATAATCCTACTGGAACGTATCCTGCTCCAGATATTGCAAACAGGGTTGTTTGAAGTCCTGCATCTAGTGGAAGCCCCATTATCTGGGCAGTTGTGCCTGTGGCTTCATCACTATCGTGTTCTCCTGCTTGATTTCCTTCATTTGTTTCAGTTTGTGCTATTGCACTTGCGTCATTTACCTCTTGAGTTGCAGCAACAAAGTATATGATGCCAGTTGCCATCATGGACAACACTACCATATAGACTGCAATCCGTGTCGAGTTTTTATTCATAGGACGTTTTAGTATTTCTCCATTTAATGCCTACCTATCATTCCTATTGATAGGAACGGAAGTTTATTCTGAAAATTTTTGCCACAATCTAACTATTTTTTCATCCATTTGAATTCTTTTTAGATCAAATGAGATTTTACCGTCTTTGAATTTCATATCAATCTCAGAGATCAAACCTTTGTAGTAACTCTCATCAAGTCCTTCTAATGTTCGTACAACCTTAGTTTTTTTTATTATCTTTAGGTTTTCTAGATTTTTTATTTTTCTATAAGTTGTAGATGTTGGAATGCCAAGTTTTTCTGAAATTTGTTGTGCAGATAATTCATTGTTAGTTAAAAGTATGACTATATCTCTACTGTATTTGTCAGCAAGTACTGATATAATGTCTTCATCGTTTTCCATTTCAACTTTTTTTGACTGCTAAAATTAGAACAATAAATCCAGCTATTTCAAACGCTTCTTCAATAACATCTTGTACTTCTTGATCATTTACGAATGAAAAGGCATCTCCTATTACTGTTTCACCTAAGACAAGAAGAGTAAAACCAACCACCAGTAAAAGCATCGGTGGAAATTTTGTTTTCTTGTATGCTTTTATCGCAAAAAACACCAAGCTAAAACCCACGATTAGATGAATTGCAAGAATAAGATAGCTAGTAATTTCCAAGTTACAAAAACACGCATTTTTATCAATATAAAGGATTTAGGTCATTATCATTTATCATAACTGCGAGAAACTCGTTTTTCACTAGTATTGCATCATGTTTTTGCTCTGGTTTGTGCCTAAAAATCCAAATAGGTTTAATTCAACTTTAGGTTGAAAAAATGATATCATGACCAAAACTTATGCTGTGATAGGCGATCCAATTGATCATTCACTTTCTCCTGCAATACATAATACCGCTTTTGCATTTCTAGGATTGGATTGTACATACATAGCGTATAGAATTCCAAAAGGAGAGCTAGCTGAAGGAATTGAAGCATTAAAGCTCATCAACATTGCGGGATTTAATGTAACAATACCACACAAGGTGGAAATGATGAAGCTTCTTGATCATACAGATGAAGATTGCAAAACAATTGGCGCAACAAATACCGTTGATAACGAGAATGGTAAATTCAAAGGATACAACACTGACATGGATGGTTTTTTGGATCCAATAAAACAACGAAACCTAAGTTGTAAAGATTCTGACGCCTTGCTTATTGGTGCAGGGGGAGCAGCAAGAGCTATCGTAGCTGCGTTTGCAAAAGAAAAAGCTCACAAAATCACAATTACAAATAGAACCAAAGAAAAAGCAGACGAGCTTGTTAGATTTGCAAACAAGTTGGGGCTGGAATCAGAATATATTGATTTGACAAGTGCGGGCAACATTGCAGGAAATTTCAAGTTTATTGTAAATGCAACTTCGGTTGGAATGAAAAATAATTCAAGTCCAATATCAACACGATCTATCAACAAGGACTGCATAGTTTACGATATAGTGTACATGCCAGTTGACACCGAATTACTTGAACAGTCAAAAAAACAGGGTGCGACTATCATATATGGCTGGGAAATGCTTCTTGCTCAAGCAATGCGTTCCTTTGAGATTTGGACAAAAAGAAAAGCGCCTTATGAAGCAATGAAGCTTACACTCTTGGGGAGATTTTGAATGCCAACAGCAAAAGCAGTCATGCATGGTGCAGTCTCAATTGTAAATGCAATTGCCACTGGAAAGGGGGCAACACTTGGAATTTCACTCAATGTAGAGTCCACCATAGAGGCAACCCAAGGAAGCGGGATTGTTTTTGAAAATAAAGAATCCAGTCTTAGCTCACGTCTGATAAAAAACGTTATTGAAAAAGCTGTGCCAAAAACTGATCTTGAGAAAACCAAGCTGAGAATTTTTCTTAAATCAGAAATACCATCTGGATATGGCCTTAAGAGTTCAAGTGCAATATCTTCTGCGATATCTTTAGCGTGTGCTAAACTTTTCAGACCACAGATAAATGATTTTGAAGTACTAAGACATGGCGTGGAAGCATCCATAGAATCCAAAGTAAGCATTACTGGTGCATATGATGATGCATGTGCATGTTATTTTGGAGGTTTTGTAGTAACAGACAATCACAATCTAAAAATTGTAAAATCTGAAAAAGCCCCAGAAGATCTTTCAGCTGTAATATTCATACCAAAGTCAAGAAAAAGAGGTGATGTGAAGAAGCTTAAGATACTTGAAGGAGTGTTTGCGCAAGCATGGTCGCTTGCAAGCAATTCAGATTATTGGAATGCCATGCTGTTAAATGGTCTTGCAACTTCTACTATACTAAACTCTGATCCAAGGATTCTTACAGACCTTGTTGAAGCAGGAGCACTTGCAGCATCAGTCTCAGGCAATGGTCCCTCTATTGCTGCAGTAACAAAGAAAGGAAATGTACCAAGTGTGAAAAAGGCGTTTTCTTCTAGGGAAGGAACAACCATAGTTTCAGACATCAATAACAAAAAGGCCGAAGTCTATGAAGTGTAAAATAGAAAAATCTAGGCTTTCAGGAAAGATAGTCTGTCCACCAAACAAGAGCTATACTCACAGAGCCATATTTTTGTCAACACTTGCAAAAGGCAAAAGCCAGATCAGCAATGTTTTGTTTTCAAGAGATACAATTGCAACAATAAATGCATGTAAAAATTTTGGTGCACAAATAACCATTGATGATTACAACTTAATTGTAGAAAGTTCAGGAAACATGTACTTACAAAGCTCACAAATAGATGCATCAAACTCTGGAACAACAATTAGAATTGCAGCTGCAATTTCATCACTTTCTGAAAATAAAATCACACTCAGTGGTGATGCCAGCCTTAGAAAAAGACCAATGCAACTTTTACTTGATGCATTAGAATCACTTGGAGCGAGTTGTACTTCTACTGATGGTAAACCACCAATAACTGTAAAAGGTAAAATTCGTGGAGGCGAGGTTACGATTCCAGGTTCTGTGTCAAGCCAGTTTATTTCTGCGTTGATGATTATTGCACCAAAGACAGAAAACGGAATTATTCTAAACATAGAAGGTGAGCTTGTATCAAAGCCCTATCTTGAAGCAACCATATCTACAATGAAAAAATTTGGAGTAAAAGTTGAAACAATTATTCCATACAAAAAATACAAGATTCCAAGACAAGACTATACTTCTGCTAATTTTGTAATTCCTTCTGATTTTTCAAGTATGGCGTTACTTTTGTCTGCAGCAGTACTGCTAGGAGATAATTTCTCAATACATGCATCTGCTGGAGACTTGCCACAAGGAGACAAGGAGATAATCAACTATCTTGAAAAAATGGGAGTAAGGGTAAACATCAGTAACAACATAATCAGCGTAAAGAGTCCCTCATTGTTAGAGGGTGGAAGATTTGATCTATCAAATACACCAGACCTATTACCTGCAATGGCAATACTTGCGCTCAAGACTTCAAAACCAATCGATATTTACAATGTAAAACATGCAAGATTCAAAGAAACAGATAGAATAGCAATCTTGGCAAGAGAACTTACAAAGATTGGTGTCATAGTGGAAGAAAAAGAGGATGGTTTGATACTACAAGCTCCAAAAAATCCCAAAGGAGCTGAACTTGATTCATCAGATGATCACAGATTGTTCATGGCATTTTGCATAGCTGGCATGTTTGTTGGTAATTGTATTGTATCTGATCCAGAGTCTGTTGATGTTTCTTATCCAAGCTTCATTGATGACATGAACAAAGTTGGTGCAAAAATTCTTCCATTCTAGTATAGAAGGATTATAAGCATCTAAGAGAAAATTTCATTGTATGACCGGAAGTTCTATTGGAGAGAGATTTGTTTTCACTAGTTTTGGTGAAAGCCATGGAAGATGCATTGGAGCTGTAGTAGATGGTTGCCCAGCGGGTTTAGAGCTGGAAGAAAAAGACATCCAAAAGATGCTTGATCTTAGAAAACCTGGTCAATCACTAGTCTCAACACAAAGAAAAGAGGAAGACAGGGTAGAGATTTTGTCTGGAGTTTTCAGAGGAAATACAACTGGAGCTCCTATTGCAATGATAATCTGGAATCAAGATCAAAAATCTCGTGATTATGAACAATTCAGTACAAAACCAAGACCTGGTCATTCCGATTATCCTGCATGGGTAAAATACAAAGGATTCAATGATTATCGCGGTGGAGGGAGATTTTCTGGTAGGCTAACTGCAACATTTGTAATGGCAGGGGCAATTGCAAGAAAACTTCTTTCTGAAACCCTTGGAATAGATACCTATTCTTACACTTCACAAATTGGCAAGATAAAGATGAAAGGTCAAGTAACATCAAAGATGAAAAAGGAAATTTATTCAAATGAAGTACGCTGCCCTGATCAGAAAACTGCGCAAATAATGCGAACTGCGATACTAGCCGCAAAAAAAAATGGAGATTCGCTTGGCGGAATAATAGAATCCATAACGTCAAACATCCCAGTAGGATTTGGTGAGCCTATCTTTGGATCTTTAGAATCTGATTTGAGTAAGGCACTATACTCTATTCCAGCGGTAAAGGGAGTCGAATTTGGTTCTGGATTTAATGGTTCTGCTACCACAGGTTATGAAAATAATGACGAATATATGATAAAAAATGGAAAGATAGTCACAAAGACAAACAATGCGGGAGGAATTTTAGGCGGTCTTTCAAATGGCATGCCAATTGTTCTGCGAGTAGCTTTCAAGCCAGCTTCTTCCATAGCCAAAAAACAAAACACAATAGACATCAAAACAAAGAAACCAGCTTCGCTCATTGTAGGAGGAAGACACGATCCATGTGTTGTACCTCGTGCACCTCCTGTAGTGGATTCAGCTGTATCAATAGTTCTTGCTGATCATGCAATTAGAAGCGGCTTCATACCACCTGTACTACGATAGAAAATGTCAGACATAGACAAACTACGTGATCAAATGGACAAAATCACGCTTGAGATGATACAGCTGTTAAAAAATAGGGCAGAGATTTCAAAACAAATTGGCAGCCTAAAAAACAATTTACATTTGAGCATAACAAATGAAGAGCGCGAAAACCAGCTTAGAACCAAAGTCATCTCGCTTTGCAAAGACATAGGATTAGATGAAAAAATTGCCACGATGTTTTTGAATTTCCTTTTAAACGAATCCATAAAAATTCAATCAGTTAACAAGCAAACACATCTTTCTGTGTTTTTGAAAGCAAAATCTTTGGAGCAACAAGGAAAAAAAATAATTCACATGGAAGTTGGCGAACCAGATTTTTATCCACCAAAGATTGTCAGAGAATCACTTACCGAAGTTTATGACAAGGGATTTATAAAATATGGAGAATCAAAGGGAATGCCAGAATTTAGATCAGCTCTTGCAAAAAAAACTTCTGATAAATATCACACTAGAACAAAAACAGAAAATGTGATGGTTTCTCCAGGAGCAAGATTTTCAGTATTTTTGACCATTTCAACTCTTTTGCATCCAGGTGATGAAATCATTGTCATTGAACCTGCATGGCCAGCATATATGGAAAATGCGTTAAATGCAGGTATCAAAGTAAGAACAATCCAAACTACACTAGAAAGCAAATGGGAACCATCGGTAAATCAGGTTGCAAGCATGATAAATCCAAATACCAAAATGATTGTGCTAAACTATCCAAACAATCCAACTGGAAAAATATTGCCAAAAAAACTACAAGACGAGATTGTTCAAATGGCAATCAAAAACAATCTCTATGTACTCAGTGATGAAATCTATTCTAATTATGCATATACTGACTGGAAGAGCATTCTTTCGTACGAATATGACAAAAGCATCATAACACAATCGTTTTCCAAATCTCATGCAATGACAGGGTTTAGGATAGGATATGCTGTATCACATCCTGAAATCATAGACAAGATGGCAAAGCTTCAAGCCTTGTGTATGACAAATGTAGCAGAACCAATACAATACGTGGCCCTAAAGGCACTTGGTGCAGATACAAGCGATAATACTAAAACCATGAAAAACAGACTGGAGTTAGTAGTTAAAATGGCAAAAAACATGCAATTAGACTTTGTAGCACCAGATGGGGCAATGTATCTATTTGCTAAGATTAGAAAAGAGAATTTCAATGCTACTGATTTTACAAACAAACTTCTTGATCAAGGAGTGGCAATTGCTCCAGGAGAAGCATTTGGCAATTATCAGAACTTTGTAAGAATTTCTGCATGTCAGCCAGAGAAATTACTAAGTGAAGGAATGCAAGTAATAGACAGAGCTCTGAGTGGATAAAATGAAGAAAAAGATTGCAATAATTGGAGCTGGAGGACAGATGGGCAAATGGTTTTCAAAATATTTTATCGAAAAAGGCTTTGAAGTAATTGGTTATGATGCTGAAAAAGAAATACTCAACAAATCAGTAACAAAA
>Ga0334722_10006584_pt1 | contig 11440 bp, 4 predicted proteins | sample C3_bottom_MG_FD_207210 | JGI IMG/M metagenome (GOLD analysis project Ga0334722, IMG submission 207210) | Sediment microbial communities from Yellowstone Lake, YNP, Wyoming, USA - C3_bottom | ecosystem: Environmental > Aquatic > Freshwater > Lake > Sediment | place: USA: Wyoming | collected...
GCGCGTACCAGAAGAACTCGAGCGTGTTCCGTACCCGGTCCCGCGCAGCCTCGCGCGTGATCCACCCGTTGTCGGCGCCGATGCATATGGACGTCAGTCCGAATCCCACCGCGGCGATACTTGCGGGGGACGTCGGAGTGTTCCGGTCCCTGATCAACCCATTCGCCGGATTGGCCTCGTGCCAGAAGTAGCCGAACGCCGCTTTCTGCACGGTGCGGAGAAACGCGCTATCGGCGGGACTAATCGGAGCAAGCGGTTGGGCAGATGCGGAAATCACGGCCAAAACCAGCAATCCGGTGAGAATCAATCGGGAGAGAGTCATCTCACACGTGTCCTTTCTTTTTCCGGGGACCCAGAACGATACGAACTGCACATTCTCTGCGGCGCGTCAATGGAAGCACAATCCCACGCATGGATGCATCTGCCGTTACGCGCATGCCGTCAAGATACGCTTCGGCGACGCCCGTCGATACATGCCCGGGATTCTCGACCACAATATCATAGTCCGTCCCTCGGAATTTCCGGTGAACCCGGTATCCTTCCCATGATGATGGGATGCACGGATCCACCGCAAGACCGGACTTCGTCGCCCGGACTCCCAGGATGCCTTCGAGGCCAGCCCGGAAGAGCCACGCCGCCGATCCGGAATACCAGCTCCATCCCCCCCTTCCGTAAAATCTCGAACCGGGTCCTTCAATGTTTCCCGGCGTGACGTACGGCTCCGCGTAGTACTCGTTCGGCCGAGAGCCCAGCCGGATCGGGTTGATCTTGGAAAAAAACCGATAGGCCGTTTCCGCCCGGCCGAGTTTTGCCGCGGCGAGCACGGACCACGTGGCCGCATGCGTGTACACTCCGCCATTCTCGCGCATTCCGGGAGCATACCGTGTCAGGTAACCAATCTCCGGATCTGGCTTCGAGTAGGCTGGCGCAACCAGGAGGGTCCCATAGTTTCCTTCCAGGCGCCGCTCCACGACATCCATCACGGCAGATGCCCGCGCTGCATCCGCAACATCGCCCAATACCGCCCACGTTTGGGTGTTCAGCCAGACCTTGCTTTGAACGCTACGCGCGCTCCCGAGCCGCTCGCCCGAATCCTTTGTCGCACCGTAGTAGTACGCCCCGTCCCAGGCGTGCTTGTTCAGGTCTTTCCGCAACTTTCGTGCTCGCAACTGTAATACCGCCGCTCGCTTGTCATCGCCCATCCATTCCGCGACCTCTGCAAAGTCCAGGAGAATCCGATGGAGGAATTGTCCCAGCCAGACAGATTCACCTTTCCAGCGCAGTCCGACGGCGCTGAGACCGTCATTCCAGTCTCCCGCCCCGATCAGCGGAATGCCGCGCTTGCTCATTCGGGAGAGCGTTTTGTCAATCGCTCGCAGGCAATGGTCGTAGATGGACGCGCTCTTCGGGTCATCGAGAAACGGTTCCCTCGCCCTGAGCAGCCTGGTGTCGCCGGTTTCTGTCAGATATTCCGAGACAAGATACGGCAACCACAGCAGATCATCGGTAATGTTCGTCGGCAGGCCGACTTCCGAAAGCGGATGCCACCAATGATAGACGGTACCGTTCCTGAACTGGTGACGCGCATGAAGGCGGATCTGGTCCGCCGTTCGGTCCGGCTGGAGGGGGAGAAAGATCTGGCTGTCCTGAAGCTGATCGCGGAATCCGAATGCGCCGCCGGTCTGGTAGTAACCCGTCCTGCCCCACATGCGTCCGGAGATTGCCTGGTACTTGAGCCACGTGTTCAGAAGGAGGTTCATGCTCTCATCCGGCGTTCGCACGCCACTGCGGCCAAGAAGGTCGCGCCACATCTCCTTAACGTCCTTCAGCGCCTCGTCGACGCTCTGCGGTGTCGCATACGCCGACGTCAGGCGGGCGACTTCGGATCTTCGTTGAACCGCCCCGAGCGTGAAGACCACGCTGTCCGATTGACCGGGTTCAAGGTCCAGCTCGAGCTGCAGGCTCGCGACTGCATCGAGCCCGTCGCCTGTGTTTCTGCCCAGGGTTCCCTCACGCACAGCCTTGGGATTGCGCTGATGCTCGTATGCACCGAGGAACGATTCTTTGTCACCATCGTACGACTTGGGCGTGCGGTTGCAGCCATGGAACGCCACAAACTCCCAGTCGCGATTCCAGGCCCCCTTATCGGACGGGACCTCCCACAAACGCTTCGTCGCCACAAGCGCATTCCAGGGATCGGCGTACTCGGTCTTGATGAAACTGCGATGGAACTCCCGGTGCCAGTCGGGCGCCGCCCCAAGATTCCACTCGAAATAGGTAAACACCTGCAGCCGTCGGCGGCGACCCGAAGAGTTCCTGAGGGTGAGCTTCCACAGCTCAACGGGATCCTTGCGGGGCACCGTCATGAGCCATATCGAATCGACCCCTTTCGTCCGCGATTCGATCAGCGTGTATCCGAGGCCGTGGGTACAGCGGTACTGCTCCGGCTCCACGCAAACGGGCTTCCACGCCGCGGACCAGAATTCGCCGGTCTCGGCATCGCGAAGATAGATGTACTTCCCCCATTCATCCTTGATGAGATCCTGCTCCCATCGCGTAATTCGGTTCAGCTGCGCATCCGTCCTCCAGGTGTAGCCACCACCCGCCTGCGAGACAATAACACCGAAATCGCCGTTGCTGATGACGTTCACCCAGGGACGCGGTGTTCGAGGCGTCGTGATGACGTATGCGCAGCCGTCATCGCTGAAATGGCCGTAACCGTTGTCGAACGGGAAGGTCTGAGGCATTGTCGTGCGTGTGCTTCCTACGGTCCAGTCTCTGCGAGTCATTCTGCACACCCGGGAAAGTACAGGTTTTCCTGGATCACGGCGGGCAGCACGCTAGAACAGCAGCCCAAGTGTAAGTCTTTGCACCGCTCCCAGCCGGCTGAAATCGGTCCATCCATAGTCCAGCTGAAAATCCGCGCCGAAAAGGTCGTACCCCACACCAGCACCAAGTGTCAACCCGACCTCGGAATCCTGCTGCCACAAATTCTGGTAGCCCGCCCGGAGCGAGAGAGTGCCGGCAAAGGTATATTCTCCGCCGACGCTGACACTCTCAGTGTTGTCATTCGGATGGAACGCATCGGCGACCAGTACGATACGGTGATTGTCGCCAAACTGCAACGAGTATTGCAGTCCGACACGGAACAGAATCGGCAGGCCGAATTCATCCGTGTACAACTGTGCCGGCAACGAGCTGTTGTCACCGAACAGTTTCGGGTCGAAATCATAGCGCACCCGCAGATCGCGTCCGTCGTACCGCGCGCGAGTGCCGAAATTCGAGAGACTGGCTCCGATCACGAGCCCGTCCTCGCTCAGCTTGAACAGGGTCCCGACATCCATCGCAAACGCCGAGATGCTGCTGTGCCAGATGGTCTCCTGCATGAACTTCACCTGGATCCCGGCGGATACACGGTCTGTCACTTTCATCCCGTAGCCGACGCCGTAGGCCACATCGGAGACCGTGTACCGCTCGCCAGTTCCCAGAGGTTGCGCTACGGTGCGGACATCAATCTCTCCCGACTCGAGAGAGGTCATGCTGACCATGAACGATCCGTTCCCAACGGGCACAGTCGCAATCACGTAGTTGTAGTTGATGTCCGCCAGCCACTGACTGTAACCGAACTGGGCCTGCGCCCGGTCAGCGCGGCCGAGCGCGGCGGGATTGAAGAAGGCACCCATCGCCTCGTCGGATATCGTCACCCCCGCATTGCCCATGCCGGCCACACGCGCACTGGGCTCGATGAGCAGGAATTGACCAACGGTCGTCCCCACATTTGTCTGGGCCCGGCTGTCTTCCACAATCAGCATACGAAGCGACAGCATCACGACAAAGGGGAGCAACAATCGCAGCAGTGATCGATTCATAGGTCCCTCCGCCGGCTTACTTGATAATGGAGAATTTGCCGATCTTCGTCCCGATCGGCCCGGCATCAACATGGAAGATGTAGAGACCGGGTGCGACCTCGAGATTATCCTTCGTCCGCAGGTCCCAAGCTTCATATCCCGTCAGGGTCCCCTCATGATGGATCGTCCTGACGAGGTCACCCCGGATCGTGTAGATCCGGATCGTGCACGTGGAGGGCAACCCGCGGAACTCGATCCGTCGCTCACCCCGTCCAGACACGGCAAATCGCTCCGGCTCGAACGAGGCAGCCCCCACATACGGATTGGGAACCACATACGGATCGAACTGGCCATCCCGCACGGCCTGCGCAACATCCACCCGCTGCCCCGTTGTCCTGAACGAGAACACGTCCCCGTCGCTGAACGGTTTCAGCAGTTTCAGCACGTACACATCGCCTGCAGTCGGCGGCATGATTGGCCCGCGCGCTGCCTGGCCGACCGTGTCGAGCCCGAAATACCAAGTGGGGTGCTGAATGTGCAACGTGTCCGATGGATTCATCGTGCAGATATAACCGAATTCTAGGTCGGAACTCAACGTCCCGTCGAAATCGAGGTCTTTGACCTGATACTTGAGCTGGTACTTACCGGTGTCGGTCAGCGCAAACACACGGAACTTCATCTCGCGGCGGGGGAATCCGAACGCCAGCAGTGATGTATCCACGGTGACATCGGAGAATTCGATCGAAAGCGAATCCGGGTAGCCCAGCCGGCGAAGGTTGGAGGAAAGCCCCGCGGGAGGATTGCCGAAGTACGACAACTTCAGGCGGATATTGGTGGGGCTTCCCGGCCTGAATCCGCTCCAGACCGTATCGATCAGGGGTGCCGGCGGCGTCTCAACGAGCGGGACAATCCCCGCACCGACCGCCCCATTTCCCGTGGCGTCGAAATCGCTCCCTCGTTCTACATACACCTTACCCGAGGCGCTGTCCACGAGCTCGTAGTAGTCGGCATGGATGTTCTGCGGGATACTCGTCGCGAATCGGACCTGCAACGTTGAATTGTCGGGGACGTCGTTTGGATTGACGACGCGTACGTCAACACTGCCGACACCGGTGCCCGAAACGCGGCTCACCGACGACAGATTTGCCGGTGTGTACCCCAGTGCTTTCGGATTTGGACGAACTTCCACGACATTCCTGGCGAGAATCGTGCCACCGCGTGGCGTGCGGGAGACCACGATGGAATTCTCCGACGGATAGAATCCCAGACTCGAATCGCCATGGTCGTAGGCACAGACAGCGTAGAAATAGTCCTGGCCGTTCGTCACCGTCGTGTCGATGAATGTGTGGGTAATTCCCGTGTTTGACCCATAGTAGTACGAGATCCCTTCAACGTTGATGTCAGAAAAGCCCGTATACTCGTTGATGGCATCGAACTGGACGATCGGACGTCCGTTCCCGAATGGTCCCGTACCCCGAGCGTCGGTCACGACCTGCGCGTCACGGAACACAGGATCCGTCGATCGGTAGATTTTGTATCCTTCGAAGTCCAGTTTGTGGGTGACAGGGTCGACGCTTCGTTCAGCCTTGTCATCCCACGTGAGCCGCACATAGCCGTCTCCGGCATCGGCCGTCAGCGTGGGCAGCGTGGGAGGGACGACGAATTGGTAATTTGATGCGTAGATCTTCTGAAGAACCTTGATCGTCCGGCGGAGTTCGTACAGGTCGGACGCGTACACAAGCGACAGGCTGAACCGCTCCTGGGTCCAGTGCTCCAGCCGGAATGGACCGGAGGTGAACAGGAAGGCGATGTTGTAGTTTAGAACGACCGGCTGGTCAAAGCGCAGCGCCTCGGTCGAATTGCTGAACTGGTCATAGAGGAGCTTCGGCCAGTTCTTCACACCGTCATCGTAGAATACAATGTTGTCCGTTTCGGCACTGGGATTCGTGCCGCCGGCACGGATGCGGTTCATTTTGAATCCCGTCAGGCCGATCTGGTCGGATTCATCGACGTCGGTTCGGTCGAAATTGGTCTCGCCCTCCGTCGGAATGCCATCTCCCTCCCCCTGATCGTGCGTTCCCATGACCCCGTCAACGCCGGTATCGTCGAACTCCCGCGTCCAGTCCATGTTTTCGTCGCCCGTCCACCAGTACTCTTCTTTGTAGGCCGGACGGCTGCTGATGGGTCCGTAGTATTGCTCGAACAGGCTGACGTTGTAATGGGAATTCACATAGGCCAAAATATTCGCCGCCCCGGTGATGAGGGTACCAGGTCCGCCGTCGCGGCGTTCATCCGTGATCCCATCCTGGTCGTTATCAACGCCGTCATAGGGATTCCCGGGTGTTTCGAGGTATGCATAACCCAAATAGCCCGTCCGCTCACATGTGCTGTTCAATCCGACTCCATGGCCGTACGTGTCCCAGGTGTACGTCAGGTTCAGTCCGAACGACTTATCGAAATAGGCATTGTCGTCATCAGACTCGTACACACCGTCGCACGAGAGAGCGGAGCCTCCGACGCCTGAGTCAAAGTAAATGCCGAAGAAGAGATTGTTGTTGTAGTCCGTCATTCCTTCGTTCACGACGTCATAATGGAAAAAGATGACGTTCCCCGCCTGAGGGTTCGACCATTGGAAGCCGCGCACCTCCATCGCAAACGCCAGGCCCCGCCGGGTCGTATCGCGCGAATCAGGATTGAACAGCCAGCCCGAATAGAGATTGTCATCGAGTGCGAAGAAGCTTTCTTCATCTGCGGCCGGTCGCTTGCCGAAATAGCCGTCCCAGGAGCCGCCCCACCCGGGGTCGGTCGTGTCGCTCAGACGGTCGGGCCAGACGCTCGGCCACGTCCGGGGGTCGTTGCTGATAGCCGGGGACCTTCCACGGTTGATCGTCGGATCCGCCTGGAAATATCCCGGACGCGGCTCGTACCGGATCATACGCCCGGAGAAGTTTGTCGCCTGCCGTTCCCGGTAGCCCGTTTCCATGATGTACGCCGGGATACTGTTCGTCTGCACAATCCTCGCGAGCACGTACGGTGTACCTCCGTCCGAGTAGTCGAGCCCGCTGCCCTTCGGGACTTCCACGGAATGGAACACACTCAGATCAACGTTTCCCGGGTCGGACGGATAGTCTCCGACCATCCCGTAGTTGTAGAAGACCGTGCGGATGTTGTTGGCATCGTGGAATCCCGAGCGCTCGGCGTCGATGCGCCCGCGCTTCTCGGGTGGTACTACCGGCCTCGGCTGCACCTGCGCGCGCAGGGCCGAGACGCCAAACGTCAGACACACGATGAGGGACAACGCAATTCTCGAGTTCATGCGATAGTCCACCGAGAAATGAGACATTGAGAAATTCGGAATTTCGCTGGTCACCATGTCACACTCGCCAGGGACAACCCGACCTCGATCCGCCGCGGAGCGCTGAACCGCGACGGGTCATTCAGGGTGGTCTGCTCTCCTGCCGGATTGAGGGTATAGTCGGCCGATCCTGTGCTCGGGAAGACGAAGCCGTTTGAGAAATGTGCCCCGAAGAGGTTCGACACCCGGGCGAAGATGTTGAATTTCGCCCCCAGCAAGGCGAGCGTCTTCTCAACCCGCAGGTCTACGGTCACCGAGCTCGGTTTACGTCCCGAGTTGCGCTCGAGCTCTGCATTGAATCCGCTTCCAACGATGGGCGTGTAGGGTTGACCGTCCGCGTAGCGCACGATCACCGTCCCGGAATAGTTGCCCTCCTGTCGTGCGCCGATGATGACGTTGAGCGTATTCCGCTGGTCCCAGTTGAGCGGCACTTTCCGCGGGCGCGGATCCTCACCGGCTGCCGCCCGGTTTGCGGTCTCGCTCGGATCACTGGAGTTACCCAGCGCAGTCTGGTACGTATAATCAACGCTGACCGTCAGAACACTGAGGCGGTAGTCGAGCGAGAAGCTCACGCCGTTCACCGTACCGAAGTCCACATTCGTAAACCGGGCATATTGAGCCGCCGCGTATGTGGACACGAACTCTATGCCGAGCAGATCGCGGATATCCTTATAGAAGGCGCTGACGTCCACCCCGAAGTTCTCGGTGAGAGCTCCCTTGTAGCCGACTTCATACTGCGTCGTAAATTCCGGCTTGAGGTCCGGATTGCCCATCACGCCATAACTGATACCGCCGGCCTGCAAATCCTTGAGGATCGAGTAGTCGGAATTAGAGAAAATGTTGCCGATACCTGGATACTGGTAGAAGTGCCCGTACGAAAAGAAGACGGAAGACTGGTCGGTGATGGGATAGGAGATTCCGAGCCGGGGTGCCACAGCCATCTTCACCTTCGTCGCCTGTGGATGGGATTCCGGAGCCCCCGAAATTGCATTGGCGGGATTCGCAAGGTCGCTTGGGACCTTTGCGTCAGCATCAAACATCTCAAACCGCACTCCGCCGCGCAAAAGGATATCCTTGAACTCGAGCCGGTCCTGGGCATACGCGGACAGCCAGATCGGAGTGCTCTTGACCACGTGCGGATACAGCGGGTCATCGACGCGCGCGACGAGCGTCTGAACGCCGTTGACCACAGTTTCAACCAGCGCGCCAGGACTTCCGAACTTAATCTCGGATTTCTGCGCTTCGACACCCACCTTCACAAGATTGGTCTTATCCACCTGCGACGTTACGGACGCCTTGACCACGTATGAATTCGTCTCTTGGATGAACCGACCCAGATCTACTCCCTGGACGATGGCACCCAAGTTGTAGTTGTTCGTCCCGATAGGCTTCCCTGCAGTCCAATACATCGGGTCATACACCGATTCATACTTGAGATCCTTGTAGTCGAAGAGATTCTGCCGAAGACTGATGGTGTAATACACCAACGGTGAGAGTGCCTGCGTCAAGTCCACACCGTGAACCAGCGACGTGCTGCGCTTGGTGGCAAGGCCATCCGGATTTAGCCTCCAGGCGTAATTGTACGGCCGGTGCTCCGAGGAACTGTACACCGCCTGGTAGCTCAACTGGATGTTCGGGAGCAAGGTCGTGCTGATTTTTCCCTGCCCCGACCATTCCTGCTCTGCGTCCATCGGCACGATTGCGCTGTCCCCTGTCGGATGGAAGGCCATCGATTCCAGGTCGTTCTTGTCCGTCGGCTCAAACCGGCGGACACCGAACAGATAACCGCCATCCGTGAATCGCCGCACACTCAGGAGGAAAGTGGTCTTCGGAATCGGGGTCGGCCCACTCACACTTGCCTGGTAGCTCCGGATAGACGTGAGGCTCAGTTGACCGATATCGGGAAAGCGCGAGGAAGGTGCGCTGTAGGTTCCCGTATAGACTTCCGCATTTGCCTCGAAATGGTCGACGGAACCGCTCCGCAGCACGGCGTTGACGACGCCGCTCATGGCCTGTCCGTATTCCGCATCGAATGTCCCGCTGATCACCTGGACCTCGCGCAATACCGACCTGTCAAGCTGCACGGAGGCGCTGTTGTCATATGGATTGTTGATCGAGACGCCGTCGACCTGATATTGTACTTCCCCCAAGCGGCCGCCGCGAAAATGGCCGCCCACCACGCCGGCCTGCAGGTTGACGATATCATTGAGATCCTGCACCGGCAGTGCGTTGAATTGTTTTGAATCGAGGATCTTCACCGAGCTTGTCTGGCGGGTGTCCACGATCGGTTTCGTCGCCGTCACCGTCACTTCGCTCGTCTGGAGCGCCTCCTCGGTCAGTGTCTCATTCAGCGTCGTCGTTTGGCCGGCGGAGACGTCAACTTCATTGACGAGTTTCGTGCCGTAGCCGATCATGCTGAACCTGACCCGGTAGGACCCCGAGGGGATATTAAGGATGATGAACCCGCCGTCTGGGTCGGTAGAGGCTCCAATCGTCGTTCCCAAGAGCGTAACGTTCACCCCCATGAGGGGTTCCTTCGTGCGTTGGTCAATGACTTTGCCCGTCAGTTTCCCCTTGGTATCGGCAAGCGCGGCCGCCGCCGCCAAGAGGATCATAAGGAAGAGGCAGGTGATGTCCCGCCGCCCGTGATGATACGAGCGTTGTGTGCGGATGTCGCGTGCCATGGTCAACCTTTCCGAAGGCTCATCGCAATGGAAGAAGAACCACAAACCCCATCCGGGAGCGCCTGTGCGGCGCCCCCAGACGGAAGGATAGACCTACTTCAGCAACGTCATCTTGCCCGATCGCACCTGGACGGGAGACTGTCCGGCCGCATCAAGCATCTGAAGCTGATAGTAATACACGCCGGATGCAAGGCGTGCCGCGCTGAAGACATGGTCGTACGTCCCTGCACTTAGCGGTCCCAAGTCCTCGCTTGACACGCGGCGGCCGAGGATGTCAAACACGATGAGTCGCACCGAGGACATCTGCGGAAGCGAGAAGCGGATGTTCGTCGACGGGTTGAACGGATTCGGATAGTTGCCCAGGACTTCGAACGACGCCGGCAGGGCGCCACCCGAAACCTCCACACTCGTAACCAGAGTGTTGGGATCCATGTAGACAAACGCCGCACCGTCATTATCTCCGTTTTCACGGAACCACCACGTCCGAGTACCATACGCACCTGTCGGTGCCGGATCCCCGTCGAACAGTGTTATGCCTTCGTACAGCGCACCGTCTCCGCGTCCTGCCGGATAGCCCAGAGCGGTCAGCGAGATCGCCATTTCGATCTGATAGCCAGCATCGATGTCAGAGCCGAGCGTGTCGACGGTCGTTCCTGCCTTCAGAGCCAGCGCGAACTTTCCGCGGCCATCCGCCGCAAACGTCTTCGCGGAATCTTCGAGCGCGTAGTGCTTTGCCGACGAGTCGACGCGCACCGTGAAGGTATTAAAGAGCAGACGGTGCTCCATGACATCCCGGGCCGACCGATCATTGATCGTGACCTTGATTCCATCCCAGCGATCATATTCCGGGCGGTACTGGACGCCCTGATCGCGCACGTCGATGCCGATGTACAGCGTGTCAGCCTTGAAGAACATCTTTACCGTGCAGTCGCCCGGATCGACGACAGCATTGGTCTGTCCGTCCACGGTCGGCTGGTATTGTCCGCTGACAAACGGCCCGGTGGTCTTGTAGGAATTGCGGAGTGTCGCGTCCCCGTACCGGATATCGAAGCCGGGGGTCTTGGACCATATTGCATCATTTAGCTGACCGTCGACCGTCGGCACGGCGAAATTCGTTCCGTTGGGGACGACGAGGTCATAGCCGAAGGCAGGCGGCGTCCCTGAAGACGTCGTCACACTCGGCTTGGCGAAGATGCGGAAGTGGCCCAGCGAATTCGCGTTCCCCCAGGGCCCCTGCCACCACGTCCGATTGCTCGTGAACTTGGCCGAATCGATCGGCCAGTAATTGTCGGCATCCCAAACAGAGAAGTCCATCATAACGATATCACCTGACGCGGATGAGACCGTGTAGCCCAAGCGACCCAAGTTGAACTTGAACTCGGTAACCCAGTTCGTGTCCGCCGTTGCATCGGTGTTGGTGGTACCGTGCACCACAGTGACGGCATCCCACACTTTGCGGAGCGAATCCGACCGCTCAGCACGGGAGCCGTGGTTCGGGTTGCCCGAGTTGCCGGCCTGTCCGAAGAATCCCGGACCAGAGCCGACGAAGGCAG
>Ga0334722_10006585_pt1 | contig 11439 bp, 11 predicted proteins | sample C3_bottom_MG_FD_207210 | JGI IMG/M metagenome (GOLD analysis project Ga0334722, IMG submission 207210) | Sediment microbial communities from Yellowstone Lake, YNP, Wyoming, USA - C3_bottom | ecosystem: Environmental > Aquatic > Freshwater > Lake > Sediment | place: USA: Wyoming | collected...
CGATTATGTCGCGCAGCACGCGGAGGTCGCCGGCGGTGAGCTCGTGCGGCCGCTTCTCCCACACCGAGCGGATCTCGACGGCACTGAGATGGAACCGCAGCGCCAGCGCAATGGCGTCGGCGGGATCCTGCGAGACTTCGTCGGTCACGATTCCCCGCGTGAACATCACGGCGTCACCGGGCGCCCGCTCCGCGACGATTCGTAGATCGCCAAAACGGCCGCGAGCGCGCGGCGCGCCTCATCGGCGCCGACCGGCGGGGGCCGCCGCTCGTTGAGGCTGTGGACGATGGCCTGGTACTGCAGCGCGAACTCGCCTGTGCCGACGGCCGTGGGCACGCTCGAGGCCGTCGCCGCCGGCGCGGCGCCGAGCGGTCGCTCGGGTTCGCCCTCGAGCTCCCACCTCACAATCCGCGTCTCCTCCAGCACGATCGAGCCGCGCTCGCCGTGAAGCCCCAGCCGCCGGGGGAAGCCGGGGGTGACCGAGGTCGTGCCCGTGATGGTCGCAAGACACCCGCCCTCGAGCTCGGCCACCGCGACCGCGGTGTCTTCCACTTCGATCCGCCGGGCCAGGGTTCGCGCATACCCGTAGATCGTCTTGGGCGCGCCGGCCAGGTGCAGCAGGAGATCGACGCCGTGGATGCCCTGGTTCATGAGCGCGCCGCCGCCGTCCATCGCCCACGTCCCACGCCAGGCCGCGGAGTCGTAGTACTGTTGAGAGCGAAAATACTTCATCGACAAGTCCGCCAACAGCAGACGGCCCAGTCGGCCCCCGGCGATCGCGCGCCGCGTCTCGATCACATCCGGCGCAAACCGGAGCTGCGAGATCACGGCCAGCATACGCCCGCTCGCGCGCGCCGCTTCAATCGCGGCATCGGCCTGCGCAAGGCTGACGGCCAACGGCTTCTCGACGATGACGTGCTTGCCCGCGCCCAGCGCGGCCACGGCCATCTCGACGTGGAGACCGCTGGGCGTGCAGATCGTCACGACATCGACGTCGCCACGCGCCAGCAGCGACGACACGTCGGGCTCCCACGCGATTCCGCGGGCCGCGGCGAACGCCTGCGCCTGCTCCGCCCGCCGCGATGCGACGGCGACGAGCGTTCCGCCGTCGGTCCGGCTGATGGCGTCCGCATGCATCGGGGCGATCGTCCCGCACCCGATGAGGGCAAACCTGATTGCCATCTAGCCCTTCATCCCGGCGAGGGTGACCCCCCGGATGATGCTTCGGCGGAGGATCAGGAACGCGATGAGCACCGGGAGCACGGTAATCACCGACCCGGCCGTAATGCGCCCGTAGTCGACCGTGTAGGCCCGCTGGAACATCGCCAGACCCAGCTCCATGGTGAACCGAGTGCGGTCGCTGGTCACGATCATGGGCCAGATAAAGAACGCCCAGGCGTTCTGCACCGCGAGGATCGCGAGCGCGCCCAGCGCCGGCTTCGAGAGGGGCAGCACCACGCGCCGGTAGATGTACAGCTCGCTCGCGCCGTCGATCCGTGCGGCGTCGAGCAGCTCGTCGGGGATCGTCATGATGCTCTGACGCATGAAGAAGATGCCAAAGCTCATGATCAGCAGGGGGGCGGCGATGCCCTGATAGGTGTTCACCCACCCCAGGCTCTTGATCTGGAGATAGAACGGGATCATGTATGACTCGAAGGGGATCATGGCCGTGCCCAAGACGATGATGAACAGCGCGTCCCGCCCCGGGAACTGATATTTGGCAAAGATGAAGCCCGCAAGAGACGACGTGAACAAGATGGCGACTGCCGAGACGGTCGAGACAATCAACGTATTCAAGAAGTACGACACCCACGGCGCCGCCTGCACGACCTCACGATAGTGTTCGAGGGTGGGGTGCGCCGGCCACAAGCGCAGCGAAGGCGTCAGGATCTCGGCCGACGGCGTCAGCGACGTGGTCAGCATCCACACGAACGGCAGCAACATCAGCGCGGCCGTGATGATCAAGATCGTGTGAAGCGCCGCGCTGCGCAGGACGCCGCGATTGTCAACCATCAGCGTTCTTCCCTAAAGAGCCGCATGTTCATCAACGTTAGGATCAACACGATCGTCAGCAGCAGGGCCGCTTCGGCCGACGCGTACCCCACCTTGAAGTAGCGGAAGCCATTCTCCCACATGTCGTAGACCAGCGTGCGTACGAGCTTCGCGGCGGCGCCCTGGATGTCGCTCGTCATCATGAACACGGGGGTGAACACGTTGAACGCGTTGATCGTCGAGATGACGACAACGAACAACAGCATCGGCTTGAGCAGGGGCAGCGTGATGTAGCGGAAGATCTTCGAACTCACGGCCCCGTCGACGACGGCGGCCTCATAGTACTCGACAGGAATGTTGTTCAACCCTACCAGGAGCAGGATCAGGTTGTACCCGAGGGTCTTCCACACCATAACGATGAGAATCGCGATCAGCGCGAGCCGATCGTCGATCAGCCACGGCTGGGCGGGCAGTCCGATCGCGGTCAGCGCCTGGTTGAGCGGTCCAAACCGCGTGTCGTAGATCCACTTCCAGACGACGGTGATCGGCACCCACGGCGTCACCACAGGCAAGAAGTAGATCAGTTGGTAGACCGGCGCGCCGGTGACGCGCGCGTTGACCGTGACCGCCAGCGCGAGGGCGATGACGGTGCCCAGGACCACGCTGCCCGCCGCCAGGATCGCGGTGTTGAAGAGCGCGATCCGAAAGTTGGGATCAGCGAGTAGCTCGACGTAGTTGCCCAGCCCGACGAACGCCCGGATCGGGCGGATCATGTCCCAGTTGTAGAACCCGGCCGCGAGCGTAATGACGATGGGGATGACGCGGAGATAGATGAAGAGTATGAGCACGGGCGCCAGGCCCAGGTAGCAGAAAAGATATATGCCGAGCGTGCGGCGGCTGACCCGAGGATGAGCCGCCGCCGCGCGCCCGGCAAGTTCTGATGTCGAACTGTCCGTGCGGCTACTCGCCGTACTGGCCCTCGCGGCGAAGGATGTCGTTGGTCTCCTTCGCCATGTCGTCGATGACCTTGGCGATCCCCGCCGGGTTGTCCACAAGCGTCCGGTCCGCGTAGGCGCGTTCGAGCCGCGCCGCCAGCTTGGTCAAAATCTCGTCGAACGAGCCGAGCGGGATGTACCAGTAGAAGTCGTAGCCGTCGGGCGAGTCAAAGAACGCTTTGAACTGCGGCGACTTGCGGATCTGTTCCTTGTATTCGACATCCTGACGCGCCGGCATCCAGCCCGTCATCTCGAGCAGTTGCTGCTGATTTTCGGGCCGGAGCATGAAGTTGATGAAGTCCCACGCGACGTCGGCGTTCTTCGACGAGCGCGTCACGTAGAAGTTGACCGGGTTGATGATGGTCCCCCAGCGCTTGGCCTTCGGAAGCAGCGCCGTCGTGTAGAGCAACCCGGGGTTGTTGCTGCGCACGAAGCCGATCACCCACGACTCGCGGGTGAACATCGCCGCCTGCTCGAGGGCAAACGCCTCAGCGTCGCGCTTGAGCGTCGGGTCGTCGCAGTGATACTTGTGGACCAGGTCGACATAGAGCTTCAGCGCGTCGCGGCCGGCCTGATTGTTGTACCCCGCGCGGTACTTGCCGCCGGGCCGCTGTTCGAGGATGGTGCCGCCGGCCGGATAGAGCCAGAACCACCACTTCTCCCCGACGCCGCTGCCGCCGCCAAACAACCGCAGGCTGATGCCGGCCCGGGTGATCCTGCCGGCCGCGTCCTTCTTCGTCACTTTCTGGCAGTACTCAATCAGCTCGTCCCAGCTTTGCGGCGCCCGATTGAGACCCGCCTCCTGGAACATCTTGATGTTCCAGTACAAGACCTGGCGTCCTTGAAAGAACGGCACACCGTAGGTCTTGCGCTGATACGTGTTCATCATCTTCATCGCGTCGGGATACGCCTTGCCCTTGAGGAACGTCTCCTGCGCCGGCGGGTTGGCCGGAATCAACCCGGCTTCGATGAACCGCTGCAGCGCGTACGTCGAGATCTCGAGGATGTCGGCCGCGCTGTCGGCGGGGATCGTCGCCGCGAGCTTGCGCTCGAAGTCGCGCAGCGGGTGCGTGAGGATCGAGATCTCCACCGATGGATTCGCCCGGCGATAATCGGCCGCCATCTTCTCATAGAACGGACCGATCTCCGGAAAACCGCCCCACAGGTTGAGACGAACGGCGGGTGCGCTGTAAACGGGGGCGACGGCCAGAAGGCCGGCGATAACCAGGGCGCAGAGACCGAGCACACCATGGTGGCGAGGTCGTCCGGTAGGCATTCGGAATCCCTCCAGACACCGCGTATTTGGAAATGTGGGGGTCGGCTTCGCCGCCGCATCCGTGATTCCTACCGGAAGGAAGCCCGCGGCGCTCGCTGAAACGCGATCATCAGGAGGGTGTCATGCAGATCAACTGCTGCTGGCTCTACGCCATTAACCGGTACGGGTATCCGCCGTCGATGGCCGACACGTATAAGGTGTTGGGCGAGATGCGGTCGCTCGGGTTCGATGCCGCCGAGCTGGAAGGCGTGCATGAGGACAACATGCGCGCGATGTACGCGGCGCGCGCAGATCTCAAGCGCCATTGCGACGACCTCGGTCTGACCATCATGAACTTCTGCCCGGTGCTCCCCGACCTCGTGAGTCTGGACGAGCGCCGACGTCGCGCCGCGCTCGACCTCTTTCGGCTCGCCGTCGAGATGTCGGTGTTCTTCAAAGCGCCGACCGTGCAGGTGGACAGTTACGCCGCGCCCGTGGAGTTCGTCACGCACCGCCCCTACGGCCAGATGGTGGAGTTCAAGCGGCAGTTCGACGTGCGCATCCCCGACGGGTTCGTCTGGGACCGGGTGTGGCACACGCTGGTCGACACGATCCGCGCCTGCGTGGCCGTCGCCCGCGACGCGGGACTGCGCATGTGTCTCGAGCCGCGCGTCGGCGAGCTCGTCAGCAACACCGACGCCTTGCTGCGCTTGTGCGACCACGTCGACGACCCCTCGTTCGGCGCGGTGCTCGACTGTGGGCACCTCCATGCTCAAAAAGAGATCCTCGCGCTGTCGGTCGAGAAGCTCGGCCCCCGCATCTTCTACGTCCACGCCTCCGACAACGACGGCCGCGACAACGAGCACCTGGCGCCCGGACGCGGCACGGTCGACTGGCAGGCGCTGTTTGCAGGCCTGCGGCGGCAGAAATTCACCGGGTATGTCGGCGTCGATATCGGCGGCGTCTCCGACCTCGACGCGCAGTATCGCGAAGGGTTTGCGATCGTCCGGCGGCTGATCGAGGGATCAGCTTAAGCGATGACGCTCGCGCTGGCGGGCCGGGATCTTCGGCGCGGCGTGCCGGTCGAGGTGATGCTCGCCGGTGATCGCGTCGCGGGGGTGCGCGACTTGCCTCCCGGCGCGGTTCCGGCCGACCAATGGCTGCTGCCGGGCCTCGTCGATATCCAGGTGAACGGGTACGCCGGCGTCGACCTCAACGCCGCCGACATCACCGCCGACGGTGTTGTCGAGATCGTGCGCCGTCTTGCCCGGGGCGGCGTTACCCGTTTCTGCCCGACGATCTGCACCCAGAGCGGCGAACGCATGATGCGGGCGCTTGGCGTGGTGGCCGCGGCCTGCCGGGCACATCCGGCGGTGGCCCGGGCCGTCCCCGGGATCCACGTCGAGGGACCATACATCTCGCGCGAAGACGGCCCGCGGGGCGCGCATCCCGCGGAGTTCGTGCGCGCGCCCGACTGGGACGAGTTCGCACGATTCCAACGGGCCGCCGACGGTCGCATCAAGATCCTCACGCTCTCGCCCGAGTGGCCGGGAGCCGCGGACTTCATCGCCAAGACCGTGGCGTCGGGTGTGACCGTCGCGATCGGACACACCGCGGCCTCACCCGAGGCGATCCGGGGCGCGGTTGCGGCCGGCGCGCGTCTCGCGACCCACCTTGGCAACGGCGCCCACGCGGTGCTGCCGCGACATCCCAACTACATCTGGGAGCAGCTGGCCGCGGACGCACTCTCGGCGAGCATCATCGCGGACGGGCATCATCTCCCGCCGGCGGTGGTCAAGACCATTGTCCGCGCGAAGGGCATCGATCGGACGGTCCTCATCAGCGACGCCGTCGCGCTCGCGGGGATGCCGCCCGGCGACTACGACTGGATCGGGCTCAAGGTGACGCTCTCGCCGTCCGGACGGATCAGCCTCGCCGGGACGCCGTATCTCGCCGGCTCGGCGCTCGCCCTCGCCGAAGCGATTCCCAAAGTGATCGAGTACGCGGGTGTGCGGCTGTCCGACGCCGTAACGATGGCGAGCACAAACCCCGCGAGGCTTCTGGGGATCGAAACCGGCGGGCTGGCCGCGGGCGCGGCCGCCGACTTCGTGGTGGCGCGCTATGCCCCGGGCGCGCTGGGGCTCGAGGTGCTTCAGACGGTGGCCTCGGGCGAGACGGTCTACGCTAACGCGTGAGCGCCCGGCCCTCGCGGAGCACGAGGTCGATCAGCGCATCCAGGTCGGACCGTGTCGTCAGGTAGTTCACGATGCACACGCGCAGCACAAACGCCCCACGCACGACCGTGCTGGAGAGGAACGCCTCGCCGCTCAACTGGATGCGCTCCAGGATCAATTGGTTGACGGAGTCAACTTTCTTTGAATCTGTTCGCAGGGCTGGCGGCGCATAGCGGAAACAGACGATGCTGAGCCCCGGTGGCGCCATTGCCTCGAGGTCGGGAGTCGCCGTCACGCGGCCGTGGAGGTAGCGCGCCAGCTCGATCTGCTCCTCGATCATGCGCGCGTACCCGTCGAGCCCGACGTGCTTCATCGCCATCCAGATCTTCAGCGCGCGAAAACCCCGGGTCTGCTGCGGCCCAAACTCGCTGAGCCACGGCGGGCCTCCGACGCCCGTGAGGCTGCCGTCGGTGCGCAGGTATGGGGGCACGAGGCTGAACGCGTCGCGCATCGCCTGCTGGTCCTTCACCAGCACGAGCCCGGCTTCGACCGGGATGCTCAGCCACTTGTGCGGATCGACCGCGACGCTGTCGGCGAGGGCCATCGGCCGCAGCGCGTCGCGATAGTGCCGCGTCAGCACCGCCGGCGCGCCGTAGGCGCCGTCCACGTGGAACCAGAGATTGTGACGGCGGCAGACCTCCTCGACGTCCGCGAGCGGGTCGATCGCGCCCGTGTTGACGGTGCCCGCGCTCGCCACCACGGCGATCGGCCGGTGGCCGGCCGCAAGATCCGCGGTGATGCAAGCCTCCAGATCGTCCACGCGCATGCGCAGTTCGGCGTCGACGGCCACGGTCCGGACGTTGTCGCCGCCGATCCCCATCAGCTCGGCGGCCTTGCGCAGACAGCCGTGTCCTTCCTCGGAGATATAGAGGATGAGACGCGGGCGCGCCCCCTGGAGCCCTTCGCGGCGAACGTCGAATCCTGCCTTGACGTGTCGCGCCACGGCCAGGGCCGTGAGGCTCGCCATCGAGCCGCCGCTGACGAGCAGCCCCATGCTCTCCGACGGAAATCCCAAGATGGCTTTGAACCAGTTCAGCACCTGGCGCTCGACGTAGATCGCGGCGTGGTTGCCGCCCGCGCAGCTGGGGTTCATCGCCGCGGCAAGCGCTTCGGCCATCGCCCCGATGACCACCGGCGGCGAGTTCACCCATCCCCAGAACCTCGGGTGGCCGTTGCCAAACGGGTACGGCGCCACCGTCTCCGCGAACTCGGCCAGGATGCGCTCGGGATCGTCGCCGCGCACCGGAGCCGGCGTCGCGAGAAAGCGCCGCGCCAAATCTTCGGGCACGGGACGAAAAACGGGCCCGTCGGGTAGACGCTCGAGATATCCGGCAATCAGATCGATCACCTGATAGCCGACGCGGGTGATCTCCTCCGAGGTCCAGACGCGCATCGCGGTTACCGGCTCTTTCGACGTTTCGGCTTGGCTGCCGGAAGCGTCTCGACGAACGTCTTCGCCTCGTCCGCGAGCTTCGCCCAACGCGCCGCAAGATCGGAAGAGAACGCGACCCACTCCTTCATCGGGCGGCCGTGGCCGGGATCGAACGGCACGGCGTCGCCGCGCGCCACGAGTGCGGCGGCGCGGTCCGCGGGGAGTTTGACCACCAGCTGTCCCTTGTAGAGCATCGCGAAGTACTTGTCGCCAACCTTCGCCCCGAGCGCGCCGAACATCTTTGCCTCGCCGACGCGCGGGTCGCGGCGCAACGCCGCCATCACGCGGTCAAAGGCCTTTTCAGGATCCATCGCTCACCTCTTTCCGTTAGTCTTTGCGTTGAGATAGTCGTGCAGCCGGTCGTACCAGACCACCTGATCCTTCGGCGTGAAGTGGGCGTTGGCCGGACTGGGGTTGGGCACGACGAAAACACGCACCGAACCGAGCCGCACCGGCTGCGCCCCAAGCGTCCAATCGGTGCGCGGGTCGCGCAGCCCGTAGCGAGCAAACGCGCGGAACGCGGTCAGACCGTGGAAGCAGGCCACGCGCGGGCGACACCGGCGCAGACGCGCGAGCAGCCGCGGCGCCCACGTCTCATAGTCGGCGGGCCGCACGTCGGCGGCGTTCCGGCTGGGACGCTTGACGACGTCGGTGAAGCCGATGCCATATTCCGTGAGCATGGCGTCATCCTCCGGCCCCAGCGTATTCCGACCGATTGCGCCACGAATCTTTGCACTCAACATCGATTGGGAGAATGCGGGCCAGAACCGGCTGGTCTTGCGCGCAAAGTAGCGCCCCTGCGCGACCGAATAGAGCCCGGGGTTGATGCCGATGAAGACGAGGTCCAGACCCGCTCGCAGATAGTCGGGCAGCGTCTCGAAAGGGTAGCGTGGCGCGCCGCCTCGCGTCACGGATCGCCGGCCGCGGCCTTTCGAACGTCGCCGCCTCCATCGCCCGCGATCTGCGCGAGCATTCGTTTCGAGGCGACCGATCGCGGTTTCGAGACGGTGACGTCGTCCGTCGACGCGTACCGATCGCGATGTTTGATCAGCAGCCACGACGTCCGCCCCGATCCCGGCGGGAATCCGCGCGTGCGAACCAGCACCCATGACCCCTTGAGCTTCGTGCCCTTCAGGGTGAACTTGAGGTCGCCCTTCTCTAGCGCGGCATCGACGTCGGGAACCTCCGGCGTCCAGGTGCCGAGGTCCCACACCATCACCGTTCCGCCGCCGTACTCTCCTTCGGGGATGACGCCCTCAAAGTCTGCGTACTCAATGGGATGATCTTCGACCGGCGCCGCCAGGCGTTTCACCGACGGATCGAGCGACGGCCCCTTTGGGACCGCCCACGACAACAGCACACCCTTCCACTCGAGCCGAAAGTCGTAGTGGAGGCTTCGCGCCTGGTGCTTCTGCACGACGTAGATGAGCGACGGGCCTTTGGGGCGCTTGACGCGCTCACCAGACGGCTCGGCCGTCGTGCGAAAGTTGCGCTTCTTCCGGTATGTCTTTAGGGTCACTGGTCCCTCCCGCTATCCGACCATCGGACCAAATAGCAGTCCCAGCCCGTAGGTAATCAGCGCCTCTCCCAGGCCGACGATCGTCATCTCGCCGCCGCTGCGCCATGGGCTCAACCCCGTCACGACCGTCTTGGCGACGCCGATCAGAAAGTGCGCCAGCGTGCTGATGGCGAACGATGCTACGATCGCCGCCATCCCCTGCGTGAAGAAGAACGGAATGATCGGGATAAATGCGCCGCACGCGGTAGACACCGTCGCAGAGATGGCGGCAGTGAATGGATTTGGAAACGACTGCTCCGAGAGCCCTAACTCCTCACTGGCCAGCGTCCGCACGGCGTGATCGGGCCGGGCGATCAGGTGCGCGGCCAGCGCGCGCGCTTCGGTTTCGGGAACGCCCTTCAGCTGATAAAAAAGGGCGAGTTCCCGTTCCTCTTCCTCTGGATTCTGCTCGACCTCGCGGCGCTCGCGCGCGATCTCGGCTTCTTGAACCTCGCGGTCGGTCTTCGTGGCGAGATACGCCCCCGACCCCATCGAGAGTGCCGAGGCCAGCATGCCTGCCAGCCCCGCGATGAGCACCGCCGGGCCGCCGGCCGTGGCGCCGGCTACACCCGAGACGATGCCAAAGACCGCGCCCAGACCGTCGTTGGCGCCGTAGATGGCCTGACCGATCCACCCGCCGCCCTGCTTGTGCCAGCGCTCTCGCCGCAAGATGAGATCGAGCGCGCTGCGCGGATCGGCCGCCGGGGGCGCCGCCGCGGTGGCCCCCCGCGCCAGACGCGCGTGTCCCTCTTCGTCGCGCCGCACCGCGGTCACCACGTCGCGGTCGGCGTCGGTCGGCGCGATCTGCGCGAGCGCGGCGTAGGCAGCCGTATCGGCTTCTTCAGCATCCTCGACACGCTTGAGCGCGTTGTCGGTGCCGGTCCGGACGAGGACCCACCGTCTAAAGCGCTCGCGCGCGCCGTCGCGGTCGTCGGGGACGGCGCCGCCCAGGTCGCGCAGCCGCTGGGCCCATCGGGCGGCGTGCCCCTCCTCTACCTCAGCCAGCGACAGCAGCACATCGCGCCGCGCGTCGTTGGGCTCCTGCTCCCCCAGCGCACGATAGAGCAGGGCGGTGGCCCGCTCGCGCTGCCAGGCCTGCTGCAAGCCGCGGATGAACCGCTCGTGGTCAGCGGACGGCATCGGGTTCCCTCCTCAGATCCCTGAGGGAACCCCCAGCGGAGGTGCGTGGGCGGACGGTTCCCCGCGGGTCTACCCTTTCAGGGCGCCGGCGGTGAGACCGGCGATGAACCGATCGATGAACAAATTGTAGACGATGGCGATCGGGACGCTGGTAAACAGACACGCGGCCATCAGCGAGCCCCAATAGAAGACATCGCCCCGCACCAGCGCGACCGGCACGCCGAGGCTCACGGTCATCTTGTCCAGCGAGCTGATAAACGTCAGCGCGTAGACGAAGTCTTGCAACACTTGCGTGAAGGCAAAGATCACGGCCGTGAGGATACCCGAGATGGCCAGGGGCAGCACGATCTTCCCGATCACGGCCAGACGGCTATACCCATCGATCATGCCCTGGTCTTCGATATCGCGCGGGATCGACCGGAAGAACCCCATCATCAGCCATGTGCAAAACGGCACCGTAAACGTCGGGTAGACGAGGATCAGCGCCCATGGGCTGTTCTGGATTCCAAGCATCGCAATGACACGAGAAAATGGAATGAACAGCAGCGTGGGAGGGATCAGATACGTCAAGAAGATCCCAATGCCGAGCCGCTCACCCCAGCGACCGGTGAGCCGCGCCAGACTGTAGCCCGCGGGCACCGCGAGGACGATCGTGATCACCACGACGGCGGCGCCGATCAGCGCGGTGTTGCGCACCCAGGTCAGGCACAGGGTCTGCTGGAGGAGCAGGTTGACGTGCTCCATCGTCGGCGGGAGGTTGAAGATCCAGGGGACGTGGGTGAGATCGGTGCCCCGAACATAGAGATCTTGGTTCTGCTTGAATGCCGTCAAGA
>Ga0334722_10006587_pt1 | contig 11438 bp, 9 predicted proteins | sample C3_bottom_MG_FD_207210 | JGI IMG/M metagenome (GOLD analysis project Ga0334722, IMG submission 207210) | Sediment microbial communities from Yellowstone Lake, YNP, Wyoming, USA - C3_bottom | ecosystem: Environmental > Aquatic > Freshwater > Lake > Sediment | place: USA: Wyoming | collected...
GAAATAGTAGTTACAGCCCTGTCACTCATCTTCATCATTGTCTTATGACACTTCTTTATGAGTTTCATCACCTCATCCCATTCACCCTCGACAACCGTACCCATTGGATTGACTTTATAGGGAAGTCCGCTTGAATCTACGATCTTCAATACCTCGGCAAGTTGGTCTCCTATACTGCTGCCTACTCCCAAAGGGATTATGCTGAACTCTACAAGCATAGGGCCTCCTTTCATTGATGAGCAGGGATCGGGGCTGAAGTATCAACGATTAATCGTTCCACTCAGCATTCCCGACCCATGCTGAACTTTTGAAAAGGTTAATTCTTCACAGGGACTTGATCTGTCCCTGGCCCCTCCGACCCTCTAAAAGAATTGGGGGATAGCTGGACTACCCCCCTGAATCAAAAGAATGATACTATCTCACTGCGTCTTTCAGTGCCTTGCCTGCCGTAAACTTCGGTGTCTTTGATGCCGGAATCGTTATGACCGCTCCTGTCCTCGGATTGCGTCCCTTTCTCGATTTCCTCTTCACTACTGAGAAGGTGCCAAACCCAACAAGTGTAACCTTTTGACCCTTTTTCAACGATGCCTTAATGGCATTCAGCGTTGAATCGAGGGCCTTGCCTGCATCGGCCTTGCTGAGCCCTGCACTGGAGGCAATCTTGTCGATAAGTTCTGCCTTTGTCATCTACTTCCCCCCTTTCTAAATAAGAAATCTTTTATGTTAGTAAAAACAATAGCAAGAAAAAAGCCTTTTGTCAAGCCAAAAATTCAATCTGAAACTCGGTATATCATTAGAAAGAATCGTGCCAGGTTGTTTCTGTATTCCTTTTTACCGTTTCCCTGTGGTATTTTATCTTTTGGATATGCTCAGACATCTCAGGATAAGGAATTTCGCCATTATAGATGACCTCTCCATAGACCTTGAACCAGGTCTGAATGTCCTGACAGGAGAAACAGGGGCGGGTAAGTCGATCATAATTGATGCCCTTGGCCTTGCCCTGGGAGAAAGGGCCCAATCAGAGATGATAAAGTCAGGAAGGGATGAGGCCTTTGTTGAGGCATATTTTGAACCTTCTATATCTCTTGATGAGATAGGGATTGACTGTCAGGAAGGGATAATTATAAGGAGGGTTATATCCTCAACAGGTCGGAGCAGGGGATATATAAATGATACGCTTGTGAGTATACAGACCATACATGATGTAGGACAGAGACTCATTGATATTCATGGTCAGCATGAGCATCAGAGCCTTCTCAGGATGGAGAATCAGAGGTCTATTGTAGATGATTATGGCAGATTAGGAGAAATAAGAAGGGAAGTAGAGGCACTCTTTAGCGAGGTACAATCCCTTAAGAAAGAGATAGACTCTCTGAGGAACAATATTGCCGAAAGGGAGAGGAGGATAGATTTTCTGAGATATCAGATAAGTGAGATAGAATCAGCATCCCTGAGGTCAGGTGAAAAAGAGGCATTGCTCAGTGAGAGGGCTATCCTCTCAAACCTTGCAAGACTTAATGACCTTGTCGGAAATGCCTATTTACTTATTGCAAGTGGTGACGGTGCTGCAAAAGAAAAGGTCTCTGTTGCCCTTTCAAGATTGAGGGATGCTTCTGCCATTGATCATGGCCTCGGAGATGTAGTGGATATGCTCGAATCGGTCAATCCTTTGCTCGAAGAGGTCTCTATCTCTCTGAGAAGACATCTCGAAAGATATGAATTAGACCCTGATAGGCTTAATGCGATCGAAGAGAGGCTTGACCTGATAGGAAGGCTTGAGAGGAAATACGGCAATGGAATCGAAGAGGTCCTGAGATTCAGGGATGAGGCGATAAAGGAACTTAATAGTCTCACTCATTCTGACGAACGTCTCCAGAACCTTGAAGAGGAGTATCATCTGAAGGAAGAGGCCCTTAATAAGAAGGCACAGGAACTCTCTAAGATGAGGAAGCAGGTATCAAGGAAGATAGAGGAGGGGGTTAACGGGATACTGAAGGAACTCGCCATGGAAAGGGCAAACCTGTCAATTGTAATTAGGCCTTCTGTTATATCTTCCAGCGGTTGCGATATAGTAGAGTTTCTCTTCTCGGCAAACTCAGGGGAAATGCCTAAATCTCTCAGCAGGACAGCCTCTGGAGGCGAATTATCGAGATTGATGCTCGCACTTAAGGAGGTCCTTGCCCATGTCGATAGCATTCCTGTCCTTATATTTGATGAGATTGATGCAGGTATTGGTGGCAGGGTCGCAGAGAACATCGCCCGAAGGCTTAAGAATCTATCAAAGAGGCATCAGGTCTTGTGTGTTACACACCTTCCCCAGATAGCAGCCCTTGCAGACCATCATTTAGTCATAGAGAAGATCCAGAAAAAAGAGGGAGTTTATGTTAAAGTAAAAGAACCTACCACTGAAGAGAGGGTAGTGGAGATAGCGAGGATGTTAAGTGGAAAGGTTACTGATATATCGATGAGACATGCAAGAGAACTTCTTGAGAGGATGTGATGAAGGGAAGGATAGAGATAGACAGGGAATTATGTAAGGGCTGTAAATATTGTGTTTTGTCATGCCCTGAGAAGGTTATTGTTATAGATACTGAATTTAACAGGATGGGCTATTTTCCTGCCAGAGCCATTCATTTAGAGAGGTGTACGGGTTGTACACTCTGTGCCCAGGTCTGCCCTGAGATAGCGATAGAGGTCTGGAGAGGGGAAGATCAGGGTCAATGAGGATTGCAGTAGTTGGTGTGGGCTATCTCGGAGAACACCATGCTCGGATTCTCTCTGATTTAGACGGAGTTGAATTGGTGGGAGTGGTTGATATTAACAGGGAGAGGTCTATCGAGATAGCCTCGAGGTTCGGCACAGAGGCATTTACAGATTACAGGGATATATTAGATAGGGTCGATGCCTTGAGTATTGTGACTCCCACGACTTCACATCATGGGATAGCCCTCGATGCCCTGAGGTCAGGAAAGGATTTGTTTATCGAGAAGCCCATCACAACGACCCTTGAAGAGGCTGATGAACTTATTGATGAGGCAGACAGAAGGGGTTGCATCCTTCAGGTAGGTCACATCGAGAGGTATAATCCTGCAGTCAGTTACCTTTACGGGATTATTGAGTCACCTTTTTTCTTTGAATCTGAAAGACTTTCTCCCTATTATGCAAGGGGGACAGATGTGGATGTGACTATTGACCTTATGATACATGACATCGATATCATCCTTGATATGGCAGGCTCTGAGGTCAGGTCTCTCAGGGCTGAAGGTATCTCTGTGATGAGCAGTGGTATAGATGAAGCAAGGGTCTGGATCGATTTCGAAAATGGGATTTCTGCCTCTCTTATAGCAAGCAGGATATGCCGTGAAAAGGAAAGGGCACTCAGGGTCTTTGAGGAGACTCCAAGAGGCCAGAGGTTTATTGATGTGAATTATAAGGATTCAGAATTAAGGGTTATTAGTGAAGGCTCTGAGGAGATTGTGAAACCTGAGTACAGGGAACCCTTAAGGGAAGAATTGATCGATTTTGTAAGGGCTGTTATAACAAGGGATCCGCCAAAGGTAACAGGTCTCCAGGCAAGGAAGGCATTGAAGATAGCACTTGATATAAATTCGGTTATCAGAAAAGGATGGTAGATATGGAAATGGTTCCAATGGTGGATTTGAAGAGGCAGTTTCAGGCCATAAGGGAAGAGGTCTTCGATTCCCTCAGGTCAATAATAGAGAGTTCCCATTATATCCTTGGTCCATCGGTTAGAGAGTTCGAGAGAAGGGTTGCAGAATATATAGATGTACCCCATGCTATAGGTGTTGCCTCTGGTACAGATGCCCTTCATATATCACTCGAGGCCCTCGGTATCGGAGAAGGAGATGAGGTCATAACGACTCCCTTTACCTTCTTTGCAACCGTTGAGGCAATCCTTTATACAGGGGCAAGACCTGTCTTTGTGGATATAGAACTCGAGACCTTTAATATCGATCCTGAAGGGATCGAGGAGAAGATAACAGAGAAGACAAGGGCGATCCTGCCTGTTCATTTATTCGGTCATCCTGCAGATATGGCGAAGATTATGGATATCGCCAAGCGGTATGAACTGCTTGTTATAGAGGATTGTGCCCAGGCCTTTGGTGCATCGATAGGAAGGAGAAGGGTCGGGAGTTTTGGAGATTCGGGATGCTTCAGTTTCTATCCGAGTAAGAATCTCGGTGCCTTTGGAGACGGTGGACTCATAACTTCGAAGAGCAATGAGGTCTATGAGAGGATGAGGATGTTGAGAAATCATGGGGCAACATCATCTTATATCCATGAATCTATCGGTTTTAATAGCAGGCTTGATGAGATCCAGGCAGGTATTCTCCTAATAAAATTGAAGAGGATAGATGAATATAACAGGCTGAGGAGGGAAAAGGCTCTTAAGTATAATTCTCTTCTATCAGATGTTGTGAGATGTCCTTCTGAAAGGAGGGGCTTTAATCATGTCTTTAATTTATATACCATAATGTCTGAAAGAAGGGATGAGATACATAAGGTTCTTCATGAAAATCGAATATCCTCAGTCGTGTATTATCCTGTTCCCCTTCATCTACAGAAGGCCATCAGTTTCCTTGGTTATAAGAAAGGAGACTTTCCAATGGCTGAGAGGGCATCGAGAGAGGTCCTCTCTCTCCCGATCTATCCTGAGTTAGAGGATTCGACGATTGAAAGGATATCGGAGATTATAAAGGAGACCCTTTAAGACTACAGATAACCTATGAAGACTGTGATGATCGTTGCAGGAGAGAGTTCAGGTGAGCTTTATGGTTCACTCCTGGCAAGGGAATTAAAAAGGCGATGGCCTGATATCAGGGTAATCGGAATAGGCGGGGAGAGGATGGAGAAGGAAGGGGTAGAATTGATCTATGGCATCTCTCATTCCTTCGGTTTCATAGAGGTCTTTTCTACGATCAGAAAGATCAGAGAGGCCCTCAAAAGGGCAAAGACTGCATTGATTGATATAAGACCAGCGATCTGCGTTCTGATAGATTATCCTGACTTTAATTTCAGGCTTGGATATTATGCAAGGAAAAGGGGAATAAAGGTCCTCTATTATGTGAGTCCCCAGGTCTGGGCATGGAGGAGGGGAAGGCTGAAAAAGATGAAGGAGATAGCCGACAGAATAGCCGTTGTCCTACCCTTTGAAGAGGAGATATACAGGAGGGAAGGTATCGAGGCAGAGTTTGTAGGTCACCCTGTGATGGAGGAGATACTGGAGAGAGGTAATGGCATTAGAAAGAAAAGAGAGGATATGCAACCTGTAATTGCCCTTCTTCCTGGGAGCAGACCCGGAGAACTGAAAAGACACCTCCCCATCTTTGAGCACCTGGTGGAGTTAATAAGGTCGAGGTTTGGCAATAGCAATATTCTCCTTCCCCTTGCGCCAAATATAGATGCCACTGCATTTCATGAAGAATTGAGAAGCCTTCAAAATAAAGGGGTATCAATTGTCAATGATTCGATCGGGGCATTATCTACCGCTGATATGGCGGTCATAGCCTCAGGAACTGCTACCCTCCAGGCTGCATTTCTCGGAGTCCCGATGGTCGTGATATATAGGCTCTCTCCTCTTACCTATATAATCGGAAGGATTATCCTTAATGTAAGATACATATCCCTCGTGAATATCCTTGCAGGCAGGTGTATCGTTCCAGAACTCATTCAGGGTGAGGCAAGGCCTGAGAGGATAGCAGAAGAATTGGATAGATTATACGGGGATGAGGATTATAGAAATGGTATGATTGCTGGTCTGAACAGTCTCAGGGCATCTTTCCTGGGACATAGGCCTTCTTTAAGGGTTGCTGATATGATAGGTGAGATGGCAGGTTGGCTATGAAGGGTCTTAAAAAGATGCTTGGATTGATAAGACCCTACTGGAGTCGCCTTCTCCTTGCAGGACTCTGTAGCCTTGCTGTGTCAGGCACCAATGGTGCAATGGCATGGCTCGTGAAACCTGCTGTTGATAAGGTCTTTGTAAACAGGGACTCCAGGTTCCTTATCCTTCTCAGTATTGCTGTTTTTTTTGTATTCCTTTGCAGGGGTCTCTTCACATTTTTCCATTCTTATCTGATGCGATCTGTAGGTGCCAAGGTGGTCAGGGATGTAAGGGACCGGCTCTATAATCACATGCTCTATCTCCCTCTCAGCTATATCCATAGGGACTCCACAGGTGCGATGGTATCGAGGGTGATAAATGATGCAGGTTTTGTCCAGGGTCTTCTTTCTTATACTATAAAGGACCTCTTTGTCGAGTCAGGCACCATAATCGTGCTTATATCGATCGCCCTTTACAGGAGATGGGATCTGACCCTGATCTCTATAGTCATCCTTCCTTTTGCCTTTTATCTTGTTGGAAGACTCGGTAAGAGATTGAAGAGGGTTAGTGAAAGGACACAGGAGAAGATATCAACCCTCACAGAGATGATAACAGAGGGATTCTCAGGGAATAAGATTATAAAATCCTTCTGTACAGAAGAGGCAGAGGCATCAAGGTTCAGGGAGAAGAATCAGGACTTCTACAGGGAATTGATGAGATCCACGAGGTTGATCGAGGCTGCATCCCTTCTGATGGAGTTCGTTGGAGGGGCAGGGATCGCCTTTGTGCTCTTTTATGGTGGTAACCTCGTTATCAGGGGCATGATAACGTCAGGAGATTTCTTCTCATTTCTTGCAGCCATCTTTCTTATCTATACCCCTGCAAGAAGGCTTGCTTCAGCAAATAGTGCCCTTCAACAGGCTCGAGCACCACTGGAGAGGATAGAGAACCTCCTCAAGGAAGAGAAAGAGGATGAGGGAAAGATAACCCTTAGATCCTTCAGAGAGGAAATAGTTTATAAGGATGTATCATTTCGTTATCCTGACACAGATGAGGAGGCCGTCAGTAATATAAACCTGAGGATAAGAAAAGGTGAGATAGTGGCACTCGTTGGAAGGAGTGGTGCAGGCAAGACGACCCTTGTTGATCTCCTGCCGAGATTCTATAATCCGATTGAGGGTAAGATACTGATTGATGGAATCGATATCTCGGAGGTGACCTTAAAGTCTCTGAGATCGATGATAGGTATAGTGAGTCAGGATATCATACTCTTCAACGATACTGTCAGGGCGAATATAAGCTATGGAAGTCCAATGGCAGAAGAAAAGGATATAATCGATGCTGCAAAGGCTGCCTATGCCCATGACTTTATACTCCAGCTACCTGATGGTTATGATACGATTATCGGTGAAAGGGGTGTAAGGTTATCAGGTGGGCAGAAGCAGAGACTCTCCATAGCAAGGGCGATCCTCAAGAACCCTCCCATTCTTATACTCGATGAGGCCACCTCTTCCCTCGATACTGCCTCTGAGATGCTCGTTCAAAGGGCACTGGAAGGACTAATGAAGGACAGAACCGTTATCGTCATAGCCCACAGGTTATCCACAGTGAGAAGGGCAACAAGGATAATAGTCCTTGATAAAGGCAGGATTGTTGAGTCAGGCAGTCATGAGGAACTTTTGAACAGGGGAGGGATATATAAGAGGCTTTATTCTCTGCAGTTTGAAGACTCATCAATTGAACAGTTCCAGTTATGATCCAATCCTTTTTGCTTTCACTATATACATTGATTTATTCTATAGTTCTTTTATGCCTCCTTCCATTTGAATACCTGAAGAGACCGAAGGGTTTAAGGAACAGATGGCTCAAGGAGAGACTCGGTTATGTATCCTTAGAGAACATCAAACCACGGTCTAAGAAGATATGGATACATGCTGTCAGTGTTGGAGAGGTCATTGCCTCTATACCATTTATTCATGAGGTCAAAGAGAAGATGCCAGCAGTCGATCTTATCCTCACGACAGTGACTGACACAGGACAGAATATTGCAAGGGAGAGGCTGTCAGGAACTGCAGAGATCCATTATCTTCCCTTTGATTTACCATTTTCGATAAAGAGATTTATGAAGATAATGAAGCCATCCCTTTATATATCAATTGAGACGGAGATATGGCCGAATCTATTTCGACTTCTCAAGATAGATGGGACACCTGTCCTCATAATGAATGGCAGGATATCTGATGACTCTTTTAAAGGATACAGGAAGATAAGGTTTTTTATGAAGAGGATATTGAGTTATGTTGATCTCTTCTGCATGCAGGATGAGCTTTATGGTGAAAGGATAGCAGCCCTCGGAGCAGAAAAGGATAAGATAAGGATAACAGGAAACTTCAAATTTGATATCAAGATAGAGGGTTATAAGAAAAAATGGGTGAGATATCTAAAGAGGCCTGTTATCCTTGCTGGCAGTACTCACGAGACCGAGGAAGAGATGCTTCTTGATGCCTTCAAAAGACTCAGGGCTTCAGGAGATATGACCCTTATCATTGCACCACGACATCCAAGGAGATTTGATGAGGTAGAGGAGATAATCAGAAAAGGGGGATTCAATTATCTGAGAATCTCTGAAATAGATGGGGCTGTCAGGGATGGAGGACCCATTGAAGCAGAGGTTATACTCATCGATGTGATAGGAGAACTTGCCTCTCTTTACAGCATCTGCGACCTCGCAATAATTGGTGGTAGCTTCTCAGGAAGGGGTGGCCATAATCCTCTGGAGCCTGCATTCTGGGGAAGACCCTTTATATGTGGAGAGGATATGGGAAATTTTCCCTTTGTCGATGAATTCTATAAAAGGGGTGCTGCTATTATGACCTCAAGGAAGGCCTTATATGAAGTCCTTGAACAACTTTTACTCTCAGAGGATCAGAGACTTATTATGGGAGAAAGGGCGAGAGAGATCTATAAAGAGAGGTCAGGTGCTGTTTCGAGGTCCATCGAGATATTAGAGCGTTATATCGAACTGCCTTAGTCTTTCGCCAAATAGAAAGACCTTTCTCCTGACACCGACTTTTATCTTATCGCCCTTCTTTTTGTATATAAGGAGGATCTTGATATCATCTACTGTATTCACCTTCTCTCCATCGATTGATACTATTAAGTCACCCTCCATAAGTCCTGCCTTCTTAGAGATACTCTTCTCAGGGAAACCTGTTATCCTGACACCTTCCTCATCATCCTTCAGCATTGTCATGAGTTTCGGGGTTTCAGGCTCGCTGACAGGTTCAGGATATAATATATAATCGGCAATACCTGTGAATACATCTTCATTGTTCAGGATAACGGCATGGGAAAGGCCATTTCTCCTGAATGCCCTTTTCGGAATCCCTGAGGAGTAAGCCAGATGTCCTCCTCCAACTATCACTACCATCTTTTTTGACGGATTCTGCTTCATATATTCATCTATCCTTTGTGCCATGATCTCGTCCCATATTATCTGGGATTGATAGAATCTCTCAAAATCCCTTTCTTCTGAACCTTCATGTTTCTCGAAGGTCTCCTTTAGTCTTCTCTTATATTCCTCATCATTCATCTCCATATCTGATGGGAGCTCTTTCTTTTCCTCTTCTGTCAGGGAATCTATGCCTGAACGACCGACCTTATTGACAATCTCCCTCGGTAGATTCAGACCTATCACAGGAATCCTGTTTTCACGGGCGAAATTGAGTATATCCCTGTAAAGCAGATAATCAAAACCCCATGTCTTGAAATAGTGAGATGATTTGAGGAATTCTCTCTCATCAATCCTCCCCTCTATATAGTCATTAAGCACCATCTGATACTTATGAAGGAACATCTCCATCCCTATTGCAATATCCTGCCCCCTTTCCTTCAATGCCTTGATGATCTCAAGCTGTACAAGATGGTGCTCGTATCTGTCATGCTGTTCTCCCACATAGATGATCTTCTTATCTTTGATCTTTTCGATTATATCCTCGAACATGATGGCCCTGGAGACCTCTATACCGAGAACAGGTCTCTTTAGATTCATATCCATACCCCCTGAAGATTTTTCTTCTTTTCCATGATCCTCTTTTATCTCGTGGGATGAGGTTGCATGGGATGGATCGATATTTAAGAAGGCCAGGATTAACAGTAAGAACATAATCTTTATCTTCATTGTTAATGATAACATAAAGAGACTACATCTCACAGAAGAGACAAACCCTGTTTCTCCCTTCCTTCTTTGCATTGTAAAGTGCTATATCTGCCTTTTTGATTAAGTCTACCTTTTCGGTTGCATCTTTCGGGAAACAGGAGATACCTATACTTACTGTTAGCTGGACCCTTGAACCATCCTTTACATAGAAAGGATATTCCATTACAGCAGTCCTGATCCTTTCTGCTATTACACGGGCGTGTTCACAGTCGGATTCAGGAAGGATAATCACGAATTCCTCTCCCCCATACCGTGCAGGGAAATCAACCTTTCTTGTATTGCCTCTAATAATCTTGGCAATTGTTTTCAATACCTCATCCCCTGTCTGGTGGCCATAAGTGTCATTAAATCGTTTGAAGTGATCTATATCAAGCAGCAAGAGGATGATGCTCTTATTATATCTCTCTGCCCTGATCAATTCCTCCGAGAGCCTGTCCTGGAAGGTCCTGTGATTATAGAGACCGGTAAGACCATCGGTTGTGGCGAGCATGGCGAGTTTATTCTGGAGGGCTATTATATAAAAGGACTGAAAGGCAAAATTAAAGAGGCTATCCTCATCTTCATTCATAAAGCCATTATCCTTGTTAAATATAATAACAAGTCCTTCTATCTCGGCAGTTGAACGGATCGGGAGGGCTATAAAGTTCCTGACCTTTAGGCTTTCCGAGATCTCGGTCATGGCATTGTTATTAATGATAGTTGTCTGGGCCTCTATTGCCCTTTCTGGCGTTATCCCGAGAAGGTCTTCTATAATCTCTTCTCTGAATCTGTCGTCAGTGCTTATGAAGAGTCTCGACCCGTCTAATTTCAAGAGAAATACTGTACTACCCTGAGCCCTCAGGAGATCCCTTGCCACCTCTGTAAATCGCCTGATAACGACCTCGAATTCTGTCTCTGATGAGGCATAGCTTATGAATTCACTCAGTATAGCAAGTTCTCTGACCATGCGTTGTTCTTTACTTACTCTGTTTTCTAAGTCCATCAATTTTTCCCTAAGGGTTCGAGCCATCAGATTAAAGTTATTTGCCAGGTCCTGTAGTTCGTCCTTTGAAGAGATATTGATCTCTCTGTCGAGTTTCCCTTCAGCCATCTCGAAGCTTAGATGGCTTATCTCCTGAATCGGATCTATGGCCTTTCTCTTTATGAAGTTTCTTATAATAAATACGCTGATGAGGAGGATGAAGAATGTACCTATCGAGATATAGGATGATATAGCCAGGCCTTTTTCTGATTCCTTCTGGAGCCTCTTCACCTTTTCGAGGTCCTCGTCCCAGTGTCTTTCTATTTCACTTCCTATCTTCATGAAGAGGTCCCTCTTCAGTTCTGAGAAGAGAATGCCCTTTTCATACATATCAGTGGTGATAATGATCCTGT
>Ga0334722_10006588_pt1 | contig 11437 bp, 7 predicted proteins | sample C3_bottom_MG_FD_207210 | JGI IMG/M metagenome (GOLD analysis project Ga0334722, IMG submission 207210) | Sediment microbial communities from Yellowstone Lake, YNP, Wyoming, USA - C3_bottom | ecosystem: Environmental > Aquatic > Freshwater > Lake > Sediment | place: USA: Wyoming | collected...
GGAGCTGAAGGCGGGCGAGAGGGGCGGCGCAGCCCAGCCGGCACGGGAGATTCCCCCTGCCTCCGGGGGGTGGCCGACGGCCAGGTCGAGGAGGGCCACGAGACTGGGGCGGGTCAAATCGGCCTCGCCGGAGGACTCGTCGAGCGCGCCGCGGGAGGTGGGCAGCCGACGCGAGAGGCAGGGCCGGCGACGAACCGGCCAACGCCGCTTTCCGTTCTTTGTCCTGATGGTCCTCCTTGTTGTGGCGGTGGGGGTTTTCGCCGTCGCTTTCATCCGAGGCCAGCGGACGCCAGCGGCCTGGGAGTCGGAACCGAACGGCCTGGCGGCCGGCGAGGGTCAGCCTGGCGGCACCGGGGTCGGCACCGGTGGGTCCGGCACGGCCGCCGGTGGGGGGAGTGCCGCCGGCCCCCCGGCTTCGCCCGACTTCGCCCAATTGGTTGTGAGGACGACCAGCGTGGACAGGGAGACCACGAGCTACGTCCTGAAAGGACAGACCCTGGTCGTTGAGGTCAGCGCCGTGGAACGGTGCTGGGTCCGAACGATCGTGGATGAAAGGGTTGTCTTTGAAGGGACCCTCGAGCCTGGGCAGGAAATGAGCTGGACGGCTGGGAAAAAGCTCTCCGTCCGATTCGGCAACCCGGGCGGGGTCAGGTTGAAAGTGAACTCGGCGATTGTTGATACCGGCCCCGTCGAGCAGCCAGCCAGGACAATGGAGTTTGAGGTCGGCGGTTGAGGCACGGGACTAAGGAGAGCAGGTTTGATGACCGATTGAGCGGGCCCGCCCCCATTGGGCGGGCTTTCCGCGTTCCTCCGTCTGAGGACCCTTGTTTTTTCTCGCGCCTCCCGTTCTTTCTAAAGCCCGGCCTGGGCCCATAAAATCATGTCGAGACTCGCGATGAGGAGGTGCCGTATGGGGCAAAGACCGACCCGTCGAGTCTTCGACCGCAATTTGACCGGGCTGCTCGTGGCGGCTCTGGTAATCATTCTCATCCTTTTGAACCAGTGGCCAGGGTCGGTCTCGGCGACAGCTGCCACGACGCGCGAGAAAATCTTCATCAGTGCCGACTCGGCCGTGCTCATCGACTGGAACACGGGACGGGTCCTCTACGCCAAGGATGCCAGGCGACCGCGCCCGATGGCCAGCACGACGAAGATCATGACGGGCCTCCTGGTGCTGGAGAAGGGGAACCCGGCCGATGTCGTCACGGTGTCCCGCCGGGCAGCTTCGACGCCCGGGTCTTCCATGTACCTCCGGACAGGCGAGCGGGTGACTCTTGAACGCCTCCTTTATGGGATCCTGATGCGTTCGGGGAACGATGCTTCGGTGGCCGCGGCCGAGCATATCGCCGGCAGCGAGGCCGCCTTCGTGGCGATGATGAACGCCAGGGCCCGGGCCCTGGGGGCCTACGATACCCAGTTCCGCAACCCCCATGGGTTGACCGCCCCCGGGCATTACTCGACCGCATACGACCTGGCCCTGATTGCCCGGGCGGCCTTGGCCAACCCGACCTTCGCCGAGATCGTTGCCACCCGCGAGAAACTCTTCACCACCCCAGAGGAGGAGAGGCAGGTCACCCTCAGGAACACGAACCGCTTACTGTGGAGCTTTGAAGGGGCGGATGGGGTCAAGACCGGGACCACCTCGGCCGCTGGGAAGTGCCTGGTGGCGTCGGCCACTCGTCAGGACGAGAGGCTAATTGCGGTCGTCCTGAACAGCTCAGACCGTTATGGGGATGCGGCCCGCCTGCTTGAATACGGCTTTCGACATTATCACCTGGTTCGCCTCACCGAAGCCGGTCAGGTCGTCCGGACCCTCAGGGTTACCGGGGGCATGGATCCGCGGACGGCCGTGATCGCCGCCGGCAACTATGCCGCCGTCCTGAATGATAACGAGCTTCCGCGCTCGCGGGTTGAGTGGGACCTCCCGGATACCTTGCGGGCACCGGTCGAAGCCGGGCAACAGGTGGGGGAGATCAGGATCTACGTCAACGGCGAGCTTCAGGACACCTTTCCCCTGTTGGCCAGAGACGATAACCCACGCCGGACCCCCCTCCGTTTTTTTCTCAGAGGATTCCTGCCGATTCTCAAGTGGTTGACCGGGATGGGGATCGGATAGAGCGGTGGCAGGTATTCCGAAACCGAGCGCGGAATTGACCGCTGGGCAAGGAATTAGGGAAGGTGGGGAAGGTCTTGGCAGCCACCCTTTCGGAACTTGTCTTCGACCTGACAACCAAGGATGGACAGGCCCTTGAGGAGACCGTCGTCACCCTGATGCAGCGGGGCCCGGCTGGCCTCCAGGCGCTTCTGAAGGCCGTGGACGAGCCGAAGATGCGGGGACGGGTCCGGAAGGCCGTGACTGACGCCTCGGCCAGGGTGGCCGAAGCCTTCGCAGCCATACCCGCCAAAGCTCGCGAAGGCACCGGTTCAAGGCTCCTCAAATTGATCAGGCCGGAGGTCTTGGAGAGCCGCGGCCGCGAGCTCCTCGGCCGCGGAGAGGAGGCCGTCGTTCGGCAGTTCGTCCGGGCCCTCGAGGAGAGGGGCGATTGCCAGGAGGCCGCCAGACGCCTTGGGATGGCCTGCGCGCTCCGGGCAGGACAACTTGAGGAGGCCCTGACTTTGGTCGGGAGGAATGGGACTGCCGCAGCCCATGGACTGGCCGCCACGATCCTGCTTCAGGGACGGCGTTTCGCCGACCTCGGGGAGGAGCTGAGGCTGGCTGCTCTGGCCGGCGGCGGGACCGAGGCCAGGGAGGCGATGGCGGCCCTGCTTGACGCCTGCCCCGGGGAAGAACCGGGGTCTCCATTGCCGGCGATTGTGGACAGGCTGGTGGACATCGCCGGAGACGGCGGCCTGTCGCTCCTAAAGGGGGCGGTGGAGGATCGCCTCAGGCTGGCTCGCGAGGAGGCCGTGGAGGGCGCGAAACGGATCGAACAGGCCCTGTGGGAGCTGGCGGGAGTCCTGGCCAGATTGGAGACGGCGGCGGCCCGGGCGAGCCCGGTCACCTGGATGGATGGAACGGCTCAAGCCGGTATGGATGGGGCACTTAATTCGGCCATGGCCCGGCTGATGGAAGCCGTCTGGCCATTCGCGCCAGCGCCGGGCGGGGGCGTCGAGCTGGGAGAAGTGATCGGGCAAGTGGCCGAATCGGCCGGGATGGGGGGAGCCGCGTCGGCGACGCCCCCCATCGTGATCGAGCCGGGGCCCAACTCGCTGGTCGTCGGCGACGAGCGGGTCGCGGCGGCCCTGCGGTTGATATTGGCCGAGGCCATCGGAAAAGCCGGGAGGTCTGGGCTCACCGTCAGGACTGAGGTTGAGGGCGTTTGGGCCGTCGTGACCCTTGGGGCGGCAAAAAAGGGCGAAAGCCAGGACAGCAGGTTTCACCCGGTTTTGATGGCGGGTCCGGAGGCCGGCCGACCGACCGCGCTCGGGCGGGACCTTCTGGCGGCGCGAAGGCTCGTCCGCCGGATCGGCGGAGACGTGTTCTGGGAACCGGACGACCGGAGCGATGGCAACGGTTGGGTGGTGCGAGCCAGATTCAGGATCGCCGGTTCAGGAACCTCGGGAGCTGTTCAGGAGGCGGCGCCGTCGACCGACGCCGATTTGGGCACGCTCTCCGCTGAGACCCTGGATTTCCTGAATGGACCGGCACCCGGACGGGCCTTAGGAAACGCCGTAATCTCGGCGGTCAATCGGTTGACCGACGCCGTCGTAGGAAGATTGGTCGAGGTCGTGCTCGCAGAGATCCCGGGAATCCGCGAGAGGATCGAGGCAATCTCGGGCTTCCTGGCCCGGCACGGGTTGGATGGCGGCGGCGGGGTGGAGGACCTGGTGCGTCTGGCCGCTTCGACTCGACGGCGGATCGCCGCCCTCCTGACCCACGTGGACCAGGGCGACCGCAGGGACCGAACTCACGCCGATCTGAACGAGGTGGTCTCCACGGCGGTCGCGGAGGTGGAACCGGTCGCCAGGGGGGCCGGGACAGGTCTGGTTTTCCTCTCCGCGACCGGGCTACCTCGCATGGCCGTTGACCGCGAGGGTCTGATGGCCGCCGTGAGCGTGCTGACCGAGGAGGCGGTCAGGGCTGCCGGACGGGGAGGCGAGGTTCGGGTCAGCCTTATCCACCGGTCCGATGAGGCCATCGCCCGATTGGTGATCGCCAGCCCGACGGCGACCCGGTTTACCCCCCTGGCCCTCGGACTGGCCCGGCAGGCGGCTGCCGGAGGTGGCGGAACCGTCATCCTTGGCCCCGGGCGGGACACAATGTTGGCCCTTGAACTCGTCGTCAGCGAGGAGGAACGGCGGCTGGGTCTGGCCATCCAGGGTTATCAACGGCTTTCGCCAGAAGCCCGAAGAGCTTTGAGGACGGCCGAAGCCGTGGCCTCCTCTGGTACCGGGGCGAGCGACCCCGGGCTTCGCCCGTTCCTCTGGCTCAAGGCGGTTGAACTGGAGGTCAAGGCCCGGGTCGGTTCGGGGATCAGGCGACATCAGTATTTACCCATGGCCATCGACACCCTCGGGGCCGGCCGCGCCCGGCTGAGCCGGGACGGCGAGGCTCGGTTGGCCTGTTTGACGGCGGCCCTGTCGGGGGAGGAGACGCGGGCCTTGAGGAACAGGTTGTTGTCGGTGGCCGAGGCGGTTGTCGAAGATCGGCTGGAGAGGGTAACCACCGATTTACGCGCTCTGGGGGTCCTTCTGGTGGCTTACGGCCTGCCCGGTCGGACGGCAGAAGCGGCCGCCCGCCTGGGGCGGGCTCTTTATCGGCTGGGCGGTCTGCCCGTTGGATTGCCATCCTCGGTGGATGCCTGCTGCGGCGTTTTTGCCGCGCTTCTGGAGCTGGATGAGGCGAAATGACCGGACCGGCGCCTCCCCCGCTGCGACGGGGGCCTCATTTCTTGGCCGTGGCCACCAGTTCATCGAGGGTCAGGAGGGCGAAGCCGCGCTCGCGCAGGCCTTGGATGATCGCCGGTAGGGCGAGGTGCGTCTGCTTGCACGTGTCGCTGGCATGAAGGAGAATGATATCGCCATTGTGGGCCCGGTCGAGGACACGCTTGACGATGGTTTCAACGCCGGGGTTCTTCCAGTCAAGGGAGTCGGTGCCCCAGGTGACGACGGTGTACCCGGCGGCGGCGGCCGTCTCGATGACCGTGTCGTTGTAATCGCCGTTGGGCGGTCGCAGGTACTTGGCCTTGACCCCGGCCACCTGGGTGATGGCCGCGTCGGACTTGCGGATTTCTTCAGCGATTCGCTCTGCCGGATACTGGCTGAGGTTGATGTGAGCATGCCCATGGCTCTCGATCTGGTGTCCATCGGCCTTGATCGCCTGGACGAAGGCAGGCTGGCGGTTGACCCATGGCCCGGAGAGGAAGAAGGTCCCTTTGACGCCGTAGCCGCGGAGGACGTCGAGGACCAGCGGCGGCGTCTTGTCCCCCCAACTGATGTCAAAGGTCAGGGCCAGCGCCTTCTGGGTGGTTTCCACCTTCCGCAGCGGCTGCAGACGGCCCGCCACGGGGACGTCACGCTCGTTCTCGGTTGCGGTCAGGTTTCCGCCGAGGACGAGGCGGTCCCCGAAGAGCCCGATCCCGAGGGCCCCGGCCAACAGAATGAAGAAAACGGCCAGGACAATTAGGAAGCGGGTTGGCAGGGGCCGTTTGATGGTCACGAAAAGCACGTCTCGTCCCCCCTTAGTCGTCAAGAAAAGATATTCCCGCCGGAGCGGGATATGCGGGGGACGGGCATATCACGCACGGCGGGCTTTCTTGCGTTCAAGACGTTCGAGGCGTCGCCGGAGGTCGCGGGATTCGGGATCCAGACCGGTCGAGCCCCGATCGTCGTAGAAAGACCCGGAGCCACGGGGGCCGGTCCGGCCCCGCGCCGCCAGACGTCCCATGGCCGCGCGGACGACGGCGATGGCCCGGTCATAGTCGTGCGACCGATGCTCGTAATACTTGGCCAACTCAATATGCGGGTGGACGGTCCACCCCGGCGCGTCAATCAGATGTCGCCAGATCTCCACGGCCTTCTCGACCCGGCCCACCCGTTTGTAGAGGCGGGCCAGGTGCCGAGCGGCCCGCTCAAAGGTTGGGGTCGGCGGGCCGGCCGCCATCACCAGCTCATAGCAGGCCAGGCTATCTTCGAGGCGGCCGAGCCGTTCGAGCAGGCGGGCCAGGGAGAAACGATCGGCCGGATCGCTGGCCGCGTCGCCCAGCGGATCGGCCACCAGGGCGGCCGCCTTGACGGTCAGGGCGATCAGGGAAAGGACATCGTTGCGATTGTGGGCGAAGACCGGCTCGACGATCCGCCCGTCGCCGTTCCGGAGGTAGTCGAAATAGAGGAGGGGAATGAGTTCCCCGGGGACGTCGCCGTCGCGGGCAAAACCAAGGATCCCGGTTTCGAGGTCGGCCAGACGGCAACCCGTCAACCGCTCGCGCCATAGGCGAGCGGCGGCGTGGCGGAGATCGAGGTGACGGTCAATCGGCAGGCACGGCTTCTGACGGGCCATGATGAAGCGGTTCTCCAGGAGAGGGAAGTCGAAGGCCTTGCCGTTGAAGGTGATCGCGGCCTGGAAACGCTCCAACTCAGACCGGAGGGCCGCGAGGAAGGCCGGCTCCTCATCGAGGTCGCGGAGGAAGTACTGGCGGATGACGAATTCGTCCCCCTCGAAGAATCCCAAGCCGACGAGGAAAACGTAGGTGCCAGCGCCCAGGCCAAGGCCGGTCGTCTCGCTGTCGAGGAAGACCGCCCGCGAGGGGTCGATAGCCGTTAAGGCCTCGTCAACGGCCATCACCGCCAGGTGCCGCCCGTCAATGGAGCGGGCGTCGGTCAGGGTTACCCCGCCATGAGCGGCCCGGGCCGGGCATCGCTCCTCGACGAGGAATGCCTGGCCGTGGGCGGTGGTCACGAGGCGGCCGGGGATCACCTCTTCGAGGCTGCGGGCCGGGCGATGCGGGGCATCGTTCGGGCCGGTGGGCCTGACCCGAATGAGGCCGGACGAGACGAGTTCGTCGAGTCTAGACTTGAGTTCCACGGTCGCCCAGAGCCTCCCTGAGGAGCCGGGCGGCGGCCTGCTTGCCCCTGGGCCCGACTTCGTCAACCGGTCCAACGCAGGCCGGACAGCCGTTCTCGCAGGCGCACCCGGTGATCAGGTCGAGGGCCGCGTGGAGAAACAGGTGACTGATGTCGTAGAGCTTCTCAGTCAGGCCGATACCGCCGGGGTAACGGTCGTAGAGATAGACGGTGGGAAGCCCGGTGAAAGGGGATTTGACCTCGGCCACTGCCTGAATGTCCCGCTGGTCGCAGAGAAGGAAAAGTGGAGCCAGGTTGACGAGGACGTTGGCCAGCCCGACGAGACCGCCCTGGAGGTCATCGGAAGCGAAGGCGGCCGCAACGGATTCGGGGATCATCAGCCAACAGGCCGTCGTGTGCATCTGCTCTTCGGGCAGATGGATCCTCCCCGAGCCGACGTTTTCGTGGGTGAAGAGCTTGATCTTCTTGAACATGGTGGCCATCGCGGCCACCAGAACCTCGCCGTAAGCGGTCGGAAGACCGACCTCGCGGCGGTCCTTGAAAACATCAAGGACCTGGATCCGGACGGCCAGATTCGCGTCGGTGTAGTAGTCGACGTCGACCTTGCGCACATAGGCCTTCTTTTCGTCGTAGTCGAGGCGATCGACATGGTACTGCTGCCCTTCGTGGATGTAGATCGCCTCTTCGTGAATGAGCATGGGGGCCGAGACCCGGTCGACCTCGCCGATGACCCTCGTGTGACCGTCGGTGGTGTCGATGACGACGAAGTTCTCGGTCGAGGCTGAGCGCAGGCTGATATCCTCGGCCGGGAAGTCCTCGGCCATCCAGAGGTAGCGTCGGCCGACGCGGCGGAGGAGCCTCTGATCGGCCAGGAAATCGAGGATCTGGTCGGTGGACTCGACCCCGAAAACCTCGCCGACCTCGAAGGGAAGCTCGAAGGCGGCGCACTTGATGTGCGAGAGAAGAATGAAAAGGTTATCCGGATTGACCAGCCCGTTTTCCGGAGGCAACCCGAAGAAGTAGTCAGGGTGGGCCGTGAGGTATTGGTCGAGGGGATTGGAGCTGGCGACCATGATCGCCACCGAGGTCCCGGTTCGGCGCCCGACGCGCCCGGCCTGCTGCCAGGTACTCGAGACGCTGCCCGGGTAACCGACGATGATGCAGGCATCCAGCCGGCCAATGTCGATGCCGAGTTCCAGGGCGCTGGTGGCGACCACCCCAAGGACGCTCCCGTCGCGCAGGCCGCGCTCGATCGTCCGGCGCTGTAACGGCAGGTAGCCGCCGCGGTAGCCGTGAACCTTTTCGGCCAAGCCGGGACTGCGGGCCAGCCCTTCACGAAGATAGGTCACGAGGAGTTCGGTGGTGACCCGACTGCGGGCGAAAACGATGGTCTGAACGTTGTTGCGGAGAAAATTCACCGCCAGGGCCTGAGCCTCCAGCACCGAGCTGCGGCGGATGCCGAGCTCGCGGTTGACCACCGGCGGGTTGTAGAGGATGAACTCCTTGGCACCGCTCGGGGCGCCATTATCGTCGATCAGCTCGAGGGGCCCGCCGACCAACCGTTGGGCCAAGTCAAGAGGGTTGGCAATGGTCGCCGAGGCGCAGATGAACTGGGGGTTGGAGCCGTAGAACCGACAGATCCGGCGGAGGCGGCGGATGACGTTGGCGACGTGGCTGCCGAAGACGCCACGGTAGTGATGGACTTCGTCGATGACCACATAGCGCAGGTTTTCGAAGAGCCTGACCCACCGCGTGTGATGCGGCAGGATGCCTGTGTGGAGCATGTCCGGATTGGTGACGACGATGTGACCGGCAGTCCGGATGGCCTTCCTGGCGGAATTTGGCGTGTCCCCATCGTAGGTGTAGGTCCCGATGTCCACCCCGAGGTCGGTGATGAACCCATGAAGCTCGTCCATCTGGTCCTGGGAAAGGGCTTTGGTCGGGAAAAGATAGAGAGCCCGGGAGTTCCCGTCCTTGAGAACGGCATCGAGGACCGGGAGATTGTAGCACATCGTCTTGCCGGAAGCGGTGGGGGTGACGACGACGACGCTCTTTCCCGCGCGCACGGCCGATAAGGCCGCCGCCTGATGGGTGTACAGCCGGTCAATTCCGCGGCTCCGCAGGACCTGGGTCAACCGGGGATCCAGCCAATCTGGAAAGTCGATGAAGCGGGCCGGCTGCGCCGGGATGTGATGCCAGGCGGCTACGCCGGCCTGGAAACGTTCAGACCGACGGAACTCGTCGATGATCTGGTCGAGCTTCATGCGGTCGGGTCAAGCCTCCTAGGTCCGATTCTAACACGAACACACGTTCCCGTAAAGGGCCGTGGACTCTGGCCATTCGAGGAGCGAATGGTGTACAATGGGGATGTTGTATCGGGACGGTGGGCCCGGGCTGAGTTTGGGCTCAACGCCGGTGGGAGGGGAAATCGAACGATGAGGATTCTGGCTGTCGGGGCCCACCCCGACGACGTCGAGATAGGCATGGGGGGTACGGTGGCGGCGCACACGGCGGCTGGTCATGAGGTGATCATCCTCGACCTGACCCGGGGCGAGCTGGCAACCAACGGCACGCCCGAGGAACGAGCCGAGGAGGCCGCCGAGGCCGCCCGCCTCCTCGGGGCAAACCGGGAGAACCTTGGGCTTCCGGATCTAAGTTTCACCGTTGACCGGGAGTCGGTGCGGGCGTTGGTCGAGGTGATTCGCCGTTTGCGGCCGACGGTTGTCCTCGGACCATACTGGGAAGATCGCCATCCGGACCATGTCCGCTGCAGTCAGCTGGTGACTGAGGCCTGCTTCGCGGCGACCATCGCCAAGTTCGCGCCGGGTCCGGCGGCGCACCGACCGGTCCTGACGGCCTACTACTTCATCAACACGGAGGCCGATCCTTCTTTCGTCATCGACGTGAGCTCCCACTATGAGAAGAAACTTGCATCCCTGGCGGCTCACCGCACCCAGTTCCAACGGTCTCCGCAAAAGCCCTTGGAGACCCCCCTAAACGATCCGAACTTCCTGAGTTTTGTCCAAAGTCGGGATCGATTGTTGGGGGCCAAAACCGGGGTCCGATTCGCCGAAGGCTTTGTCCGTCGCGGGTTGCACCGAATCTCCAGCCTGACCGAGATCCTCGGACAGGCAGCGGGTGAATGAGGAGGCGACGCCATGCGGATCGGGATCACCTGCTATCCGACGGCCGGGGGGAGCGGCGTTGTGGCCACGGAGCTGGGTCGGCAGCTGGCCCGGCGGGGCCACATCATCCATTTCATCAGTTACGACCAGCCTTTCCGGCTCCGCGATTTCACCCGGAACGTCGCCTACCATCAGGTCGAGGTTCCCAATTACCCGCTTTTCAAGTATCCGCCGTACCTCCTCGCGTTGGCCAACAAAATGGCCGAGGTTGCGCTGTACGAGCAGCTGGACATCATTCACGTCCATTACGCCATCCCCCACGCCGCCAGCGCCTACCTGGCCCGCCAGATGCTGGCGGCGAGGACCAACGGACGGGGGCGGCGGCTGCGTTTCGTGACCACCCTTCACGGCACGGACATCACCCTCGTTGGTTCGGAGCCTTCGTTCGCCGATATGGTCGCCTTCACCATCAACCAGTCCGATGGGGTCACGGCGGTCTCGGAATCTCTTCGGGAGGAGACCATCAAGACCTTCAGCGTCACGAAGGAGATCGTGACCATTCCCAACTTCATCGACCCCGATGAGTACCGGCGGGAGGCCGTCGCCGGGGACCGGCGAGCCCTGGCCGCCGACGATGAGAAGATCATCCTTCACGTTTCCAATTTCCGCCCGGTCAAGCGGGTCGACGCCGTCGTCCAAATCTTCGCTCGCGTGGCGGCTGAGGTCAAAGCGCGGCTCCTGATGGTCGGAGATGGCCCGGACCTTCCGCTGGCCCGCCGGGAAGCGGAGCGGCTGGGGGTCAGCGATCGCGTGACCTTCCTCGGGCAGCAGGATGAAGTGGCTGGGCTGTTCTCTGTGGCTGATCTGTTCCTCCTACCGTCGGCCAAAGAGAGCTTTGGCCTGGTGGCCCTGGAAGCGATGGCCTGCGGCGTGCCGGTGATCGCCTCGCGGGTGGGAGGCCTTCCCGAAGTGATCGGCGATAAGCAGGCCGGCTTTCTCTATCCGCCGGAGCGGCTCGACCGCATGGCCAGAAAGGCCATCCAGTTGCTCACCGATGGGACGAAGCATCGGAAAGCGGCCGTGGCGGCGAGGCGGAGGGCCGTCGGGCAATTCAGCGCGAGCCGGATCGTGCCTCAATACGAGGAGCTTTACCGGCGGGTGCTGGCGCGGCAGCCCGAGGCCTGACGCAGCACCTCGGCCGAACGGCCGCTGCGCCCGACCTGACGGGGAGGGGGGAACTCATGAAGAAGACCGGCGGCACCAAGACGATGAAAACCATCGCCCTTGTC
>Ga0334722_10006589_pt1 | contig 11437 bp, 9 predicted proteins | sample C3_bottom_MG_FD_207210 | JGI IMG/M metagenome (GOLD analysis project Ga0334722, IMG submission 207210) | Sediment microbial communities from Yellowstone Lake, YNP, Wyoming, USA - C3_bottom | ecosystem: Environmental > Aquatic > Freshwater > Lake > Sediment | place: USA: Wyoming | collected...
CAGGCTTTGCAGGTGCCTTTGATGAAGTACATGCAATTCGGCGCGTCAATGACCGGATACTTGGGCACGGCCTGCGGGAACGGTGTGTAAATCGCCTTGCGTTTTCCCATGCCAGCCTCGAAGACTTCGTCAACGACTTTCCATGGGCATTTCTCCCAGCAGATACCACAGCCGGTGCAAAGTTCTTCATTCACATAGCGGGCTTTTTTATTGATGGTCACGACGAAGTGGCCTACATAGCCATCCACCTTCTTCACTTCGCTCCACGTCAGCAAAGTGATATTCGGGTGTGATCCAATTTGCACCATCTTCGGGGTCAGGATGCAGGCTGAGCAGTCCAGAGTGGGGAACGTTTTATCGAACTGCGCCATGTGTCCGCCGATGGAGGGTTCACGTTCCACCAGATAGACCCTGTAGCCTGCGTCCGCTATTTCGAGCGCGGCCTGAATCCCGGCGATGCCTCCGCCGACGACCAATGTGGCGGGGTGGATGGGTACATGCAGTGGCTCGAGCGGTTCATGGTGGATCACGCGCTCCACTCCGCCGGAGATGATGGCTTTCGCCTTCTCAGTGGCCGCGACCTTATCGGAGTGAACCCACGAATCCTGCTCGCGGATGGAAACCAGTTCACATAGATAGGGATTCAATCCCGCCTTCGCACAGGCCTTGCGGAAGGTGGCCTCATGCAGGTGAGGCGAACAGGCCGCCACGACCACACGGGTCAGGCCAAGTTCCTGGATATCCTTCTGGATCAATTCCTGGCCCAAGCTGGAGCACATGAACTTGTAGGCGCGCGCGGCTACCACCCCGCGATCTTGCAATTTGGTCTCTGCCCAAGCGCGCACTTCCTCCACGTTCACAACGCCCGCGATGTTCGTGCCGCAATGGCAGATGTAAACTCCAATTTTTTCCATAGATTTCTCTCCTTTTGACAATGAGGTCATCTTTCAACGGCTGGTTGTCTCTTCGTAACGCGGAGTAATTCAGGTTCAAGGGAAACCAGTTCCTTCCCGATCCCCAGTTTCTTTGCAGGGATACCCAGAGCCAGCCCGACCAGCTGAGTGAAATACAGGATCGGCATGGAAAAGTTTGTGCCAAACTCCTGGTTAACCTGCTGTTGATAACATTCGAGATTCACCTGGCACATTGGACAGGCCGTTGCGATGAGGGTTGCTCCCGAGTCCAGTGCACATTGCAATAAATCGTGCACCATCGAGAATGCGGCTTTACGGCTTGTGATGAGCAGAGAACCGCCGCAACAGCGCATCTTCAGCGGGTAATCCACAGGCGTCGCACCGATGGCCGCTAAAAGGTCCTCGAAGAAGCGGGGTTGTTCTACGTCCTCATGATCTTTTCTCGGCCTCATGATCTGGCATCCATAATAAGGAGCAACGTGCAGACCCTCCAGTGGTTTGGTGACTTTACTTTTTATCTCCTCCAGCCCCACATCCTTTACATACACTTCTATGAGATGTTTGACCGCAGTATTGCCTGAGAAATGAAGATTATCCTCTTCGAGAGCAAAGTTCACATGTTCAGCCAGATCGGGATCGCGCTTGAAACTGGCCGCCGCAAAATATGTGTTCTTGTAGCAGGCACTGCATGGCGTGACCAGATCGAGACCCATCTTTTCGGCTTGCGCCAGGTTGCGGGCACACAGGGTATAGGCCAGCAATTCATCCACATGGAAGTAAGTGGTCGAGCCACAGCAATTCCAATCTTCGAGTTCCTTCAGATTTACACCCAGTTTGCGCGTGGACTCAAGAGCCGAGAGGTTATAACTCGTCGCCAGTTTTTCAAGAGAACAACCGGGGAAATAGGCAAATTCCTTCATGACAGCCCTCCAATCGGAATGATCCTGCCGATCATGCGTTTGAAGTTGTCAAGGCGTTTGATCCGAGCCGGAAGCAGAGGCAATCGGCCTTTGATCATCAGGCCGGTTGCAGTCTGGACCTCCTGGAGGAATCCGCTCAAACCATAGCCAAAGATGTATGTGGGAGCGAGGACAGGCTCGAATGACCTGCCGCCATTGAAGATCATTTTTACGAAAGTCTCAGAGAAGACCGGGCCGATCAAATCCTCGCGGTATTTCTTCTGCCAGATGGAGTAGCGCTTCAACGCGTACATCACCTCGGTGATGTTGATCTCCGCCGGGCAACGCACCATGCAGTGATAGCAGGAAGCGCAAAACCAATAGGTGTTGCTGGCAAGCACATCCTCTTTCATGTTGGCATTGATCATCGCCATCAACTGCCGCGGCGTATGATCCATATAATCTGCCACCGGGCATGTGCCGGAGCAGGTGCCGCATTGAATGCAGGCGCTGGTTGGACTGCCCTCTGCGGCGTGCAAGAGGTTCGCCACCTCTTTATTGAACGAAAGTACTTCATTCATGGGTTTCACCTCGTCTTGTTGAATTCCAACATCGAAGTGCGATATGGATGGGATCTATCGCGCCGGACTGACTGCTTTTTCGCCGGTCCCCTTCGACTCGGCGGCCTGCAATAACGTGCTGACTTTTTCCAGGAGCATTTTGGGCTCCACGGGTTTCTCCACCAGTTCGTCTACTTCCACGAAGCGCGGGTGGAGCGGTTCGCCGGGGAAAAGAAAAGCAATCTGTTCCCTGACGCCGGTGATGATCAAAACCGGCAATTCTCTGAGTTTTGGATCTTTCCGCAGTTTGCGCGCGATCATGATGCCTTCGGCGCCGCGCCCCATCATGATGTCGAGCAGGAGCAGGTCGTAATGTTGGCTCTCCAAAGCCCGCAGACCATCCTTGGGGTTGTAGGCAACATCCACGGCGTAATTCGCCGCGTCAAGAATCGCCTTGATGCCCGACACAAAATCCGGGTCATCATCAATCATGAGTAATTTTTTTTGTGCTGACATGCCAGCCTCCATTAGGGTTGCATTACTGCTTTATCTTCACTGCTTGCAGAAGCCGAAACGTTCACTGTTGGTAAATTGATAATAAACGTCGTGCCTTTGCCAAGTTCACTATCCACTGTAATTGAGCCATCATGTGCTTCGATGATCTGCTTGCTGATGGCCAACCCGATTCCGTGACCGCCTTCCGCGTATCCAGCCTTGCCGCGAAAGAAACCATCAAAGATATGTGGCAGGTCTTCCTTCGCAATGCCAACACCACTATCGGATATGATAATGAATAGATTGTGCTCGCCTTGGTTCACGTTGATGTTGACCTTACTTCCGTCATGCGAGTATTTGACGGCATTGCCCAGAATGTTGACCAGCGCCTCCGTCAGGCTGACACGATCACCCATGAGGGGCCGCAGGGCTTCAGTCACACAAGCATCAATCTCGATATTCTTTCGCTTTGCAAGCGGTTCCGCACTTTCGATAGCGGCTGTTACCACCGATTCAACTGAAATAGGCACGAAGTGCTCCCGTAACTTTCCAATATCCACCGAAATGACCCTTAACCAAGAATTGATCAGTCTGACCAGATCATCCACTCGAATCTTGATGCGCTCCAATCTGCCATGCTGGGCTTCATTCAAGGTACCGGATAATTCCTGTTCCAACACAAATATGTTCTGCTGGATTGCTCCCAGAGGAGATTTCAATTCGTGAGAGACGATGGCGGCGAAGTTTTCGCGCAGGATTTCCTTTTCTCTGCGTAGTGCTATGGTTTCCAAGACGAGTCTTCTCTTCTCCAAACTGCGGCGTGTGATAAGCCGAAACTCATCAGGCATGAAAGGTTTGGGCAGAAAATCGTAGGCACCTTTCTTCATTGCCTCCACTGCTGAACTCACCGTGGCATAGCCAGTGATGACCACCGTTACGATGGTGGAATCAAGTTGGTTAATCTTTTCAAGCACATCGAACCCGGAGATGCCTGGCATCTTCAGGTCAACAAAGACGAGGTCGGGATGAAACTCCTGAACGAGGTTCAGGCCCGAGGTCCCGTTCGAGGCGGAGGCGACCTCGTAGGGACCGCCCGCCAGGATCTGCGAACAGGAGTCGAGCACAACTTCCTCGTCATCAATCAGCAAGATCTTTGACTTTGTTTCCATCTTCTTCACTGACTTTCACAATGACCGGCAGGCTTACGGTAAATCTTGCACCTTTGCCAATTTCGCTTTCGACAGTGATCTCACCGTTATGTTCTTTGACAATTCCATAACTGATCGCCAGACCCAGGCCGACCCCGTGCCCCACCTCCTTGGTGGTAAAGAACGGATTGAAGATCTTTTCCATGTTTTCATCGGAGATGCCATGTCCGGTATCTTTCACTTCGATCTCGATATTCCTGGTGTTGACTCCCAGGTTGGTTGTGAGCGTCAATGTTCCGCCGCCATTCATCGCCTCCGCCGCGTTGATGATCAAATTCAGGAACACTCTTTCGATCTGTGAGGGGTCAACAACAATCATCGGCAAACTCTCATCAATATTTTGCACAATGGCGATATTATGAAATTGCGCCTGGTTCTCCACCAACGATATGCAACCGCGTAGCAGTGCATTGATGTTCGCGAGCGTCTTGATCGGTTTTTTCTGCCGCGAGAAATCCAGAAGGCCGCGGATGATTTCTCTACAGCGATTGGCCTGGGTGACGATCTTCTCCACGTTCTGCCGTGAGGGCTCATCACACACTTCCTTTTCAAGGAGCAAACTGGAATATGTGACGATGCCCTGGAGCGGGTTGTTCAGTTCGTGGGCCACGTTGGCGGCCAACTGCCCGATAATGGCAAGCCGCTCTGACTCCATGATCTTCCTCTTCGTGAATTCCTTCAATCTCTCGTCCCGCTGGCGCAAAGCCTCGGCCATCTGGTTGAAGCGGTACGAAAGTTTTCCGAGTTCGTCGCCGCTGGTCGGCTCCAATTTGACATCGAGGTTTCCGTTCGCCAGTTGTTTGGAAGCCGCAACCAGGTTTCGGATCGGCATGGAAATCTGCCGCGAAATCCACAAGGCGATGATTGTGGTCAGCGCCGCGCCCGCCAAAGTGATGGCGAGGAAGACCAGCACCGTTTGACTTTGAACGTCAGTGTATTTCTGTTCGAGCATGCCGACATACAAGACACCGATGACCTTGCCGTTTATATTGCGAATCGGCTCGTAGGCTGTGATGTACCAGTCTTTGACAACATATGCCCGTCCGATCCATGGCACTTGCTTGACCATCACCTGGTCATACACATCCTCCGCCATGCGGGTGCCGATGGCCCGATTGCCGCCATTGTCTTTCACATTGGTTGAGATACGCACATCGTCCTGGAATATAGTTGCTGTGCCGATGTCCTTGCCTTTGTAAACGACATTCTGGAAAACGGTCTCCTTGATCTTGTCCACAATATCGTAGTTCCGGTTCAACAGGATACCACCGTAGACTACGCCGATAAATTTACCGTTCACATCAAAGATTGGCGCGGCGGCTTTCAGCATCATGCCGGCTGTCTCTCCGGTTTCGGGACGGGACCTCGACATGGGCGTTTCAACGAAAACGAAATGCGCCTGCTCTGCCAGCGTGGCCGACTCAAGTTGAAGTTCCCTGCCGGATATGATCGTAGTGCCGGATGCGGGGGCCTTCGTTTTCAATACCGCCGCGACGATCTCGTCCTGACTCTGATCGTCGCCTTTCATAGACGGGTTATTGACGCGAAGCACCACCTTGCCGGCGCTGTCCGTGATCGTCAAAACGTCAAGACCTTCGCTGTCTTTGATGCGCACAAATTCATCCAGGTATTCCTGGCTGATGTCTCCGCGCAACACATCGCGCAAAAAGAACCTGGCGGCGGTGAATTTCACCGTATCTTCAACGTGGATCAGCCGGGTCTGATAAATTTCCCGCGCGGTGTTGAGGTCGTTTCTCACACGCTCCTGGGCTTCTTCGATTATTCTGTTGTTAATGATCTGAATTCCGACAAACGAGAAGATGAGACTACTTAATAAAATGATGGAAAGAAAACTCAACGTCAACTTTGTGGCGATGGGCAGTCTGATTCTCTTGATCCATTGTGACGCGGCCTTCGCCATCGCCTTCATGCTGAACCAATCTCCTTACATTGCCTCATGGACCAGTTCGATAAAATCCTTGACCTGGAGCCGGCTCTCGTTGTCCGTGGTTTTGACCGCGTCCTTGAACATCGTGACATCCTTCGGGCAGGCGACGACGAGACTCTCAACGCCTTTGAGGGCGGCCGCGTCGCGGATGCGCATCTCGCTGAGACGTTCGCGGCCCGGCTTCTCCTCCATCCAGATGCGGCCTCCACCCGCCCCACAGCAGAAGGCGCGGTCGCCATGACGCGTCATCTCTGTCAATTCACAACCCGTCGCCCGGAGTACGCGACGCGGTGCGTCATACACGCCGTTGTAACGTCCAAGATAGCACGGGTCGTGATACGTGATTCGGTGATCGAGTCTCTTACTAAACTTCAGTTGTCCTTTCGCAATCAATTGATCGAGCAATTCGGTGTAATGCATGATGTTGGGACGATTCCCATTCCATGAATATTCGTTTTTCAATGTGTTGTAGGTGTGCGGATCAGTGGTAATAACGGTCTCGAACTTGCACTTGCTCAAGGCCTGCATGTTCTTGTCCGCAAGCATTTCGTAGAGGCCCTCTTCGCCCACGCGGCGCACATCGTTGCCCGCGTTGCGTTCCGCGTCATACATGATTCCGAAATTCAAACCCGCCCTCTGGAAGACTTCAGCGGTTTTACGCGTGACATCCGTCAGAGTGGGGCTGTACGAAGCATAATCGCCGACGAACCACAGATATTCCACCGGCTCGCGGCGCGCGTCCTTGACAGAGGGTTGTAAACCTTGCGTCCATTTGGCGCGCATTCGTTCGGATTGGCCAAGTGAGTTGCCATAGCGTCCGAGGTTGGCAAGCGCCTCCTGCAACATTTTGTCCATGCGGCCTTCGAGCACCAAATACCGCCGCATCTCAACAATTGGATTCACGTGTTCGATGAATAGCGGGCATTCCTGATCGCAGGTGTAACAGGTGGTGCAACTCCACAATGCGTCTTCGGTGATCACCTCACCCGTCAGTGATTTGGACAGCACACCATCCGAGGATTTTGCAGAGAGCGCCGCCCCGCGCTCCTCCAAATTGCGCCGCAAATCCATAATCAACAACTTCGGTGAAAGCGGCGCCCCTGCTCTGCAGGTCGGGCACATTTCCTGGCAACGCCCGCACTCCGAGCAGGTGTAGAAATCGAGCATCTGCTTCCAGCGGAACTGTTCCATCTTCCCAACGCCAACGGAACCATCCGATGTTTTTGTTACTGGCAATCGGCCGCGCGGTTCGAGGTCGCGTAGTAAGATATTCGGGATGGAGGTGACGATGTGGAAATGCTTGCCCTGCGGCAATTCGGTCAGGAACATCAGAACAACGCCAAGATGAATCCAATAAGCAACTTCTTCGATGATTCCCTGCGCGCCGGGAGTGAGGCCCGCGAAGAGTCGTCCCATCAGCGTTGAGATCGGCCTCCACGCGTGGAGCCGGTCCTGGTCCAGATTGATGCGGAGTCCGTTCATCACTAGCAGGCTGAGCATGATGGTCAGGATGAAGGTCAACACCTTCACACCCTGACCGCGATGACTTCCACGATAACGATCCGGATTAACAATCAGACGCAAATAGAGTCCGTATGAGACTCCGGTGATCACAAACAGCGCGAAGAAATCCTGCACGAGCGCAAGAGGCCCGAAGGTGCCGATGATCGGCAGAACGTAATGTGGATTCGCAAATGCCAGCAGGCCTTCGGTGATTGCCTGCAAAATGGTGAGAGACAGAAGCAGGAATCCCCAGAAGATGAAGAAATGAGCGGTGCCGGGCAGGCGGAAACGGAACAATCGCAATTGTGCGCCGACGTAAACAATCAAACCTTTGACTCGTTCGCCCCAGCGCTCAAACGGACCGGAGGACTGGCCGCGCCGCAGGTTGACCCACAGCAAGCGATAGGCATATCGAAGGAAGATACCCACCGTAGTCAGCAGAGCCAGCAGAACAATGATTGATTTGATTGTCTCGTATGACATGGCACTACCCGCCTTTGACCTGTTTGATTTTCTCGGTCAGTTGCGGAACCAAATCCAGCAGATCAACAGTCGTTCCATATTTCGCAACATTGAAGATCGGCGCATTGGGATCGGTATTGACCGCGATGATCGTGTCGCTTTCGCCCATGCCCTCCACATGTTCCGGCGCGCCGCTGATGCCAAGCGCGAGATAGACCTTGGGCTTGACGCGCTTGCCTGATTTACCGACCAGCCTCGTTGTCGGGAGCCAGCCCTGATCCACGACTGGACGCGAAGCACAGACTTGTCCGCCCATGGCCGCGGCGAGTTCATTGGCAATCTCAATGTTGTCCTTGTTCTGAATGCCGCGCCCAACGGAGATGAGAAGCGGCTCCTTCGCAATATCCACATCACCGGCCTCGGGTTCAATGTATTGCTTCAGCGTGATGCACGGATCATCAAAGGATTTCGTTTCGATTGTTGTTATCGCGGGCGGTTGAGTACTTTGTCCCTGTTCGGCTTTGTAACCGCCAGGTACCATCGTGATGAGCGTGGTTGCATCAGGCAGGTCGCCCTCGGCCATGATTTTGCCGCCGCAGATCTGACAAACGAATTTCCCATCACCACTGAGCGTACGGCAGGAACTTATCAGCGGTAAAGATAGTCTTGCCGAAAGGCCGCCAGCAATATCCGCACCGATGGTCGTATGACCAAACAATACAGCGCGCGGTGATTCATCACCGATCAACTTGGCGAGAGTGATTTGATAAGCGTCTGATGTGAACTCGGCCAAAGCAGAATGATCTGCGTATAAAACGCGATCCGAAGCAAGATCCTTTGCCAAGCCTTGCGCACTGCGACCAAGCAGAACCGCAGTGACATTGCCGCCGATTCCCTGTGCCAGTTGACGCGCGGCGGCCAGCATTACATACGAAATATCCGCGACCTGTCCGCGCAGATGCTCGATGACGACAAAGACATCCTGACTCATAAGCGCCTCCTCACAGCACGCCCAGCTCTTTAAAGATGCCAACCATCTGACCGGCGACTTCCTCGGAACTGCCCTCGAAAATCGTCGCCCGTTGGCTCGCTTCCGGCTTGAACATGCGGCTCACGGTCACCGCACCACTGGAATCCACATTGGGAATTGCGCGCTCTTCGATCTTCGCCGTATTCATGATCTGGCGGATCTTGCTATAGGCCACATAACGCGGCGGTTGTTCCGCGGCTTGAATGCCAAGCACGCATGGCAGTTTCACTTCCATTTCAGCGATGATGCCGCCGGGATATTCCTTGTGTGCGACAACTTTCTCCCCCGCCACCGTAACCCCTGCCACATAACCGACGTATGGCATTCCCAGATAGCCAGCCAATAATGGGCCAACAGCGCCATCAAGATCATTGTTGGCTTGAACGCCGGTCAATATAAGATCGGGTTGGATTTCTTTGAGCAGTGAGGCCAACATCCGCGCCGAGGCGTGGCCGTTGAGGCCGCTTCCTAAATCGCCCGTGAGTTTAATCAAACGGTCAGCACCTTTGGCCGCGGCGGCGAAGAGAATATCGTCCACGCCCTCCGCTTCAGCCGCCATCACGGTGACCTCCCCTCCGCTTCGTTCTTTGAGCAGAATGGCTTGTTCTATGGCATGATCATCGAACTCGTTAATAATCAGGCGAAGCCAGGACGCATCCAATGCCGCGCCACTGGAATCAATGTTAAGTTCCTCGACCAGATCGGGTACAAACTTGATTGGAACCGCGATCTTCATGATGTTCCTCCTAATTGCCCATCGCTTCGACGAGCAACTCGGAAATTTCCCGGACCTTCAAACGGCTCGCGCTGGGAATGTTCTTCGCGGCGTCTTCGAAGCGCGGCGGCTCATAGGGACAGGCAACCGCCAAAACGTCCGCGTTGGATGCGACCGCTTCACGCACCCTCCAATCGGAGAGGCGCACATGGGCCTTCTCCCACTGGAAGCCATCCAGCCACATCCCGCCCCCACCTCCGCCGCAACACAGGCTGTTGGCGCGTTGATGCGGCATCTCCACCAATTCCACACCCGAAATGGACTCCAGCAAAGCACGTGGTTCATCGAACACGCCGTTGGCGCGACCCAGGTAGCACGGATCGTGATAAGCGATCTTCGCCTTGATCTCTTTCTTTAACAGCGGCTTGATCTGGTCAAGTCGCTCAGCCAGGAATTGTGTGTAATGCCGTACCGGATATGAGACACCCAGTGCAGGATATTCATTCTTCAGCGCATTATAGGCATGAGGATCGGTCGTGATGATCTCGCCGAACTGATACCTCCGCAACACCTGCGCGTTCTTTTGCGCCATCGCCTCGAACAATCCGCGCTCACCCGCCAGACGCTGTGAATCACCATCACTGTTCTCCTCCGGTCCAAGGATGCCGAAGTTAATACCCAGAGCGTTCAGAATCTTGGCAAGCGCTTTGGTAGCCGCCTGCAGGCGCGGATGATATGAAGCATAATCGCCGACGAACCACAACACATCCACCGGCCGCCTGGTCTTTCCCAAAACATTGATCTCAGGCTGGATGCCCATTGTCCAATCAGCGCGTTTGCGCGGCGATTCGCCCAAGCAGTTCCCATATCGTTGTGTGTTCGCAAGCGCCGTTTGCAGTTCAGCAGGCACGTTTCCCACCAACAGCAATTCCTCTTTTGTGCGTGTCAGCAATCCCGCCGTCAGCGGAATCCTGGCCGGGCAGACCGCGGTGCAAGCGTAACAGGAGACGCACATCCATACGCTGTCGGTTTTGACGACTTCATCGAAGATCTCCGCTCTCAATGCCGAAATGATCTTGCCCGGTGGGAATGCCATTAAATAGCCAAAGGGACATATCCCACTGCACATGCCGCATTGCAGACACGCCCTGAAGCGTTCGCCTTCTTTCACTTCGAGCAGGCTGGTATAGAATGTTTTGCTGGGCGAGGGGCCTAGGGGAACTAATGTAATTGCCAAGAGACACCTCCTCTTTTTTCCGTTACGAGTGAGTTGGCCGATAGAGAACAATAGCCTTGTGAAGAAGGCACAATTTTTTCACTGCGATTCAGCCGAGTGCGCATCCATTCGTCCATCATTTTGGATATCGTTCCTCCAATTACTTGCCATGCAGTCACAATACGGTGCTCGCCGCGCACAAGTCTAGAATCTCGAAAGTGACCGCGCCGCGAGATGGGAAAACCCCATCTTCATTATTGTGATTTTGTTCACAACTTATAGTGGTAAACATCATTGTACTAACCTGACAAATATCCCCCTTTAACTTGCATGATGAAGTCTTGGCTGATGATTCCGACTTCGCACCCGAATCTCGTCACAGAACATCAACTGGACAAATCGGCTCTTATCGTTCGTGGTTCACTTGCGCGATGGAATTCAATGCTCATCGCAGTTGCTTATCAACCAACCGCCTCGTGCGTAGACT
>Ga0334722_10006590_pt1 | contig 11437 bp, 7 predicted proteins | sample C3_bottom_MG_FD_207210 | JGI IMG/M metagenome (GOLD analysis project Ga0334722, IMG submission 207210) | Sediment microbial communities from Yellowstone Lake, YNP, Wyoming, USA - C3_bottom | ecosystem: Environmental > Aquatic > Freshwater > Lake > Sediment | place: USA: Wyoming | collected...
CTGATACTCTCCACCTCAGCCTGCGCGATCGTAAAGCCCGTGAGGTCCAACGTCTCTGATGCCTTAGACAGGTCGATTACGATCGCCCGTCTCTGTTCGTTCGAGGAATGCATATTTGTTAACTTTGTCATCTTGGTCTCTCCGTGACTTGATTGCGGTTAATGGTTTATGCTACTATGCGCTTGATTTTGGAACAGATAAGGCATCACCCCATTATTGTTAGTTATTGATAATGCGCACCCTTGAAATGCCCACACTGTGCGAGTACAGTGGGCGGCATATTCGGGTGGATTTTGCGCATAGGGAACTGTTGAACTGAGGTGACGGTGAATTTTAATGATCTGAAGAACGTCGAATACTACGATAGGGTCATTGAATATCTGAAGACCGAGTGCAAGCTCCCTCTCAGGAAGAGAGGAGGCACATATTGGATGCTGTGTCCATTTCATGGAGAGAAGCGGTCTTCTTTTGAGGTGAAGCATGATGGGACACAGATTTGGTGCAGATGCCATGCGGGTTGCGGTGAGCATAAGGGAAGTTACGACATTTTTGACCTTATAAGAAAAGCCAAGAATATAGTGGACCCTTTCACTGCCTCAGACGGCTTGGCGGAATATCTTGGTTTGGAGGGGCGCATAGATAGAAGCGCATGGAGCGTGGCAGCGCCTGGGGATAAGCGCGATAAAAATCTGAACGGAGCCATTGCTAATGAGTTGCCCTGCAAGGCACCGCACGTTCAGAGCGACAAAGAGCTGCGGGCGTTAAACGCGGCTTCAGGCATGTACCATGACTACCTGCTGAATAACATCGACAACCTTCCTGAAGTCAAGGACTACCTCGATTCAAGACATGTCTCCATGGATATTGTCAGAAAATACGGCATAGGGTTTAGCCCTGCGTACAGTTCTGAACTGCAAGGAAGGCTCTTGGTGGATTCATGCGGTTGCGTCGCTCAAGATTACCTGAATGCGGGTCTCATAACTATACTCGACTATAATGGTACTTATGATCTCAGGCGGCACGTAAGGTATCCCAAGAAGGATTGGCGGGATGTCTATGGAGACTTCTTAGCAGGTAAGCTGATTTTACCAATACGCGATGAGTTTGGAAACGTCAGAGCAATACAGGGTCGTAAGCTTGATAACAAGCCTTATTGGGCAGACGGCGAGTTCAAGGACGCGAGGTGGTGGAACAATCACAGTTCACCTATAAGCTCACTCCTCTACGGTATCCACCTGAACAAGGGAAACATACAGAAGCACAAGACGGTTATCATCGTAGAGGGCATATTCGATTTTTGGGCTCTTGACAAGCATTTTATGCATGGCTCGCTCGTTGTGGCTACGTTGGGCAGCAAGCTCAGCGAAGAACAGCATGGCATCCTTAAGTCTCTTGGGGTTGAACACATTTTAATCGCCTATGATAACGACATCCCTGGGATGAAGAGTTTGGATAAGCTGTACAAGGCGTTAAGCGAGCATGTGCTTGCAGTGATGCTAAAATGGGGCGATGACCCCGATGACCGTTACGGCATCGTGAACAAACCTTTACTTGACCCCTTCACAATCAGCAATCTTTCAGCCTCTGCGCAATGGCCCGAGAACAAGGCCAAGATGGTCGGCTTCAACGTCATTGGCGGCGGGACGCTTAAATTTGAGGCTCATCATCCCAAAAGGCTTATTGAACGTGCTAAAAGGCTTGGTCATCGAACTGAATCTGATCGCGGCACCGCTGACAGGAGGGTAGACCATTTCTTCCATATCGGGACGTTAAAGTCCATGCTTTCGTACAAAACTGAAAAGGGTAGGGAGTCAATACCTAAACGACTGCTCCGAATACGCGCCTTTCTTAGAAATGACCGCATTGGAGACGTGACGCAGGAGACAAAAAAGGCGCGGGGCTATGTCTCTATCCCCGATAAGAGTTTCAGGCAGGAGGTATTCGACCTCGCGGACAGGGAGCTTATAATGTACCTGTGGTTCCTTGTGGAGATGCAGTCTAAAGGCAGGCATGTCAGGATAACCGACAGTGTGATTGCAGAGAAATTGGGCTTAAGCGAGAGGACTGTGGGGACCTACAAGGATGAATTGGCTAATGTCGGTCTGCTAAACGTAAAACCTGACAAGAATGACCGTCGGAAGAAAATGTACTCGGTCAATTACACGTATTGAGCGGCTACATTTAGGGCGAAAATTTCCAAAACACTTTCAGAAATATCTTACAATCAATTTCATCATGCACTCGTATCTTTTAGCAACCAACTATATCAGTTAATCAATGCCTTATAACTCAGCAAAGAAGCATTGTTTTCAAGGGTAATTTAAGGGTTTCAAAAGCCAAAATCTATTGTTACTACAATAAGTTACGTGGTTTTTACTGATAAAATTCACCGCAAATCCTACCCCTGCTGTATAAGCTAATGCTTCTTGGCTTCTGCCCATGTACTCCCCATGCCAACCTCAGTAACCAAAGGCACATCGAGGGGGGCTGCGCTCTCCATGACCTGCTTTATTAGGGCACAGACCTCGGCAGCCTCTGATTCGGGGCACTCATAGAGAAGCTCGTCATGTACTTCGCACACCAAGCGGGTATGGTAGCCATGGGCAGAGAGTTCTTCCTTGGTTCTGAGCATGGCGCGCTTGACTATGTCGGCTTCGCACATCTGCATCAACGCTGCAAGCGCGCCTCGTTGTGCAGCCTTTTTTAGCCCTCCATTCTTATTACGGGAATCCTTGTCACGAAAGTATCTCTTTCTCCCGATGGGCGATGTCACCGCTCCATCAGACCCTTTCGCCTGCTTATTTACCGTAGTTCTAAGTTTACGTGCGCCATTATAACTCTTGAAGAAGCCTTTTACAAAAGCCTTGGTTTCTAAGAGGGGTCTGTTCAGTTCCTCAGATAAAGTAAGCGGAGTCATCCCAAACAATACGCCGAAGTTCACAGTCTTGGCTGCACCTCTATCCGCCTTTATGACAGCTGCCGTCAGTGAGTGGACATCACCGCCATCCCTGAATAAAGGTATCAGGCGACTATCGACCGATTCATGGGCAAGTATTCTGAGCTGCATCTGTGAGTAGTCGAAACAGAGAAGCACGTTTCCGGGACGCGACTTTACGAATTTCTTGATATGGACGCTATACCCCTGAACATTTGGCTCTCTACTGATAATCCTGCCTGTGGTTGTTCCGACCTGATTGAATGTGGGGCGTATAACACCTGCATCGTCCATTTCGGCAAGGCAGCCGCGTAGCTCAGACAACATATGCGTGGTCTCGTTATAAAGTAGTAGGTAGATGGGAAGGTCGGAGAATGGCAGTTCAGATAGTGCTTCCTTACCAACAGAGAAGCCCGTTGCAGTCCTCTTGGTAGGCATGTACCCGCATTTGTCGTATAGTATAGCGGACAACCTTTTCATATCGTCTATGTTGAACTCATTCCCGGTCTCTCGGAAGATATTGGCTGCGAGCCGTTCCCTTTCCGCTTCGAGGCGTCCAATGGCCTCAACCAACCAATCTCTGTCTACCTGAAGACCCGTCATCTCCATATCGGCAATGACGGGAATCAGGGGCATCTCCACCACGTCGAACAGATTCCGCACGCCTTCTTTGTCCATTAGTGGACAGAGCTTCTCCTTGGCGTCCTTTATGGCATGGCAGGTGGTCCGCAAAAGGGACTCTGTATCACGTAGCTTCTTGCTGTCGTCGGGGGCAAGCTTTATGTCTGCTGTCGTGGCGGGGTCCAACATGGCCTTAGCGATGCCGATGTCAAAGAATGGCCCGGCCAAGGTTATCCCGTGGTTAGACAGGACCTTCATTATGTCCTTTAGGTCGCTCCCTACCTTCAGGACATCGGGGTTCTCAGCCGCAGATTCAAGGTCCGCTAAATCCGATGGCGAAGCCATATCGAACATGCGGAACTCGTCAGATACACGCAGTCCCACATGCGACTTGTCATCGCTCATGGCCATGCAGATTGCTGCGGCCTTCTTGGACTTCTCGACGTTATTCTCCATAGGAGAACATTATAGCGGTTGGCGGGGCGGTTTGCAAGGCGGGAGAGGGCAAGGCTTTTAATGGGCGGGAGAAACAGTAAGCATGGACTATTAGCTGTTCCTTGTCCCTATATCGTAACCTTTGAAAGGCATCCTCGAACTTGCTGACGTCAAAGGATTATATAAATCATAGCTTTAACGCTGCAACAAATTCCGGTGCAAGGGGTTTGAAATAAGGAAGAAAAACAGGATGTATTAAATCAAGCCATGAAGTTCGGAGTTCATCCGTTAAGGTGCCCTTCTCGGCAAAGACAGGTGAATCCCTTTCACATAGGTCGAGTAAGCTTTTCTCTTTTTCAGTAAATTGCTTAAGTGTTAAGTTACCTATAGATTTATGGGGGAACATCGCCTTAGGCTTATCCCATACGTCGTTTGGAAAAGGATCATGACCAAGCCTGAAATTTTCATACCGCACCACCGTCTTAGAGCTTGCCCGCGTTAGTATTAATCCTTTAGGCCTAAACAGCGTAACTCGCTTTTTTTCGTGAATTGCAACGGTTGGTAGCACGATACATAGCCAATATGACTCGCCTCCATGTCGGACAAACGCAGGATACGACCAATAACCATAAAGGTCCATGCCAAGTTTGCCCACGTTTTTACGAATATCAAAATAAGGGCTATCAGGCATACATCGCCTCCTTTATTATGTGCGTGCGATTGTTACAGCTTTGAAATCAAAGTCCTGCGCGGCATCCATAAATTTAGCCATCGGTATCATTTGACCTGCGCCATCAGGTACACCAGGATCGTTGATGACAGCGAACTCCCCTTCGGGAGTATCAACCCAACCTGTTAGTTCTATGGCGTGCCCCATGTCAGGGATGTTGGCAAGTTCGTTCATTGTAATATCGGCATCACCATATAACTCGGCACCGTCAAGAGCTACAAGAACTTTAGAACCGCTATCGAGGGTTTCCTTTAGGTCATTAACTGAGAAATTGTTAATCTCTGATGCTTTAATGTTCAGCCCGTCTACATTTGCAATACGATTAATCGAATCAGATATCAGATCAGGGTTTGTTCCACCCGATGGGTCATAAATACCTTGATATTGATAAATAGTTGCAAGGGTGTCTTCATCGACATTTATCCCGAGCGAGTTAAACATCATGCTTGAAGTTGCGACAGCGCATGACATGGGGCTTTCCTGTTCGTTCCAATACCGCATCTCTTCCAAAGGCGTACCGTGAACCTCAGTAAAGTCGTCAAAGCCCTCAAACTCATCCGCTTCGTATGTTCCGAAGAGAGACGAAATATCAAATGACTCTAAAGTTGGCTCTTTAAATATCTCAGCGCTATCAGACGTCTCCTCTCCTTGCTTTCTATCTTCATCCCAAATGTTGCAATGATCTCTTTCGGATGGTCCTATATCTTGCATGTCAGTGTTATCAACCGTCTCATCGCCTCGTTCGTTGTCTTCATCCCATATATCGTAATGGTCTCTCTCGGTTGAATTGATATCTACGTCCGACAGGTATTCAGTAGGAATATCTGTATTATCAGTCCCGTCGTTATCCAAAGTGGTATTGTCGTCGTCCTCGAATGTCTCGATGTTCTCATCTGTGTAATCAGCACTGTGATGGGTGTGCACCTCGAAATTGTCGGTAAGATCAAAATCGTCCATTTCAGACCTCTTCTACGTTACAGGTGTAGGAAAACGGCAAAGTCGTTATGAAACTTTCAATGCGAGAGTCTTTCCCGTTCTTTAAGTCTTCTATTTCCGATATCAACATCTTTAGTCTGATGTTGTTTTGATTTCCCGACCCGTTAGAAAGCTCAGAGGAGTGGAGCCTTAGCTCTTTCACGATAGCATTTCTCAGGGCCTCAGAATGCCTTGATAATGCTGCTTCCTTGCCGACTTTCTTTTCGACCTGTTCTCGCAAAGCCTTGTCACGCACCATGTTGCTAACCATTTCATCATCAACAAAATCTGAGAACTCACAAGCCGCTACTGATAACGTCTCAATTAGAACACTCCACCATTGATAGGTATTTAAGGCAGACTTTTTTAGTTTTACAATCGATATTTTTTGCTTTTCCAAGGATGCGGAGGCGTTTTTCATATGCGTGATAGCAGCAAGCCCTACCATTACATCCGCTATCAATGAAACCCCATGTGTCGCTATCGCTGTGCCAACTGGGATAGCAAGAACTTTCATTAACTGAAAGAGCTGACTACTATAGCCCCCCTGTTTCTCAAAACCGCCTCCATCGAGCAATCTCGATGTGTTCTGCATCTCAGATAAACACCTTAGCATATTGCTATTCACAGACCTAACATTTGCCCTCACCCGAGCGAGTAACTTCTTGTTTTCTGCCTTAGAAAACGTTTTCGAGTTGTCAAAATTTATGTCAAATGCATCCGTTATCCATTCGGCATCATATTTCAGCCAATAATACGGATACAGGTTTGCATATGTTTCAAAGCGTTGTCTTATGTATGGGAGCAACAGGTTAAAGATAAGCATCTTCTTCGCGGTTTCGTCTTTTAAGGTCATATCTTGCTCAAACCCTTCATCGCTGCTCTTGATTAACTTCTGTGCAAGTTCATCAAAACGCATTCCATGGTCCATTTCCTGCTTCAGTAATGCCACATCACAAAAAAGTAACGAGGTCAGGTGGTCTCTTCTGAGTTCGTTGCACTTTTTGTAGAGGTCCTGAGTACCCATGTTCTTAAATTTTACTCGTGTACTTGCTATCTCAAGTTTCTCCCATGCATCGTAAGTTAGCCCCGCAGGTGAAAGAAGCACCAACGCCCCATTGTTTGAACCATCTTCTAACGTTAATTCAAGCCTGTATAACCCGTTGTCGAAGCGCGTCGCGCTAATACTTTTTATAGTGTTTATATCAAACGCCTTCTTGTCATCCAAAGAAAAACTATCTTCTGAAATATACAAATATTGCAGAGAAGCCCGTTGTGAAATGTTGAAGAAAAACCCCAAATAACCGCCGCCCTGCTTTAATAATTTTGCAGGTGCTTCGATGACTTGTTCGAGTATGAGCTTGCTTTTTTCATCAGTTCGCAAACATATGGCGTTATACTCGTTCATTAGTACATATGAATCCTGATAGCTATAACCAAACTTAAATGCGATATCTGTTTTTTTTCCGAGTACGGTAACATTTGCAGCCCTGATGTCCCTGTTGAGAGCAATTAGAGCTGAAATATCTCGATTCTCAGGATAACACGTGGCTTGGAAAATTCCCATATCTTCAAGTTCGTATTCAGAGTCAGCGTTGTTCACCTTGTATTGCCGTAGTAACTGCGATGTTTGTTTAGAAAAGAAGTCCGCACCAATACCTGTTACAGGTTTTATATTTAGAACAATCGGATCCCCATTGTCTATGAATTTCAGGTCAAGTTCTTTATCGGAATCAGTTTCCGATGTTCTCCAACAGCTAACTTTAGCGAACGAAGGAACTTCCACTCCCGGAAACACGGTCAGTTCACCATTTAATATCGAGCAGAGTGCTACGGGGTGCTTCTGAGTAATTGACGAGAATGTTTCTTTAGCGACGGTCCGTTTTTCAATCGATACTAACGAGAAAGGGTTGTTGGTTCCAAGACGTGCAGTTATATCATTGCGGCACATGTCATACCAAGGACCGATTGACTTCTCTAAATTTACAATATCATTAAGGTCTATACTGATACTTGAACCACCCCCGAAAGTCACTTCAATCGATAAGCCGCTCTCTGAAACTGCGAGTGTGAAACTTGCCGCAGTTAAAGGCAAAGATTTTTCGCATTTTCCTGATACGATATTGTGTATTAGAGAATCGCTCTTTGAAAGGGCGAGTAGTCCATTAGTATTGCCTTGGCTATAAGACATAACCCATGAAAACCCTGTAGGCAATTCACCTGATGACAAAGTAGCTAATTCTTCTTTGCATTTTTGACATTCAGGGACGCTGAAGCCCACTCCAAAGCTAAAGCTGCCATCTACCCTCCCATGCGCTGAACAACGGACAGAAGTCCTATTTGCGCATTCCTTGCAGAGATATCTTTCAGGAGGTGCTTGGGGTAAAGCACGAGGGGTTATACGCTGCGGGAATGCGTGGGCTCCCGATCCAATAATATCAATGCCTGAATAATCCTTGTCAAGGAAACCCTTTTGTTTACCGCACGTCATGCAAGTAGTAGGCATCTGTCATAACCCCTTTGTGAGCAAGGTATTCTTACCCGTGTATACGGTTAAGCATCAAACTCATCACTGCGACCCTTTATACTCTTTCGATTTTTTCATAGCCGCTACAGCCTCTTTATTACGCCCAAGAGAATTCAGCAGTTGAGCTTTTACCGCATAAAAGTCAGCATTAGTCGGGTCAAATTCGATAGCCTTGTCACAGGCCGCTATCGCCTCATTGTGCCGACCGAGGGCGAAAAGCGGGCGACTCCTGTTTATATGCGCTAAGGCATAAGTCGGTTCAGAGGAAATAGCGGAGTCATAGGCTTGCAGGGCCGCCACATGGCGCTTCAGATGTTCAAGCGCGCTACCCTTCATGTATAAAAACAGAGCATTGCGTTCCCAATCTATGGCCTCGTCGAAAACTGTTACGGCCTCTTTATATTTCCCCTGCATGTGAAGCGCGACGCCTTTGAAGTAGTGGTACTCAGCGTGCGTGTGGTCTATAGCAATAGCCTCGTTAAATACCGACAGAGCCTCAGTAAAGCGGCTGAGCTTACAAAGCAACCTGCCCTTGGCGAAGTAAAATGTCGAACACGACGGTTGGGTTTCTATGGCCTTGTCATAATACTTGTAAGCATCGTCATAGCGACCGTCAGAGAAGAAGATGTCGCCCCATTCTCTAAAATATCCACCTGTACGGGGTGTACCCAATTTCTTCTGCTTAGCAGGAGTCGCTACGCTCGGTTGTGGTACCGGAGCGAGGCTTTCCTTGGTCTTGGCAGGTTTTAGCTTAGAGCGAAGTTTAACCTCGGGTGGGGTAGACGTAATGATGACATTAACACCTTTGAGTTTACTCTTGATAGTGGCAGCGTGCTCTTTACTGAAATCCTTCCCCAATATGACTTCGGGCTTTCGATCAAGCCTTGATAGGAAAGCTGTATAATTTTTGCCCGTTAGCCTCATTAAGGTCTGAACGGCGCGGTTCCTGTCCTTATCACTCAGCGCTCCCTTTATGGTGACTGTGTACCGTTCGGTAGTGTCAATATCAATCTCCATATCCGGGTTGTTAGGCTTTTGACGGATGCTTGGGTCAAGTAGGATTTGGTGGTCTATCGGAAATACGCTCTTCTTCTCCGTCTCCCTGATTACGACAATTCTATCCCCGTTAGACAGCGTGGTGTCTCCTTCGGTGTCCTCAGTGGGGATTTGGCAGGCCTGCGTAACAGTCAGGGTCTCGGCGGCCTCGTAGGGATCAAGGGCTTGTCGCAGACGTGTGTTCTCAGCCTGTAGGCGCGCAAGCTCCGTCTCCATGCGCTCGGCAATCTCGCGGCAACGGCTGTGTTCATCATATGCCATGCAATCTCCCTTGAAGGCAAGGTTCTGATGAGGAGCTTAAGGTAGGTAAACTGTGCGGCTTCGTTGGCGACGTACACCCATTACCAAAGCCACGGGTCATCCGACCTGCGCCTCCTTTTGCTTCGGTCCATCGGGCAATACGCCTACATTATAGCCATATATTTCCTATGAGGCAACATTAAACTGATATGTAGCATCCACAAGGTGCTGTCTATACCTTACGAGAATCAATAAAATCTTACCTCGGAGGTAATATGGACATCCTTGTAGCTGTCGGCGAGCGGATTCGGCTAATTAGAAAAGGGCAGGGGCTTTCTCAAGAGGAATTGGCTGAGAGAGCAAACCTTACATCTTCGTATTTGGGCTTTGTGGAGCGCGGACAGAAGCAGGTCACGCTCGTAACCCTCAAGTCCATCGCCGATGCGCTTGGAATGGATGTCGGCATACTGTTCGAGGGTTGCTCTGTGGAGGGCAAGAAGTCACCTGCGGAGGCCGAGATTTTAATGTTAAACGAAGCTGCCCGTAGCATGGGCAGCTTCGAGGACCTGAAAGCCGTGAGGAAGGTGGCAGAGAGGTTAGCGAAAAAGAGGTGAGGGGCACTTTAGCAAGGGGTTCTAAACCGCATTAATCACCGCATTTTGGGCCGCATTTTTGGAATGAGAGCCACAATCATCTTATGTTTTACGATGGGTTACACGAGGTCATAAAACGACGTTTCTCCCGCATTTTCACCGCATTTCACTAATTTTCATTTTACCAACACGTATTTCGCACCCCTTCCCTTACCCTCCAACTTCAGAGTGCCTTCATTAATGAGTTTACGAAGAAGCGCTAAGGCGGGATCTCTGTCAACTCCACATATTCTTTGAACGTCTCTGTTTGTCACGAATCCATACTCTCTTGCCTGATCCTTAATCCACCCGAGCATCCTTGGCTCCCCAAGGTCCTTCCCTTTCACATAACTCGTTTTGTCGCCCACAACGTCGTAAAATTTCCGTACAAGTCTGTAATAAGTTCCTCGTCCCCTACCGAACTGCTCAAGAAAGCCCCCGACCATTTTATGGAGAACCTCTGATGCTTCGGTTACAGACCTTTGAAGGAGGTGGGCTGCCTCATCTGCCTTTACCTTGTCATGGGTAAAGAGATGATTAATTATTATCAACTCCTCTATGCTCCATTTGTGGCCACTTTGACCAAGTTCTCCAACGAATATTGCGACCCTTTCGTCAAAAGAGGTCGCTGCGAGAACAATGGTCACAGCGTTCGTCTGATCGCGGTATATAGGAGGTGGTTTGCCGACCGACAACAATGCACGGTATATGCGGTCAACGCCAAGCCCCGCTCGGTTGACCACACCCAACCTCTGAAACGCCTCAGACAATAGCCTGTTACGTCTTTTGGGCTCATGGGTAAGAATGTTGTTGGGGGTTATGCCGTCCAAGAAACCGCCCGGATTGCCGATCTCCAAGCGGTCAGGATACAGCCGCACATTCACCGAATCATTTTCTATGTATGAGCGGTGCACCACCGCATTTAGCAGTGCCTCCCGCACGACTTCTTCGGGATAGTTTTCTACTTGTACCTCGAAAAGCCCCTTCTTGATTGGTACCGCCTTGTTGTAAGGGCGTGTCATTTCCCAAACGCGTTCTATGGAATTAATCAGACCCGTCTTTAGGCATAATGGTGATGCTGTTGGCTCACCCGTCTCATCGAAGGCATAGAATATCACTTCGTTTTGGGGCAGGTGCTCTCTAATCGTCTCCTCTTTGCCTACAAGCAGAATCGCAGCTATTGTCGGTCGGCCTTTGGTGACGAGGCCGATGGATTTTAACAAGTCTTCATCAGACATCTGAGACAACTCATTAGCTCCGCCGGGCTGATAGCGCTTAAGCCATCC
>Ga0334722_10006591_pt1 | contig 11437 bp, 10 predicted proteins | sample C3_bottom_MG_FD_207210 | JGI IMG/M metagenome (GOLD analysis project Ga0334722, IMG submission 207210) | Sediment microbial communities from Yellowstone Lake, YNP, Wyoming, USA - C3_bottom | ecosystem: Environmental > Aquatic > Freshwater > Lake > Sediment | place: USA: Wyoming | collected...
GCTGCAGCCGATCGGGCGTGACAGCGAGGTCATACTGATCGAGAAAATCGCAGGTGGCTAGGGGGCGCCCCGGCTCTATAATGGCGCTTTCCTAGCCCCCGCCCCCCGATTGCGCCAGACCGCCGCCCTAGCCCGCGTTTCGCCCTACCTGCTGCTCACCGCCACCGTCCTGTTCTGGTCGCTGAACTGGATCGCCGGACGTGCCTTGCGCGAGGATGTGCCGCCATACTCCTTCGCCTTCTGGCGCTGGGTGATTGCGAGCACGCTGCTGCTGCCGTTCGCCTGGCCGCACCTCGTGCGCGGCTGGCCGGCGATGCGCCGCTCGTGGAAGATCATGCTTGTCCTTGGCGTGCTCGGCACCACGTTCTGCAATCTGACCTCGTACACCGGGCTCAAGTACACCACCGCCGTCAGCGGTTCCATCCTCAACTCGTTCGTGCCGGTGATCATTATCGCCATCTCCTGGGCCTTTCTCGGCCAGAAGCTGCGCGCCTCGCAGTGGGCAGGCGTCGTGATCTCCCTGACCGGCGTGCTGAGTATCGTCGGCCGCGGCGACCCGATGGTGATCCTCGCGCTCTCGTTCAATATTGGCGATCTATGGATCATCGGCTCAACGCTGCTGTGGGCGCTGTACACGGTGTGCCTGCGCTGGCGGCCGCCGGAACTGCACCCGCTCGGCCTGTTGGGCGCGAACGCCATCGTCGGCCTGGTGGCGATGCTGCCGGTTTATCTGTGGTCACTGGCCCAGGGTTTGCATGTCAATTGGACCGGGGAGGCGCTGGTGGGCCTCGCCTATGCCGGCGTGTTCCCGTCGGTGGTCGGTTACATTTTTTGGAACAACGCGGTATCGCGCGTCGGCCCGAACACGGCCGGCATGTTCATGCACCTGCTGCCGGTGTTCGCGAGCCTGCTTGCGATCGCCTTCCTCGGCGAGCGCCTGCACCTGTTCCATGTCGCAGGCATGGGGATGATCCTCGGCGGCATCTGGCTTACCAGCCGCGATGACAATCCCGAAGCCGTGGCCGGGATGGAAAACTAAAGGCAAGCGCGTGGGTTTAATCCTCGAGGGTGAAGCCCACCTTGATGGTTACCTGCCAGTGAGCCACTTTTCCGTTTTCCACGTGGCCGCGCGTCTCCACGACCTCGAACCAGTGAATGTTGCGCAGGGAGAGCGATGCTTTGGCGATGGCGCCGCCGACGGCATCCTCGATATTCTTGGTCGAGGATCCCGTGAGTTCGATGTGCTTGTAGACGTGGTTGCTCATGCAGTTCTCCTGAAGAAGATAAGCGGTCCGTGGCCGCGCCGCCGCGGTTCCGGGGTGCAAGGCAATTGTCCATCATTTTTCCCGCTGGCGCTGCGTGGCGATGCACTCGCCCGCAGTGTTTGCGGCGGCGCGCCGATTGCCGCATATCTGCAATAATGCCGCCCATGCCGCATTCGCAGAAACGCACCGCAGCTCCCGCGCCGACTGAGCTGCGGACACGGCTGTTGAGCGGTCCGATCCTGGCGACGATACTGCGACTGTCGGTGCCCAACGTCGCACTGGTCTGCGCCCAGGCGGCGGTCAATGTCGCCGAGACTTACTTCGTCGGACGCCTGGGCACGGATGCGCTCGCCGGGGTCTCGTTGGTATTCCCGATTGTGATGCTGATGCAAATGATGTCGGCCGGCGCCATGGGCGGGGGCATTTCCTCCGCGATCGCCAGGGCGCTCGGCGGCCACCGCAAGGCCGATGCCGACGCGCTCGCCTGGCATGCGGTGCTGATCGCACTGGCGCTGGGCGCAGTTTTCGCCATCACCGCGCTGGCTTTCGGCCCGGGTCTGTATCGGCTGCTCGGGGGGCAGGAGACGAGCCTCGACTACGCCCTCGAATATTCCAACATCGTGTTCGGCGGGGCGGCGTTCGCATGGTTGGCGAACAGTCTGGCGAGCGTGTTGCGCGGCAGCGGCGACATGCGCACGCCGGCTGTGGTCATGGTGGCCGGCGCGGTGGTCATGATCACGCTGTCGCCCTTGCTGATTTTCGGGGCAGGGCAGATGCCCGGCCTGGGCCTGCGCGGCGCGGCGCTGGCGCTGGTCATGTACTATTTCGCCGCTTGCATCATTCTCGGCCGGCGTATCCTGCGCGGCGCGACGCCGGTCTCCCTGCACCTCTGCCGGCCTTCCGGGCGTTGCTTTGGCGAAATACTGAAAGTCGGCGTGCCGGCGTGCGTGCATGCCGCGCTGATCAATGCGGCCGTCGCCGTGACGACCGGCTTCGTCGGCGTCCACGGGGCGGCGGCGCTTGCCGGATACGGCATCGGCGCGCGCCTCGAATACTTGCAGATCCCGATCGTGTTCGGCCTTGGGGCTACGCTCGTCGCCATGGTCGGCACCAACGTGGGCGCCGGTCAGCTGGAGCGGGCGCGCAGGATAGCCTGGACCGGAGGGCTGTTCGCCGCGGCCATCTGCGGCGCCATCGGTGCGGTGGTGGCCGTCGCCCCTTGGGTTTGGGCCGGCATGTTTACCCATGATCCCAAGGTGCTCGCCGTCGCCACGCAATATCTTCACGTCGCCGGGCCGAGCTATGCGTTCCTCGGCCTGGGGATGGCCCTGTATTTTTCATTTCAGGGCACCGGACGCATGCTCTGGCCGCTGCTGTGCGTCAGCGTGCGCATCCTGATCATCGCGGCAGGCTGCACGCTGGTGACGCAGGCGTTCGCGCTCGGACTCGGCGGCCTGTTCGCCGTGACCGCGATGGCCCTGGTGGCGTTCGGGGCGATGTATGCAGTGGGCGTTAGTCGCTACTTCGCCAGGGCTAAGCAGCTGGCGCCCTGAAGGAGCGGCGCGGGCGCAGGCAAAAAATAGGCCGACGAACGCTGTTCGCCGGCCTATGAAGAACGATCGGTCGGAATTGTGACCGGCGACCGTCCACGCTCACCGCTCGGACTCGCACGCGCGTGACGCTTTCGGTCACTGGCGCATTGCGGCCGAATTTCTGGCGGTCTCCTCCTCCTCCATAAATAATCGACCGGACGTTACACTGGCCCTTGACGGAAATGCCGTCTAATCCAGGCTAGTCGAACGGCACTATTGAGCGTATGGTATTCGAATAAATGGTATTGCGCCATATTATTGCTTTGGCGCGGTCCGGCGCGCGGGCCGGGCCGCGAAAACTGGCGATAATGCCGATCAATATGTTGTTTTTATTAAGATAACTGCAATTGCAACGATCGCCCCAGGTGGCTAGCGTTCCGGCGACGGCCCGCTAAGCTCTGACAATATTTACGCACAAAATCCGACGCTGGACGGGAGGCAACCGGTCCAGATGCCAGTGCCCATCGATGCAGCGATACCGTGTCGGCCAAGCGGTAACGCGGTCACTAGGTTCGATTTCTCATCCAGGACGGCATAGCAACATGGAAAGACCCACGGCAGGCGATTCCCGAAAAGGCAAGAAGAAAGCGGCGGGGCCAGCTCCTACGGCGGCAGCCGGCCAGAAGAGGCGGCTGGAGGTGCTGAAGCAGTTCAGGGTGCTGTTTCGCTCGATCAAGCGGCACTACCAGTGGGTGGAACAGGAGTGCGGCTTGAGCGGAGCGCTACTGTGGGCGATGGCGGAAATCGGAGGCGCGCCCGGGATCAAAGTGAGCGACCTCGCGCGACAACTGGGGATCCATCTGTCGACCGCCAGCAACATGCTGCGCCGACTCGAGGAACTCGCGCTGGTGAAGCGCATGCGTATCGGCGACGACCACCGCGTGGTGCAACTGAAACTGAGCGCCAAGGGAGAGAAGATCCTGCAGCGCGCGCCGCGCCCGCTGGTCGGAATTCTGCAGCAGGCCTTGGCCGATCTGCCGCAGGCCAGGCTGGATACGCTCCATGCCGACCTCGGCGAAGTCATCCGTTTGATGAAGTTCAAGGATGTGAAGGCGCGGTCCGCGCTCTTGTCCGACATTTAGAGATCATTCGGACCTAGGGGTCTGCATCCCCTCGGTCCCCCCGAGGCCTGGCTGTTTCAGCCACTTCGAATCGTTGGCAGATCCGGTGTCAAGGCGGACGCGGCCGTATCGCTTGCGACCGCGATGGCGCACGCCATTTCACCATGCCAAGCCCAGGGTGGCATGGTCGCATCACGCCCTAGTCAGGTTGCGCGCGCTCCTCTTCTGCCGCGATACCAAGCCGCGCCTTGCATCCCATGTTGGGATGGATATATTTGCCATTATGGTTTAGCATTTGGCATCGTGAAAAATGAAGCCAGCGGCATTGTCCGGCCCACACTGCCCGCGTAGGGCCTCGGACGGGGGAGATTATGGCAGGAAGAGCGCAAATGAGGCGGCAGGCCGTTTGGTCTGGAGCAACCGAGCTACCCGTTGAGGTAATTTCCAGCTTCCAGGCCGGGTGCAGCGATGTTTGACCGTGTGGTAGTGGCTTTGATGCGACGCCTGGAAATCGCCATCGGGCTGATACTTGCCGTGATGGTCGTACTGGTCTTCGGCAACGTGGTGCTCCGCTACGGCTTCAATTCCGGAATTACGATTTCGGAAGAGGTATCGCGCTACCTGTTCATCTGGCTCACGTTCATCGGGGCCGTCATCGCCATGCATGAACATGCGCATCTGGGCGTCGATTCCCTGCTGCGCGCGCTTCCAAGAAAGGGCAAGCTCGTTTGCGTCGTCGTCAGCGACCTGCTGATGCTCGCTGCCGTCGGGTTCCTGTTTCACGGGAGCTGGAAGCAGACCGTGATCAATCTGGATACCAAGTCGCCCGTCTCGGAGGTGCCGCTGGCATTGATTTATGTCGCGGGCCTGGTCGCCAGCGTCATGATGGGCATCCTGATTCTGCGAAATCTGTACAAGGTGCTGTTCGTCGGCGTGGAGGACAAGGACTTGATTCTCACCGTGGAATCGGAGGATTTAGCCGGTCTGGAGCATACGACACAGCAATTTCTGGCGAAACAGGCCGGTGGGGCAGGCGCAGTCGCCGGCAAGGCTGAATCCGGGCGGCATTTGTGACTATTACGATCTTTCTGGCTTCGCTGCTCGGTGCGATGGCGCTGGGAATGCCGATTGCGTTTGCGCTGTTGATCTGCGGCGTGGCGCTCATGACGCATATGGATATTTTCGACACCCAGATCCTGGCGCAGAATCTGATCAACGGTGCCGACAACTTCCCTTTGCTGGCCGTGCCCTTTTTCATCCTCGCGGGCGAGTTGATGAACTCGGGCGGGCTGTCTCGAAAAATCATCGAAATCGCCATGGTCCTGGTCGGGCACATCAAGGGCGGTTTGGGTTACGTGGCCATTGTCGCGGCAGTCATCATGGCGAGCCTGTCCGGGTCGGCCGTCGCGGACACCGCCGCGTTGGCCGCACTGCTCATTCCGATGATGAAGAATGCGGGCTATGACGTGAACCGCTCCTGCGGCCTGATCGCCGCCGGCGGCATCATCGCGCCCGTCATCCCGCCCAGTATCGGATTCATCATTTTCGGTGTCGCCGCCAACGTCTCGATCACCAAGCTGTTCATGGCGGGAATCGTGCCGGGTCTGTTGATGGGCTTGAGCCTGGTCGTGGCGTGGCGGATGGTTTGCCGCAAGGAAGGTGGCGAAGCGCAACCGCGGCAGTCGGCGCTAGCGATGATCAAGACCGTTTTGAGCGGATTCTGGGCGCTGCTGTTGCCGGTGATTATCATCGGCGGGCTCAAGTTCGGCATTTTCACGCCCACCGAGGCGGCGGTGGTGGCCGCGGTCTATGCGGGCTTCGTCGGCGTCGTCATCTATCGCCAAATCAGCTGGCAGGAACTGAAGAACTGCTTCGTCAGCGCGGCCAAGACCACCAGCGTGGTGATGTTCCTGGTTGCCGCGTCGATGGTGGCGTCCTGGCTGATCACGGTCGCGGATCTCTCGAGCGAAGTGATCAAGATGCTGCAGCCATTTATGGGCGACAAGATTTTGCTGATGTTCATGATGATGGCTCTGGTCTTGGTCGTCGGCACGGCGCTGGATTTCATTCCCACCGTTCTGATCCTCACGCCGGTGCTGATGCCCATTGTTATCGCCGGCGGCATCGATCCGGTGTATTTCGGCGTGATGTTCATCATGAACAATGCGATCGGCCTGCTTACGCCGCCGGTGGGCACCGTGTTGAACGTGGTATGCGGGGTCGCCAAAGTCCCGATGGATGGTGTCATACGCGGTGTCACACCGTTTCTGTTGGCTCAGGTGGCGATCATGTTCGTCATGACTTTCTTCCCGGCTTTGGTCACGGTTCCCGCAGCATGGTTCAGGTAGCAGGCAGTCAGCATCACCCGGTCGGCAAGCGGTAATTCAATGCAATTTCAATGAGGAGGATACGATGATTAAGAGTGCAATTCGCCGCCAGACGATGGTTCTCGCGCTGTTCGCAGGCATGTTCTGCGTGACGCAGGTAGTGAGTGCCGCCGATGACATTCAGGAAAGAACCATCCGCTGGGGGCACCTGCAGGGCAAGGACCATCCCTTGAGCGCCGGCGTGCAGAAATTTGCCCAGCTCGTCGAGCAGAAGAGCGGGGGAAAGATCAAGGTCAGGGAGTTTCCCAACTCCTCGTTGGGCAGCGAGAGCCAGCAGCAGTCTGCGCTCCAGGGCGGAACGCAGGAAATGATGTCGGCATCGACCACGACACTGGCTGGGATCGTGAAGGAGATGGGCGTCCTCGATTTTTCGTTCCTCTTCGCGAACGAAGCCGAAGCCGATGCGCTGCTCGACGGGCCGATCGGCAAGCGCTTGATGGACCGGCTGCCGGAGCACGGGCTCATCGGGCTGGCCTACTGGGAGAACGGTTTTCGCAATGTGACCAACAGCAAGCGCCCCATCAATCGTCCGGAAGACCTCGACGGCCTGAAAATCCGCGTCATGCAGAATCCGGTCTACCTGGATACCTTCAAGGCGGTGCACGCGAATCCCGTTCCGATGGCCTTCGGTGAACTGTTCACGGCACTGGAGACCAAGACCGTCGACGCGCAGGAAAACCCGTTCTCGATCATTCTCGCCAACAAGTTCAACGAGGTGCAGAAGTACCTGAGCGTGACGCGCCACACGTACAACACCTTCATCGTGCTGATGAGCAAGAAATTCTGGGACAAACTGTCGCCGAAGGAGAAGCAGATTCTGCAGGAAGCGGCCATCGAGGCGCGCACCTACGAGCGGCAGGTGAGCCGCGCCGACAGCGGCAAGGCGCTGGCGGAACTGAAGGCCAAGGGTATGACAGTGAACGAACTGTCGCCGGCGGAGCTGACGCGCATGCGCGCGCAGTTGAAGCCCGTGTCCGACAAGTATGCCGCCTCTTACGATCCGGCGTTCATGCGCGACTTCAACGCCGAGATGGAGCGCATCCGCAAGAACAAATAGGGCGGGCTTTCCAGCAACAGAAGGGCGCAATGGGGGGGCGCGTGGCATTTATCCACGCTCGCCTCCCTATCATTGCGACAGCAAGAAATGCAGTAAATTACTGTGAAAGAAACGGGCGTCGCGCAGTTTGCCTGCCATTGCCTGGAGGCGTGTCGGGTCGTGTCGCCCCAGCCCACGACCGGCGCCGCCTGTCGCCGCTGCCCTTGTAGGCATTGCTGGTTACCTTTTTTCGGGAGAAACGAATGAACGATTTGAAAAGACCTGCCGCTGCGCACGATGGCGCCGGTGTCATCGTCGACTACCTGATCCGCGAGAAGGTGCCCTACGCCTTCGGGCTGTGCGGCCACGGCAACATCGGTTTCATCGATGCACTCTATGAGCGCTCGAGCGAGATCAAGACCGTGTCCGTGCGTCACGAGGCTGTCGCCGGTTTCATGGCCGACGTCTACTACCGCGTGTCGGGCAAGCCCACGGCGACCTTCACCTCCTGCGGACCCGGTTCGGCCCAACTGCCGATCGCGCTGGCCAACGCCTTCTTCGACTCCGTGCCCTTTCTGGCGGTGACCGGCAACGTGCCTACGACCCAGTTCAACCGCGGCGCGTTTCAGGAAACTTACCGCCACCACCAGGCCGATTTTCCGTCGACGGTGCGCGCCTATTGCAAGCGCGTGTTCCAACCCACCCGCCCGGACCAGGTGGCGCTGCAGACGCGCCTGGCATGGAAGACGATGGTGACCGGACGTCCGGGGCCGGTGGTGCTCGACGTGCCGTTCGACATCTTCCGTACGCCGGTGGAGGAAGAGACGCCGCGCCCGGAGGAGTGGAATGCCAATATTTCGTGTCGCTGCGGCGCCGATCCGGAAGGGCTGGCGAAAGCCGTGGACATGCTGATGTCGGCGACCCGGCCCGTGATGCTCGTTGGTCAGGGCGTACGCTACGGCGGCGCCACGAAGGAGCTGCGCGAGCTGGCCGAGCGCTTGCAGATTCCCGTGGCTTCCTCTGCGAGCGGATTGGGCGCTTTGGATTCGGAGCACCCGCTCGCACTCGGGCTGGTGGCGCGCAATGGCAGCTACCAGGCGAATCACGCGGCGCGCCAGGCCGACGTGCTGCTCGCACTTGGAGTGCGCTTCGACGATCGCACTTCGAGTTCGTGGATCCCGGGCTACTCTTTCACCATCCCTCCGACCAAACTGATCCACGTCGACATCGATCCGGATGAGATCGGACGCAACTATCCGGTCGCGCTCGGCCTGATGGCGGACGTGCGCACCTTCCTGCGCCAGGTGCTCGCCGAGCTCGACGCGCGCAAGGCGCGCGGCCAAGTCCCGGCCGATCGCTCGGCGTGGCTGGATGCGATCGCCTCATATCGCAAGGCATGGGACGATTTCGTTGCTCCGGGCTTCGAGGTCGATACCACGCCGATCCACCCGCAGCGCGCCGCGCGCGAGATCGACCGCGTGCTGCCCGAGGATGCCATCCTCGTCTCCGACATCGGTATCCACCATAACTGGCTCATCCAATTCTGTAAGCCCAAGCGACCGGATTCGCTGATCGGTTCGATGGGCTTCGGGCCCATGGGCTTTGGCGTCGCCGGCGTGCTCGGCGCGAAGCTCGCCGCGCCCGATCGGCCGTGCGTCTCGGTGTGCGGCGACGGCGCCTTCCTCATGCAGGCGAACGTGCTCGCCACCGCCTATGAGTACAACATCCCCGTGGTATGGGTGGTCTGGAACAATTACGCGTACGCTTCGATACGAGGCTTGCAGCGCGGCTTCATGGGGGGGCGCGAGCTCGCCACGGACTTCAAGCATCCCGGCACCGACAAGCCCTACAACCCGGACTTTGCGGCAATGGCGCGTACCTGTGGCATCGAGGGCGTTCGCGTTGATCGCGCGGCTGACCTCGCCGAGGCGATCCGTGCGGGGATTGCCACCGGCAAACCCTATCTGATCGACGCCAACATCGGCGCCGATATGAATCCCGGCGGCGCGGGGGTGTGGGAATTGCCGGCGCACGGGCGAAGCGCTCCAGCGATGGGCGGACGCTACGAGCCGAAATGAGCGACGACTCCTCCGCGGGATCCGACGCTATGTCGTCCGCTGCCGACGTTCAAATGGCATGGGTGATTTGACATGACCAGAATTCTTCTGCTTCAAGGTGCCAACATGGCGTATCTCGGCAAGCGCCAGCCGGAGATCTACGGCACCACCGCGGCCGCCGAACTCGACAAGATGATGCTGCGCCACGCCGAGAAGCGCGGCGTGACCCTGGATATCTTCTACACCCACGTCGAGGGCGAGGCGATCGGGCGGCTTTACCGCGCCGCAGACGAAGGCATAGACGGCCTGTTGATGAACCCGGCGGGCTTCATGTACGCTGGCTACGCGTTGCGCGACTGCTTGCGTTCGATGCAATTCCCTTACGTTGAAGTGCATATGAGCAACATCGACAAGCGCGGGTTGAAGTCGGTCACGGCGGAAACCGCGCGCGGTGTCATCGCCGGTTTCGGCCTGCAGTCCTATTTTCTGGGGATGGATGCATTGCTCGAATTGATCAAGGACGAAAAACCGGCCAAGGGCAGAAACAAATGAGCACTGCCGCGATGACGCGGCTTAGCAGTCTTACAAACGGAGAACTAGCGCAATGAATCGAGTAAGCAAGAGTAGTTTGCAGTTCAAGAGATGGCTGAGCGTGGTGCTGAGCGCGGTGTTGCTGCCAACTGCGGCCCTGGCCGAGACCTACCCGGCAAAGCCGATACGGATGGTCGTTCCGTTCGCCGCAGGCGGCGCGGTGGACGTGGTCGCGCGTTCGGTCGGCCAGCGCATGTCCGAGCAGATGGGCACCCCGGTTGTCATCGAGAACAAGCCGGGGGCGAGCGCCAATCTGGGCGCTGAATTCGTGGCTAAATCGCCGCCCGACGGCTATACGCTGCTCATGGGCGCCAACGGTCTGGCGACGAATATGACGCTGTTCCGCAACATCGGCTTCGATACGGCGAAGGATTTCGCTCCGGTAGCGCGAGTAGGTTATGCGCCCCTGGTGCTGGTGGTGCAGGCGTCTTCGCCGGCGAAAACCTTGAAAGACCTGATCGCCATGGCGAAAGCGCAGCCTGGCGTACTCAACTATGGTTCCGCGGGCAACGGCAGCTCGGGACATCTGGCCGCCGAGTTGCTGAAGCTCACGACCAAGATCGACGTGCTGCACGTGCCCTACAAAGGCGGCGCGCCGGCGATGACCGATCTGTTAGGGGGGCGCCTGACGTTCATGCTCAACAATCCGCTCGAAGTCCTTGCGAATGTCAAATCGGGACGCTTGCGCGCGCTCGCGGTGGCGAATCCCAAGCGCATTCCGATGTTGCCCGATGTTCCGACCTTCACCGAAGCCGGCGTGCCCGGATACGACGCATCGGTATGGTGGGGACTGGTTGCGCCGGCGAAGACGCCGAAGGACATCGTGGCCAAGCTGAGCAGCGAAGCGCTCAAGGCGCTCGAAGACAAGGGCGTGAGGGAGAAGCTTGCGAATCTGGGCGCCATCGTCGATCCGGCGGGGTCTGAGCAGTTCGGCAAGTTCCTGAATGCGGAAATCGACAAGTGGTCCGGCGTGATCAAAGCGGCGGGGATCCACGCTGACTAGTTTCTGCGGCGCGCGGCCGGGTTCGGACGAGCCGGCTGGCCGCGCAAATATTGAACCCGGTTAGGCTTGATTGAATTGTCTGGCAGGTTCGCGATTTCCAAGGAGGAGATGATGTTGAAGAGCGTAATTAAGGCCATCGGCTGTACTCTGCTTTTGCTGCAGGCGGCATTTCCTGCGTTCGCGGACACCTGGCCGTCCAGACCGATCAAACTGGTGGTTCCGTATCCTCCGGGCGGCAGCAGCGATATCACCGCCCGCGTAATCGCGGAAAATCTGCGGCCTCTGCTTGGACAGACGGTCGTCATCGACAACCGGCCCGGCGCCGGAGGAAATATCGGTGCGGACGCGGTGGCCAAGTCCGCTCCCGACGGTTATACGTTCTTGATGGCAACGAGCACGCACGTGACCAACATGAGCCTGTACAAGAACCTGCCCTACGACTTCG
>Ga0334722_10006592_pt1 | contig 11436 bp, 2 predicted proteins | sample C3_bottom_MG_FD_207210 | JGI IMG/M metagenome (GOLD analysis project Ga0334722, IMG submission 207210) | Sediment microbial communities from Yellowstone Lake, YNP, Wyoming, USA - C3_bottom | ecosystem: Environmental > Aquatic > Freshwater > Lake > Sediment | place: USA: Wyoming | collected...
CTGGAGCGCGTCTAACAGCTATGTCTGGTACACGAACAGCGCCAACATCGGGAACAACTACATACAGGTGAAGGTGCGGAACACCCTGAACGGCACCGGCGCGGTGTCGAAGATATCCACCATGTTCAAGGTGCAGTAGCATGCATACGAAAGCCGGAAACCAGTTGATTTAATAAGATAAGGGGCCAGCGGCCCCTCGTCTCTTATATAAAGTCTGTGGTGGAAGTCTATCCAGACCGGAAAATTAAAGGGGTTATGGCTGAAGCCGTAACCCCTTTAATTTATGGTAGGCGATGTTGGGATTGAACCAACGACCCCTGCCGAGTGAAAGCGTTTCGGGCCGATTAGTTAAGTGGTCTATAGGTCTGGGAAATCCATTAACCGACGAATTTCTGTAGTGATTTCAGGTCTCCAAATTTTCCATATTTTACATATATTCCATGCAGTAGGCTAAATACTGTGACAAATCTGTGACAGTCAAGACACGGGGTGATTGTTGGTTTGGCCTTAATTCTTGACCCGAATTCGGCATCATGTTAACAATCGAAACTAAATAAAGCTAAATTGGTTTCAACCATCCTCCCGTATCCTAGTTGCCGCAACCCTAACCTCGACCCTGTGTTCCTGTCGGTCGTCAACAAGGGGGATAGTGTCACCTTCTTGCAGTATTCCATCGACCGTCACGCTGGTCCCGCCTTTCCCAATGCGCGTTTGCAGTACGGTGATATGGTAGATTGTTTCCCTGTACCGGTAATGTATTTTGAACGTCTCCCAATCCGCAGGCAGGCATGGTGAGAAGCGCAGTTTGTCCACTTCGAGCTTAAGCCCCAGAAGCGATTCCAGGATAAGCCGGTACATCCAGCCGGCGGACCCCGTGTACCACGTCCAGCCGCCGCGGCCGATGTGAGGCGAGACTGCGTATACGTCGGCTGCGACAACGTACGGCTCAACTTTATAGGTCTCCATCTTTTCCCGAGTTATCCCATGGTTCACCGGGTTGATCATTGTCAGCAGTTCCCACGCCCGCCTACTGTCGCCTAACTGGGCGAAAGCCATCGCAGCCCATATCGCGCCATGGGTGTACTGCCCGCCATTCTCCCGCACGCCGGGGACGTACCCCTTTATATAGCCTGGATTCAAATCCGATTTGTCGAACGGCGGGTCAAGCAGCTTGACTATGCTATTGTCGCGCCTTACCAGGCGTTCATCCACCGCTTCCATTGCGGTAGCCGAGCGGCCCGCATCCCCGGCGCCGGAGAGGACGGACCAGCTTTGTGAAATGGAATCGATTTGGCATTCGGCGTTACTTGCCGAACCGAGCGGCAGGCCGTTGTCGAAATAGGCGCGACGATACCAGCCGCCATCCCAGCCACTCTCTTCTATGTTCTGCCTCAGTCGGGCCGCCTCTTCCTGACAGCGTTCTGCAAAAGGCTGGTCGCCGTGCAGGCGTGCAATCCTGGTAAACTGCATGAGGACTTCGTAAATAAAGAACCCCAGCCAGACGCTTTCGCCCTTGCCCCCTGCGCCAACCATATTCATGCCGTCATTCCAGTCCCCCGAGCCGATGAGCGGCAGTCCATGCTCCCCAAGGCTGATGCCCTTCATAATAGCTCGCACGCAGTGTTCGTACAGACTGGCCGTTTGTTCTGACTGTCCGGGAAGGTCGTAATACGAGTCTTCGTCCGTGTTTACCAGGCGGCCCTTGATAAACTGGACGGGTTCGTCCAGCACCCCGGTATCCCCGGTGCAGAGGACGTAGCGGCATGCAGCCAACGGCAGCCAGAGAAGGTCGTCGGAACAGTGCGTGCGGACGCCTTGACCGAGTGGAGGATGCCACCAGTGCTGAACATCCCCCTCCTGGAACTGACGGGACGCACTTAGGAGCAGGTGTTCGCGCACGAGGCGCGGTTCTGTGTGTATGAGCGCCATCACGTCCTGCAACTGGTCGCGGAAACCGTAAGCGCCCCCCGACTGGTAGTATCCGCTTCTGGCCCAGAGTCGGCACGTCAGGGTCTGATATATCAGCCAGCCATTGGTCATTATATTAACGGACTGGTCTGGCGTCTCCACTTGCACCGCGCCGAGGGTGTGGTTCCAGTGCTGCCAGACCGTTTCGAGCGCGTCGCGCGCGGCAGAAGCACCCCGGAAACGGCGTACCAGTTCGCCGGCGTCGGCGGCATCCCGCCCCGCCCCGAGCCTGAAAACTACCTCGCGCTGTTCTCCCTCGGCAAGCTCAAAGGGGACCTGGATAGCGGCGCATGGGTCAAGTGCTGCCCCTAGCCTGCCGGAAAGCCGCGACCTTGTCATCGCAGCCGGATTTTGAAGCGTACCGTTTCTGCCTATAAACTCCTTCCGGTCGCAGCTCACGGTGCGGGTCGCGTCATCCACGTCGAAGAAGGCGGTTTTGTCCGCGAACTTTGTATTATAGGGGTTCCGCGCGAATAGCGCACCGCTGCCCGGGTCAAATTCAGTTATCACATGCATCGCCGTCCTTGACCGCAGGTCTCCCAATACCCATTCCACATAACCCGTAGCGGACAGCCGGCGCGGTCTGCCGGACTCGTTTTTCACCTTCAACACCGTGAATTTAACCGATGCATCCAGGGCAACGTAGACCCACATCTCGGTACGTATTCCGTCCTCCATGTGCTCAAAGACGCTGTAACCGAACCCGTGGCGGCTGACGTAATGCATTGCCCCGCGGCTGGGCATAGGGGTGGGGGACCAGAAGTGGCCGCTCTCCTCGTCGCGGATGTAAAAGGCCTCACCGCTTGAATCGCTTACCGGGTCGTTATACCAGGGAGAGAGCCGGAACTCATGTGCGTTGTCTACCCAGGTATAAGCGGGTCCGCTCTCCGAGATAACAGTCCCGAAGTTAGGGTTTGCCAGGACATTCACCCATGGGGCCGGGGTTACCTGCCCACGCGTGGTTGTAATTACGTACTCGCGGCCGTCAGGCGTGAAACCGCCGAGCCCGTTAGAGAACAGCAGGTCACCGCGAGGAGTCGTAATGGCTGACTGAGACTCTTCGCGGTAGACCCGGGTCGGTGTGAGGCGCGGCATGCCTGCCTCTGCAACACCGCGACGGTTAACAGTCCAAATGACCTGGTCCAGCAGTGTTCCCCGGCTGTCGGTGATGATGGCATGGGCGACCGTTTTAAACAGGATGCGGTCCTCGTTAGATATCTGGTCCGCGGGTCTCACAAAGATGCCGCCCGGTACATCTGTCACGTTTGTTTCCAGGCCTGCAGCAATGAGCCCAAGTATCTGCTCCTGCAGGATCTGCCGGTACCCGGCATGGTCTTCGTTCCAGATGACCAAGTCCACCGGCAGTCCTTTTAAGCGCCAGTATGCGTGGGCTTGTACTAGTTGGCGCACCAGTTCGATATTGGCCGGGTCTTCAATTTGCAACAGCACGATAGGGAGGTCGCCCGAAATGGAATAGCCCCATAGGCCGGATTGCCCTCTGCGGTTACTAAGGATGACGCTCGTATCGGCACGCAGCGAAGAGTTGGAATAGATCAACAGACTGGCCAGGCGTCCATAGAGTTGCGCGTCGGTCTCCGTGGCATTGATCTGCCGCAAGAGCACCTGGCTGTGCGTCCAGGCCAGGTCGAAGACACGGTCCGCGAGACGACGGTCCTGGTATTTCTCGATAAGTCCCAAGCAGGCATCTCGGTTTTCTCCGATGCCGGTGACAATATTTATTGTGGCCGATTTTTCTGGCTCGATGGTTATCCTGTAACGAATGGCGACAATGGGGTCGAGCACCGAGCCGTGGCTGCCTGAAAGCGCCCCCGAAGGGTTTAATATATAGTTCATAGCCTGAGGGTCGGCGACCGTGTTTCCCCGGCCGATGAACTGCATACGGTCGGTTTCATAGGAAGCCTCTCCGGTATCTGCCCCGTGCACGGCCATCAGATGAAACATACACGGCGTCTGCTCTTCGATGGAGCGGGGCCTGCGCGTGCAGAGTATGGCGCCCTGCTCGCGGATGATTTCGGTCTGGACGAAGAGGTTGCTAAACGCCGGGTGCAGTGCGTCCGATGCAGGTGACGCAAGGACCACTTCCGCGTAACTCGTTATATCTATCTCTCTGCGCGTCTGTGAGCGGTTGGTGACCGTGATCCGGCGCAGTTCGATGTCATCCTCTGGCGAAACGGTAATCTCCGTATGCATCTCAATGTTATTGTCGGTGCGGCGGAACTCCACCCGCGCTTCCGAAAAAATCGCTTCGTACTTCTTTTGTCGTTTGAGCGTCGGCTGGTAAGCGGTTGACCAGAACTCTCCGCTCGCCAGGTCACGGATGTAGCAGAACGTGCCCCAATTATCGCAGGTACTGTCTTCGCGCCAGCGTGTAACCGCTATGTCTTTCCACCGGCTGTAACCGCCCCCCGCATTAGTGACCATCACGTGGTACCTGCCGTTAGACAATAGCTGCACCTCAGGGACCGGCGTGTCGGGACTGCCCAGTACGCGCACCGGCATCTCCGGGCCGTCGGTGGCCGTTCGGATCTCTGAAATCTCGGCGGTGTGCGAATAAAACGTCGTTGCCTTTGGCACACGCTCCTGGAGCAGCAGCATGGTTGCTTGGAACTCCGGGGCAGACTCGAACCGCTTCTGCATCCGGCCATCCAGGAGCAGACAGGCCAACGAGAGAAAGCTCATACCCTGGTGGTGCGCCATGAAGGACCGGATTACGGCACTCGACTGCCCTCGCGGCAGGCGTGATGGCGTGTAGTCTATTGCCTCATAGAAGCCGTATCGGGTCTCAATGCCTTCAGCGGAGAGCCGCTCAAGGTTCAAGCATGCCTCCTCGGGCGCCACCATCAGGGCAAGCGCGGAAGCGTATGGCGCAATAACCAAATCCTCGGCAAGACCGCGTTTCAGCCCAAGGCCGGGCACTCCAAACGCGCGGTACTGGTAGTTTAAGTGCACATCTATCGTGTTGAAGCCGGACTCAGACATGCCCCATGGCACCCTGCGCTTCTTTCCGTATTCTATCTGCACGGCCACAGCCGCCTTATAGGTCTGGTCGAGCAGCGTGTTTTCATACGTCGGCATCACCAGGAGCGGCATCAGGTACTCGAACATCGATCCGCTCCATGAAAGGAGAACAGGATTTCCGCCAGTGGTGGTGAGCAGGCGTCCCAGGGCGAACCAGCTCTCCTGAGGCAGTTGTCCCTGCGCAATCCCCACAAAACTGCTCAGTCTCGCTTCAGAGGCTAACAGGTCATAAAAACTCGCGTCCAGCCGCCGCTCGCTGACGTTATACCCGATTGATAATAAATGGCGGGATTTGTCGAAGAGAAAGTCATATTCCATCCGGGCCATTTCGCCGGATTGTAGTGCAAGCCGTTCTATGGCCGCAATCCTCAGCCTGGCGCGGTTGCCTGCCTCCGTGATTAGCCCTTTAAGCCCATCGATTGCCGGCAACAACTCATTGTCAAGGTTGGCCAGTTGGCGAAGTGTCGGGACTTTGTGGAGGGCCGGGAACTCCCGGAAGCTATCGGGAGAATCCTGCAGCAAAGTCCATGGAGCGAGAAACGTCAGTTCATTGAGGGCTGCCTGGCACTGACCGGCGAAGGCCCGTGCCCACCACAGGGCTTGGTTATCTATTACATTACCGGCGGTATCAAGGGCATTGACGCCTGCGACCACTTCAGCGGCGGACGCCGCCAGTTGTTCAAGGCGCAGCCGTGCCGCCATAAGAGTATTTGGATGGACGTTAAATGCCGTCTCCATGTCCAGTTGAAGGCGTGCGATTTGGGCCGGAGCATCTGTCTTTGCGGCGTCCACGAGAATCCGCATGGTATCGTCAAGGCCGTCAAATAGTCTCACTCCCAGTATCTTCTGGTCGGGGAGCGCCAGCAGACCGGGCCGCAGAGTAAGCAGACTTCCAGCAAGGTTCCCGCTGTCTACCGATGAAATGTAGGTGGGCAGCAGCGGCTTCAGGGACTGCGTATCGTACCAGTTATAGAAGTGGCCCCAATGTTTTTCCAGAACTTCCATTGTCTTAAAAGCATTTTCGGTGCGTTCTATGAGTTGCCCAGCTACAATATAGCCAAAGTCGAGTGCGGATAAGTTAGATAGCAGCGCAAGCCCCATATTGGTGGGCGACGTGCGATGGGCAACTACGGAAACTGGATGCTCCTGAAAGTTATCAGGCGGCAGCCAGTTGTCTTCCGGGCCGACGAATGTCTCAAAAAACGCCCAGGTCTTTCTGGAAAGCTTCCGGAGGAAAATGGTCTGTTCTGCGGTCAGCCTTGCTTCGCGGCGGGCGACCGGCCGGCTTATCCACCACGCTATCAATGGGGATGAAAACCAGAGGCACAGCAGGGGGACTGCCACGGGCAACGTGGCCGGCCTCCAAAGGGCCAGACGGACCACCGAGGCAGTCGCAATTACGGGGGCTATCCACATCGACCGGCAGATGGAGGCGAGGCTGGGATGGGTGCCGCCCCCGGTGTCGCTCGATGTGCTCCATTCGAGAAGCCGTCTGTGCGTCACTGCCATCCGCCACATGGTGCGCACAGTCGCATCCAGATTGTAAAACGCCTCGTAAGGCAGGCAGGCGAGCGTGAATGCAGCCTGGACAATGCGCATGGCGGTAGACCGCCCTGCGGCAGCGAGGTGCTGACTAAGAAGCACATCGTTTGGTTTATGAAGCAGGTCAAGGATGGCGGGAATCAAAGAAGGGACCAGGACGATCCCTAACACCGACATGGTCCAGAATATTGGCGCTGCCATGAACGTCCAGCCAAGTAGCAGCAAGAGTGTCAACGCCGCAGGAACGAGACTGCGCCTAATGTTGTCAAGGAGCTTCCATCGGGACAGCATAGAGAGCGGGTTCTTTTGAAAGCGGGCAAGAGGGCCTGGAACGCCGGGCAGCAGCCATCGCACGAGCTGCCAGTCACCGCGGATCCAACGATGCCGGCGGCTCACATCGGCGCCGTAGCGAGACGGATAATCCTCGTACACCATCACATCGCTCAGAAGCCCCGCCCGCGCGTAACATCCTTCCAGCAGGTCGTGGCTAAGGATCCGGTTCTCAGGGAAGCGTCCACCCAGCGCCAGTTCGAATGAGTCAACCTCATAGATGCCCTTGCCTATGAACGAGCCTTCATGGAACAGGTCCTGGTAGACGTCTGAGACGACACGCGTATAGGGGTCGATTCCCGGCTCGCTGCCGAACAGGCGCGCATACCGCGAACGGTTCGTGCCGGGGAGGCTCACGGCCACACGCGGCTGAAGGATCCCATATCCCTCACAGATGCGCTGTTGGGCTTTATCGTACCGCGCACGGTTCAAAGGGTGCGCCATTGCACCCACAAGCTGCCAGGCGGTATCACGAGGCAGCTGCGTGTCGGTGTCAAGTGTGATCACGTACTTCACGTCAGGCAGCACCGAAGTATCACCGACCACGAGCGAAAAGCGCTCTTTTGCGGCGCCATGTTCACCGGCGCGCAGAAAGGCATTCAATTCCTCCAGCTTACCCCGCTTGCGCTCGTATCCCATCCAAATCCTATCCTGGGGATTCCATCTGCGCGGACGGTGGAAAAGGAAGAACGTATCGCCTTTTGAACTGCCGTACTTATCATTCAGTTCCTCTATTCTTTGCCGGGCCAGCAGCAGAAGCGGTTCGTCCTCGGGCAGCGTTTCCTCGGCTGCGTCCCGAAAATCGGTCAGCAGGCCGAAGTGCAGGTTGTCGTCGCGATTCGCCAGGAACCTTACTTCCAGCGCCTCGACCAGGTCTTCGATGTTTTGCGCGCTTACAAGCATAGTCGGGACAACTGTCAGGGTCCTGTATTCCGGCGGTATACCTTTGGAAAAGTCCATTCGCGGCAGCGGACGCGGCGTCGCGAGCAGAGTGACACACCAGTTCACCAGGGCCACGCCAAGATGACTTGTGCACAGAAGTGAGAGGATACCTGTCAGCAAAAGCGCCCAGCCGTAAAGCCCGCCTGCATGCGCCTTGGCCAGAATGGCCCCCGCGAAGGCAACTGTTATCAGCGTTATCGCACCTGCATACATAAGCAAAGGGAACCTTTTGCCCAAGTTTCCAAGGGCATCAAAGATGGATGAGCGCACCTCCGCAAGCTGCTCAAGCTGCTCGAGTCCCTTGCCTACCAGGTAATAGCCGACATGTGCCGAGCGGTTGTCGAAGCCTTGATTGTTGTCTTTCCGCGCCGCGCTTCCATGCGCGAGCCTGACCGCTTCGGCCGCCACTTCGCCCTCCGATAGCCGGCCATTCTTGGCTGTCTTCTCCACGACGTGGCGGTAACGGTCACGAGTAGCAAAATCCATCTTGCCGTAGACACCGCCTATGTCACCCCTCAGTGTTTGCTCGACAACGCTCATCGTCTCGACGAACTCACGCCAGTCCATTGCGCTCAGGAAGCGAAGGCTGCTGATGCTGTTGCTCATCGAGACTTGGTCGGCGGCCTGTTGTTGGTTTTCCGACTGCACCAATTGTTTGATAGTCAGGCCAGACTCAGACAGTCGCTGCTCAATCCAGGTAAGGGGCAAGGCAAGGGCGGGGCCCTGTCCCTGCAGCCGGCGCGTGAGTTCCGAAACAAACGAACTCACCATCGGCTGGCCGGACCGCGCCATGTCGGCTATCACAAGGATCAAGCTCTTCGGGTCCTTTTCCGCTGTTTCCGTCATAAGGTCCGCCCAGTAATCGGCGCTGTTTCTGTCGATCCTGTCGATGATGATCCGGACCGCAACGCGCCTAAGGTTTTCAATCAGTGCAAGGCGCAGCATGATAGGGATTGCCCACAATTCGCCTAAGTTCAGGCTTGTGACTGTCTGGTAGGCTGTTACAAAACCGCTGAGGCTCTCCGGGTCTACTCGCCCGTCGCCATGTGAGATCGTTTCAAGCGCAATGTCATATACGCGCGGAAGGCCGGCCGAAGGACCAACTTGCAGCCGAGGCAACTCCCGGCTGTAACCCTTTGGCAGATGTCTCTTGGCCGTGCGGACCTGCTCTTCGATCAGATAGAAGTTGTCAAGCAACCAATCCCCTGCCGGTGTAATCCTGCGGTTTGCCTTGACCGCCTTCGTCAGCAGGATGCGGGCCTCAAGCAATACGCCCTCACTCTCGGCAAGCCTAGCCAGCAGAAGCTCCGGGGCATGTCCTCGACTCAATTTGTGTGAGCCGGCGAGGTCCTTGCCATGCTGCTCCATCTGATAGGTGCTGAGCAACTCCGACCGAAGCAGCGGCTCGTCGACGATGCTCTTTTGCGCAAAGATGTTTCTGCCGAGGCTCGTCAGTAGATGGAGCAGACGCCCTAAATTTGTTTTGTTACTTTGGTTCAAGTTCCGTCCTATTTTACAATTAGGAGCCACGCCCTGAAAACACTTGCGTTTACAATTGGTCTTTGATAGTTAAATCCGAGCATAGAGAACAACAAGGAGTATATCAATAGTATATCAGATGTGCTTCGGTGAGGACTTTGCAAAGGGTAGAGCGCGGTGAGTATCTATTTTATAAGATACTCTATCCCCTTATTAATATTAAGTCAATTTAAAACGGCCTTAACTATTTAAATGACGGGATTTCTGATGTCAGTTGTTCTTTGTGGACTCCTTTTCATGACTCTTTGTCCGTCAATGGACCCTCTTGAAATCTATAAACCCGCGCTCAACATCTGTACGGACCAGTTCCACGCGCACCCTATGCCCGACGTCAAGGCCTTCAAAACCATGGACAAGCCTTCCCTCAACGGGCGGCTTAAACAGGCGGACCCATGTCCCCTTGTCTGCCGCACCCGTGACAATGGCGTCAAAGCGTTCACCTATCCTCGCCTCCAGGAGTAGCGCCGCCGCGGATTTTACAACACGCCGTTCAACCTTATTCGCCGCATCCTCCTCTTCCGTGCAGTGGCTGGCGAGCGCCCTCAGTTCATCCTTGCCGTAAGGCGCGGCCTGCCCCAAAAGCGCGGCCTTTATAAGTCGTTGCGTAACGACATCAGGGTATCGGCGGTTAGGAGCGGTGGAATGGGTGTAATCCTTCACCGCAAGTCCGAAGTGGCCGTCCGCCATCTCTCCAGGAAAGTCTGCCACGTATTCGCCAGGTCCCATCAGTTTAATGATGCTGAGGGAGAGGTCAGGGAAACCAATAGGGTCGGCAGATTTTCGTTCAAGCAGGAACTGCTCAAGCGCCTTCGAGTCCGGCTCCGGCGGCAGATTTCCGCCCAGGTCTTTCGCCACCTCGGTAATCCGGTCCCAGCGTTTAGGCTTGTGGACTACCCGCCTAAGCGATGGAAAACCCTTGGAGTCGAGATACCGTGCTGTCACCCCGTTGGCTGCTATCATCAGGTCCTCTATAATATCCTTTGCCCGATTCCTCATCTCGGCTTCAAGGTCCGTCACTTTATCGGCCTCAAATATTGGCCGGGCCTCTATGGTCTCTAAGTTGAGTGCGCCGTGTTCGTGCCGCAATGCCTTCATTTTTTGGGCCACCCGGTCCTGGAGACGCAAATTATTATCGAGACCCTTGACCGATGCTATCGCCAATGGAGCGGCCCTCCTGCCTTCCAGCCATTCAGCAACACTATTATATGCCAGCTTTGCCGAATTTCGGACAAACGCCCTATAAATGTCCGCCTCCTTAAGCGACCCGTCCTCTCCAACCACCATTTCAACCACTACGGCCAGGCGGTCCTTGGCATAATTGAGTGACGTGAGGTCATAACAGAGCTTATCCGGAAGCATCGGGAATATCTCCGCGGCTGTATAGACGGACGTGGCGTTGTGTTTCGCGTGGTCGTCTATTGGCGACCCCTTTTTAACGAGCGCGTCAACATCTGCTATGGCGACAAGGACTTTCGCTGAGCCATCAGGCATGACCTCCGCGACGGTCAGTTGGTCCAGGTCCTCGGAATTATCGTTATCTATCGAACACCAGAGCAGGCCCCTCAGGTCGCGTGCCTGCGCCATGTCCTCCGTTGCAGGACCTTGGATCATGTCAAGCTCGGCAAGCGCATCCGGTGAGAAATCAGGAAGAAGGCCTCGCTCTATCATTGCATGGCGGGCAATCCTCTGTAACAGTACACGTGGCCGGGCAGTCTCTCTATTCATTAACCCTCCTTTCGATGTTTCATTTTACCGTAAAATGACGGAAGAACCGTTGCTTTGCCGGTCCAATATATATCAAGTATACCAATACCATGCCCGTTAGGGGGACAAATAAACGTAAGCGGAGGCAGCCCTGCATGTCATAGATTATTCTTTCATCCCCGCTCACAATAGACGTGGACAAAAAACAAAAGAGGGAAAGGAAAAAGATAATGGTTAAGACCTTGAGTTGCTGTAGTCACGAAAAGCGTTTACAGTTAGCGACTTTTTAGTAGAAGAGTCATGGTCTTCCGGTTAAGATTGTTTTGCCGACAGTCTAAACCAATGGAGGAAGAGCCATGACTCAGCAGCAGT
>Ga0334722_10006593_pt1 | contig 11435 bp, 9 predicted proteins | sample C3_bottom_MG_FD_207210 | JGI IMG/M metagenome (GOLD analysis project Ga0334722, IMG submission 207210) | Sediment microbial communities from Yellowstone Lake, YNP, Wyoming, USA - C3_bottom | ecosystem: Environmental > Aquatic > Freshwater > Lake > Sediment | place: USA: Wyoming | collected...
GTACCCTTAATAGCAGAATTAATGCCTACAAGATGGACCTACGAAGCGCTGATAGTGTCGCAGTTTAAAGATAATAAATACAGCCAGGTTCCGTACACCAGGGAAGGTAAGACATATTTCATGCTGCAAAAGGATATTAGCAGTGCCGAATTCAATAAAGTTCACAGGATCAAAACGATACGTGACGATCAGGAGATTACGCTGGCTGAGTACCGGACATTTACACGTAATACCGAGCTTAGATCTGATCAGGCATTTAAAAAGAATATTCCACATTACAGTAAACTTGAACTCATCAGGAATGAAACCTGGAGAATGGCTGTTCATAATAATTTAGCTCCGTTCGGTTATCTTGATAAGCTAACTCCGGAAGCCTTTGATCTCGATATTTCCGATTCACTTTCAAAGTATCTTGACAGGCTCGACAGATATTTCAGCAGGATCTCCAATACCTCAAATGATATTAAAGACAGATTCTACAATGCTAACTCTGCAAAACTAAAAACCCTTGAAGATGAATATTTTAATTATAAACTTCAGGAAATAGTTACCAAACCTTATGAGCGAAAGAAAATTCTCGAATATAATAATTCACTTATTCAGAATACAGATCCTATTTATCTTGAACCCGACAGGAAAAAGTTTTTGGGGTTCAGGACCCATTTTTATGCCCCCTACAAATTTATTTTTGGGATTAAGATTGACACATTTATTTTCAATATTATGCTTGTTCTGCTTAGCACAATTATATTCTATACGATCCTCTATTTTGAGTTTCTGGGAAAAGTGGTTAATTCACTTGAAAATTTAAAATTCCGAAAAAAAGTATTATAGCATTGTTAATCAGTTTTTTTGTATTTTTGTTTTAAAGTAAGCATATGCGAGGCAACATTTTCCTTCTGACAGTACTGATTATTTTCTCTTATTCGTGCCGGAACAACAGCACCAATGGGAATGAATATGTTTTTCCTGAAGCTGATTCAATTCCGATTTCAGAAGCAGAAAAACTAAGCCCTGAAGCAATTGCAGATATCGCCAAGAATATCTCCTCCCCTGTGGAAATTGCCAACCTGCTGCAAATGCTTGATGTACCTTTTTCCCAGGAATATCTGGCCTCCTCAATAGATGCAAACAAAGAGAGTACGAACTTTAATAAAGCAATGAAGCTTGGAATCCTTGGCGCTGATCTGGGTTATCTGAATATGTACGAAAAAACCGGCTCTTCTCTTGATGTGCTTTCATCTATACGAAAACTTTCTGAGGATATAAAGGTTGGGCAGTTCTTTGACTTTGAAGTAATCAAAAGATTGTCGCAGAATAAATCAAATCTCGACTCTCTGTTATTCATATCAATTGATTCCTATGAACATATTGATGCTTATCTCAGGAGCAATGAAAGAGGTCATCTTTCTGCTCTCATGATAATAGGTGTCTGGATAGAAGGGCAGTATCTCGCAACACAGGTGGTGAATAAATATCCTGACAAAATGCTGAGGGACAGGATTGGCGAGCAGAAAATTATACTGAATGACCTGCTACTGCTTATGGCTCCATATTGTAATAACAGTTCTGAATTCAAATCCCTGTGCAATGAATTATATGCTTTAAAAGATAAGTACCGTGAAGTAAGAATAACATTTACACAAGGCGAGCCCGTTGCATCAGAAAAAGACGGAGGACTTGTGATCACTCAAACTGAAACCAGTGTTGTTGAGATGAGCGATGAACAATTGAAAGGTATAATTCAGCTTACCGGAGAAATAAGGAACAGACTAATAGTAAACAATTAGTATGAAAAGATATTTATTAACCGTTTCACTATTACTTGCCTTCGGATGCCTGCTGACAGGTCAGTCATCAGATGCTTTTGTAAGTAATTGCGTTATGAATGCCGGCAATGATGCCAAATATCTCAAAGATTTCAGGATTCAGCTGGGAAAAGCTGCCGCACAGAATGATCTCAGGTACAAGGCAAATATGTCGCTCTGGAAAAATACAAAGTACAGATTTACAATGTGCAGCACCGAGGACTCAAAAGGGAAGTTGATACTAAGTATAAAAGATGACGCTAATAAAGTAGTTCTTTCCTCCTTCGACCAAAAAACCGGTAAAACATACCCATTTGTGGATTTTGTATGTAATAAGAGCGGCATCTACCAGCTAAGCTTTGATTTTACCGATGGACAACAGGGATCTGGTGTAGGTGTAGTGTCAATGGTTAAATAGATATTCTCCCTTCATTTAAGAATATAGAGGCATTGTATAAGCAATACAAGCAGAATCATAATTGTAAAGAATATCTCTGAAACAATCCTCTTCCTGGTAAAAATAAAATAGTGCGACAGAAAATAACTTACCGGAATACCTGCGATCCAGATCAATTCAACTGAAACAGAAGGAACTATAAAATAGACCGTCAGTGAGATTATAAATACCCAGATAAGAAGGGAAAAGGTTTTTCGTGATTTTATCTTTTTGGTATTCTGAAGCATAATTATATCTCCTATACTTATCAGGATTATTATTGTCTCAAAAATCAGGGTAACTATAGTTAACCTGGGAAAAGAATAAGATTCAATATCCGTGAACAGATTACTGTAAATCAGTGAGCCTAATTCTTTAAGGTCATAGCCAAGTACATAATAAAGTCCGAAAGTGATCAGATATGGTGTCAGGAGTCCAAGCAGTGAAACAGATATTTCGAATATATTAACTGTCCTTAGCAATATAATTCCGATAAAGACTATAATTCCAAACCACAGCAGGTTGGCGTAGAACAGACTTCCGGTGCTTATCAGAATAGCTGCATCAAAAAAATTATAAGCCACCCCCTGGTTATGGTAACCATCCATAATCCTTTTCATTGATAACATAAACAAGAGAGAAGCAGGCAATATAGCATTAAGCATCTGGAATTCAGGAAATGCCACGACTATCAGTGTGAAAAGAAGTGCCGGAAGAAACGTTCTTTCATTAATAAAAAAGATTGTTGTATTAAAATTTATTATAAGAAATAAAAGCACTACAGTCATTGAAAATGAAACAATTGAAGAAAGCAGCTGCCCTGATCCTAATAATCCAACCATCAGCCTGTAAAGCGGCATATAGTTATCTTTTGCGGAATATTCCGGATAACTTACCGGATGGATGAATGCACTAACCCATACGGCTATGAATATAACAGCAATCATGAAAATTACACCCGGACCGGTTTTTTTGAAGAATTTTAGCAACATTTAATTTACAGATCAAAACCTATATCACTCCTGTAATAAATACCATCAAATTTAATTCCTGAGAGATTCTGATAAGAAGTTGCCAGGGCTTCTTTAATACTCCTGCCCCACGAAGTTACAGCCAACACTCTGCCTCCGGCTGTAACAATATCTTCCCCCTTGTTTTGAGTACCAGCATGAAAAACAACACTTTCCCTGATTTCGTCTAAACCCTGTATCGGTTTTCCTTTTGAATAGTCGCCTGGATAACCTCCGGAGACAGCCATTACAGTAGTCACAAAGCGGTCATCAATTTCAATTTTCCTTTTTTCAAGGTCTCCCAGTGCCACTCCTTCAATCAAATCAAACAGATCCGATTTAATTCTGGGAATGATCACCTCCGACTCCGGATCACCCAACCTGGCATTGTATTCAATTACAAATGGATCACCATTGACATTTATCAAACCGAAAAAGAGGAACCCTTTATATACAATGCCATCTTTGGACAGACCCCTCATAGTAGGATCAATTATCCTGCTTATTACCTTATCCATAAAAGCTGGCCCGGCAAACGGAACAGGGGATACTGCTCCCATACCTCCGGTATTAAGTCCTGTATCTCCTTCGCCAACTCTTTTATAATCTTTCGCTTCAGGTAAGAGCTTGAAAGATTTTCCGTCGGTTATAACAAAAACTGAAAGTTCAATTCCTTTCATGAACTGTTCAATAACTACCCTGCTTCCGGCTTTCCCGAACTTGCCATTCAGAATAGATTCAACTTCCCTTTCAGCTTCGCTGGCATTACCGATTATCAGCACCCCTTTTCCTGCGGCCAGACCATCTGCTTTAATTACATAAGGAGATGAAAGTGTTTTAAGAAAACCTGAAACCTCATTAAGCGTTGATTTATCAAAGCTCTTATAGTTTGCTGTAGGGATATTATGTTTCGTCAGAAATTCCTTTGCAAAATCCTTGCTTCCCTCAAGTCTTGCAGCTGATTTATCAGGGCCAATAACAGGGATATTCTTTAAATCAGGATCTGACAGGAAAAAATCGTGAATCCCATCAACCAAAGGTGCTTCCGGTCCAACAATAACAATATTGATATTGTTTTTCAGGACAGCATTTTTCACTTCGGCAAAATTACCGGGATCAACACTCAGGTTAGTACCAGAACCTGATGTACCGGCGTTTCCCGGTGCAATGAAAATCCTGTCTATTTTTTTACTTTGGGCTAGTTTCCAGGTAAGGGCATGCTCCCTGCCACCTGAACCAAGAATGAGAAGATTCATCTATAGAAATAATTTATTCTCTCAAATGTAGTATTTCAGACTGAGATATAAAACTGTTACAGATCAATCATTCAGCCTAATTCATTCATCTGATAGTTCCTCGAAAAGGTTTGCATAACAGAGTCTACATAAGTCTTTGAAACAGGAATATCTGAATCAGAAAGATTATCTAATTCAAGCTTTAAGCCATCCTTGTCTTTTCTGATAACTTTAACTTTTTCAAAATTAACCATATATGAACGATGGCATCTGATGACATCTGTACCGGCAAAACTTTCTTCCACTTTCTTGAGAGTATCGCGCAGAAGATATTTTGACACCTTTCCTTTATTAAGATAACATATTGAAACATAGTTCTCGGCTGATACAAGATATAGAAGATTCTCCTTTTTCACCGAAAATTTCAGAATCCCCTTATCATCATAAAAGGGAATCATATCCCTTGAATTTGATGATACAGATTGAATGTCAGCCATCCTTTCTATCTGTTCTTTCTTTTCGCGCCATGAAAAATAAAGCCACAGTACAGAATAAGGCAGTAAAAGCACAAGTGCCGTATACCGGGACGATGATTTGACAAGGTCCACAAATAACCGCGGATCTTTTAAAACCACTTTCTGGAATAAACCATAGAATAAAGACATGGAAAGAACTTCCCCAAAAATCCATAACAGGTATTCCCATAACCTGATTGAATACAATTTGCAGACATTGTACATAATTATCCTGCTGACCACTACCACAAGCACACCTGTAAGAATTGTCAGGCTTGAGAAGGTAAAAAATTCAATCCTGGTAAGATTGTACCATTTATCAGCTCCGAAGGGTTCATAGATATTTATGAATACCAGCGCAAAAAGAGAAGTAAAAAATATAAGACGGACAATATTCGACTTCTCATTCAGGTATGGGGGAGCCGGTTTTTCAAAATCAATCATCAGTAACAAATTTCCATTGTAAAATTAGCTTTTTTAACGTTTGATAGATTTCTCTGAAGGATTTTCTGCAAAAATCAGAACCGGATTCATCCCTGAATGAAAGATTTTGTCACTGATTTGAATTTTTCATCCCATTCCATTCCTGTCTAAAACAATAATTTGCAGGGATTTCAGATGAAACTTTCCTTTGCATAAAGAATTAAAACTGATCATCAATGGATTATTCAAAAAGTTATCTTGTGCTGAAATCACTTTTTGATCCCGGGATAGAAGAGATAGTGCTCCCCGGGACAAAAGTAAGGATACACAATATGCTTTTTCATTCTGATTTCCCAGATGATGATTTCCTGAATAACCAGGATCCTCTAATAACTGAAAACTCTACTTTTTCATATCCGGTCTTCACTCCTCCCCAAAAGAGTGACAAAGTGATTCTCCTTCTTCATGGACTCAACGAAAGAAGCTGGATAAAATATCTTGTATGGGCATGCTGGCTGGCTGAAAACACATCAAGCTATGTAATCCTGTTTCCGATTTCATTTCACATTAACAGATCGCCTGAATCATGGAAGGACCCCCGGGCAATGGTTCCTTATATGAATAACAGGAATCTTTCACTGGGAAAAACCAGTATGCTGAGTTTTGCAAATGTAGCTTTGAGCGACAGGCTTACGGAGGATCCGATGCGCTTTTTTAATTCAGGATATCAGACATCCATTGATCTGATCAAACTAATTCAGACTGTGAGGGCCGGTCATCATAAAATCATACCTGCCGGATGCAGCCTGAATCTGTTTGCATATTCAATCGGGGCATTCCTTGCTGAAATAATCATGATGGCAAATCCTGAGAATCTGTTCTCTGAATCCAAACTCTTCATCTTCTGCGGAGGATCGGTTTTCAGCAATATGAATGGAACGTCAAAGCTGATAATGGATAGCTATGCATTCAAAAAGGTTTACGACTTCTACCTTTATGATTTTGAAGAAAGTATCATTGGAAAAAGTAAATTGTCAAGTTTCCTTAAATCAACCCAGATCGGAATGGCTTTCAGGTCAATGATAGACCGGGGCAGGCTCAGATATTTCAGGGAAAATAATCTGAAAAGACTGCAGGATCAGATTTTTTGTGTGGTGATGCAGAAAGATACAGTAATACCAGTAAAAGGCATAATTGAAACTCTTAATGACTCAGGCCGGAATAATATAGTTGAAGTACATGATTTTCCATATACATATTCTCATGAAAATCCATTTCCTTTGTTCAGTTCCGGACTAACCGATGAAGTCGACAGGAGTTTTAATATGGTATTTGAAAAGGCAGGAAGTTTTTTAGCCTAGTATTATAAAAGCCAAAAATCCAAATTTCAGACAGAATCAGATACAGGCAGGGTAAACCGGTATCCCTTCTTTAATATTTCTTCAACCAAACGGTTCAGAAACTCAGCATAATTGGACCGCTTCTTATCGTGGAGAACGATAACTGATCCTGGCCTAATAAGTTCAACTGTCTTCCTGAGAGATTCCTCATAAGAGAGTGTGCCATCAAAATCATAGGACATGATGTCCCAGAAAAATATTTTAAATCGTTTTTTAAGCAGTAAATATTGTCTGAAACGCATTCGCCCGAAAGGAGGCCTGAAATATTTTCCCGATGTAAAAGGCACTGCTTTATCAACATCCTGAAGATAACTTAGTGCAGAATTTTTCCAGCCATCTGAATGTGACCAGGTATGGTTGCCAATAATATGACCTTCAGAAATAATACTTTTTACCAGGTGCGGATATTGTTTCGCAGCATCACCGCAACAGAAAAATATCGCACTGATCTCATTCTTATTCAGAGCCTCAAGTATCACGGGAGTAGATGATGGATCAGGTCCGTCATCAAATGTCAGGCAAACTATTTTTTCATCAGTTCGTATACGGAACAGTGCTTCGTGAAAAACCCACCGTCCCGGGATGCCGGGTCTGAAGAATCTCATTAATGTTATTTTGCAGAATATAGCCTGCTATAGTAGTTATTTATTTCAGGTTCAACAATTGCTGAAAGCTTGTCGAGCTTAAGTTTAACTGACATATTATAAATATCAAGGAGGCCCTGCATACTGATTCCTGTGGAATATTCAAGCCCAAAGCGTTCAACGGCTCTTATGCTGAGGGCATAATCAAGATATGTCCTGGAATAACTGAGTATCTCGTCTATCAGCTTATCTGCTTCTTCTGTTTTACCTGCCATGTAAAAAACTTCGGCAATGCCAATTGAGAAAAAGTCATTCGGGAGCTTTTCGGCAGGAACAATATCAAGTCCGCGATGTGCAACCTCCAAAGCCCGTATTGTATCACCTTTTATAAGAAGCTCCTTTGCCAGTGAAGAAAATACTCTCCTGAAATTGCTGAACATCCTGCGGTTGTTTTCATCAAGATAGACTTTTGGATCAGCTGCGTTACCCCATTTGAACCTATTCATCAGGTTATCATACATAACATCGGGATCCATCATTCCAAATTCACCTTTTTCACGGGGTTCTGTTTTTACCGGAACCACCCTGTAAGCAAGACCTTCCTGGACAAAGTACTTTTCAAGCCCTTTATACTGACTAGAAGGTACAGTAGTGGAATAATAAACCGGTCGCTTCCAGTTATTTGTGGATAACATGTCCATTATGGCAAGATCTCCTTTAAAAGCATCTGATTCAGAATATTCCCATATCATCGGAGAGACCATCTTATCTTTATAATATGGTTTCACTGTTCCGTTAGAAAGAACTTCCGCTGTATCAACCTCAAGGATGAACTTGTTTGTCGGCAGGTAATTCATGTAGTCACCTCTTCCGCTGTAATCTATCCTGTATTTGTTATCATCAAGACCGGCAAACTGAACAACTTGCTTGAGATCCACGGGCCTGTCTACCTTGTTATTAACCGGAAGCTGTTCCCTTTTTCCTTCAACGTATTTATCAGGAGAGAGTGTCAAAGGCATCGGATCAGAATCAAATGCTTTCTGCCTCATCATTTCAATATACCAGCCAGCCTGAATATAACTGAGGTTGGCAACCCTTACATCTGTTCTAACCTGTTCAACATCCTGGACATACCAGACCGGGAATGAATCGTTATCTCCATAAGTAAAGAGTATACTGTTCCGGGCAGTTGAATTAAGGTAGTTTGCACCAATATCCCTTGCGGTGTAACGACCTGAACGATTATGATCATCCCAGTTCTGGGAAGCCATAAGCACAGGTGCAGCAATGAGAAGAACAACAAAAGTAACACCAACTGATAATTTTTCCCCAAGCAGTTTCGTGAGTCTTTCATAAAAAAACATCACTCCCATACCTATCCAGATGGCAAACGCATAAAAAGAACCTGCATAGGCATAGTCCCTTTCTCTTGGTTGATTCGGATACTGGTTCAGGTAAAAAATAATTGCAAGTCCTGTCATTATGAAGAACGCCATTACAAGCCAGAAGCCAGTGTTATTTCTTTTATATTGCCAAAGCAGACCAGCAAGGCCAATCAGCAGCGGTAGAAAGTAATATCTGTTATATCCGGGATTTTTGAGCAGATCAGGTGGCAGGGCTTTCTGATTACCAAGCCTCATTTCATCAATGAATTTAATACCGCTCAGCCAGTTTCCATGAATAAGGTTCCCATTACCCTGAATATCATTCTGACGCCCTGCAAAATTCCACATAAAATACCTGAGATACATAAATCCCACCTGATATCTGAAGAAGTATCTCAGGTTTTCACCGAAAGTGGGACATACAACTGTTTCCTCTCCCACAGTATATTTTCTTCCTTTTATCTGACCCCAGTACTCATATGCCTCTTTATGATCTGAATCCGCACTATACATCCTTGGAAAAATTGTTTCAAATTTCTCACTGTATTTATATTCAGGACGGTAATATGCCTCATATTTCCCATTAATCTTGTTATAACCGGCCACTACCTTATCGACACCAACTACAGGAGCGCTGTAATAATTCCCGAAAAACTTAGGAGAACTGCCATATTGTTTCATGTTGATATAATATGACAGTGAGAAAATATCGGCAGGATTATTCTGATTCATCGGAGGACGGGCAGATGATCTTATCATAATCATAGCATAAGATGAATACCCTATCATAACTACAAGTATGCATGTTATTGCATAATTAAGTACCTTCCTGTTACTTATAATTGAATAGTATACTCCATAAGCCAATCCTCCAAAAAGCAGAATCATAAATACAAATAGTCCGCTATTATAAGGAAGACCTAACGTGTTCACAAAGAATAATTCAAACCATCCGGCTACCTCAGGAATTCCAGGTATAAGTACAAAAACCATAAGCCATAAAATCACAACAGCTACAACCAGAGTCTTAAGAATTCCTTTGGGAGAAACTTCATATTTCCTAAAGTAATAGACAAATACAAGAACAGGTAATACCAGAAGGTTAAGCCGGTGGATTCCCAGTCCAAGACCCATAACATAAGCTATAAGGATAATCCATCTCCCAGCCTGAGGGTGATCAGCCTCTTCCTCCCATTTAAGCATTGCCCAGAAAACGAATCCTGTAACTAGTGAAGAAAGGGCATAAAGCTCTCCCTCTACAGCCGAGAACCAGAATGTATCAGAAAATGTATATGAAAGCGCCCCAACAACACCGGCCGCAATAATCGGAGGTATCTGTCTGCCTTCAAGAGGAGCATCAATAGTATATACCCTTCTTACAAGATGCGTGATTGTCCAGTAAAGGAATAAAATTGCAAAACCGCTGCAGAGTGCAGACATACCATTCATCATAACAGCAACCTTCGATGTGTCGCCAAAAGCAAAAAAAGTTGCTATTCTTCCCATCATAAGGAAAAGCGGTGCCCCCGGAGGATGACCTACCTGAAGTTTGAATGCGGAAAGTATGAATTCGCCACAATCCCAGAAACTAACAGTAGGCTCCAGGGTAAGCAGGTATACTGTAAATGAAATTATAAAAATAATCCATCCGGTAATATTGTTCAGGCGGCGGTAATTGCCCCAAATTGAATCCATAAATGACTTTTTAATATGATTTTAAGTGACAAAGAACGTAAAAAAATATTATCTGACTATTATATCATTCCTATTTAACAACAATTTAACCAACGGACCAGATTTGATTCCGATTGCAATTTGCTTAAATATAGAACCTCCAGGGAACTGATTTCCAATATTCTCCTGCATAATCAATACCAATTCTGGGGCCGGTTTTATAAACAGGATTAATACCTGCATCCTCCAGCCAGATCCTTGATGAAATTACAAGATCTTCACCATAATATGAACGGTCGATTGAAAGTCTTTTAGTTACTTTCCCCGGACCGGAGATGCCTGTCACACCTCTTATAAGAACAGCCTGAGGATTACCTTCAGTTCCTGTTACTATGTTGAGCATCCAGTACATTCCATAAATGAGATAGACATACAGATGCCCTCCCTCTCCAAACATTACTGAAGTCCGGGCAGTTTTTCCCTTGGAGGCATGACATGCTTTATCTTCGTGTCCGCGGTATGCTTCTACTTCGGTTAAGGGGAATCTGACGGGAAAACCATCATTACCTGTTATTGTAAGATTTTTTCCAATAAGATCTGGAGCAACATCAAGTACATCCCTTGTAAAAAAATCCCTTGCAATCCTTTTTCCCTGATACATAATATCAATATGGAATTTTTTTCTCGTTCCGCTTCCACTCTTTGAATACTTCTTCTCCTTCCGGCTGTTCAAGCCTGATGAACTTAATTCGTCTTTCTGACGGATCAAGAAGTATCTCGTCATAAATATCCTTGTCACTGAAACCAGCATCAGCTGCATCATGTCTGTCGCATGCATAGATCACTCTTCTTATTCCGGCCCAGTATATAGCTCCTAAACACATTGGGCATGGTTCACATGAACAATATATTGTACAGCCGTCAAGGTCATGTGATCTTAATATTGCAGCCGCTTTCCTTATTGC
>Ga0334722_10006594_pt1 | contig 11435 bp, 11 predicted proteins | sample C3_bottom_MG_FD_207210 | JGI IMG/M metagenome (GOLD analysis project Ga0334722, IMG submission 207210) | Sediment microbial communities from Yellowstone Lake, YNP, Wyoming, USA - C3_bottom | ecosystem: Environmental > Aquatic > Freshwater > Lake > Sediment | place: USA: Wyoming | collected...
CTGGGCTCGGCCGCCATGGCCACCAACTCGGCCTTGGCGCGCTCCACTACGGGCCGGAGCGCCGGATCGCAGGTCCGCCAGAGGGCCACGAACCGGGAATACTCCTCCAGGGCCGCCGGGCGATTCTTGAGCCGCTGCTGGATCTCTGCGCGGAGAAGGTGCACCGGGGCGCGGTAATGCAGCTCGTTGGGAGTGCCGATGAAGGCGACCTCGGCCAGCCGGAGGGCCTCCGCGTCGCGCCCCGACCGCTGCAGGAAGAGGACCCGCAGGTAGCGTGCGTACTCTTCGGAGAAATAGGGGAGCCGGATCAACTCGAAAGGCACCTCGCCCTTGACATCGTCGAGCAGGGCGAGCGCCGCCGCGGTGCGGCCGGTCGCCCCGGCGAGGTCGGCCCGGATGGTACTCCCGAGGTCGCGCACCAGCGCGCCCGACTCGGGTGGGGCAGGTAACCGCTCGATCTCGCCCGCGTAGCGGAGGGCGTCTGCGACGGCGCCCAGCCGCACGCTGAGCAGGCCGAGAAGATAGAGCCGCAGATGCCCAGTCAGCGGGCGGATCGACTCCGGCAGCGGGCTGGACACGTCGCTGCCGGGGGTCCAGCGATCCACTTCGCCGCGGATCGCTTCGAGAGCGGGCTTCGGCACGGCCAGGAACGGCAGCGACGCGGCCAGCGCCCGACCGATCAGGGCCGAATCGGGATGCGCGGCGGCGGCGGCGGCGAACTCGGCGTCGGCGGCGCTCCAGCGCCCACCCGCGACTCCGAGGCTGGCGAGAAGCTCATGGGCCGTCGCCTGCAGCCCAGGCGGGATCGAGCTCGCGGCGCCGAACCGGGCAAATTCCTCAGCCCGTCCCAGGTCCTCCTGATAGGTGGCGAGGAACCATCCGGCCTCCACCGCCCACCCCTTGGTCCGCCGCCCCTTCTTGCCGGCCATCTCCAGCGCCTGCTCGCGGAGGCGCCGCTCGGCGGCGGTGTCGCCCCGCACGACGGCGTAGAGCACCTGGTCGCTGAATGGTACCGCTCCGAATTTCCGGCGGATCAGCGTGTCGGCCCGGGCCCAGTCTTCCTCGCGCACGGCGAGGTCCCAGAGGGGTCATATGGGACAGATGAACTTCGGGTCCACCTGGAGCACCAGGTCATACTGCTCCCGCGCCTCCGCCGGAGACCGTCCGCGGGGCGCGTTGTAATAGTAGAGGAGGTTGGCGAGCTCGAATCGGGCCTCGAGGTCGTCGGGATACGCCTCGAGGAATTGCCGGTATTGCCGCTCGGCTCGATCGGCCATACCTCGAACCAGATCGGTGAACGCGGACAGCAGGCGGCGGTCGCGCTCGGTCAGCCGTGGGGAGAGTGCGAGGGCGCGCTCCATCGCGGGCCCGATCAGGCCCATCCGGCCGACGAACAGCGCGGAAACGGCGAGCCGGTAGTACGCCAGCGCGAAGCTGTTGTCGGTCTCGATGGCGCGCTGGAAGCCCGCGATCGCCGAGTCATATTGGGCGGCACGCAGGTTTCGCTCCGCGTCGAGATAGAGCTTGAGCGCCGGCAGCGATCCGCTCGTCAGCGGCACTGTCCGGGCCAGCCTGGCGCCTTGCCCCTCCCCGCGGCCCACCAGGAGCTGCGCGGTGAGCCGGTCCACCAGCTGGAACAGCGCCGTGCTGTCGCCTTCGACGGCCGCCTGCGCGATGGTTCGTGAGCCCCCGGAGTCCTGCGCGTGGAGCTCGGCCTGGATGCGGAGTCGACCTCCTGCCGGAACCACGCTCCCGACGATGTACTGCCCGGCACCGACCAGCCGGGCTATGTCGCGACCCGTCTCGGCGTCCGACCCGCCCGCCTCCCCGCGCCCGGCCGCCGACATCACCTGGCCGGGGTCGACGGTCACCAGTGCTTCCACGCCGTTAAGGTTCCGGCTCAGGAGGTCGACCATTCCCTGGGCCAGGTAGGTGAAGCTGCCCCCCGCCGGCACCGCGAATGGGAGCACCGCGAGGCGGGTCGGCGCGGCAGGCGGCGGGCGCCTCCCGAACGCGAGCCACGACCCGACCGCAACCACCACCAGGGCCAGCAGGCCGCCCAGCGCTTGCGTCGTCCTCGACCATGTGATCCGGGGACGCCGCATCGGGACCGTGGCCTCCGCCCGGGCGGCAGCGCCCTCGGTGATCGCACGCGCGAAATCGCGGGCCGTCATGAACCTGTCGGCGGGGTTCCGGGCGAGCGCCGTCTGAATTGCCTGATCGAGCGCCTCCGGGACCTCACGCACGGTGCGAAGCCGCGGCGGCGGCTGGCTGAGGCGCTTGGCTACGATGGCCTGGGGCGTCGGGCCGGTGAACGGCGGCTCACCGGCGAGCATCTCGTAGAGCACGCAACCGAGACTGTAAATGTCGGTGCGGCCGTCGAGGCCGGGGGTCGCAAAGGCCTGCTCGGGGCTCATGTAGACCGGGGTGCCGAGCGAGAACCCCGTCTGCGTCAGGCGCTCCTCCCCGACGCGGTCGAGCGCGAGCGCGATCCCGAAATCGGCGATCATCGGCTCGCCGGCGAAGAGCAGGATGTTCTCCGGCTTGATGTCCCGATGCACCACGCTGTGCTCATGTGCGTGGTTCAGCGCCTCGGCCGCCGTGCACGCGATGCGCACTGCTTCGCCCAGAGGGAGCGGGCCTTCGCGGTTGAGCCGCTGTCGCAGGCTCTCCCCGTCCACCACCGGCATGGTATACCACAGGAGTCCGGCAGCCTCGCCGGAGTCGTGGACGGTCAGGATGTGAGGGTGGGAGAGCTTGGCCGCGATCCGGATCTCCAGGACGAATCTCTCGCCCAGGGCGGCAGCCAGCTCCGGGTGGAACACCTTGAGGGCCACCGGTCGATCGTGGCGCAGGTCGTGGGCGTGAAAGACCGTCGCCATCCCGCCCCGGCCGAGCGGGTGCTCGATCCGATAGCGGTCAGCCAGGGCGGCTTGAAGCTCGGCGATTCGATCGGTCATTAGTACGCGGCGGAAGGGGTAGCTCCCACAGTACAGCGGTCTGCCCGGGATGGCCAGAGGAACCCCATGGCCCACGGCTCGCTGACACAGTACATTCTCCAAATGGCGACCAGCGTACGACCTTCCAAGCAGACCCCCGCGTCCGGAGTCGGCGTGCCCACCATCTGGCTCGATGGCAAGTGGTACGATCGCGAGACGGCCGCTGTCTCGGTGTACGATCACGGCCTCCTGTACGGCGATGGCGTGTTTGAGGGAATCCGCGTCTTCGGAGGGAAGATCTTCCGGCTCCGCGAGCACCTCGAGCGCCTCTACGATTCGGCCAAGGCCATCTGGCTCACCATCCCGATGTCGATGGAGGAGATGGCCGCGATCACCGAGGAGACGGTGGCCCGCTCCGGGATGGCCGAAGCGTACATCCGGCCCATTGTCACCCGCGGCGTGGGCGATCTCGGCCTCGACCCGCGCAAATGCGCCCGCCCGTCGGTCATCATCATCGTGGACACCATCAAGCTCTTCCCCGAAGAGGTGTACGAGACCGGGCTCAAGGTGGTCACGGCCGGCACGCCGATCCCGCAGCGGGAAGCGTTGTCGCCGCGGGTCAAGTCGCTCAACTATCTCGCCCACATCCTCGCCAAGATCGAAGGCGTCCAGGCCGGGGCCGACGACGCGCTCATGCTCGACAGCAGCGGCAGCGTGGCCGAGGGGTCGGGGCAGAACATCTTCGTCGTGAAGCACGGCCGCATCCGGACCCCGCCTCCGTTCGCGGGCATCCTCAAGGGAGTCACCCGGGACGTCGTGATCGAGCTCGCGAGCCAGGCGGGGTACGATGTGGCGGAGACCATGCTCAACCGGTATGATGTGTATACGGCAGACGAGGCGTTCTTCACCGGCACGGCGACGGAAGTCATCGCCATCCGGCAGGTCGACGGGCGTCTCATCGGGACCGGCGGATCTGGGCCGGTCACCCGGGACCTGCGGAGTCGCTACCAGGCCCTCGTCCGCAGCTGATCCGTCGCACGTCGTCGCGCGCCGCGCGACGACTCCTCGATCGCCTTTCTCAGCGGAGCTCCCCGCGTGACCCGCCCCCCCATCCGACCGGTGTCGCTTCACGACCTCCGCCGTATCGCAGACAGCCTCACGGCCCTCCGCGGCCGTCCGGTCACTGGAGCCACGATGCGTTCCGACCGGCGCCAGCTTCGTATCGAAATGTCCGAACACGTCATGCTCGTCATCGGCGTAGACCTCGACGAAGCGGGCCACCCCCGGCTCGAGGTTGACGTGGTGCGCCCCCCTGTGGAACCCGCCAACCAATTGGAGGTCCATTTCGAGTCCGCGTAACACCCCGTTGGCATGGGGCTTGCCCCCTCCCCCAGACGCCGTATTCTCAGTATTCAGCCATCCTAAAGGACAGCCATGGCAGCGCCCAAACCACTCAGCGAGCGGCTGCGCTTTGCCGAGTTCGTTCTGGACCGGTTGCCCAACGGGCGCTGCCGGGCCCGGGTGGGCCTGACCTGGATGGGGTCGGAGCAGTTCGTCGGCGAGAGCGAGGGACTGGGCTCCCAGGCAGGGGAGCTTCGATGCGCCGCCGAGGCGTGCGTCAGGGCGCTTACCGAAGCCCTGCAGGGGACGATGGGTTTCGAACTGCTGGGAGTGAAAGCGGTGCGGGCCTTCGATGCGACCGTGATCATCGTGTCGCTGGCCACCCAGGGCGACGATGGGGGACACCGGGTGGTTGGGTCGTACCTGACGGAAAACGACGCCCCGCGGGGCGCGGCATTGGCGGTACTCAACGCAACCAATCGCATTCTGGGTAATCGGCTCTTCATGCGCTGAGGGCAGATCCTCTGCCTCAGTTCGCACCCGCTCCCGCGGTTTGCCCACCGGAGCGTTCATCAGGACTGCGCCCGCCCATTACCTCCCGAATAAGCCCCGAAAGTTGCTCGCCTGATGCGCGGCGGAACTTCGGCCCTCGGGATCGCGCTGGGCCTCTGCCTGGCCTGCGGAAACGGCCAGACGGTCCCCAAGACGACGCCGGCCCCCCAACCCACTGCGGAGCGGGTGCAGTCCCAGTCCGCCGCTACCGCGACGGCTTTCCCCGACGCGATCGAGCTTCCGCCGGCCCCCGTGCTCGATGCCACCATTCCCGCCGAAGAAATGAACGCAGAACTCCGGCTCGCCGCCGATTCGGTCGCGGACGAGGCGGTGCTGGCCGCGCTCGAGGAGGCCGGGCCCGCCAGAGACGAGAGTGACGACGCTCTCAAGGACACCGAGTACGACCCTGGCCTCGACGGGGCAAGGGCGCTGACCGGCCATGTCACCTGGGACATCAACGTCGCCAGCTTCAACGGCCATGACCGGGTGCGGTACTATCTCGACTTCTTCCGTGGCCCGGCCCACGAGCGGTTCGGCATCTGGCTCACGCGCATGCCACGATACGAGGGGATGATTCGAGACCGGCTCCAGATGGAAGGCCTCCCCGGCGATCTCGTCTATCTCGCGCTCATCGAGAGCGGTTTCTCCAACACCGCCACCAGCAGGGCCCGCGCGGTCGGCATGTGGCAGTTCATGAAGGGGACGGCGAAGCTGTACGGATTGCGGGTCGACTCCTGGGTGGACGAACGGCGCGACCCGTATCGTGCGACCGACGCGGCGGCGAGGCACCTGAGGGACCTGACAGACCGCTTCGGCTCCTTTTACCTGGCGGCCGCGGCGTACAACGCGGGCGCCGGCAAGGTCTCGCGCGGACTGGGACGGCTGCCCGACGACGAATCGGACTCCCTGAACACCGATGCCACCTTCTTCCGCCTCTACGACACCAAGCTCCTCCGCCGGGAAACCAAGGACTACGTGCCCAAGCTGATCGCCGCCGCGATGATCGCCAAGGAGCCGCGGCGCTACGGCTTCGAGGTGGGCCCTCCGCAACCCGCGGAGTACGATTCGCTGGTCGTTCCCGGCATGACCGGCCTCGACGTCATTGCGCGTCTCGCCGATACCACCGTGGCGGCGATCCGCGAGATGAATCCACAGTACTTGCGGCTCGCCACCCCGCCGAACGTTGCGGCGCTCGTGCGGATTCCGTCAGGACGCGGTCCCGCCACGGTGGCGGCCTACGCCGAGCTCCCCGCCTCGCGCCGGGTGACATTCGTCGAGCACATCGTCGCCAGCGGAGAGACGATGGGCGGCATCGCCAAGCGATACCGCGTGAGCCTCAGCCTCCTCACCGATGCCAACCCGCGGGTGCGTGGCCGGGCTCTGCGGATCGGGCAGCGGGTCATCGTTCCCACCGGCGGCGCGTTGTCGACCTCCGTGGCGCGCCGGGTGTCCGATCCGGTGGTTCCGGCGTCGAGCACGTCGACCGGCTTCCATCGCGTCCGCCGGGGCGAAACTCTTTCCGGGCTCGCCGGCGAGTACGCCGTGAGCGTCAGTCAACTGCGTGCGTGGAACTCCCTCGGCCACTCGGCCCCGATCCGGGCGGGCCAGCCGCTTCGCGTCTCCCCGCCTGAAAAGGCGGCCGATGCGCGGGTGCACCTTGTGCGCCGGGGTGAAACGCTTGCGGGCCTGGCGAGACAGTATGGCGTCTCGATCCAGGCCCTCAGGGAAGCAAACGGGTTGTCGGAGCGCGATCCGCTTCGGGCCGGACTCGCTATCAGGATTCCGGGTTAGCGCCAGCCGGGCTCGGCGGTCCGGGGCGGGGAATAGCCGTCGAGTACCGCAGTCGAATAGCCGTTAGCCGGGTCGCCGCCGCGGGCGAGAATCTCCGAAACCCTGGCCGGCCCCCGGTTGTACGCCAGCAACGCCAGCCGCGTATCGCGATCGAACTTCTCCAGCAGGTCGCTCAGGAAGCGGAAGCCGATCCTCAGGTTCACGTCCCGCTCCAGCAGGTCCTTCTCCAACACGTCCGGCTCATAGTATCGCGCGGTCGCGAGCTGCACCTGGGTGTAGCCGAGCGCGCCCATGCTGCTGTGTGCGTCCGACTTGAAGTTGCTCTCGATCTTGACGAGCTGATACCCGAGCGCCGGGTCGATCCCCTCGCTCAGGGCGATATCGTAGATGGAGGCGGCCAGATCCGCCGGAATCTGATACCTGGACGAATTGGCCATGATGGCATTGGCCCGGTCGAGTTGGATCCTGGCCAACTCTACCTCGCCGTTGGCGGCATCGAGCTGCTGCCCGAGGCTGCCGAGGCGGCTCACGATGATGCCCACGTCGGGCATACGGACGGTGTCGCCCGCGTTTACGCTATGGGTCCACCCGGCCAGCGTAGCGCCGAGCGCGACCAGGGCGATGATCATGCCCCCGCGCACCACCAGCCGCCGGCCCGTGTCCCCCGGGATCTTGTTGTACTTGTCGGTCGGTCGCTTCATTGGCCAACCCTCCTTCATCTATGAGAAGGCCGTCTGCCGGCTACGACCCGGCGCGGCGCCAGTCTCCCCGGGTACCCCCGGTCTTGCTCAGCAATCTCACGTCGCCGATGGTCATGGTCCGATCCACCGACTTGACCATGTCGTAAATCGTCAGACACGCCACCGCCACCGCCGTGAGCGCCTCCATCTCCACTCCGGTGCGCCCCGTCGCCTTTGCCGTGGCCACCACCCGCACGCCGGGAAGGTCGGTGTCGAGCGCTGCTTCCACCGTGACGAGATCCAGCGTCAATGGGTGGCAGAGGGGGATCAGCTCCCCCGTGCGCTTGGCTCCCATCACCCCGGCCACCTCGGCCACCGCGAGCACGTCGCCTTTGGCGATCGCCTGCTTCGACACCAGCTCGAACGCCTCCGCCGACATCCGGACCGACCCGTCGGCCACCGCCGTACGTTCGCTCTCGGGCTTGTCGCCCACGTCCACCATCCGGGCATGCCCGGCCCCATCGAGGTGGCTCAACTTCTTCACAGCACCTCCGCCAGCTCTCCACCGAGCACCGCGAGCAGAAGCTGGGGGTTCACGTTGCCCGCCGCCGCCTCCCGGGTCTCGCCGACCAGCTCGATGGCGCGGAGCAGCGCGGCGGGATCGCGGTGTTTCCTCAGCCCTTCAGGCACGGGTCTCGTGGTCGCGTGCCCCAGCGATCCTCGTGCGGCATCGCCCAGGGTATCGGCCAGCGCATCGAGCATCGCCGTGAACTCCCCTCGCGCGGAGTACGGGGTCTGTCGAAGCGCGCGCTCCAGGACCGTCCCCCGTCCCGCCATGACCGCCTCGAGCAGCTGCGCGGCGGCGCGAAACGCCTTGCCCGACTCTTCCTCGTCCGTTCCGGCCACGAGTCCGATGGCCCCGGCGGCGGCGCTCACTTCGGCTTCCAGCCTGTCGGGACTCGGCTTCTCCGCCGAATTCCGAAGCAGGAACTCCCGGACGTCGGCATCGGCCAGGCGATTCAGCCTTATCGGCGCGGTGCGCGACCGTATCGTCGGCAGCACGTGCCGGGGATCCGCCGTCGTCAGGACGAAGAGGCTCCGCGGGGGAGGCTCTTCGAGCAGCTTGAGCATGGCGTTGGCCGCTTCCTGGCTCGACTCCTGGGGCACCAGTCGCTCGGCATCGCCGATGATGAACACCCTCCAGCCGCCTTCGACCGCGGTCAGCCCTGCCTGCTGCTGCAGCAACCGGACGCTCGCGATCGGATGGATGGCCATCCCATCGGGCTGTGAGTACAGCGGCTGCTTGCGCCGCTCCGCCATGACGGCGGCGAGTGCCTCCGCGGCTTCCTCTATCTGCTTTGCGGGCTCGCCGGCCTTGGGCCGCAATATGGGCACGAACCAATGGAGGTCCGGGTGCGCCAGCCCTCCGACCTGGCGGCATGCCCGGCACGCTCCACAGGGATCGGCGCCGGGCCGCTCGCATAAGACCAGTTGTCCCAACCAGAGCGCCAGCCTCTGCTTTCCTATGCCGCGGGGCCCTGTCACCAGGACCACTTGAGGCAGAGTGCCGGACCTGAACCCTTCTGCCAGGCGCCGCCGGGTATCTGCGTGGCCGACTAGCGGAGGCAGGGGCATGGGAAGCAAGGTAGGGACCGAGGCGATGAATGGAAGGAGAATTCGTGTAACATGTTTTTCGGGAATGGGTTATGGTATGTGGCTACATGGTCTTACAACACAGGGATCAATGGTGCGCGCAACCGATCGTCAACTGGATGATCACCGGAGATGCAACCTGTCGCACGAGTACGAGCGCCGGGTGCCCAAAGGTCGTACAAAGTGCAGCCAAGCGCCACGTTCCAGAAGGCTTCTACTGTTGCAGCACCCCCCACTTGTAGAGTTGCCCCGGCTATACCCCCACGGTACTTTTCCGCCGAGTTACGAGCCCCTTAGCCGAGGGCGCGCGTAACGTCAGGCCAATCCCGAGTAGCTCAGCTGGTAGAGCAGGTGACTGTTAATCACCGGGTCGGGGGTTCGAGTCCCTCCTCGGGAGTTGGAGTCAGCCAACTCCGATCAGCGCCATCGCAGCCGCGGTTCCTGTCCGTTTCATCCTGCCTGGTTCCACGGTCCGTCGGGACCGCCGCGCAGTCCGCCGTCACGCCCCCACTCACATCGCCAGCCCTGGTTTCCACAGCCGGGCCTGAAGACCAGCTTAAGTGACTGTGGGATGGGATGTTATCCTCAAGCACGGTACCTGGGTGTCGACAGCCCGACCCGGCCTGGCTCGGGCCGACAGCGGGCAGCGCCCTGGGCCGGCCCTTCTTGACGAACCGCGGACCTTGGTGCAACGTCTTGCACCCGGGAGGCCTCCCTGGTGGGGTGTCTCTCGAAAAGCCGGCGTGGGCCCGGGCCTTCTCGGCCTGGGCCTTTTCCTCCGCCGCAAGTGACCCGTGGGGTTTCAACCAAGCGCGGCATGCGTCGGATCCGTTCGGTAGCAGAACGCCAGGCAACCGATCCTTTCGTGGAATGGGAGAGAGCCGGCAATGTCTAACAAGGAATGGACACGTCCCACCATGGCGGATACCGGCGCTACCCAGCTGACGCAGTGTCGCTGCGGCGGCATCCGGAGACCGACGGAGATGCTCGAGGTTCGCTCCCTGGGCGTCGGCACCGACTTCCTCTGCACTGACTGCGTCGAGAACCTGTTCCGGAAAGGGGTGGAGGATCGACTTCCCCCGAATCGACGGACGGCGGACTGGCTGCTGGCCTACGAGGCGAAGCTGTTGTGGGGGCCCCTCCTCCGGTCGGGCCTGTCGCGAGAGGCCTGGGGCGAGGTTCTCGCCGTCGCACTGGATGAGGCCGCGGCCCTCGCTACGGTTAAGGAGCCATCGAGGTAGGGCAGCGGATGAACCATCAGCGGTCAAACGAGGGGCGCCCGGTACGGCGCCCCTCGCTCCGTTCTGAAACCAGGCGACGCCTCTCTACCCCGCTGACTCGACTATTTTCCCCCCACACCCCCGACCGCCAGGAGACCGAATGTCGAAGCGGGAAGATCAGCGGATCGCGGCGCTGGCCAAGAAGAACGCGGCAAAGATCGTCGTCCCCAAGGGCGAGCGCGCCGCGCAATACGACGCCACGCTCAAGCTGCGGCCGAGCGAAGAAGACGGCGAGACTCGCCGTCTCTTCAAGGAGATGAAGAAGAGAGAGTTCTAGCGGCCTCGGGGCCGCTAGAGCTCCAGCGCACGCCAGAGGTACCAGCTCGCCACGCTGCGATAGGGCCGCCAACGCTCGGCCCGCCGCCGCATTGCCTCGGGAGCAGGTAGCCCCCGCGTCCGGAACGTCCGCGCGTAGCCCTTCCTCACGCCCAGGTCGCCGACCGGCAGCACGTCGGGGCGGCCCAGCCGGAACATCAACAGCATCTCCACCGTCCACCGTCCGATGCCGCGCACGACGGTCAGGCGCTCGATCAGTGCATCGTCGTCCATGCGGCGGGCGAGCGACATCGGAGGCACCGTCCCGTCCAGGGTGCGGGCCGCGAGGTCCCGAAGCGCCGTGGTCTTGGCGCCGGAGAGCCCGGCGCCCCGCAGCCGCTCCGGCGGCGTCTCCAGAACGTCGTCCGGCGCCGGGAATCGCCGGGGATGGTACAGCGCCACGACGCGTCCGAGGATCGTGGCCGCCGCACTCCCGGACAGCTGCTGGTAGACGATTGCCTCCGCCAAGGCGGCGAACATGCTCTGGGTAGGAACGGGCCGGAGGGTGAATGCGCCGGCTCGCGAGATCAACTCGTCCAGTCGCGGCTCGGCGATCCTCAGATGACTGCAGGCGAGCTCGGGGTCGTAGTCCAGGCCCCGGGGCCGCGTCGTTCGTGTGGCCATGAGGGCAAAGATAACCGGCGCCCGGATCCGGACGCCGGATGTTGACGCGCCTTGACGCCGTGGGGAGACGGGCGTTCCCTTTGGCGCATGCACCCGGACGAATTTCGCCGCTACGCGCACGCGATGGTGGACTGGATGGCGGACTACCTGCGCGATGTCGGCACGCTCCCCATCACTCCCGATGTCTCGCCCGGCGACATCCGCCGGGAGCTTCCCGCCTTCCCCCCCGAACAGGGGGAGCCGTTCGACCGGCTCTTCGA
>Ga0334722_10006595_pt1 | contig 11434 bp, 11 predicted proteins | sample C3_bottom_MG_FD_207210 | JGI IMG/M metagenome (GOLD analysis project Ga0334722, IMG submission 207210) | Sediment microbial communities from Yellowstone Lake, YNP, Wyoming, USA - C3_bottom | ecosystem: Environmental > Aquatic > Freshwater > Lake > Sediment | place: USA: Wyoming | collected...
AATGAGCATGGCTTTCCCGTCCGTGTTTTGATATTTCGTCGCGGAAACATCTTACACTGACTTGGTTAGCTATGCTCTTCTTTTGCACTTATCCCTTCAACAGTCCCCCAGATTCAGCGGAGGAGGCGAAAATATTAAGTACCTCGCCTTCTGATTGTATCTTTGCTTCTGAGAAAGTTTTGCCGCTTTGAACCAGATAAACAAGTCTTTTCTTTTCGAGGGTCGTTAATATGTTCACATTGACATTCGTGCTATCGGATAAACAGGCAATTGCTCGTAGCGTCAGAGGAGCAGTAGATAAAAGACCGACAACCTCATCAAAATAATAGCCAGAGGCCGTTATTTCTACATACGGAGAAGTAAATATGCTTTGCAGTGTGAATTTACCGAGATCATCTACGGTCTCAGTACTATAGGTTTTTCCCGTTGGTGCTAAATTTTGATCTAATTCCTGTATGGTTATCGTTGTGCCAAGAACAAAAGGACCTTTTTGTACCGCGCCGTTAATATTGTAGTTTGTACCTGCGCCCTTACGACCGCCAACGCCACCTCCACCACCACTACCGCATGAGGTCACTGTAAAAATTAAAACGATACATAAAAAGAAATTCACCAGTAATATGGATTTTTTCACAGCATCCTCCGATATTGTTTTCATTAAAATCAGCAATAACTGCTCATTTTATGATTTATTGAAACCACCACTGAATGCCGCCATCCAGCAGAGCATAATAATTCCAGATGAACCTGGTAATTTTCAAGTAAGCGCAACTGTTGCGGAGTTCAGAAAACATTGTTTTCATGGCTGACTCTATCACAAATTGCTGAGTACAGGTTGATATTTTAAGTGTTTCAAAGAGCTGCAACTACAACGAGTTCAGGAAGAACTGTCCTTGCTTTCATTCCTCGGAGGAAATCGCTCGCACAGACCCATGAATCAGCTCAAACCTTATCGCAGTTTAGTCCCTGATAAAATAGGGCAAGGCCATGAGCACAATGCCGATAAGGACGATCAATAATGAGTTCGTGAAAAAATAGGGGTAAACCATCAGCGCCACACCGGACAGAAGAGCAGTGACCCGACCCTGTTTCTTCCCGTATATGAAATAGCCCATGCCGATCGAGCCGAACAAAAGACCCCAGAGCAGCGATGCCGAACTCTCCATTCTGTTCTCCCGAACCGCAGGCCCGCCCTTACTTCAAATAGGCGGAAAAATAGGGGGCCATCTCTTTCAGCATTTTTTCCGCCGCCATGGGAACCATGAGGGCGAAGACGTTCAGGTTCACCAGCGCATGCACGTTTGCATCGCTCCGCGCCGCTTCGATCATCCGCTGGCTGAAATCCTTGTTTAATATTTTCACTTCTCCGTAGATCTTCGCAAGACCCTCGATCCCCCATTTGGGGTTCTTACCGGCCTGCTCCCGAATAAGCTGCGCCACGAGGAACATGGCGACCGTTCGGTAGGCGGTCTCGTCCAGGCTGGCAAAGGGAAGATGATAGCGGGCCATCGGCTTGAGCGGATCCATGACCGGACAACCGCTGGTGGCCATGATGAGGCCGAGGAGCGGGCTTAGCCCCTCTTTGAGCGACGTAGTTTTGCTGTACGCCCGTTCCTTGACCACGACGGTCACATCAACGTTGTCCTTGGACGTGACCCCTTTGAACTCCTGCACAAGGCCCGGCAGGTTTGCGGCAACAGGACAGTAAGGATGGCGGTCTCTATCGAGCGGGCAGTTTGAACATTGTTTATATTCCAGGCGCGCCCACGCAGGAGGTTCCTGAGTTTTGTCCGTCACGAGCAACAGACTGTCCTTGTCAAGATGGATGTCGAATTTTTTCGACGTACCGTCCTGAAACTTAAAGCCATATACGATCCTGATCTGTTCCGTCACGTCGTGTTCCTCCTCATCGGAATGCGTCCTCATGCCGTTGCACGCTTTTTATGCTTCGTCCTTTACCTGGCCCATCAGGGAGTCGATGTTTTCCCAGAGCGTTTTGGACGGCACATACCAGTCTGCGCGCGTGACCGTGATGTCCAGGACCGCGGTTTCTTCCTTCCAGCTTCCTTCCAGCCGTACTCCGTGCTTTTGCGTGTCAATGGTCCAGGGGTTCGAGCCGGTTACGGCGGACCCGTGGGCCGTCAATGTCTTGAGGATCGCATCCACTTTTGCCCGGTTGATATTGTCGTAGGAATGGGTGCCGTGTTTGGACATCTGTTGTTTACCTCACGATCCGGTCTCTCACTTTTTGCAACTGCGCCTTTGCAGCACCCAGCGTTGCCCCTCCGAACAAGGCCTGGTTAAATTTGCCGTGCATGATACTGTAATTCATCGTGCGATTGCAACTGATAATCGGCCCGGCAAAGCCGGAACCGGGGCCGGCCACCCCGCATGCTTCGACGTGCTCCTACGAGGACGACAACGGCTCACAGAAGCAGGTCTTGTTCCTGCCGCAGGTCTTTGCTGCGTAGAGCCCCTTGTCTGCCTTGTCCAGAAGCTCGTTCATGGATTGTGCGTCGCGGGGGTAGGTGCAGATGCCGCCGCTGATCGTGATCTTGAGCGGGCCCGCGCCGATACCCGGGAACTCCGCGCTCTCTATTTTCTTTCGTATGCGCTCGGCCACTTCCTTCTCAGCGCCGTTGCTGTCCGGCATGAGCAGAACGAACTCCTCGCCGCCGTAGCGCGCAACCGTGTCCATCCGGCGCGCGCTCTCCTTCAGAATACCGGCCACGCCTTTCAGCAGCAAGTTGCCTTTTTCATGGCCATAGGTGTCATTTACCTTTTTAAAATGATCAAGATCAAAGATGACCAGAGCGAAGCTCGAACCTTTCCGCGTTGCCCGCGCCTCCTCCTTCTTCAGTTCGTCCATGAAGTGGGCGTAATTGTTCAGGCCCGTCAGCCGGTCGGTGATCGAGCCTTTATGGAAGGCGGACAGCGCCTGCAGGGTGTACTTCTCTTCGCGCAGAAAGATGGCGCCGAACAGGGACACGGCGCTCAGCGAGAACAGGCCGAGCACGAGCTTGGAAAGAAAGTCTGGGTTGCCTTCCAGGGTCTGCCGGTGGAGCAAATAGGCATAGCACAGCGCCAGGGGGACCTGCAGGAGGAAGGAGCGCGCGAAACCGAAACGAATGCCGGCGGTAAAGAGCATGAGATACCAGATAAAGAGAACTGGGCTGGCCACTCCGCCGGTGAAGACCATGCCCAGGGTGACGGCGATCATGTCACAGTAGAGGAACAAAAGCGTGACCCTGACCGAAAAGACGCGGAGTTTCGTGACGAACCAGGAAATGCCCGTATTGTAGGCGGCTGCCAGAGCAAGGAGCGCGTTGACCAGCAGGGGCGACGACCCCTCAGGCGGCAGGATATTGTACTGGAGGAAGAGAAACCCGATAACGAGCCAGCGAAATTTCGCGATCATCAGCTCGGTCATCAGAAAGTTCCTGCTTTGCACTTCCTCGATCGTTTCCGACAGCCCTTCGTCCTTGTTCTCGATCATGATCGCTTCGCCTTTTCCGACCGCTTCCTGATAAACGTGCTCAAGCCCGCCTGGAACGGGACCGGCTCTATCCCGAAAGCCTCGCAGATGTCCTTCATGCTGCAGACCGTGTCCTCCTGCAGCATGATAAGCTGGTCTGTGGTGACCGGCGGCTTCGGCAGCACGGTCTCCATGACCCGCGCCATGGACCGCATGAAGAGGAGCGGCAGGTGCAGGGCCGGCCGCGATACGCCAAGGGCCGCGGCAATGGCCCGGGTGACCTCTTCGTAGCTCAGCTGCTCCGGCCCGCCAAGCTCGTAGATTTCGTTCAGGTAGGCGTCGCTGGTCACGGCCTTCACGATGCAGGCCACCACGTCGTTGACAAAGATCGGCTGCACCTTCGATCTGCCCGAGCCGATGATCGGCAGGATCGGTGAAAGCCGGATCATCTCGGAGAGCCTGATCGTGAACTGGTCGCCCGAGCCGTAGATAAGAGACGGCCTGAGTATGGTCGAGGGAATGCCGCCATGACGCACCAGCTCCTCGGCCTCCCACTTGGTCCGGTGATAGTGGCTCGCCGCATTGGGACGCGTGCCGAGCGCACTCTGGAACAGGAAGTGCCGCACTCCTGCTTTCCGCGCCGCTTCAACAAGATTGCGTGTGCCTTCCACATGCACGCTCTGGAACGTGGCGCCCGGGGCTTCCTGGATGATGCCTACAAGATGGACCACGCGCTCCACGCCCTGAACCGCTTTTTCCAGGGACGCCCTGTCCGCCACGTCACCCTGCACCACCTCAACGCCGAGGTCGCGCAACCCTGTCGCCTTTCCCCGGTTCCTGACCACGGCCCTGACTGACAGGCCCTCCTGCCGCATTTGCTTGATCAGATGACTGCCGACAAATCCCGTACCGCCGGTGACGAGTATCATGCTGCACCTCCCGGGAACGATTGACTGTTTATCAGATGCTCATGCCTATTCCATAATAAAAAGCTTTCGCTGTTCGAATAAAATGTCGGAAAATTTCGCGCAAAGGTGCAAAGCTCGCAAAGAAAGGCAAAGCTTCGATTTAAAAACAGGGCTTAAAGCTTTCCTTTGCGTCCTTTGCGCCTTTGCGAGAGACGCCTTTGATGCTGCTTTTAAACTGTCCACTACAGCTCCAGCGGCAGCCAGATGCCGATATAGGGCCGCGTCTCGCCCTTCTCGTCAAAACCTCGCGCGATGCCGATGCGAAACGTGGCCGGGACCGAGTACCCGAGGTCAACGTCGAGCCGCGCCTCGGCCCCTGCCGCGCTCTTCAGGTCCCCGCGATGGAAGGTATTGTCCCAGACATTGCCCGTCTCGGCAAAGACCGCACCATGAAGCCGCCGGAGAAAGAGTGGTTTTGTGCTAAAGCCTTTTTCAAGGTTGCTGATCGGGAAACGGTATTCCAGGCTGAGCAATCCGGCTTTGCTGCCGCGGAACGCGTTCTCCGGATATCCGCGCAGCACTGTTGAGAGATCATCAAGCCCCAGGATCGCGTCACCGGGGTTCTCCGGCGTGACTGCACCAAGGGGCTCCCCGCCCATCTGGAACGCACCCTGCGCCAGGCGCTCGCCCTTGGATGCGCCGACAAAAGCACGTGCCTGAAGCACCTGATGCGGCCAGGGGAAATTGATGTACTGGTGCCAGTCGGCGGTACATTTCGTGAACTCAAGATCACTGCCGAGGAAGCGGTCAAAACGCTCGCACCCCAACGCTACCCTGCTGCCCTGCTCCGGACTGATCGAAAAATCGTAGCGCCGCGCCGTATTGATCTGGTAGCCGAAGCGGGCTGAGCCGAGCACGCCCTCAAGCAGATCGCCCTCTGCTGGACGCGGCCCGAACCCCGGCAGCTTCGCAAGATCGGTCCGATGCGACAGGTCCTTGCGCCAGAAACCGAGCGACAACGACTGCTGCACCGCGGTCTTCACCAGGTCCACGATCATCTGGGCGCCGAGGATCCTCTGACGCTCAACATAATCGGCCGATGCGGTCGCAGCAGGGTTCGCCAGCAGGTCCGTATAGGTCGCATCCGCGTCGGATGCATGCAAATGGAACGTCGGGTACCAGCCGTCGTAGAAATAATCCAGAGAGTACCAGAGCCTTTTTCTTGCCGGCCCGTACAGCGCCTGCGCGATGTATTGATGCTGCTGCGTAGCATCGACGCCCATGGTCAGCCCGCCGAGCAAAAGACTGCTTTCTTCACTGTACCCGTAGATGGGGAACCAGAAGCGCGGCGCAAGCGTAGGAAGCGGACTGTAAGGTTTCGTTGTTGTCGCTCTTTTGCTTTCGTCGGGGGGGACAACGGGATAAGCGTTCCGGTACGGCTCGGCAGGCTTCCAGTTCGCACGGTCGATAGTTGTCGCATGGATATCATATCCGCTTGCGCTGTAGGAAGTGAACGCCATCGACGTATCATCCGGCGAAGGCGCGGGGGAAAAAGCGCCGCCAAGCACATTGGTCATCTGAGAGAGGTTCTTTGATCCGAGCTCATAGGCATAGAGATTAAAGATGCCGGTGCGGTCCGAGGCAAAATAAAGAAACCTTCCATCTGGGCTCCAGGCCGGAGCACCCTCGATCGCCCGGTCATGGGTGACTTCGTCGAGCTTCTTTCCCTCGCGGTCCAGGACCCATATGTCCTGGTACCCGCCTGCCTGCCGGATGCTGACCGCGATCTTCGTTCCATCGGGGCTCCAGCGCGGGGCTTCGTACTGCACGTCGCTTGCTTCGGTCAGGAAGGTAATGTCCTTCTCCGTCGCAGGTCCCTGACGGTAGACAACAGCGAGGTCGAGCAGCGCAAGTCTGGTCATGCCCAGCCGGTTCATCACGAACACCAGCTGCTTCCCGTCCGGCGAAGGATGGGGATCGCGCGCGCGCAGCTTTCTGGTCAGCCGCTGCTCCTTCCTCCTGTTCAGATCGTAGGCATAGAGGTCGTCGTAATAATTTGTTCCCCGCACTTCGATCTTGGTGTAATAGAGCCTGCTGCTGTCTGCGGACCAGGCAAGGGTCATGCCGCCGGCGCTCGTCGGGAACACATTCTCCACCAGCTTGCGGTTGTTCGTACCGTCGGCCTGCATGATATAAATGCCGGGAAACTCGTCGCCGTTCGCTTCGAGGTAGGCGATGCGCGTGCCGTCTGGCGACCAGGCAGGAGCGAGGGTATTGTAGCCTTTGTGCGTAAGAGCCGTTGATACGGTCACGCCCCGGTCCTTGACCGCCTCGTGCTGTCTGAAATATTTTACCCGGAGCTCATCCTTCCATTCCTGATAAAGACGGTCATAGCCCTCGCCGAGCGAACGTTGTGCCGTGGAATCCACCAGAAAAGGGAATCCCCGTTTGCTGTAGTTCACGCTCACGTCCGCCAGGCGTTCCCTGCCGAAGCGGTCCGCAATGAAGGTGATGAAGGAATCTCCGAACAGGTACGGCACCTGGCCTGAAGGCCACGTGTCCGGATAGACCGCCATCTGGCCCAGCGTCGGGAACGGCCCCTCCAGGGAAGCCATGCGCAGCACCATGTCCGCGCCGGGAGAACGGCCTCGGCCTCCTCCGGTCAGCTCGGTCTCTTCATGGACCGCAAGCCCTTCAATGAGCCATATAGGCTGGAACAGGTTCGGGAAATAGAGCCGCCCGAACACTGCCTGCATCACGCCGCCGAAGCCGCCTTGCACCATATCGAGCTGCAGCGTGTGCGTGTATTCATGGGTGATCAAGAGCCGCAACCAATCGTCCACGGACGTGGTGCCGAACCCCGGCGCGCCCACGGGCTGGGTAAGGAAGAGAACCATGAGGTTGTAGGGAAAGGGCGTGGTCATGCCGTTCGCTTCGTCCATGGCATCGACCAGCACGACCTGCGTCTTCTCCTTTGGCTCCCACTGTACGCGTGGAACAAGCTTATCGTGCACCTCTTCGGCAATCTGTGCCGCCCGTTCCGCAATAGCTTCGCCGCCCTGATGATAATGGATAAGGAAGTGAGGGGTTTCGCGCGTAGTCCAGATGAATTCGGGGTCGAACTTGGCAAAAGCAGGCGCCGTACAAAGCGTGAGCATGATGCCGATAAAGATCGTCTTTTTCAAAGTGACCTCCGGAAATCGACTAGAAGTTATGAAGAATCATTACCCCTGAAAAATCTTTGGACACGGATAAATTCGGATAAGAACCGGATAAGGGCGGATTAATTCTTGAATCAGGTTTATCCGCTTTTATCAGAGCCTTTCTCCGCCTTTTCCGTGTCAAAGGTTTTATTCTTTGGTTCTTCCAGCGTCTCCCGCTTGGGCCAGCTTCGCCAGGTCGCGCTTAAGCCAGAACTGCCCGACGCCAAGAACGCCCGCTGCAAAAAGAACCTTAAGCGCATAGGTGACCATCGTACCCGGTGAAAAGAACGCGGCCACCACCGGGTCCGTAAGGATCATATCGCCGCCCACCGCGCCGAGAATGGCCGCGCCCAGGTAGATGATCACAGGATATTTTACCATAAGCGTCGAGAGCAGGCTGCTGGCGAACACGATAAAGGGAATGCTGAGACCAAGTCCGAAGAGCAGGAGGAACAGGTTCCCGTGAGAAGCGCCTCCCACGGCAAGCATGTTGTCCACCGACATGGTGATGTCCGCGACCACGATAAAGCGGACCGCATGCCAGAGGGAGGCCGTTTCCTTGTGGGCGGCAGTTGCCTCCTCATCCTCCACGAAGAGTTTGACCGCGATCCAGAGGATCACGATGCCGCCGATGAGCTTCACATAGTTCATGGTCAAGAGCTCGGCGACGAAAAAGGTCAGGGCCACGCGCAGCAGCACCGCGGCAGCGGCTCCGCAGACGATCCCCTTGATGCGCTGCTCCTTCGGCAGCGACCGGACCGCCATGGCAATGACCACGGCATTGTCCCCCGCCAGGACAAGATCGATAATGATGATGCTGACGAGCGCGGACAGGAATGACGCGTCGAAATTTACGGTCCCCAACGAACCCAGGTCCACGATGCAACTCCTCGCTGTTGCCGGGCGATCGCTCCGGAAATTAGAAAAGCCTTGGGCAGATTATCGTCCAAGGCTTTGCATGGTGTCAAGTGATTAATCTGCCGAGGCCCTTCTCGACGGACTTCAGGAAGCGGAAATCTTCATGATGCCCAGCAGTCTTTCATATTCAATTCGTTTGTCTTTCCAGCGTTGCAGCGCTTCGACACTCTCATGCCATTCCTTGAAGTCGGGGGTCGCGGGAAGTTCTTCTTGACGCGCGCGGTCCAGGAATGCGGCAGTGGTCATGTTGTGGCGCTTCTCCATCGTGGCCAGGAACCGTTGACAGCTCCGTATGCGCCCTTTGCAGACATCCACTTCCCGAAAGAGAGCGATCTCATATTCGTCGGTATGCAAAAATGTCCTCCCTGGTGCAACAAAGGCCGGGGCAGGTTACGGCCGCCCCGGCCATGGGAAACGTCAGTGACCGCTCGGGAAAAACGTAACGCTTACCCAGTACAGGACCACGAGCGATACGACTCCAATGCCGATGCTCCACCCCACAAGCTGATTTTCGATCGGGAGCATGGGTTCGTACTCCATCTTTTTCAATTCTTCAGACAATTTCGGTTGTTCTGCCATAAAAATCCTCCTTGTGGCTTCGCCGGTTCAATGTGAAATTTCCAATCTTCAATTTCCAATTCGACCTTCAGTCAAGGTCGCTATGACACCAGGGGCGGCATCACTCCATGGAAGAAGAGCCATGAAATGAACAAGCCTACCCAGATGATGAACCCGAAGAGAGCGACGACGTACACGACCATCAGCCTGCCGATGCCTTCCTCCCAAAGCTTTTTGAAGTTGGACACGATGCCGATGGTGAAGAACGTGAATACGAAGAACATCACCCGGAACACGTTCCCTTCTCCGGTTGCCGTGCCTGCCGCTGCCATGGTCGCCTTCTGCGCCTTGATCGAATCGCCAAGACCCTTCATCTTGTCTTTGGCAGCTGCGATCCTGGGCTGCAGCTCGGTCTGAGCGGCCTGCGCGGCCTTTCCCGCCGGTGCGAGCTGTTTTTCCGCATCGACGATCTCCTGCTTCAAGGCCTTCAGTGCTCCGGCCTCCGGTGAGTTCGCCTTCGGTTTTTTGTTTTGCACGGTCAGGACCTTGACCTTGTCTTTGGCCGCGGTGATCTTTCCCTGGAGCGCCGCCTGTGCCGCTGTTGCTGAAGCAAGCTGCTTTTCACTCGCAGCGATCTCCTTCGTCACGGACTTGATCTGCTTGTCCACGGGGCTGATCGCCTTGGCAGCAGGCCAGCAGATGAAGAGCAGAAGGAAAAAGGTGACGACATAGCCGATGACGAATTTGGGGAAGCGGTTCCAGATCTCGCCCGCCCCGACCTTCTCTCCGGGCTTGCATTCGATCTTTGCGCACCAGATATAGGCCAGGATGAAGGCCCAGACGCCGATGAAGATATCGATGAACATCTTCACGGTCGTTGCCGTCATGGTCATCCAGCCTTCCTGGTAATTGATGCCTGCTTCGAGCGACTTTGCCCGGATAAGCGCATCGGTTATCGCGCCGCTGGCAACAGCGCCGCCGTCGGTCTTTACCGCCAGACCCATCCAGGCGCCCGCCACCAGCGGTTCTCTCCAGAGGAAGGTCTGGGCCGCGAAGGGAAGGATGATCATTTCGACAACCGCGAAGATCACGACCAAGGACGACACCATGATGGGCACCACCGGACGAGCCCGGATAGCGCCGCCCGTGGCGATCGCGGCCGAGACCCCGCAGATGGATATGCCCGAGGCAAGCGGGGCCGCCCATTCCCTGCTGAACTTGAAGTATTTGCGCGCCATGTAGTAGACCACGGCCCAGTAGATAAGGTAGGCTTCGACGATGGCGCAGAGGCCGCGGAACATGATGTTGGTCGCGAGGCTGAACGACTCTGCGGCCTTGAGGCCGAGGCCGGCGCCCATGATGACGATGGCAGTCTTGATGTACAGCTCGGGCCGCGACGCTTCTTTGAGTTTATCTGAGGTTTTGGGGAAGAAGTTCCCCACGACGAGGCCTGCGAGGAGGGCGATAATGAATCCCGACTCGCCGGTGAGGCTCAGGGACCAGGGGATCTTGAATGCTGCGAGCTTGTCTTTTGTTGCGGCGATATAGGCGTAATTTCCCGCGAACCAGCATGCGTAACTTATCCAGAATATTGCGGTGAACCCGATGGCGAACTTTTTTACGTCCGCGCCGATGAGCTTTGCGCCGGTCCCCATGATGACCAGCATGGCAAGGTAGGTTAAGAACAGCGAGGCAAGGCCCGACAAGCCCGGCTTCTCGAATTTATCCCCGACCTTGAGCAAGGTGGTGAGCTCTTTAACCGTTATGGTATCTTCTTTTCCGTCCGCTTTCTTGATGGTCAGCTTCTGGCCATCGATCTTCGTGATCTCGCCCTTGACCGGCTGATACGTCTTCGAGACGGGCGACATCGCCTTGGCCGGGTCGGTCCAGACCGCGGTGTTAATACCCCATCCGAGGATATCCATACCGCCGAAGGTCCCGAGCGAGAGCATAAATATGAACAGTCCGAGCCAAAGCGCCATCCAGTCTTCACTGATACCTTTTGCATTCTCGTGCATAGTGCTGTGTTCCCCCTTTCCTAAGTAAGCGTCCCCTCATGAACAACAACGTCAGTTCAATGCTGAAAAATACTTCAGGCAAATGGCAAATACACCTCGCACATCACCTCCCCCGTGAATACAAAGCTCACTGTAAAGAATATCTGGGATACCGATATATCCCGCAAGTTCTCTCTGAATTTATCACGTTTTTCGCCCGGGCGCTACAACTTAGTTCAGTATCCCACGGTCACGTCAAAATCGCCGTCGCTGACGCAAAGGTGGTAATGGCGGAGACGCGAGGGGTGGATTGGCGAGATTGCGGAGAGCGGAGAGAGGCCATGACCCGGGGGCCGGACTTCGTTAGGATGCGGC
>Ga0334722_10006597_pt1 | contig 11432 bp, 11 predicted proteins | sample C3_bottom_MG_FD_207210 | JGI IMG/M metagenome (GOLD analysis project Ga0334722, IMG submission 207210) | Sediment microbial communities from Yellowstone Lake, YNP, Wyoming, USA - C3_bottom | ecosystem: Environmental > Aquatic > Freshwater > Lake > Sediment | place: USA: Wyoming | collected...
AACCAGTCTCCACAACCGCTTCGATCGGGATCGCGGAATACAGGAAGGGGGACACGCAGGACAAGCTCTTGTTCAATGCCGACCTGGCGATGTACACCGCGAAGAACTCCGGAAGGAACCGCTGCGTCAGCTACGAACTCCTCATCTCGCAAACCCTGAAACCGCCCACCGCGGAGTGACGCAGCCCTAAAGCCGCCCTCGGAATTACCCTGTCCCGCATCCAGTCCGCCGCCGCCGTCAGGCTTACACGGTCCCACGAACCCTGTAAAACGATCGAAAACCATTAAAGATTTCCATTGGTTTTTCCGAAATATAGGGGCGGAGGTAGATGATATGTTCCGCGTCTTCCGGGATGCCCCCCTCAAGCGCCAGCTCATGCTCATCGTCATGTCGGCGAGCGGCGTCGTCGTGATGGTCGCCTTTATGGCGCTCGCGATCAGCGAGACACTGAGGAACATGGGCGGGCTTTGGACCCCGCTGACCGAATTCCTCGTGGTCGCCGTGATATTCATGCTCGGGTCCGTTGCCGCCGCGTATTTCGTCTTTTCCAGGCTCCAGGGGATCATCACCACCCCGATCCAGCATCTGGCGAAGACGATGAGGCAGATTTCAAAGGAGAAGAACTACTCCATTTGCGTCATCAAGGAAACCGGCGGCGAGATCGGCGACCTGATCGACGGGTTCAACGAGATGCTGGGGCAGATCCAGTCACGCGACAAGCATCTCGGACGGTATAGCGAAGACCTCGAGGAAAAGGTCCTCCAGCGCACAGCAGAGCTGAAAGAAAGCGAGGAGCGAACCCGCATCGTCCTGTCCGCCGCGCTGGATGCGATCCTGACGATCGACGAGTCCGGGGTCATCGACACTTTCAACCCCGCGGCCGAGCGCATCTTCGGCTACACCGCGGAGGAGGTGATCGGAAAGAACATCGCGATCCTCGTACCCGACCGGCATCAAAACCAGATCAAGGAATTTGCCGACAAGTATCTGATGTTCGAGGGACCGAAGGATTCGGGGTACCGCTCGGAAGGGATCGGTCTCCGGAAAGACGGGGGGTGGGTTCCCCTCGAGGCGACCGTCAACGATTTCTCGATCCACGGCCGCCGGATGTTCACGTGCATCCTCAGGGACATCACGGAACGGAAGGAGATCGAGACCCAGCTCCGGAAACTTTCCCGCGCCGTAGAGCAGAGCCCGGTTTCCGTCGTCATCACGAACCGCGACGGAACGATCGAGTACGTGAACCCCCTGTTCGAGAAGTTGACGGGATATTCAAGCGATGAGGCCATCGGCAACAATCCCCGCATCCTGAAAACGGGGATGCAGGACGAGAATTTCTACAAAACCATGTGGGAGACCCTCCTATCGGGCAACGTATGGCAGGGGGAGATCTGCAACCGGAAAAAGAACGGTGATATCTACTGGGAACTCGCCTTGATCGCTCCCGTGAGAAACACAAGAGGAGACATAACCCATTTCGTGGCCGTCAAAGAAGACATATCCGAAAGAAAGCAGGCGGCCGAGGAGCTCCGCGTCGCAAAAGAGGCGGCCGAAACGGCCAACCGCGCCAAGTCTGATTTTCTCGCAAACATGTCCCACGAGTTGAGAACGCCCCTCAACTCCGTCATCGGTTTTTCCCGCGTCCTCGCGAAAGGGTTCTTCGGAAAACTCAACGAAAAGCAGAATGAGTATGTGCACTACATCGAAGACAGCGGAAACCATTTGTTGGGGCTGATCAACGACATCCTGGACCTGTCCAAGGTGGAAGCCGGGAAGATGAAGCTGGAGCCGTCCACTGTCGCCCTGAAGGACCTGTTTCTCTCGTCGATCGCCATGCTGAAAGAGAGGGCCATGAAGCACAGCGTCCAGCTGTCGCTTCGCACGGATCCCGGGCTGGGGGAAACGATCGAAGCGGACGAAAGAAAAGTGAAGCAGATCCTTTTCAACCTGTTGACCAACGCCGTCAAGTTCACCCCGGAGGGGGGTTCCGTCACGCTGACGGCCTCGCAGGAGGCCGATATCGTTTTCGTTTGCGTAGAGGACACGGGGATCGGGATCAAGGCCGAGGAAATGGGGAAGCTGTTCACGGAATTCACGCAGCTCGAATCCGTGTACAACAAGAAATATGAGGGGACGGGCCTGGGGCTGGCGCTTACGAAAAGGCTTGTCGAACTCCACGGCGGGAAGATATGGGTCGAAAGCGAGGAAGGGAAAGGCAGCCGTTTCTTCTTTACGCTGCCATGTCGACAGATCCCCGTTTCGGAAGAGTCCGAGGCGTCGGAGGAATTGCCGGTGACGGTCTCCGCCGAGTCGGCGAGACCGGAAGAGCTGGTCATGGATTGCGGGGCGTTCCTGGGAAAGGTCTCCGACGTCCTGACGTTTCACAAGAGGAAGGGGACCGGATTCGGAATTCTGCGTATCGAGTTGAACGCCGATGTCGAGGCCGAGGCCCTGTTGGAAGCGGGGAACATCGTCCTGGAGAATACGAGAAAGGACGAGATCATCGGGCACGGCGACAGGCCGAATATCCTCTATGTTCTCCTGAAGGATATCGACGGCGCGGCGCTTGGAAAAACGTCGGCAAGGTTGGTCGATACGCTGCGCGCCCGCGGTCATGAGTTCACTCACAAGACGGTCGTATACCCGGAACACGGGCAGGATGTGGAAAGTCTGTTGAGGGCGTTTACCAAGACCCCCGTTTCTTAGGGAGGAACTCCATGGGTCCGCCGATCCTGGTCATTGAAGACAACGAGAAGAACCGCGTCCTTGTAAAGGACGTACTGGGTTATTTCGGGTACGAAGTGATCGAGGCGACGGACGGCCTTGAAGGGATCGCCATGGCCCTGGAGCATCGTCCCGGGTTGATCCTGATGGACCTGCAGATGCCGGTGTTGAGCGGGCTGGATGCGATGAAACGGCTGAAGGAACTTCCGGAGACCAAAGGGATCAAGATCATCGCCGTGACGTCTTTCGCCATGAAGGGGGACAGGGAAAAACTGCTCGATGCCGGGTTCGACGGCTATATCGCGAAACCCCTGGATCCGATCGAGCTGCCGGAAATCGTAAAAAAATATCTATCCTGACGGGAAAGCGAGAAAGCGATGAACGGCGATACCCCTCGAATTCTCTGCGTCGACGATGAAATCATGAATCTGAAGCTCCTCGAGGCCGTATTGGCGCCGATGGGATATGAACTTTTTTTCGCCGGGAACGGGGAGGAAGCGCTCCGCAAGATCCGGGAGCAACAGGTCGATTGCGTTCTGCTGGACGTGATGATGCCGAAGATGAACGGATACGAGGTATGCAAGAAGATCAAGGAGGACGAAGCCACGAGTAACATTCCCGTCGTCCTGATCACCGCGTTGACCTCGAAGGAAAACCGGATCCGTGGGATCGAGGCGGGAGCCGACGATTTCCTCTCGAAGCCTTTCGACGACGGTGAGGTGATGGCCCGGACGAAAATGCTCCTGAAGATGAAAACCCTCGGCGACCGGCTCCGAAGCGCCTACGGCAACATGATCGAGATGAACGCCTACTCGGAGAAGGTCTTCCGGGCGTTCGACGATGCGGATTTCCACCTGATGTCGAAGATCGACGGAATCGTGGAGCTGCTGTTCCGGCGGCGCGGCGACGGCCTGGACAGGCCCGGACGAATCGTCGTCCGCCTTCCCGGAGGAGATGCGGGGGCCGAGTGGTTCCTCTACGAAGAGAACGGGGGGGTGCTGCGCACCGGCGTCGCGCTCGATTTCGCCCCCTGCGTGCCCGATGGAGGGCAGTCCACATCCTATCATTCCAACGATCCGGGGCAGGATCCGGCGCTTCATCCGCTGACCGGCAAGCTCCAGGAGATGGGGATCCCCGTTCACAACCTCGTCGGCTACGTCAGCGAGCCGCTCTGCGTCTTCGCGCTCAACTACGGGAGGGAAGTTTCCGGCTACGACCAGGCCGTCGTGAACGGCCTGGTCATGCATACCCTCTTCCTCAAATCCCTGGCAACTGACCTCAAGGCGATCGAGGACGCCTTCGTCTACACCGTGCACGCCCTTGCGCGAGCGGCCGAAGCGAACGACGAAGACACGGGCAACCACATCATCCGGGTCGGCGAGTATTGCGACGTGCTCGGCCGGAGGATGGGCATGTCGGAGGAGTTCCGGACGAACATCCGGACCCAGGCCGCGCTCCACGACGTGGGGAAGATCCACACCCCCGCCGCCATCCTGAAGAAACCGGGGCCGCTCACGCCTGAGGAGTGGGTGACGATGAAGCAGCACACGGTTTACGGCGCGAAGATCGTCGGTGACCATCCGAAGCTCCGGGTGGCGAGGATCATCGCGATGACGCACCACGAACGGTGGGACGGCAGCGGCTACCCTTCCGGGTTGAAGGAAGAGGCCATCCCCATCGAAGGGCGGATGATCACGCTCGCCGACATCTACGACGCCTTGCGGAATGCGAGAGTCTACAAGCCGGCGTTCGACCACGGGAAGACCTGCGGGTTGATCACGGTGGGGGACGGACGGGTGATGCCGAACCATTTCGACCCGAACATCCTTCAGGCGTTCAAGGAAACGGCATCCGAGTTCGAGGAGGTCTACGAGAATTTCAAAGGTTGATGGACGTCCATTAAGAAGTGGCGCGCCATACCAGATGAAAATGGGCACTACTGGGAGGAAACGCTCTCCTTCCCTTGATTACGCATAAGCCACGCATCGTGGCTCCCTGGGAAAAACGAATCTGGACAATGGAAAGAGAGTATAGCTATGAGCTAACGCTCCGCTTCAGCTGCGGGCGCCCAGCGAGAAAGACGCGAGCAGTCAGCTGCAAGCGGTAGTTATAGAGTAACATAAAATTAAATAATTCATGGATTTCCCTTGGATTCAATGGGTTTATAAATAGGTTGCTCGGGTAATTTCCAAAAACACTCAAGTATTACAGATGAAACCACACCGTTCACAAATATTATCGATATTTTCCTTGGAGTTTTATCGCTCTCGGCATCAACTACTACCGCATTCGAGGTAGCATATTTGCCGTATGCATATTCCCCAAATGACATACTACCGCAGGAACCGTAAATCCATTCTCCGGTCTCGTCATTTCCATGCGGCAGAACTTCGGTTGGGGCACCAATTAGTTTTTTAACATCTAGCTTATTATTTCCTATTATCCGCTTTTTAAATTTTTGGACCGAAAATACGTTATCATTCGCATTTGATCCACTTGGAAACATAAATACCGAAAATAATCCCACAACTAATATTGTCGCAACCCATGTTTTCATAATCTCTCCCAATGAATGTTGAAAACGCTCCGCTTCAGTTGCGAGCGCTCATGCCTCATCAATGGCGAGCCGTAAGCTGTAAGCGGTAGTTAGGCACTTATTTATTCTCCAAATCCGTTAATTTGGCAAGGTTTGAAGGCGGATCTTTCTGAACACCTTGGTCCAACTCCACTCTTGCGGCATTTGTGTCAAGCTTTTTTACAAACTCTATATAACTTTCCCTAGATTCCTTTGCGGTTTCCACAACAAAATTATAATCCCCCGATGCAACTCGCATGGCTTCTACGGCTTTGGGTACAAATTCCCCCTTTGCAATCAAGTGATAAAAAGTCGAATATGCAACTGCAGTGTCTGCCCACAATGGAGATCCGGAATTCCCTACAATTGCGAAATATGGTAAATCAGGATCTTCTGGGACCATTGCCATGCGAGTTCCAGCATATCCTTCACAGCATGACATGCAAACAATAAGGCATCCTTGGAGGGCCTTGTTTATAGGTTTTAATAACTCTCTCAGTTCTGACCAGGAAATAACTTCCTTGTTTGATAATTGTATTCCGTCAGAATTTCCATGAGCACTAATATGCAATATTGGCACTATATTTTTAAATTGTTCCATTTCTTCACGCAAACCTATGATTATAGCTGCCTGAAATGCCTCTTTAGTTACAGCATATCTGGCTACACATTGTATTCCATCCAAATTTATTGCTTGTCTTAGAAGATCTCCCTCAGATCTCTTATGATACAAATCCGGTGCAGAAGGAGATTCGACAATATATACGAAAAATTTCAATCTTTTTTCGGGGGGCAATGTCATGTGTAGCTCCCTCTAAAAGTGGCTAACGCTCCGCTTCAGCTACGGGCACTCATGATTCGACGATGGCGAGCCGTCAACTGCAAGCGGTAGTTAGGTGCAATTACATTAGACCAATTGCCTTCATATATGCATATTTTGGTATTTCAGAAATGGCAGATATGCTTTTCCCCATTCCCCCTTCGTAGAGCATCACGAAATTAACTGCGGTATCTTTTAACACTTTCAATGCCTCTTTGTCTTCTGAGTTGACATTGATTGCATATTGCATCAATGCCAACCCAGAATAAACGATTTGCTGTTCAGTTCCACCAATTGGAAAATGCGTCTGAATCAGTCGGTCAAATGAGCCCTTCGCATAGAATTCACCCGTAAATATGGTTCCGACAGTTGGAGAATCTGTTACATAATTAACAACATCATCAATTTTTGCTCTCTTAAAACAATTAGTTTTTTTATTAATATCGCTTCCGGCCACTTTTCCAACACTACCTAATGCCATCAGTGCGCTCATATTTTTGGGGAAACCTAAGGAATAGATAATTTTTGCTTCATAAGATGCCCACAACCTGATGAAATCTGGACCTAGAATTTCCGGAACGAAAGGAGATATGTTAACTCCAACGTTATTTTTATTATCAAATGTAATAGCGAACTCCAAAATTTTTGTTCTTCCAAATATCACATCAATGATGCCCAAGCATCTCCTCCATTTTTGTTATAAATGTGCACCTAACGCTCCAGCTAAGCTGCGGGCGCTCAGCGAAAAAGAGGCGACCCGTCACCTTCAGCCGGTTGTTAGCCAGCATCAACGGTTTAATACGTATTTTCCAGTAACGGCCCAAAATATTAGTTTGTCATAAAGTAATATTCCCCACATTGACTCCCTTGCTTGTCCGGTAACTTCGTTGCATCTGTATTGGAATACTCCGGGCCAACCTCTTTTCCCACGATTCAATGAGTTCATATTCGCTTCAACTATAACTTTATAACGTTCATCAGTGGAAATGAATATGGTTTCAATGTTGGTATCTGGCAGTATAGATGACCCGTACTCAAAGGAATAAAGACCGCGTACAATTTTCTCAACGACTCGATCCCACCGAGCGAAATCTGGTGTTTGGACAAAACGTTTACCGAGATATAGACCTGAGGGAGTGCGTAGCGATCGTCTTTCAAGCGTCCTCGCCATTCGGCTTCTGATGCCTCTATTCTTTTTATACATTCGGTCCAATCTCTGTTCCCACAGTAACTTCCCGGCGTCTGACCCACCAGCATAAGTAAACATCACGGACGCGATGAAATACTCCTCATCTTTTGCATATTTGTTATTGCATCCGTCGCATGCGGGGACCGTAATCAGATTGACCGGGCGGGGGGATGGAAACATGTTTTTCGGTGGCACATGATCTACCGTGGTGGCGCGACGCATGTTGCAGTAGGTGCACATTTTTTTGGGTGGCGATTTCTTCATGATTCCTTGCCTAGCTAACGCGCATTAGACTGTTTCTACGTAGTCTGTCCCCCGTTTCAGTAACACGGGGGGCGCAAAATACAAACAGGAATAATTCTTAAACATCTCGCTTACCTAAAAGACCGTAACCTCCGATGGCAGTTATCTTATCGGGGAAATCGAAATCAATCAATCTGATGCAAATTCAGAAAAAATAGGGTTGTTTCGGACGGCGGCCCGACCCGGAGGGGCGGGGGGCCGTCCCAGGGGTAGCCCAATCCCCCAGAATGCTGCGTGGCAGGGGGCTGTAAATATATCTTGACGGGTAATAAACAAATTATTAATATGCTGGGTAATAAAGCTTTTAATACCCAAAAGGATGGAGAAGATGATGGACGAAAAGAGAGAGATGAAAGACGAAATTCTCACGTTCAAGGTATCGGGCGAAGAGGCCGAAATGATCCGGAAAGCCGCAGCCAAGGACGGAGTATCAGTATCCCAGCATATACGCACCTGCGTCTTATACGTGAGTTTCAAACAGGGGGACCCCGTAGCTGTTCGTGTCTTTACGGGTGGGGTTAATAAGGCCGTAAAGGAATTTATTGAGAAGGTGACGAGAATCCAGACCAAGGGGGCCAAGGCAAGATCTTAGCCTTGCATACCTGTCATATGTCGTCGAGAACGGGGTGAAGGAGACGAAAGAAAAAGGACAATGAAAGATTTCCGCTACAAACTACTGCTCCACGGAATTGACACGGTTCAATGCGCGTATTTCCTTCGGCAAAAGGAATCTGGCGGTATCGATTTCCCTTGGCTGGCGCAGAACCGGGAAGAATTGCGACGTTCGCGTTTCAAGGAACCTGCCGCCATAACCCTTGGGGGCGCTGGGTTTCTCCTTCATCCCTATGGGACGGCAAGCGGGTATCCCTATGTAATCAGCAACGAAGATTTCAAGATCGAGTTTGGCGAGTTTAATAATCCTTCCTTCTTTGTCACCTTCAAGAGCCAAGCTCTCTGGCGGGAATCGGCGTTTCTCCTTCATGAAAAGTTTATGCGATGGGCGGCATCTGTCGGATTCGAGGCTTACCGGACGGAAGGTCTTTCGCGGGTTGATTTTTCATTCGATTACAACCTTTCGATAATCGATTTTAATGAGGATGATTTCGTAAGCCGATGCGACAAGGACAGCCAACATCGGGAAAACGGGAAGGTCCAGACGTTTACCTTGGGCCGTGGGGACATCGTCTTGCGGGTCTACGACAAGGTGGCCGAGGTTTGCCAGCAGAGCAACAAGGTATGGCTATATCTGCTGTGGGGACAAGAAACGGATGTCTGGCGCATAGAATGGCAGGTGAGAAAAGACATCTTGAGACAGTTCGGGATCAGAACCTTTGAAGACCTGAAAAAATGCCAAGGCGATTTGTTGCGCTACCTTTCCGAAGCGCATACGACACTACGGATACCTAACGGGGACGGCAACCGGGCGCGATGGCAGCTCCACCCTCTCTGGGTAGACCTTCAGGGAAAAATCGGCCAACTGGATTGGCTCGGAGTTTCCCGCATATTCGGGAAGACGGCAGTATTGGAAGAACGGATGGTCCGGATCGGGATAATTGCCTATGGATACCTGAAAGCCTATGCCGCCGTCCATTGCGCTCAAAACCAGAAGAGCATGATCGACGAGCATGCGGCTTTGTTTCACCTGATGTTGCGGATGTGGAAGGTTCACGATTCGTTGAACTGGCAAATTGGGGTTAAAAATCGGATCGATGCCATCGAGTGCGGGGAATGGTGAGCAAAGAGCAACAGATCATGGATCTGCTCAAGCGGCGGATCAAGCGACTGCTCACGGTTGCGGAATTGGCGCTACCGGAAGGACGGTTTACTCCTTTCCGGCAAGTTGTTCTGGATGAACTGGGGAAGAGCGGTTTCGGGAAGGATCTGGAAAGGTTTTTCAGGGGCAAGTCGCAGTCGGGGGAGTGAGGAGAAAAGGGCAGGCCGACAAATGCAGGAAAGATGGTGCCTTATGAGTGCCTGAAGACAACAAGGGAATTCCGGTCGATGTCTCGATCCTATTTCGGGAAGAGATTATGGACGTACTTCCGGAGGAAATTTTTCTGATCGAATCGAATCTCCCGGAGCTGCTGAAAGACATGCTTGAAGAGATGAATAAGGAGGGGGAGTAGAAAATGATAATCGCCCTGTATGCTCGCGTCTCCACGGTCCGGCAGGCGGAAATGGATCTTTCCATCCCCGATCAGGTTCGTCAGATCGAGGAATGGTGCGCACGGGAGGGGCACTCCGTGGCGGTGAAGTATATCGAGCCGGGGGCATCGGCAACCGATGATCGGCGTCCTGAATTTCAGCGAATGATCTCCGAGGCGTGTGCAGATCCTCCTCCCTTCGAATCATTGGTGGTGCATTCCCAGTCGCGCTTCTTCCGCGATTCTTTTGAGTTTGCCTTCTATGAGCGCAAGCTGAAAAAGGCCGGGGTAAGGCTCATTTCCATCACGCAGCAGATTGGGGACGATCATTCCGGCGAGATGATCCGGCAGATCTTTTCCGTATTCGACGAATACGGCAGCAAGGAAAACAGTAAACATACCCTTCGCGCAATGAATGAAAACGCCCGGCAGGGATTCTTCAACGGATCGAGGGCACCTTACGGGTTCCGAGCTATAGATACCGAAGTGGTTGGCAGTCGAGGTGGGAAGAGAAAAAAACTGGTCATCGATCCTGCGGAGGCCGCCATTGTCCGGAAGATCCACGATCTCTATCTGAACGGGTATCTAGGCAATACGTTGGGATACAAGGGGATCATGCTCCTTCTCAATCGGCAGGCGATTACCCGGAGGGGCAAGCCGTGGAGCTGCTCGGGGATCGATGAGGTATTGGGGAATGAACGCTATGTCGGGCGGTATTACTTCAACCAGAAATCTGCCAAGGGGCGCAACTGGAAACCTCGGAGCGAGTGGATCCTCACGCCAGTCGATACGATCCTTGATGAGGAAACCTTCAATCGTGTCAACGAGCGCAGGGAGTCACGGAATCCGGATCGGGTGCCGCCGCGTGTGGTTTCCTCTCCTACCTTGCTTACTGGCTTGGTTCGCTGTGGGGGTTGCGGTTCCGGCATGACAATCGAAACCGGTAAGAGCGGGAGTTACCGATACTACAAGTGTTCCGCTCGGAAACGGAGGGGCACCACATGCTACAACGGAAACGCGAGGATGGATAAAGTCGACCGCATCGTACTCTCCACCCTTACCGACAAGGTGTTCACCGAGGACCGCGTAGTGAAAATGCTGCATATGCTGAAAGAGGGGCGAAAGGGTTCACGGCCGGAACAAAGGCTTTTCTTAAAACAACTGTCTTCCGAATTGGAAAAGAACCGACAAACCACGGAGCGGCTTTTCGAGGCGGTGGGAGACGGCCACCTCCCACTGGATTCTGCTCTCACGCAGTATTCACATCGGCTCCAAGCGCGCCGTCAGGAGATACTGACCGAAATGGCGGGGATCAGGCGTGAAGCAGAGATGCCTGACGAACTGCTATCCGGGAAGAACGTATCGGCCTTCTGTCGTGCGCTGTGCAATAAACTCAACGATCCGGGATCAGGCTTCGGGAAGCAGTATCTGCGGCTACTGGTGAAGGAGGTACGCATTACAGGGAAGAAAGTCCGGATGCGTGGGAGCTATGAGGCGGTTGCGCACGCTATTGCGAAAAAAGAACTGGGCACCCCGGAAGGAGTGCCCAGTTTCATACCAGAGTGGCGCGCCCTGAGGGACTCGAACCCCCAGCCGCCTGATCCGAAGTCAGGAGCTCTATCCGTTGAGCTAAGGGCGCGCGAACAAGAGTACGGTCATCCCTGGCATCCGCCGGGG
>Ga0334722_10006598_pt1 | contig 11431 bp, 9 predicted proteins | sample C3_bottom_MG_FD_207210 | JGI IMG/M metagenome (GOLD analysis project Ga0334722, IMG submission 207210) | Sediment microbial communities from Yellowstone Lake, YNP, Wyoming, USA - C3_bottom | ecosystem: Environmental > Aquatic > Freshwater > Lake > Sediment | place: USA: Wyoming | collected...
CCGTGCCATCGCATAATCAACAAGGTCTTTAATCTGCTCCTGTGTATAAAAGCCTCCATATGAAGGAACTTCTCCCTGCTGGGGACATTCCCTGTCCCACCACAAACCGGTACGTGGAACTCTCCATGCTCCTTTAGCTGTCAGCTCAGGAAGTTGTTTTATCTCTATCCTCCAGCCCTGATCATCTGTCAGATGGAGCTGAAGTACATTAAATTTATACCTGGACATCTGGTCAATAAGGCTCTTAACTTCGTCGATTGTGAAGAAATGCCGGCTGACATCAAGCAATAATCCTCTCCATTTGAACCTCGGATAATCCTCAATTTCAACACATTGAAGGAGATTACCGTTTATATATTCGGTTGAACAACTTTCATCCTTAACAGGAAAAAGCTGAATCAATGTCTGGATCCCGTAAAAAATACCTGCCGGCTTGTTGCCTGAAATCTCAACATCATTCCGTTTCACACTAAGCTTATAACCCTCATTACCAAGCTCTTTAAGCTCAGATCCATTCAGTGACAGGTTAATTCCGTTTCCGTTCCCCTCTTTAACCTTCAGCTCAAATCCTGTAGCATCAGTGATCTCCTCAGAAAGGTAATCGGCAAGTATCTGGAGATCCTGTCCTTTGTAAAATATCACTGTACTACTGCTTACCTCAAAAGTACCATCTTCAGGTTTCATACTGACAGGCTGTGGAATGATTGCAGGTTCGCCTGTTTCAGCAGGTTCGTTACTACATGAATACAGGAATAGAATGATTACAAAGATGATTGATGTTCTGACCCGGTTTTTCATATTCGATTTTATTAAATTACCTTGTTTTCCCAAGCGCTTTCCCGACAGCATTAATCTGATCAAGATGATGAGGAAGTATTTCTCCTTTTGCATTAACGACCACCTCGAGACAAAGAACGCCATCGTTCTCTGTAATTTTTTTAGCCTTTTCACAAAGATCCTCTGTATTGAACTGGCTTCCATGTCCTCCCCATTTTTCACCAAGATATGTGAATAGGAACCATTGAACGCCGGGTTCTACCCATCTTGAAGATGGAAATTCATCGATTGTCTGTTTTTCCCCCGAGCTGTAATCACAATAGGGAGTATTTACATGGATTTTCCCGAAGCCGTAATTATATGTGACAATACTGTTCCTGTTACCTGATTTGGCGGCCAGTGTATGAGTGCTTATGTTGTGTTTCAGATTCATATCCATCCTTGTGCCCCTGATATTGTTCCATTCATATAATCCGTCAAACCACCAACCCTTTACATCTGTTCCGTAACGGAGGCTCCATTCTCTGATCATATTCTCGAGAATTGGCTGATTGAACTGGCTTGTAGCTGAATCTTTACCAAAAACATATCTGAATTTTTCCGAGACCAGCTTATTGCTTACAGGAGGATTTGAAGGGAGGTAAAGTATTACCGGGATGTTATATTTTTTAAGTGATTTTATCAGGTCTGACGGCAGGTCACGCCGTGAACAGAGATCTCCGGGATTAATACCAACTATTGAGTCAAAGTATGCATTAGGTGAACAGTAGTAACCTGAATTCTGTCCTAGAGTGAACATTACGAAACCGGCTCCGGCACCAGCTGCCTTTGATGCAAAATCATCAGTATTGAAACTCTCCACAGCATCATTCCACTCTTTTGATCCTTTATCCTGAACAATATTTGAACTAAGGTAGTGTACCATTATTCCATATCCGGCGTCATGGAACCAGTCGGTATCTGGATTGCCTTTTATCTCAACCGGCTTTGGGGAGACAAGTGATGCGGTGATCTTTTTCCCATTGTCCGATGAACTGCCGATTATTTCACACTTCAGATATTTCCCTTCATAAGATGTCAGCAAAACGATTTCATCACTTTCGATACCATGAAGCTTTTCCCAGACACTGTCAGGGACTGAAGAAATGTACCAGGAGATCTCACAGGCAGAATATCTTTCAGGCAGATCATAACTAACAGAGAGTATCTTCTTTGCAACCAGATCTCCTTCAAATCTAAGGTTGCTGATCCGCTCATTTTTGCATGAGATGACAGCGCTGGCTATGAATGCAAGCAGAAAAAGATATTTTTTCATAGTTCATTAAATTTTTGATGACCTGGGCTATTTTTTTACATAATCAAAAGGCAACCCGTTATAAGTCCGTGCCAGAAGGGCAATATTTCTTGCATCTCCTTTAAGACTGTCGGGATGAATTGACAGATAGTGATCCACAGGAGGCATGAGAGAACCGTTGACAGGTTTTGTAAATCCATAAAGGCCTATCTTTTTTCTTGTGGCATCCGGAATGACCATAGCAGCATCCTGACCATTCCAGTTTGCGAGGCAGGTTACCATTCTTGTATGTTTTCCAAGCATTGCCTGGGCAGATGTTGTTGTAGCTGTATCGCCGGCTTCATTGAGTACCCAGTCGACCTCTTTAAGCATGTCGGAACCTGCTATGTCCCTGTTAGTCAGCTGCGCGCATGTGAGCCAGATTATGCAACCGGGATCAGCCTTCTTTACTGTCTCCTTAATTCTCTTCCATGTCCTGTCTATTGCTTTGCGACGGAATTCAAGTTCTGTCTCAGGAGTTATTTTATCGATCCCAGGGAAAGGTTTTCCCATAAGTTCTGTAAACATCTCCTGTTCACACAGGATCCATTTCAGGGGAGGATACGGCTCCATAACGGCTCCCGGATTCCAGAGCCAGTCGATGAAGACACCGTCAATCCCTGTCTTTTTGATTGCATCCCCGATTGAGGCGCAAAGAAAATCAAGGTATTTCGTGGTATAAGGTATATGCGGAGCGGAAGGGACTCCATAGCTATAATCGGGATTTTCAAGTCCCCACCGGGTATTTGAACCTGCACAGAAATAACCGAATACCTTAATATTTTTCTGATGTGCGAGCTTCACCTGTTCGGTAAGGAAATCATGTACCAGTCCGGGTTGTTCAGGAACGATACCGTTTTTGTACCACGCGTACCCGTTGCATGATACGGCAAATGACTGAATGACATTGCAGCCCAGTGAGGCATACCATTCAACATGTGCGGCAGGATCGGCGTCAGCCCAGAGACCGGGAGCAGCAAAGCCGTTTGGACCGCCCTCTCCCCAGTTAAAATCAATATCGTATGCTTTTATCGGCTCATTGTCAACAGGTTTTTTGCTACCGGCACAGCTCATAAGGATGAGCATGGCAGCATAAATAATGAATGAATGGTATCTTTTCATCGGATCAGGTTTTTCGGAACAGGTCAATATCAATAATTACTACTAAGATATTTAAAAGAATCATAAATCCATTAACCACAGCGGAGTCAAATTCCCTTTGGATAATTGCAATACAAAGAGAGAACAAGGTGTAAGTTTTAATTTAAATTCTTAAAATCATTTGTAGTCCATCTTTTTTGAATTGTTACAATATTACTTAAATTGACTTATATTTATAATTGGAATTGTTTCGCTGAAATTCTAATACATAGTTACGAAGTAAAAGATCAGATATGGTCATATCTGCTTTGTCATGTCCCGTAGGGACAAAAGATTGGTAAAAAAGGGAACACCACGATTTGTCGCGTCCCGTACGGGACTCCGGAAAACCCTGATACCTAAGTTTCTACCGGGCTCCCATGCCTGCGGCATGTGAATGTGCCAAAAATATTACACTAATTAATTCAATTAATAGTACTTGTAATTAATAACCTAAAAATCTTTAATTATGGCAAATACCTACACCCAAATTCACATTCATGCTGTTTTTGCAGTGCAAAACCGTGCTAGTCTCATATCTTCAAAATGGGAAGAACGCCTTTATAAATACATCACCGGCATCATCAGGAATAATGAACATAAACTACTCGCAATTAATGGTATACATGATCATATCCATATACTTATCGGTATGAAAACTACTCAATCTCTTTCCAATCTGATGCAGGATATCAAGGGAGATTCTTCCAAATGGATTAACCAAAATAAATTAATAATGGGAAGGTTTTCATGGCAGGAAGGATATGGATCCTTTTCTCTTGGTAAATCTCAAATAAAGTCTGTTGCAGCATATATAGAGAATCAAAAATTACATCACAATAAATATTCTTTTATTGAGGAATATTCAAAAATTCTGAATGATTATGAAATCGATTATGATGAAAGATATATCTTTATTCCTGTATCTGATCAACCTTAAAACTCTGCCAGCAATATGACTAGAAGCGAAGTGAACAAAATAATAACCGGATTCCGTGATTTCATGATTAAACATCATTTCATGTTACCGGAATGGGCCGCATGGTCGCCTGATGACTGGAAAGGCAAATACAAAACCTGCAGCGAAATAGTGGATAACAAGCTTGGCTGGGATATTACCGATTTCGGCAGCGGCGACTTTAACAGGGTGGGACTATGCCTCTTTACAATCCGCAACGGCAACTGGGACAAGAAAGACAAAATGTACTGCGAGAAGATTATGGCTGCCGGGGAAAACCAGGAGACTCCCATGCACTTCCACTGGAACAAGTCGGAAGATATCATAAACAGAGGAGGAGGCAATCTGGTAATGGAACTCTATAAAGCTACAGAAACAGACGGGATGTCTGATAAACCAGTAGAAGTAAGTATCGACGGAGTACTTACAACAGTAAAAGCCGGAGTTCCACTGATATTAAAACCAGGACAGAGCATCTGCCTTAAACCGCGAGTCTATCACAGATTCTACGGGCAAAAGGGAAATGGTCGTGTTCTGATCGGTGAAGTCAGCATGGTAAATGACGACGCAAACGACAACCGTTTCTATGATAAGATAGGCCGTTTCCCCGATATTGCTGAAGATGAAAGACCTCTTCATCTTCTTGTAAATGATTACCAGCGATATCTTTAAACATTTTTATAAACCCGTTAACCGGATTCTATGTCAGGAATAATTGTTTCAGGTGTCGGATGTTGCCTTGTCGACCTTCTGTACAATGACATCAGTTTTGAAGGCGATAATATAAAACCATATCTTTCAGCAAGACGTGGCGATGGCGGTCTCACACCCGGTCATCTCGTCTTCAGGGAAGAATTCGAAATGTTTGCGGGAAGGCCCTTAGAAGATATTTTGAAAGAAATGACAGGTGAACGCAATCCCGATAAAATCAATATTGGCGGACCATCCGTTGTGTCATTGATAAATATCGCTCAATTGATTGATAAAGATCATTGCGAAGTCAGGTTCTATGGGCGTTGCGGAAATGATGAACAGGGCAGATACCTGATATCGGCTCTTAAGAAGACACCCCTGGTTCTGAAAGATTTCAGACAGACAGACAAACCGACTCCTTCAACTGTAGTGTTATCTGATCCCGGCTATTCAAACGGTAATGGTGAGAGAATGTTCATAAACTCTATCGCAGCGGCATGGGAGTATGGTCCTGATGAACTTGATAACGACTTCTTTAATTCAGATATTGTCGTATTTGGAGGGACTGCCCTTGTTCCACGGATCCATGATAATCTTCTCTCATTGCTTAAAAAAGCAAAGGAGAGGAAATGCATAACAGTTGTAAATACAGTATTCGATTTCAGGAGTGAAAAGTCTGACCCTGCCAGTAAGTGGCCTCTTGGAGAGAGTGATGAAAGCTACGGATTTATAGATCTTCTCATAACCGACCGCGAGGAGGCATTAAGGCTCAGCGGTGCAAAAGATATCCCTTCTGCACTTAGATTCTTCAGGAATAATAACGCATCATCGGTTATCATTACCAACGGATCAGGGAATATAACATCATGGTCAGGAGGAAAATTGTTTAAAGCTGGTGAAACATTCGAAATGGCTGTCTCAAAAAAGGTTACAGATGAACTTAAAAATAACCGTGCAGGTGATACGACCGGATGCGGTGACAACTTTGCAGGAGGCGTAATTGCTTCTCTTGTTACCCAGATAAGAGCCGGAATTAAACAACCTGACCTGAAAGAAGCCTGCAGCCTGGGAATTGTGTCAGGAGGATTTACATGTTTCTACCTGGGCGGAACATATTTTGAAAATCATCCGGGAGAGAAGAGAACAAAAATGGAACCATATTATAACGACTACAGACGACAAATTGAAGGTTGATACTCATAAAATAGTAATCTTTGGCGCCGGCAGGATAGGACGTTCATTCATAGGACAACTTTTTGGCCTTGGGGGTTATAAGGTTGTATTTGTTGATATAGATCCTGAAATTGTCAGACTTCTTAACCTCAGAAAATCTTACAGCGTTGTTATCAAGGGAGATACTGAAGAAGTGATCACAGTCAGGAATGTCAGTGCAATTCATACTTCTGATAAACAAAACATTACAAGGGAAATATGTACTGCAGGTATTGCTGCCGTCTCGGTCGGGAAATTTGCTCTTGAAAAAGTTATCCCTTTGATTGCTGCCGGTCTCGGTGAGAGATTCAGGCATAATCCTTCCTCTCCTCTTGATATTATACTTGCTGAAAATATGAGATCGGCAGCGGGATTTACAAAAAATGAACTTCTTAAATATCTTCGGGAGGATTATCCTATCGATTCACTTGTTGGTCTGATCGAAACAAGTATCGGGAAGATGGTTCCTATAATCCCGCTTGCAGAGATTGAAAAAGATCCTCTTATTGTATTTGCAGAGCCATACAATACTCTCATTCTTGACGGTAAAGGATTCAGGTCACCGGTACCTGAAATAAAAGGAGTGGCGCCAAAACAGAACATAATTGCATGGGTGGACCGTAAAGCCTTTATACACAATCTTGGACATGCAACAGCTGCATACTACGGACATTTCCTCCATCCTGAAATGACTTACATGTACGAGATTCTTGAAGATAAAAAAGTTTTGAAATTCACCAGGGATGCGATGATGCAATCTGCTGAGATCCTGAGTAATGTTTACAGTAACGATTTCACACTTGATGATCTTGAGGATCATGTCGATGATCTGCTTCACCGATTCAGGAACAAAGCTCTCCAGGACACTATCTTCAGGGTGGGTCATGACCTGCAAAGAAAGCTTGCACCTGATGACCGTTTTATGGGAGCTGTAAGCCTTGGAATCAACAATAACATGAGGTATGACCTTATACTTAAAGCAATGTCATTCGGTTTTTATTTCAGGGCAGTTAATGAAGAAGGCCTGATGTTCCCTGCTGATGAGAAATTCATTTCAGCTTTTTCATATAATCCTGATTCAGTCTTTACTGAAATACTTGGATTTGACAATATAAAAGATGCATCAGTAATAAGTCAACTTACCAACTTACTTAAGAACCAATGAGAACAATTCAGAAAGTACTCCTCTTCAGCTTCACTTTTCTCATAATGGCATCAATTTGCCTTCCTGAATTATATGGAGGTGATAAGAAAGAAAAAAATAAGGCGCCCGAGGTAAAGATCAAAATGAAGGATGGCGTAGAACTTGCTACCGATCTGTATATTCCTAAAGGTAAAGGGAAGCATCCTGCCATACTAATCAGGACACCATATAATAAATCTTCTGATGCAGGTGTTGCAAAAGCATTTAAAACATTCGGAATTGCAGTTGTGGTACAGGATGTAAGGGGGAAAAACGGCTCAGGCGGTGAATTCTATCCATTTATGAATGAACGTTCTGACGGACTCCAGACACTTAAATGGATCCGCGGGCAGCCATGGTCAGACGGGACTGTTGCCGGCTGGGGTGGAAGCTATGTCGGTATAACACAATGGGCAATTTCCGATTCACTGAATTTCATGACACCACTGCTTACAGGGGCCAGCCTTTACGATTTTGTTTACCCTGAATCACTTTTTTCTTTCCATTCCGCATTCCTCTGGGGAGTAATAAATGCATCCGCAGCATCTAATAACATCCCTGTCGAAAAATTAAAGGCAATGGCAATGATCCTTCCTCTGTCGGTTGCTGATGATTCAACAATAAAAGATGTCCCGTTCCTTGATGACTGGCTACTGCATGAGAAATATGATGACTACTGGAAATCGATGAATTTCAGAGACCACAACTCTCCTCCTCTTATCTCAGTAGCGGGGTGGTACGACATCTTTCTCAAATCACAGATTGAGGATTTCCAGGAGATAGAAAAGAGAGGCAAAACAGGGAACAGGATAATAATCGGGCCCTGGTGCCATGGTAACCAGGGAGAGAAGAATGATTACGGAGGATCGAAAAAAACCGGTAAAACAAGCAAAATATTCTTTTATACAAAAAACTACCTGAAAGGAAAAGATATTAAGTTCTCTTCTCCCCTGAAGAATACGAAGTACAACCTGTTCATAATGGAGAGAAACGAATATATCGGTTCGGATGTTTGGCCACCTGAAGAGACAACTTTTATACCTTATTATATAGGTCCTGAAGGTTATCTCAATACCTCTGTTTATAAGCAGGAAGGAGCTCTTGAATACCTTTATTCCCCTTCAAACCCATATCCGAGTCTCGGAGGTACAATCCTGGGTGTTGATGTAGGCCCGGCCAGGCAAAACAGCAATGCGGACCGTAAGGATCAGCTTGTATTTGTAATGGATATAAAAGATAAGCCGCTTACACTACTTGGACCATTGTCTGCATCTTTATGGGTTTCGAGTGATGCCGGCTGTACAGATTTTATTGTCGGAGTACAGGATGTTTTTCCCGATGGTAAAATTATCAATATCCAGGAAGGAGGCGCAAGGGTTAAGTTTTCAGGTCCTCAACCTCAGAAAATAGAAGTATCTGTCTGGGCAACAGGTTACCAGTTAAATCCGGGTCATAAACTAAGAGTATTTGTCTCCTCCAGCTGGTTTCCAAGGTATGACAGGAACCTCAACAACTGCCAGCCTATCTTCATCAGCAAGGATATTGTCAATGCCAACCAGAAGGTTTATTACGGAGGCACAACTCCTTCTTCAATAAATCTGCCTATATTTGAGAAGTAGAATTCAGGGAAAGGGTAATTATTAAAGTAAGAAAAATCACATGGACATAAATGAGATTATCAAATCGGACATCAGGTCATCCCTTACGAAATCGGGGTTACTTTTATTCCTGGCAGGATTCTTTATTTTCATGGGAATAATAACAGGGGAGATTTTTTATACCGCGGAGTTCAGCACACGTAATAACTACATCAGCGAGCTGGCAACAAAGATCCATCCCGATGCCACTTTTCAGAAGATCTCTGCCACAATCTTTGACTATACAATGGCACTGGCCGGTATTATGGTTATGAGCGCCACTTGGTTTGTACATAAAATCTTTAAAAAATTCCTAATGACCATTCCAATGGTATTGCTTGGAGTCGGCCTGACAGGTGTCGGTATCTTTCCCGGACACATTGTACCATGGCACGGTATCTTCGCCCTGTTTGTCTTTATCTGCGGGGGACTGGCTGCAATAGCATCCTTCAAGATTGTAAATGCACCTCTCAAGTACATTTTTGCATGCTTTGGGTTCATTGCCCTGATACTCCTTTTCTTCCAGAAATACTTCATCCCCACATTAGGTGTCGGAGGTGCAGAGAGATGGCTTTTTTATCCTGTTGTCTTCTGGATAACCGGCATGGGTACCTACCTGCTCGGAATAAAGGATGGGCATAAGAATACTCTAAACGTTTAGCTGATCCGCATATGACCAGAAGAGAAGTAATTAAAACTGTCCTTGACGGTAAAAAACCTCCCTATACACCCTGGTCATTTAAATTCACAGTTGAAGCAAAAGAGCTCCTTATAAATCATTACAATACCGGCGATCTCGATGAGGTATTGCATAATCATATACTTGCACTGGGAGCTGATATAGGTTTTTTTGACCAGATTGGTGAAAACCTTTTTCGTGATGTATTCGGTGCAGTGTGGGACCGGAGCATAGACAAAGATATCGGTAACATTACCGGAAATATAATCAGGGACCCGACTTTAAAGGATTATCGATTCCCCGACCCCTGTGACAAACGGTATTTTGCAGATATAGAGCCACGTATCGCAGCTCATCCCGAAATGTTCAGGCTTTTTGAGATAGGTTTCTCATTGTATGAACGCGCCTGGACACTGAGGGGAATGGAGAATCTTCTGATGGACTTCATGGTCAATCCGGGTTTTGTACACGAGCTTTTTGAGGCAATTGCCGATTACAATATTGCACAGCTGAGGGAAGCTTCAAAGTATGACATCGATGCTATATGTTTCGGTGATGACTGGGGCCAGCAGAGTGGACTGATAATGGGTTATGGCACATGGAAGGAGTTCATATGGCCGCAGCTTAAAAAAATGTATAAGGCTGTACATGACGAAGGCAAATATGTCTTTATCCATTCATGCGGCGATGTTGATGAATTGTTTGATGATCTCGTTGACACAGGACTTAATTGCTTTAATCCTTTCCAGCCAGAGGTGATGGATGTACACGGATTAATCAAAAAATACCGTGGCAGACTTACCTTCCATGGGGGATTATCTATCCAGAAAACGCTCCCGTACGGTACTAAGGAAGATGTGATTAAAGAGTCTCAAAAACTGCTCAGGGCAGGAAAAGAGGGATCATACATCTTCTCCCCTTCCCATGCCGTTGAAGGAGATACATCGCTTGAGAACATTCTTACATTTATTAATGAGGCGCAGGCACAATTTAAATGATTTTGGCATGAATCTCATAATTCAGTGTAAAAATTGATATAACTATCACGAACTCATCCCCTTAATCCCCCTCTCTACTTCGTAAAGAAGGGGATAGTAGCTAAAATACAGTACTTTACACCCCCTCTTTGTGAAACAGACAGGGGGCCGGGGGGGGTGAGTTCATGAAATGCTTTAATACTTTGTGCCTATGTCTGAACATAAAAATATCAACACAAAATATGTGCTCTTCCTGTCGGTTGTTTCGGCTATGGGGGGCTTACTTTTCGGGTATGACTGGGTTGTCATCGGTGGTGCCAAACCATTTTATGAAAGATATTTCGATATAACATCATCAGCAACCTTCCAGGGCTTTGCCATGAGCAGTGCTCTCTTTGGCTGTCTTATCGGAGCTGCAATCTCAGGCAATATCACAGACAGATACGGCAGAAAGATCCCTCTCATTTTTTCAGCCTTCCTCTTTGTTTTCACATCTCTCGGAACCGGGGCCTTCAATTCATTTACATCATTTATGATATTCAGGATACTGGGAGGTGTTGGTATTGGCATAGCTTCTAATGTATCACCTGTCTATATTGCAGAAATTTCGCCTGCACACATGAGAGGCAAACTTGTTGCCATAAACCAGTTCACAATTGCATTCGGAGTTCTTTCTGCACAGCTTGCAAACATGCTCATTGCCGAACCTGTTGCTGTTGATGCCACCAATGCAATGATCCGCGATTCATGGAACGGGCAGATGGGATGGCGATGGATGTTCTGGGCTTGCAGTATACCTGCAGGTCTCTTCTTCATACTCATGTGGCTGGTACCTGAAAGTC
>Ga0334722_10006599_pt1 | contig 11430 bp, 9 predicted proteins | sample C3_bottom_MG_FD_207210 | JGI IMG/M metagenome (GOLD analysis project Ga0334722, IMG submission 207210) | Sediment microbial communities from Yellowstone Lake, YNP, Wyoming, USA - C3_bottom | ecosystem: Environmental > Aquatic > Freshwater > Lake > Sediment | place: USA: Wyoming | collected...
GAATATTGATATTCATCAATATATATGCTAGGCTGTCCGCGTGGCCACCCAACACGCGGTTCAGACGAAGACGGAGTGCTGTGCTCAATGCGGATGCGCGTCACACGCCGATGCCGTCGATCTCAAGGCGCTTCAGGGTACCGGAGGGCTGTTCAACGCGCTCGGTGATCCGATTCGTTTGGGTATCGTAGAGCTGCTTTCAAGGCACGACAGGATGTGCGTGTGTGACATCGCGGAGGCGTTCCCGGTCGGCCAACCCACCATCTCCCACCACCTGCGGCTGCTCCGCGAGGCCGGTCTCGTCGATTGCGTCCGCGAGGGGCACTGGGCGTACTATTGGGTGCGCCGCGAGACCCTCAAGCGTGCCGTACAGGAAATGCTGCGGTTTCTTTAGCATCGACGATCGTAGATGAATCAATTGGATGAGCCGATGCCCATGTTGACGATCAGCGACGCCGGCGCGCAGGAGCGCTCGGAGATTCGCGCGCTGCTGTGTGACGCCGGGCTCGCCGCCAACATCGACCAGATCATCGACCGTTTTCTGGTCGCCCGCGAACAGGGGAAGGTCGTCGCCTGCGCAGCTCTCGAGGAGCACGACGGGGCGGGTCTGCTGCGCTCTGTCGCCGTCGCCGCCTCCCACCGCGGCCGGGGTCTGGCCCGCAGCATGGTGACCGCCCTGATTGAACGCGCCCGTACACATCGCCTGGCGGCCGTCTATCTGCTCACCGACACGGCCGTCGACTACTTCGCCCGCCACGGCTTTAAGACCATTTCGCGGGCCCAGGTTCGCCCGGCCGTCATCGCATCGGAACAGTTCCGCAGCGAGAACTGTGCGTCCTCGACCGTGATGGAGCTCGAACTGTCAGCATGAACCCAGATCAGGAGGAGTCGACATGAGCACGAATGAGCAGGCTATTCGTTTGGCCGTCCGTGAGCGCTACGCGCGTGCGGCCGCAGGTGCTGCGGGATCGTGCTGCGGCGGCGCGAGCCTCACATTTCATGACGGCCGCGCGGTGCCCGACGACATCGCCGGCGCGTCGCTCGGCTGCGGCGCCCCCATCGACGCCGCGGGACTGCGCCGCGGCGAGACCGTCGTCGACCTCGGCAGCGGCGCGGGTCTCGACATCTTCCTCGCCGCCGATCGCGTGGGCCCCGACGGACGCGCCATCGGCGTCGACATGACGCCCGAGATGATCGCGAAGGCGCGCGCGAATGCCGAGCGTCTCGCGGTCTCGAACGCGGAGTTCCGGCTCGGCGAGATCGAGCATCTGCCCCTGGCTGCCGAGACCGCCGACGTGATCATCAGCAACTGTGTGATCAACCTGCTGCCCGACAAGCGCCCGGCATTCACCGAGGCCTTCCGTGTGCTGCGTCCGGGCGGACGGCTGCTGGTCTCCGATATCGTGAGCACCGAGCCGCTGCCGGCGTGGATGAAGACGGCCGAGCAGTGGACCGCCTGCATCGGCGGCGCGATTCCGGTCGACGAGTATCTCGACGCGATCCGGCAGGCCGGCTTCACCCGCGTCGAGGTGCTCTCAAAGCGCGTCTACGCGCCGATGCTGTTCAGCGCGACCGTTCGCGCGTCAAAACCCACTCGCAACTGATCCCCTGAGGCTGCCCCGATGGGTATACTCTGATGTAGATGTTTGGGACTCGGGCTGTGGTGTCGGCGTTTGTCGTTGTCGCGATCTCGGCGGCTACGGGTCCACGCCTCGCGGCCCAGTCCGATCTTGCCACCCTCCTCCCCCAGATCCAGCAGTCGCAGTGCCGTGAAGGCCTGACCGAGCTGGCGCTGCTTGCGTCGTCCGGGACGGATCTGGACGCGCAGCGCGCGGCGTTCCTGTACGGGTGGTGTCTGGCGCGGCTTGGACGATTCGCCGACGCGATCTCGGCGTTTCAAGCGGCCTCGGCCCACCCCGCGCTCGGCGCGCACGCGCGTGTCGAAGAGATCGCCGCGCGGGTCAAGACCGGCGACACGAACGGGGCGGCGTCGACCTTGAGGGAGCTCGCGCCGAATGCGCCTCCCGCGTTGCGCCGCCGCGTCTTCGGCACGCTGGGCGAGGCCGAGCTCGCGGCGGGCCGCACCGAAAGCGCGCTGGCCGCGTTTGCGCTGGCCGCCGCCGCACGCCCCGATGATCCGACCGCCTGGCTGCGGCTTGGCACGGTCGGCGCAGACGCCGGCCGTCGGGATCTCGCGCGGCAAGGGCTCGCCTACGCGGGGTGGGCGTTCCCCGGCAACCCGATCGAGGCCACCGCGCGTGACGCGTTCGCGAAGGCGTTGGGGCGCCCGCTGGCGCCGGCAGACGCGCCTCTTGAGGCGAGAATGGAACGCGGCACGCGGCTGCTCCGAGACGGCGAGCTCGCACAGGCCGAGACGGAGTTCCGCGCGTTTGTCGCCGCCCGCCCGACGGGCGCGGCGGCCGCCGAGGCCTGGTATCGCATCGGCGAGCTTCGAATCGGCAGCGACGCCAAGGGTGCGCTCGAGGCGTTCCGGCGCGCGGCGAGCCTGGGATGGGACCCGCCGCGAAGCTACTACTGGCTGGCGTTTGCGGCGCGACGCGCCGGACGAAGCGCCGAGGCCGCCGCGGCCGTGGCTGCCTTGACCCGCGTCGCGCCCGACGGACCATGGAAGGCGCAGTCGCCGCTCGCGCAGGGTGTGCGCGCGGAGGACGACGGTCGCACCGCGGACGCCGCGGTGTTCTATCGCCGCGCCGCCGAGGCGTCGCCCGCGTCGTACGAGGCAGCGGAAGCCCGCTGGCGGCTCGGGTGGATCGCGATGCGCGGTAGCCGCTTTGCCGATGCCGAGGCGCGGTTCCGCGCCGCGGGAGACGCCGCCCCATCACGGGGCGAGGCCGCGCGCGCCTGGTACTGGGCGGCCAAGGCCGTCGAGGCGCGCGGTGGTGATCCAAAACCTGTTCTTCAACTCGTCGCCGACCGGTATCCGCTCACGTTCTATGGGCAGCGCTCCCGGGCGCGACTCAAGATGGCTGAGCCGCAGCTCCCACCCGCGCTGCCGCACCGCCCGCCGCCGTCGTCACCGGCGCCGGTGTTTGAAGAGCTCGCGTGGTTGGGGCTCGACGTCGAGGCCGCTGCGGCGGCCGAAGATGCCGTTGCGCCCTGGACCCCGCGTCTCGAAACGTATTGGTACGACCCCGCGGGACGAGAACCCAAGCGCGACCTGCGGATCGTCCGCTTCCTCGCGGGCGCGTATGCCCGGCTGGGCCTCATCCGCCCGTCGGTGATCCTCGCCGAATACGCGCTCGGCAACGGGATGCGGGATGAGGCGATGTGGCGCCTGGCGTATCCCCGCGCGTTCTGGGACGCGGCCACAGCCGCGGCGTCCGCCGCCGGCATCGATCCGCTCCTGCTGCTCGCCCTAGTGAGGGAAGAGAGCCGATATGATGCCGCGGTCATCTCACAGGCGGGCGCCGTGGGGCTCGCCCAGCTGCTGCCCACGACGGCGCAGGCGATGATGAACGACCGGACGATCACGGTGAGCCGCCTCAAGGATCCGGCGATGAACCTGATGCTCGGCGCGCGGTATCTTCGTCTGCAGATGGACCGGTTCGGCGGCGACGCGCGCGTCGCGCTGGCCGCGTACAATGCGGGGCCGGGCGCCGCGCGGCGCTGGGTGGGGTTGGACGCGGACCCGGACTACTTTATCGAGAAGATCGGCTATGCGGAGACCCGCGCCTACGTGCAGCGGGTGATGGGCTCATACGGCGTCTACCGCGTCGTGTGGTGAGGCCGGCACCGCCGTAAACGCGAGCCGGGTCTCCCACGTTCCGCCGGGCTCGAGCCGCAGCGGCCAGACGCACACCAGCGACATCCCCTGAAACGTCCGCTCAAATCCGGCCTCCGACGCCGAGACCACCTCGATCGGGGCGATCCAAATCGACGCTGGCGGCATGCTCTTCGCCGCCCACGTCCAGCCACCGTCGTTGAGGTCGAAGACCTCAACCTTGTCCATGACGCTCACTGCCCCGGCGCGAAGGGTCTGACCCGCGCATGTGATTTTCGCGTCCGGCGACGACACACCCCAATTCGTCTCCACCGCGAATTCGGCCGTGATGACGGACGTGCTCTGGTTAACGATGCTATACGTCGCTTCGAGCGCGGCGGCGCCGCTCGGAACCGTCAATATCTTTTCGACTCTCACCGGCGCGTGAACGCCGTCGACCCAGACGTGCCCGTCACGGACCAACCGCACCGTCACGCGGTCGGCCTCGCGCGTCACTGCCGCGTCGAACGGCTGGTCGACAAAGTCGCCGAGCTCGCGCGCCTCACGCCGGGTGAAAGCCTGCGGCCCGGCCCCGGGGGTCAGAAAGTGGGCGATGAAACTCGATCGACGGTACCAGTCAACCACGAGATGCCGCTCGAGCCCCCACTCCTTCACCCGCACGCGCGAGGTGTGGATCGTGTCGACGTCGTCGGGGCGATACAAGACCACCTCGCCCTTCGCCGCCGCCTGCCGCAGCGTCTCGTGGTAGCCCTCGGCGCGCCGCGTCATCACGTTGACAAGATTCACGCGCGCCGCGCGCACATCCCAGGCGACGACGCTCCCGCCGTCGGCCGGATCGATGGTGAGCACCTGCGCATCCGAGCTGACGAGGATCTCGGACCGTCCATCGGCATCCACATCGCCGCGCCGCGCCGTCACCCACCGGCCGCGGCGGCCGGCGGAGTCGGCCAGCCGTTCAGCCTCGATCAGGTGTGCGAAGTTCGCCGAGCGAATGTGCCCGAGATAGATCCCGCCAAAGACGCCGTGCCAGTACGGACAGTTGCACTGCGCCTGCCAGAGATGATCGAGGGCTTCGTCGCGGCGGGGCCCGCGTCGCATCGACCAGGCTTTCCGGCTGACCCGCAGCATGGTCTTGTGCAGCGTGTTGATCTCGGGATATTTCACCATGAAGTGCCGCCAGAATCCGCCGTGCAGGAACGGCAGCACATCGGTGCGGCCCTGCGCCTCGAGATCGTGCTTCAGCGCGGGGAGACGCGCGGCGCCGTCGGCCGGCAGCGCCCACTCGGTCATTTCGTCGTAGGATGCGGTCGGCAGGTAGATGCGGCCCTGGGGCGGGTGCGTCGTCAACCATTCGCCGGGTGGCACGAGGGTGAGCCAGTCGCCTGCGGCCTCAAGCGCGGTAAAGAACGACTCGACCCAGCCGCGCTGCCAGCACAACGCGTACGTCCCGGGCCACAGGCCGAACTTCTCTCCGTCGTCTCCCATGACGAGGACCTGGTCCTGCGCGCCCGCCCGCGCGCGCAGCCAGACCATCAGGTCGTCCACGGACGCCCAGGGGATCCGGTAGCGTAGGGCCTTCAGGCTTGGGAAGATGGCGAGCCGCGCCCCCGCTTCTTCGGTCACGAAGTAGCCGGTCAAGTCGCGCTCCGCGAGACCGACGCGGAAGAAGTGCGCGTCGTCAACGATCGTGTACGCAATCTTGGCGGCCGCCAGCGGTCGCGGCAGATGCGGCTCCCACACGCGCTCGGCCAGCCAGAGACCGTCACTCTCGCACCCGAACCGCTCGCGAATTTCCGCCGTCAGCTTGACGATCTGCGCCCGCTTGTCCCGATCCGGGATCGCCGGCAGGATCGGCTCGTAGTACCCTCCGGTCATGATCTCGACTTGACCGCGCGCCACCAGCGCCTTGATGCGGCTCAGCAGATCGGGGTGCGTCTCCACGAGCCAGTCGAGGACCGGACCCGAGTAGTGCAGCGCCAGCCGGATGCGGGGATGGCCCTCCAGCGCGGCCACCATCGGTTCATACGCCTGCCGGTAAGCCTGTTCGAACACCGATGGGAAGTTGCCGACGGGTTGATGGTTGTGGATGGCGAGCGACAGCGTCAGCGGCATGTGGCGTGGCGAGCGCGGCTAGAGCGCGGCGACAAACCGTCCCGGGTTCATCGTGCCGCGCGGATCGAAAGCGCGCTTCAGCGCGCGCATGACGTCGAGCCCGCCGGCAGCGGGAAACCAGACGTCGGTATCGCTCTTCAGCCCGCGCGGGACGCGCGCGTAGAGCAGATGTCCGTGGTGGCGCACGGCGAGATCCTTCAGCGCCGTGAAGACCTCGGCCGACGGAGTTGCAGCATCGAGACGCACCCACGTCACCCCGCTGCCGAGGTGCGCCGCCAGCCCCGCCCCAGCGGGGAGGATACCCCGCAGCCGTTCGAGGACGGCGGGCACGGCCGCCGCCGGCGTCGAGAGACGGACGGCGATCGCGTTGCCGTCCCACCCGAAGTCGCGCATCGACCGCCATGCCCCCGCCTCGGCCTCGCCCTCGAGCGTCTGAACGACTGCCCCGGCCGCTGCCGCCCACGTCGTCACGTCGCGCTCGTGGCGGGCGACTGCGGCCTCAATGCCTTCGACGCGCACGAGCAGCATGGCCGTCGGCATGCACTGGAGGGTCACAGCCACGGGAGCCAGCGGCGATGCCAGCACGGTCATCGCGATCGACACCAGGACGTCGACACCGGCGCCGCCGATGGCGATCGTCCGCGCGACCTCGGGGACCGGGAACACCTTGAAGGTCAGCTCGGTGATGATCCCCAGCGTCCCCAACGATCCGACGAAGAGCTTACACATGTCGTACCCGGCGACGTTCTTGACTGTCTTGCCCCCCCACTTGATCGGCGTCCCGTCCGGTTGGATCACGCGGATGCCGATGACCAGGTCACGCACCCCGCCGTAGAACATGCGGCGCGGGCCGTTGAGGTTGACCGCCGCCGTGCCCCCGGCGCTTGCCGCCTCAGCGCGCGGAGGCTCCAGCGGCAGAAACTGCCGCTGCTCGGCAAGCGCGCGACCCAGCGCCTCAAGCGTGATCCCCGCCTGCGCCGTCACGGTGAGGTTTGAATGGTCGTGATCTACGAGGCGGGAGAGCCGGTCGGTCAAGAGGACGACGTCGGCGGCCTTCGGAACGTTGCCGATCTCGATGGCCGTGCCACCGCCCCACGGGATCACCGCGGCGCCGGCTTCGCCGCAGATCCTCAGAACCGCGGACACCTGCTCGGCATCCGCGGGCCGCACAGCCAGTTTTGGCGCGACGCCGTCGACCGCCCATCGCGCCACACTTGTCGTCGTGACCCGCGCCGACCCGACGAGGGCCTCGAGCCGGGGGGCCAGCGCGGCAGGATCCGCGATCATGCTTCGGCGTCGTCGATCATATCCATCAAGTGCATGACGCGCACAGGGACGCCAAACCGGCGCGCCCCGTAGCGCAGCTGGAGCATGCAGCCGGGGTTCGGCGCGACCACGACCTCGGCGCCCGTCGCGCGGATGGCTTCCATCTTCTCGCGCAAGAGCGTCTCGGACATCTCCGGCTGCAGGACATTATAGATGCCGGCGCTGCCGCAGCAACGATCCGATCCCGCCATCTCTTTGAGAGCGATGCCCGGGATGGCATGCAACAGCGCGCGCGGCTCGCCCCGCACCTTCTGTCCGTGGACCAGATGACACGGGTCCTGATAGGTGACGTTCATCGTGACCGAGTGGTGCGGCGTGTGCAGGCCGTGCGCCCAGAGGAACTCGCCCGCATCGCGCACCTTCGCGGCAAACCGCTCGGCCCGCTCACGAAACACCGGGTCGTCTTTCAACAGATGTCCGTACTCCTTCATCGCGGCGCCGCAGCCCGCCGCGTTCACAATGATCGCATCGACGTCATCGGGAAACGCCTCGATGTTGCGGCGCGCCATGGCACGGGCGCTGGCGGTCTCGCCGTTGTGGGAGTTCAAGGCGCCGCAGCAGGCCTGGCCCCGGGGCACCACTACCTCGCACCCGTTGCGCCGCAGCACGCGCACCGTCGCGTCGTTGATCTCGGCAAAGAAGAGACTCATCGCGCAGCCCGAGAGGAAGGCCACCCGCGCACGACGGGCGCCGATCGCCGGGAGCACGTCGGCGTCCGGGGCCCAGGGCGCCGGGGAGGCCGGGGGCATCAGCGCGACCTTTTGCCGCAGACCCGACGGGAGCAGCCGCGTGAGAAACGCCAGAATCGCGCTGCGCTGATAGATGCGGATGAGCGCGGTGACGAACCGGAGACGGCGTGGGAACGGCATCAGCTTGCGCAGCACGAAGCGCGTGATGCGCCGCTGCATCGGAGGCCCCGGCGGGCCCAGCACTTCGCGCGCGGCTTCCGCGATCCGCCCGTACTGCACACCCGAGGGACACGCAGTCTCGCACGCCCGGCACATCAAGCACAAATAGAGGTGATCCTCGACGCTCGCGAGGTCGACGCGGCCTTCGAACGCGCTCTTGATCAGAAAGATGCGGCCGCGGGGCGACTCGGCCTCCAGATGCGTAACCCGATACGTCGGGCACTGGTTGAGACACAGCCCGCAGTGGATACAGGCCTCGATCTCGGGAATCGCCGACAGCGCGGTGGCGCTCACGCTTCGCCGTGCACCGGCCGCCCGGTCGGGAAAATCTTGCCCGGATTCAAGAGCCCTTCGGGATCGAATGCCGTCTTGACCCGCTTCATCGCGGCAATGTCGTCATCCGCGAACATCCACCCGAGGTACTCGCGTTTCTCCAGCCCGATCCCGTGCTCTCCCGTGATCGTGCCGCCCAGGTCGATACAGGCGCGCATGATATCTTCACACAGCCCGACCACGCGGGCGTACTCCGGCGAGTGCTCATCGAAGTCGAAAAACGGCGTTGGGTGCATGTTGCCGTCCCCGGCGTGGAAGAAGTTCGACACGCCGATGTTCCACCGGCGCCCGGCCGCCATCACCTTTCGCATGACTTCGGGTAGGTGCGACCGAGGCGCGCACACGTCCAGCATCATGGTGCGGCGGGCCACCCGGCCCATCGCGCCATACGCCTGCTTTCGCCCCTTCCACAGCAGCAACCGCTCGTCGGCGTTGGCCGCGGTTTGGATCCTCCGCGCCTTCTGCCTCCGGCAGATCGCCTCGATGCGGTCGATCAGCACCGGCACCGACTCGGCCAGCCCCTCGACCTCGATCAGCAGCGCGGCCTCCGCGTCTTCGGGAAACCCGGCGTGCAGGGTCTGGTTGACGGCGCGCATCACGACGCCGTCGAGGATCTCCATGGCTTCGGGCACGATGCCGGCGGCGATCACCGCAGACGTCGCCTCGCAGGCGGCGTCCATGGTGTCATAGATGGCCAATAGCGTGCGCACCGCTTCCCGCCTCTTCATCAGCCGGACCATGACTTTGGTTACGATCCCAAGGGTGCCTTCCGACCCTACCAACACTCTCGTGAGGTCATACCCCGGTGCATCAGCCGCCCGGCCGCCTGTCCAGACAATCGTGCCATCCGCCAGGATGACCTCGACTCCCAGCACGTGATTACTCGTCACCCCATACGCGAGGCAGTGCGGCCCCCCCGCGTTGGTGGCAACGTTGCCGCCGATGGTCGACGCCACCTGGCTGCCGGGGTCGGGCGCGTAGAAGAGCCCCTGCGCCGCGAGCGCCGCGGTGAGATCGGCGTTGACCAGACCGGGCTCCACCACCGCGACGAGGCTCGCCGCGTCGACTTCGAGGATACGCGTCATGCGGGTCAGCGCGATCACGATGCCGCCCTGCTCGGGGATCGCGCCACCGGCCAGCCCGGTGCCGGCTCCGCGCGCGACGACCGGCAGCCCGGCGGCCCTGGCCACCCGCACGACGTCCGAGACCTCTTGGGTGGTATCGGGCAGCACCACGACGTCGGGAAGGTGCCGCGCCACCATCAGCGCGTCTTGCTCATAGACGGCCAGATCGTCGGGGCGATGGAGCACGTACGCCTCGCCGACGACGGTCTGCAGCCGGCGGATCAGGTCGACCCGGTCCATGGTCTCGATTATACTCGCCGGACGATGAGCAGGTGCAACACGACCTAGTCGGTATTCGCAGCGACTACGACTTACGCGCGATGAGCGGTGAGCCAAAAGGACCCGAGCGGGCGCCGGACCTGCCGACACGAGCGTGCGTAGATCGTCGTCGGTCGGAGTACGAACTACGGTCGCGAGGCGAGGGAATGCGCCACACTCAGCCGCTGGCGCGACCGTCGACCCGGATCATCTTGCCCGGGTTCATGAGATTGTGCGGGTCCAGGGTCTGTTTGATCATCCGCATCACGCTCAGACCTTCGCCGTGCTCGGATTCGAGAAATCCCATCTTGCCATAACCGACGCCGTGCTCCCCGGTGCAGGTGCCGCCCATGGCGAGCGCGCGACGCACCATGCGCTCGTTGAGACGCTTGGCCTCCGCCAGCTCTGCCGGGTTGTTCGAGTCGATCACGTAGACCAGGTGGAAGTTGCCATCGCCGACGTGGCCCACCAGCGGCGCCACCAGCGACGACGCGGCGAGATCCTTCTTCGTCTCGACGATGCATTCGGTCAGCCGCGAGATGGGGACGCAGACATCGGTCGTCACGCCGACCGAGCCGGGACGCAGCGCGAGGCAGGCGAAGTACGCGTCGTGGCGCGCCTTCCACAAGCGCGCCCGCTCATCGGGATCGGTCGCCCACTGAAACCCCAGCCCCCCGTGCTCGACCGCGATCTCCTTGACCATCTCGGCCTGCTCCGCGACGCTGCGCTCGCTGGCGCCGTGAAATTCGAGGAAAAGCGTGGGCGCGACGGGAAGCGCGAGCCCGCTATGGCGGTTGACCGCATCCATCTGCACTTCATCGAGCAGCTCGATGCGGGCGACGGGGATGCCGAGCTGGATCGTCGTGATGACCGCGTTGACCGCGCCGCCGATCGTCTCGAACGGACACGTCGCGGCGGAGATCCCCTCGGGGAGCCCGTGAAGCCGGACGGTCACCTCGGTGATGACGCCCAGCGTCCCTTCTGAGCCGACAAACAACCGAGTGAGATCATATCCCGATGCCGATTTGCGGGCACGACCGCCCGTCTTGATCACCCGGCCGTCCGCCAGCACCACCGTCAACCCCAACACGTTTTCCCGCATGGTCCCGTAGCGCACCGCCGTCGTACCCGACGCCCGCGTCGCGGCCATCCCGCCGAGCGAGGCATCGGCGCCCGGGTCAACCGAGAAGAACAACCCGGTCCCGCGCAGGTGCCGGTTGAGCTGGCGATGTGTGACACCGGCCTCGACCGTCGCGTCCATGTCCTCCGGGCTGACGCGCACCACGCGATTCATGCGGTTGAAGTCGATGCAGACCCCGCCGTGCAGCGCTGAAATGTGCCCCTCGAGCGATGTACCGGCGCCAAACGCGATGATGGGGACGCCGCGATCTGCGCACGCGTTGACGATCGCCACCACCTCGCCGGTCGTCTCGGGAAAGACGACGGCGTCGGGCGGGTACGGCGGGAGATAGGTCTCGCCGCGGCTGTGATTCTCGCGGACCGACGTTCCGGTTGAAAAGCGGTCGTGAAGGAGCGTCCGCAGATCGGTGATCAATTCGGGCTGCATCGGCTGTGTGTTCTACTGAAGATCTATCCAAACCCTCCTGCGGATGGCCTCGCATCGTAG
>Ga0334722_10006603_pt1 | contig 11425 bp, 11 predicted proteins | sample C3_bottom_MG_FD_207210 | JGI IMG/M metagenome (GOLD analysis project Ga0334722, IMG submission 207210) | Sediment microbial communities from Yellowstone Lake, YNP, Wyoming, USA - C3_bottom | ecosystem: Environmental > Aquatic > Freshwater > Lake > Sediment | place: USA: Wyoming | collected...
CGAGCATCTGAAACTTGATCTTTGCCAGGAGTCTGCCGGGTCGAAAAGTTTTTCCGCAATAGCATTCAGCCAGGCAAATCATTTTGAACATATCAGGGCAGGCAAACCATTCGATATCTGCTATTCTCTGGAAATGAATGATTTCAGGGGAAACAAGAATCTTCAGCTTAATGTCAAGGATATTAAAACCCAGAGCTCTATATAAAGACTCTTATCTGAAATCTGAATTCTTCATTTAGGGTTTCGTTCCCTGTAACCTGTTTTGACAATATCCCGTATTTAAATCTGATTTCAGCACTGTCGCTGATTTTCCAGCTTATCATAATATAGTTTTTACTGCCTGAACCGTATAAAGCAGGTATACTGAAGCTGTATAATAAATCATTTTCATAGGTGTAAATTCGGGTATCCCAGTTATCTGTGTTGAAAACGCAGTATCTGAGCCATACTGTGACCGGAATCCGGGTAAACCTGTAATTAACATCCTGAAGCAACAGAGAACCTTTGCTCTCAGAAGGGTAAGCCGTTTTCCGGCAGAGCTTTGTTCCCAATGTAAGATTCCCGGCAAATGAATAACGGAATGACCCTGTAAAGGTTCTGGTAATTGTTTCCTCAAGTCCGGGTATCCCGGTTATTTTATCATTGTCTGAAGTTGAAAGATTTAAATAATATGCACCCTCGAAAACAAGCTTTTCAGATCGACTATATTTCAGCCTTATTTCCCTCCGGTTAGTATAAGACGGGGAGCTTGTTCTGTATTTGAGCCAGCTAAATTTCTGAAAATCGCAGCCTGCACTTATGAAGAGATACTTTGCAGCTTCAAATGTGAAGTTTCCGAGCAAAGCGTTACTCCCGCCCGAAGTTGAAGAGCTTCCGGGAGTCTTTCCGTGCATGCTGAAAAATCCGTCTTCGTTGTTTCTGTATAGAAGATTGACTATAAGCCTGTCGGAGGGCCTTAATGTAACTCCCTGAATAGCAGAATATTTAAATGACTCATTTGCAGACAATTCGCCAAATAATAGTATCCTGTTTACGAGTGCATTATAATATAATGTGTAGATGGAATTTCTGATTCCCGCGAAATCATAGATTTTTCCGGGATCATTATTATTCCTGGTAACCGGAAGAGACAACTGTTCTTCTGACCAGGTGGCGCCGGTTCTGAAGTTCTTCAGGTTGTAAGAAAAATTCATTCCATAATTCAGATCAGTCAATGCATCTTTCTTTTTCAATGATGAAATTGTATTATGCAAACCGGTTGTATAAAAAGAAGTTACAGTTTCCGGTTCAGAATTGGCTGAAGCGGACAGAGAAGCATCAATAGAATTTCTTGAATAAAAAAGTGAAAGCGAGAGTTTTTTAAAAGCCAGCTCGGCAGCAGCCCCTCTGAAAAAATTGTTTTCATCTGTTGAGGTATAAGGTCTTATTTCGCTCTTTGCCGCCATGTAACCCGGCGAGTGCAACGACAAACCGGTCCGCATCGTTGTATTAATATTTGAACCCTGTCCGAACCGTGCAGAATAATCTCCGATAATCATCCTGCGTATAATGCCTTTTCCGTTCCAGGCAATATGACCGCTAAGGAGATCAGGCAGAGGCGGATTTCCGTTTAAAAGTTTTTCTCCCTGATCTTTTTCCGCTAATACTCCGCCGGAAAATCCTCCTGCATTGAACTTATACTTTGCCAGTATTCTGGCATCTGATCCAATCCATGATGTATCATTGTCGGCAGGTTTCCAGATCACATTTGTCATAAAGGTGTTTCTCCAGCGGGACTTATATTCTTCTTTTTCAATGTTTTCATCAAGACGGATAAAGATATTCAGCATGCTTGCTGTCTCTTTGTCAAATCCCGGCAGATTGGCAATTTCATATACCGATATTATTTTACCTGAAGTATTCACATAATCAACCAGTACTTTCACCTGGAAATCGGAAAGGAAGAACAGCCTGGCGATTTCATCTTTGTCAGCAGAGTTTATGTTGACGGGGTTTTCATAAATATCGTAAAGCTTCTCAATATAAAGCGACACTGATTCGGGATCTGTTTCATCGGATGCAAGATCTTCTGCTATTGAAATTATCGATTCTGATAGTTTTGTCTCCTGACAAAAGGCAACTAATTGTAAACAGGATAATAAAACGAGGACAAATATTTTTATGGCCAATGCGATTATATTAGCTCCGACTGTGGTATCTCCTTTTTTTGTTACACAGAGCGACACAGAGGAGCACAGAGTGACACAGAGATTACATTCTAAAGCGTTTAATTCCATCTTTAAGAATTGTAACATTAAAGTTTATGAGAAGCCCCAGTTTTTTATCTGCAAATTTCATATAAGTCAGAATCTGAGCCTCATGGACAGGATTTATTGAATCCACAACTTTCAATTCAATTACTACAGCGTTTTCTACCAGGATATCAATTCTGTAGCCACATTCAAGTTTGATTTCCTTATATACAACCGGAGTAGGTTGTTGTCTTTTTATGATCAACCCTTTTTTTGTCAGCTCATACGCCAAACACTCTTCATAAGCGGATTCAAGTAACCCTGGGCCAAGGCTTTTGTGAACTTCAATTGCACATCCGATGATTATCCCAGTAATCTCATTTAATTCCATTTATATATAATATTGACTTATAGTTTCTCTGTGTTCCTCTGTGTTTCTCTGTGGCTCTCTGTGTAAGTTCTTAAATATTAATTGTATAAATATTTACATTGTTTATTAGTTTATCTGATTTTAAAGATTAGTGATGCGGAAGATGTTATTCCGAGTTTTTCATGAGTTGCGAAGGCCAGATCGAGTTTAACGAATTTTGCCAGGTACCCGATTCCAAAGCTGAATGAATTATTTTCAGTGCTGAATCCACTTCTTAACCAGAACTCCTTAACCGCCTCATATTCAAACCCTGTCCGCAGGATCAATTTGCCACCGGTGCTCATCTCCGCCTCTGCCCCTGCAAACAGAAGATTATTCAGATTTGTCCCTGCCCCGACCCTAATCCTCGATGGCATACTGCTTTTACGGAGGGAATTAGGCACCGGATTGAAAAGATGAATGCCGATCATCGTATTCTCCGATGCTGAAAAAACTATCCCTGCCTCGCCGGTCATCAGATGAACATCCTCATATTCGCCGGGAGCCATCTCGGCAAAATAATCAATCTGGGCGCCAGCCGAGATCCTTTCCGAAAGTTTTAGTCCGCATGCCAGACCAGCAGTGTTTCGCCTGAAGTCAGCATACCCGAAATATGAGTAAAGGACCCCTAGAGAAGCTTTCCCCGAAGGTATTACAGCTCCAATGGTACGGGTTCCAAGCTGACTGATACCAAACCTGTTATCATAATTCACACCGAATGAGAGAGAACCATTTTGAACAAGCAGGGCCTGGTTATGAAACGAAGACCAGAAGCTTTTCTTCATAATACAAACATACCCCGTACCTGCTTCACCTGCCCCTGCAGGCGGACGATAAGGGTCAGTACCTGAAGAGGTTAAAGAGGTAAAAATAAGTATAAGCGAAACAGGTATTTTGTGCAGCGAGCCCAACTGTTTCAATTTGTAATACCAAGATATAAATTATCAACGGTATTATGAAATTTTTTCTTAAGACACTTTGCCGCACAAAAATATTTTAGGATATTGTACTTCAATTTTTATCATCCGGACTAAAATCTGATTAATTATGAAAAGGCTATTCCTCATCTCTGGTACCTTCTCTCTGTTCCTTTTTCTGAATTTTTGTACAGGACCAAAAAGCAAAGAGACCCTGACAATTAAATTGTCGGAGACAAAAGAACCAATATCACAGTATATCTATGGTCAGTTCACGGAACACCTTGGAAGATGTATTTACGGAGGTATATGGGCTGAGATGCTGGAGGACAGGAAATTCTACTATCCTGTAACTGACAGATTCAACCCATGGAGTACAAGTAAAGATGATCAGTGGAAAGCAGGTGAATTTAAAGTTCTGACAGGCTCTCCATGGAAAAGGGTAGGTCCGGAAGGGAAAATCAGAATGTCTGAAACAAATCCTTTCACAGGTCAGCATACCCCGGAAATAGTTTTATCATCATCTGTGCCAACAGGAATATCCCAGGAAGGTCTTTACCTTAAGAATGGTATGCTGTATAAAGGACATATTGTACTTTCGGCGTCAGCAAAAACCTCAAAAGTAAAGCTGGCAATTTATGAAGGAGATAAACTTGTAGCTGATATTGCCGAGATAGGAAGAATACCTTCAGACTACATGACTTATCAGTTTTCCTTTACATCCGGAAAGGAAATAGAAAACGCAGCAATACAAATTACCGGAACGGGTAGCGGAACCTACCGTATCGGGACGGTATCAATTATGCCGGGAGATAACGTGAATGGATTCAACAGGGAGGTACTCGCTTACCTGAAAGAGCTGAATTCGCCTGTATACAGATGGCCCGGAGGTAATTTTGTAAGCGGCTATAACTGGCGCGATGGTATTGGTGACCGCGATAAAAGACCTCCGCGGAAAAATCCTGCCTGGACAGGAGTGGAACATAATGATGTGGGAATACATGAGTTCATGGAGCTCTGTTCACTTATAAATGCCCAGCCCTATGTTGCGGTAAATACCGGTTTGGGAACAGTGGATGAAATTGCACAGCAGGTTGAATATATTAATGGCGCATCAACAACACCAATGGGTAAACTTAGGTCTGAAAACGGACATCCCAATCCTTATGGTGTTAAATTCTGGGCTGTGGGTAATGAGATGTACGGTGACTGGCAGCTGGGGCACATACCTTTGTCAGAATATGTTAAAAAACATATTTCCATGGTTGAGGCAATGAGAAAAATCGATCCATCGATTAAACCGGTGGGAGTTGGTGCAATAGGAGAGTGGAGCAGGACAATGCTTTCTGAGGGCGGAGATTATATGAGCCTTCTGAGTGAGCATATTTATTGCAAGGAGCTTAAAGATGTAAAGGCTCACACTTCCCAGATAAAGGATAATATCAAAAGGGTAGCTGACGAGCATAGAAAATATCGCAGGGAAATTTCCGGGCTGAATGAAAAAGATATCCGCATTGCTATGGATGAATGGAACTACTGGTACGGAGATTACATATATGGTGAACTCGGATGCCGCTACCACTGGAAGGATGGAATGGGAATAGCAGAAGGATTCCATGAATATTTCCGGAACAGCGACATTTTCTACATGGCCAACTATGCACAGACAGTTAACGTTATCGGCGCTATAAAGACAACTAAGAAAGATGTTCAGTTCGAGACTACAGGAATAATTCTTAAACTCTATCGCGAACATTTCGGACAGGTACCGGTAGTATCAGAAGGATATAAAGGTCCTCTGGATATATCAGTTGCAATTGATACAGTAAATAATCTTCTTACTCTTTCAGCGGTTAATACTGACACTGTAAGTCACGATTTCAATATTAAATACCTAGGTGGAAAAGTTAAAAATGTTGATAGCTGTTTCGAGGTTTCCAATCCTGACCCCATGGCTTACAATGAACCGGGACATGAGAGAAAAGTCGATATAAAGAAGGTGGAATGGGAATCGAAGAATTATATCGCGATAAAACCCATGACCGTAATGCTATGTAAGTTTAAGCTATAAAAGCAGATATAAAAGGAGTTTTTAGGTACCCCTGGCTAGTTAGTCTTGTACTGATACTTTACGGCTTTCAGTTCCTCATTGGCCTGAACTATCTTTTTCTTGAGCGATTCCTTGTATTTAACCACCTCTTTCATTACATCTTCATCACCTGAGGCAATGATCTGAGCTGCCAGGATACCTGCATTCTGTGCAGCATTTATCCCGACTGTGGCAACAGGGATTCCGGGAGGCATCTGAACGATGGCAAGAAGAGCATCAAGCCCCTCGAGTGATGATTTAATTGGAACGCCTATTACAGGTACTGAAGTCATTGAGGCAATTACACCCGGAAGGTGAGCAGCCATACCGGCAGCTGCAATTATGACCTTGATACCTCTTTTCGCAACACCTTTGGCAAATTTCTCAACCTCTTCGGGAGTCCGGTGAGCCGAGAGGGCATTGATCTCAAAAGGTATTTTGAATGTATTGAGTGCTTCTGCCGCTTTTTCCATTACAGGCAGGTCAGAGGTGCTTCCCATTATTATACTAACAACTGGTTCCATATATTTTATTTAATTTAACTTGCTGATAAGGACAAAAATAAGGTATTATTTTCATATTTTCGCACCGGCTATATTTCAAACCTGCCATCATGAAGGAAATCCGGATACTAGACAAGAATTTCAGGGAGTTGATCTCTGAGAAGACTATTCAGAAAAGAGTTGATGAACTTGCAAAACAGATGAACCATGATCTGAAAGACAAGGACGTAGTGTTTCTTGGTATCCTGAACGGTGCTTTTCTTTTTGCAGCTGACCTTTTCAGGAAACTCGAGATACCGGCAAGGATATCTTTTGTTAAGCTAGCCTCTTATCAGGGCACGAAATCTTCCGGATCTATCAAGGAACTTATAGGCTGGAATGAGGATATCAAAAACAAAACAGTCGTTGTATTAGAGGATATTGTTGATACAGGCCATACATTGGAACGCATTATGGATGAGCTTGTTATGAGAAAAGCATCGGAAATCAGAATCGCAACAGCCTTGTATAAACCTGATGCCTACAAAAGCAAGATTCATCTCGATTATGTAGGATTTGAAATACCTAATGATTTTGTTGTAGGATACGGGCTTGATTATGATGGTTTTGGCCGCAATATACCTTCAGTTTATACTTTAATTCATTAACAATAAACACATTAAAATTCTTACTTTCTATGGTTAATTTTTTGATTTTTGGTCCTCCGGGATCCGGTAAGGGAACACAGTCGGTAAGGCTGGCTGAGAAATTCAATCTTCTTCACCTTTCAACAGGCGATATGCTTCGTGCAGAAATAACAGCAGGCACTGAGCTCGGGAAAAAAATGAGCCAGATAATGTCGAAGGGTGAACTTGTTCCTGATGAGGTTGTTATTGAGATGATAGCAGTCAGGATCGACAGCACAAAAAACAAGGCAGGTTTCCTTTTTGACGGATTCCCGCGTACTGTTGCGCAAACTGTTGCTCTGGAGAAAATGCTGAATGACCGTGGCATGAAGATCGACTCTATGCTTGTTCTGGATGTGGATCATGATGAACTTGTAAAGAGACTTATATCGCGTGCTGAGCTTTCAGGAAGACCCGACGATAAGGATCCCGCAGTTATTGAGAACAGGATTGATGTTTATAAAGAAAAGACAGAACCTATTATTGATTATTGCAGCAGGAAAGGACTTTATAAGCCGGTTAACGGTGTTGGCAGTATTGATGACATCTTCAACAGACTGGCTGAGCTTATGGCGAAGCTGGTAAAGTAGAAAGGGAGAAGAGGAGAGTGGGAGAACGGGAGATTAATCACCCCCTCTCCAACTCACCCATTCTTTCAAAAAAAAGCAACGAATAAAAACCAGCCATGTCACAATCAAATTTTGTCGATTACGTTAAAATTTATTGCCGCTCAGGAAAAGGAGGGGCAGGGTCGGCACATTTCCGGAGGGAGAAGTTTGAGCCAAAAGGTGGTCCTGATGGCGGTGACGGCGGACGTGGCGGACATATTATCCTTGAAGGCAATGACCAGATGTGGACCCTGCTGCATCTTAAATTCCAGAGACATATTTTTGCAGATAACGGAGGGAATGGAGGAAAACAGCAATCAACAGGAGCTGAGGGAAAGGATGTGATTGTCCAGGTGCCGTTGGGGACAATTGCAAAAAATGCCGAGACTGGTGAACATATTTTTGAGATCACGGAGCATGGCGAGAAGAAGGTCCTTGCTAAAGGAGGAAGAGGCGGACAGGGAAACGTTCATTTCAAATCTGCAACCCATCAGTCTCCCCGATATGCCCAGCCAGGGGAACCCGGAATTGAACAAGAGTTCATACTGGAACTTAAAATACTTGCAGATGTCGGGCTTGTAGGGTTTCCTAATGCCGGAAAATCAACTTTGCTTTCAGTCGTTTCAGCAGCAAAACCTAAAATAGCCGATTATGCATTTACAACTCTGGTTCCAAACCTTGGTATTGTAAGTTACAGGGATGAAAAATCATTCGTAATGGCTGATATACCCGGAATAATAGAAGGTGCACATGAAGGGAAAGGGCTGGGAATAAGGTTTCTGAGACACATCGAGCGAAACTCAATGCTTTTATTCATTGTTCCTGCCGACAGTAAAAACATCAGGGAGGAATACGAAATCCTTCTGAATGAACTCAAAGAATATAATCCTGAATTGCTTGATAAGAAAAGGGTTCTGGCTATATCAAAATCAGATATGCTTGATGAGGAACTAATAAGCGAGTTACGGAAAGATCTTCCTGAACTTCCGCGGGTTTTTATTTCATCTCTGACGGGCCAGGGTATAACTACTCTTAAGGATATGATTTGGAAAGTGCTAAATTTTGACTGAATAAAGTGTTATGCTAATCAGACTGGATCAGCAGCTTTTATTATATCTTAATTCGCTTAATTCCCCTTTCTGGGACCAGGTGATGTATGCCATCAGCGGTAAATTCATCTGGATCCCGGTGTATCTGGCAATTTTAATATACCTGGGGATAAAATATAAACGCAAATTTATTGTAATAGTGCTTTTCATCATACTCGGCATAACCCTTGCAGATCAGATCTCTGTAAACCTTTTTAAAAATGGTTTTCAACGTCTGCGGCCCTGTCATGAGCCGGCAATTCAGGGACTAATACATCTTGTTAATGGTGAGTGCGGAGGAAAATATGGATTTGTTTCATCGCATGCCACAAATTCATTTTTTGTAGCTCTCTTCAGCCTCATGTTCATAAGGAAACGATGGTTCACGATATCAATGATATTATGGGCATCTGTAATAGGATACAGCAGGATATACCTCGGTGTTCACTATCCGGGCGATGTGATCTGCGGATCAATACTTGGTGCATTTATCGGATTGGGAGTATACCAGCTTTATGTGCTGACAGATAATATGATACTGGTTAATAAAGATTACTTTAATACTTAAAGATAGCGGTCTTACTTATTGTTGATATCAGATGCGCTGCATTACTCTTCAGACATACGACCCTTACAATAACCTGGCAACTGAAGAGTACCTTCTTAAAAACAGCGACAAGGAATACTTAATCCTGGGCATCAATTCCCCGTCAGTCATCACTGGAAAACATCAATCATCTCATCGTGAGGTTAATACGCAATTTGTTACAGAAAATAATATCCCTGTCATAAGACGAATTTCAGGAGGAGGAACCGTATTCCATGATATGGGGAACCTGAATTTTACTTTTATCAGAAATTGTGAGGAAGGTAAGCAGGTCGACTTTCGGAAGCATACACAGCCGGTGATCCGATTCCTGGCTTCCCTTGGTGTCGATGCAAAATTTGAAGGTAAAAATGATCTGAAGATTAATGGATTGAAGATTTCCGGTAATGCTGAGCATATTCACAAAAACCGGCTCATACATCACGGAACACTTCTGTTCAGCTCTTCTCTTGACATGATGAAGAACTCGATACGCAAAGATACTTCCTGTTATAATACAAGAGCTGTTGTCTCAAATCCTTCAGCAGTATCAAACCTTAATAAATATCTTTTTTCAGTCAGGGATATATTTCAATTCAGGGATGATTTTATGAATTATCTCATTGGTCACGAGGCAGGGGCACATCACTATGTCCTGAATGAAGATGAGAATAATGCAATTGCAGATCTTTCCGCATCAAAATATCAATCATGGGAGTGGAACTGGGCCTATGGCCCTGATTATCAATTTATTAAACAATTTGATTATCAGGGGGTTAGCATTATATGTAAGTTGGCTGTTACCGGGGGTATTATCAGGGAGTGTTCACTAAAAGGAAACATCCTGCTTGAAAAGCTTGAACAGAAATTTACAGGAGTAAAGCATATGCCGGGTGATATGAAGGAACTATTTCTGAAAGAAAATATCAGTGATATAAATATTTTTAACTTCTTTTGATTCAGGATTAAATTTTTTAGGTTTCCTCAGTGACACAAAGAGATATTTAATTGGTTTGATTATTTGATAACGGCTATTCTGAGATCGGTGTTAGTCTGGACAGGAGGTATTATTTATATTCTTGTCCTCTTTCCTGTTACATTCATAATCTGGTTGATAGCTCTGCCGTTTGACAAGGACCGCAGAGTGATCCACAGGATTTTGATCTGGCAGAGCCAGGCCTCCCTGATTCTGCTTCCTGTAAAAAGTTTCAGCAAAGAAGGAAGAGCGAAAGCAGTAAAAGGCACAACGTATGTTGTAATTTCAAATCACCAGTCCATCATCGATATAATTTTTATAAATACCCTTGGCTATCGTTTCAAATGGATTTCCAAAATAGAGAACAATAAGATTCCTGTCCTTGGCTGGTACCTGAGGATGGCTGATTATATTTCAGTTGACAGGGGTAGCGAAGAGAGTAAAGTTGCAATGATTGAAGAGTGTCTCAGGTGTTTGAAGAACGGCACGTCAATAATGATTTTTCCTGAAGGAACCCGGTCACTCAATGGTGAAATCGGATTTTTTAAGCGTGGGGCATTCCAGCTGGCCATACAGGCCAAAGTACCTTTATTACCATTAGTTATTGACGGTACTGGAGGGATACTACCAAAGCATGGTCTCATTTTCGGAACCGGACATGAGGTAAAGATAAAAATCCTCGATCCGGTCATGCCGGAAACCTTCGGCACCGAAAATCCCGATGAACTTGCTTCCCGGCTTTCTTCCATCATGAAGGAAACACTTAAAGAAATGAGAAATCAATCCGGTAAATAGTGGGTCACACTGATTCATACCGCAGGATTCTTACAAGGATGGGTTATTATGACTACCAGAGTGGTCTTATTTACCGTCATCTTAACCAGGAATCAGGATGGGATGACCATCTTGAACATTGCAGAAGATATATCCTGAAGGCTATTGCCCATTATAAACCGGGCAAGGTAACTGTACTGGGTAGCGGATGGTTACTGGAGTTGCCTGTTGCGGAGATAATTGAAAAGACAGGTAAGTTATGTCTTATAGATATCATTCATCCGCCGGAAGTGGTCAGGCAGGCCGGGAAAATCGGGAATGTGGAACTTATTGAAAGCGATGTAACAGGTGGACTTATTGAAGAGGTGGATAAGAAAATAAACCGTTATCCGATATTTAAAAGGACCGGCTCACTTGAAGGAATAATAATTCCCGAATACAAACCCGAAAAGGATCCGGGAATGATTATTTCACTGAATCTGATCACTCAGCTGGAAACTCAGCTGGTTCGTTACCTTAAAAAGAAAGCAGGAATAAGCGGGGATGAGATATTCTGCTTCAGAAAGGCAATTCAGGAAC
>Ga0334722_10006605_pt1 | contig 11421 bp, 11 predicted proteins | sample C3_bottom_MG_FD_207210 | JGI IMG/M metagenome (GOLD analysis project Ga0334722, IMG submission 207210) | Sediment microbial communities from Yellowstone Lake, YNP, Wyoming, USA - C3_bottom | ecosystem: Environmental > Aquatic > Freshwater > Lake > Sediment | place: USA: Wyoming | collected...
GTCACACTGTGATGATTATAAAAAAAAAAAGACGATACAATTGAGATTTTAAGTTAATTAAAAATAAGCGCCACTAAGTTAATTTCTGAGGCTTGTTTTATCTATGGATGGACACCGATGGAATGTCTTGAAATGCCGGTCAGAACTTTTTTCAGTATGTTAAAAGAAGGCCGGAACATGAAGTCTATAGAGAAGGCTTTTCTACTAAGTCAATTATGTGACGTTGCTACTTGCGCTAATCCGTATGCTGGTGATTATAAAAAAGAACTTAAAGGTTTTTATTCTTCTTTTGTTACTGATAATGGCCCTCAACCAATATCTAAAGATGGAACAAGGTCAGCATTAGATTCAGCGTCTCCTGAGTCTGGTCGTCTATTAATGGACCTAGCTAACCAGAAACTAAGACTTGAGGGCCTACATTAATGGCTGATGAGTCAGAATTAAAATTTAAATTAGACTTAGACAATAAAGCCTTCATCGAAAAAATGCTTGCCTCTAAGGGTGCAATTTCTGAATTAGGAGAAGCTAAAAACTTTACTGCCCTTACATCTCATTTACTTGAAGTTGGTGCCGTTGTCGGAACCGTTGGGGTCGCATTTCTTGCCCTAAAAACAACAATGGATACAGTTTTTGAGGCAGAGAATATTAAGGCCATTAATGCTCAATTTGAATTACTTTCATTAAATGCTGGTATTTCCACAGAAACATTAAGAGATGGCTTAGTCAAGGCCGCCGCTGGATTAGTCGATGACAATGAGCTATTGGCTGCTGCAAATAAGGCATTAGTTTCATTAGGTGCTGAAGCAGGACAAATACCTCAAGTAATGGAGTTGGCAAGAAAAGCAACATCTGTCTTTGGTGGGGATTTAGTCGGTAACTTTGAAATGATGAATCAGGCTATTGCTACCGGCAATATGCGACTTCTAAAACATATCGGAATAAAAATAGATCAAAAAAAGGCTTATGAAGACTTTGCAAAAGAACATAATATCGCCGTTGAGCTATTAACCGAAGACGCTAAAAAACAAGCTATAATGAATGCTGTATTAGAAAAAGGTAATACACAATTTAAGGGCGTTAATCCAAATATAAAAGAAGCCACAAATCTTTGGCAGGAAATGAAGACCACATTAACTGACACCAAAGATATTATCGTTTTAGCTTATGACAAATTCATGGGGCCAACTGTAATTAACGGGTTCAAGATTCTAAATGGTTGGCTCACAACACTTAAAGATAATATCAAATTACTTACTATGTCTCAAGAGGACATGAGAAAACAGGCTGATAAAGACATCGGGCTGAGGGGGTCTGCCCCAGAACCTCCCAAAAAAACAAATACAGAATGGGAAGATAAACAAAAAAAACAAGAATTAATGCTTAAAGGCAAGGAAGATTTCGAGACGCAAACTAGGGCAATGGAAAAAGAGTCTTTTGATTATCGTCAAACCTTAGAACAAAATGAAATAGCCGCAGACAATACTTTAAATGCTCAAAAAGAAATCGCTAATAGGGACTATCAAATAAAAAGAGCAACCTTTATTAAAGAATTTCAGAACAATGAATTAATAGACCATGAAGAATATATGATCGCCCTTAATAATATGGAGGGTGAACATGCCGAAAAAATGAATCAAATGGAAGAAGAAAGAGAAAAGCGTCATTTAGAATCTATGCAGCGACAACTTTCTGCTTCTCAAAATGCTGCCCAAGGCATTTCTGCTGCGTTTAAATATGGGGCCATGCAGGCGAGTCAGGACTTAACTAATTGGGGTAAAACTGGCGATATTGTTTTTAATGCCTTCAAGAAAAATTCTAAACAAGCTTTACTTGAATTTGGTGCGGGTCATAAGTCAGCGGCAGATGCCATGAAAATGTTTATGTTCGGAGCTATTGCAGATACCGCAGAGGCCAAGGGTGAAGAAATGTTACTAGCTAGTATTTATCCCCCCAATCCAGCCGGTATGGCTGGCGGCGCTGGATTAATTGCTCTATCTGGTTTTTTAAGATCACAAGCTGGAGGCGGATCTTCTGGATTCGGTGGAGTCGGATCTGGCGGCGCTGGACCTGGTGGCACCGCAGAGACTCCAACTACAACAACACCTCAAAAACCTCATGCAACCATGCAAGTAAATGTTCACGGTTCTATATTTGACTCCGAAGCTACCGGAACTCGAATGATGGAAATAATGAGACAGGCCCAGGATATGCAAGACTTCAGACTCGTTCAAGTGGGGCAGAAATAATGGCACTTAGATCTCCGAGTATGTTCCTATACGGGTTTCAAGTTACTAAGGCTAATAATGCTATTGATTTTAAATCTATAGCAGGGCCAGGGCCTACGCATCAAGCAACATTACAAGAAGGATTTTATTCTCTTACCGCTCTGATGACAGAAATTAAAAGAGCCATGCAACAGGTTAATCCTACAAATACTTACACAGTAACAGCAGATAGAACAATTTCAGGTGGAACTCAAAACAGGGTAACGATTTCAACCTCTGGCGTGTTCTTTAGTCTTTTATTCGGTACAGGGCCCAGGGTTATTTCTTCTGCTGCGCCGTTAATTGGTTTTGCATTTACAGATCAAACTGGTTTTTTAACCTACACTGGAACCTCAAGTGCAGGGACAACTCTAACCACTGAATATACTGGCTATAATTATTTAGGCCCAGAATTTGATCATCTTATTTACGGTGCGGTCAATGTTTCAGCGGCAGGGGTTAAGGAAGCAGTCGTGTTTCAGATACAACACTTCTTTTCTGTCGAATTTAAATACGAACCACAGTCTAAAGTCATAACGCAGTGGTATCCAATGATGGACTGGTTAATACAGCAAAGACTTTTTGAGTTTACTCCTGAGACAATTGCGCCGACAGTATTTATCGAGGGCACTTTGGAAAAAGATACAAAGGACGGTAAAGGGTTAGGATATGTTTTCAAAGAAATGCTCCCAAACTTTCCTTTTAATTATGACACTGGGCCGATGACATTTAGAGTTAACGTAACGTGAGGACTGTAATGATTATTTTATTAGTTTTATTAAGCCTTGCTGTTAGCTCTACATCTTTGGCCGGTGGTATTATAGATGGTCAGCCTGTCAATGCTGCCGTTACTAATCCTGCTTTTATATTTAAAAATGCTGATGATTCTACAACTCATATTTTAGGATTACAAAATACTGATATTTCTAATGGCCCTTTTTTATTCACTAGCATTCAGAAGGCTTTAAATACTTTGGATACTGCTAGTGGTTCTACTGAGTCTGTCCCTGGTACAGCTTATGGCGCCCCTGCTGGAACAATAACAAATGGTGATAATTACCAAACTGCTTTAAAAAAAGTAGCAGATAAGTTTCATGCAACAACAGGGCATCAGCATACAGGTGCGGCAGGCGATGGTCCTATTCTTGTTGGTTATTTACAACTAACAGGTGGAACAATGTCTGGAACCCTAAACATGGGTAATAATTTTATAACTAATATTTTAGATCCTGCCAACCCACAAGACGCTGCGACTAAGAATTATTCTGACACACATTTATTTAGCTCTTTAATAACTGGCATTTCTGGGGGCATTCCTTATTTTAGTTCTACAACTACAATGGGGGTTGTCTCCTCTGGTACAGCGGGCCAGTTCTTAACTTCTAATGGCGCAGGGACTCCTACATGGTCAAATTCTGGAGCTATTACGTCTCTAAATTCTCAGACAGGCGCTACGCAAATATTCGCTAATGATACGAACATAACTATTACATCGGCCTCAAATACACACACACTTGGATGGACTGGAACATTGTCATTGGATAGGGGTGGGACGGCTGCGGCATTAACTGCTGGTGCTGGTAAAATAACTTATTCAACGGCGTCTGCCTTAGCATTGTCTGCTGTAGGAACAACAGGTACCACAACTTCTGGTGACGTTTTAAGATCAAATGGAACTTCTGCCCCTAGTTGGTATACATTTCAGAGTTCTCCTGGCGCATTAACTATAATGTCTAGAGATACAAGCGATAATTCTATTGTAAATAATATTATTCAGAACATGACTAGTAATGTTTCCGGTACATATACTTTAGTACAAAGTAGCTCTCCCATTCAGATTTTTACAGGGGCTGGAAGTTCTACTCTAACCTTTCCTGCTGCTGGTGGTTTATATCCTGGCTGGCAATATCAAATTAAAAACAGAGCAACTGGAACCGTTACCGTTAAAGATGGTGGTGGCGGGACACTTTTAGTTTTAGCGGCGGGCACAGAATGCCTTTTTACTTTAATATCTCCTAGTGGTCTTGCTGGTGTTTGGGATAACGGTAATGTAATTTTATCTGGTGGCATAACCACTTTAAATACTCAATCAGGTACAACACAAATATTCGCTAACGATACAAATGTTTCTATAACTTCTAGTTCAAATACGCATTCCCTAGGATGGATTGGGACTTTAGCAATGTCTAGAGGTGGTACTGGCGCCGCGCTAACTGGTACTGTTGGAACGATTCCTTACTTTGTTTCTAGTTCTGTAATGGGTGTTGTTGCTGCTGGAACTTCTGGTCAAATATTAGCTTCTAATGGTGCTAGTGCTCCTACATGGCAAAGTTTTTCTGGAACCCTTTCAATTGATTATGCTTACACAACTGGCGCTACAACTTTTGGGTCCGTAGATACTAACGTTGCGTTAATGACGACGACTGTTTCTCAAACTGGAAACGTAACGGTATCAAATAGTGCAACCCTTGGGACATCAATAACTACGGGTCCTAATGATGGGATTTACACTGCTTATTATACCTGTAGGTCCAGTAGCTCGCCTGTAAACTTTTGTCTTGTAACTGGGGGAATAACAGATTGTGCTACTCCTGATTTTACAGGTCATTTATTATTAATTAGACAACCTGCTGCAAATACTGCTGTGTCAGGGGCAGCAACTTTTTTTCTATCGGCGAATACAAAAGTTAAATTAACTGCGGATTCTGCTGCGGCCTCTTCTTTATCTGTTTGTTCTCTTGCTTTAGTTCATATCAGTAATGGAGTAGGTGGGACGGGATTAACCTCTTTAAATTTACAAACTGGTAATACACAGGTATTTTCAAATGACACTAATGTAACAATAACAAGTTCTAATAATACTCATGCTCTTGGTTGGACTTCAACATTATCATTATCTAGAGGCGGGACGGGAAATGCTATTACTGGCCTTGCTGGTGGTATTATTTATAATTCTACGACTACGGCAATGAACGTAATTGCAGCGGGAACATCTGGGCAATCATTATTTTCTGGAGGGGCTGGGGCTCCTACCTGGAAAGAAACTAACGGACAAAGTTTTGTAACCGCAGGACCGACTTATACAACGCCAGCTAATATTTCTACGGCTACAGTTTTTAAATTAACAATGGTGGGCGGGGGCGGCGGTGGTGGTGGTATCTCAACTAATAACGGTTCTGGTGCGGGTGGTGGGGCTGGTGGGACTTGTATTGTTTATGTAACAGGCCTTTCTCCATCAACAGGATATACGGTAGCAATTGGCGCAGCAGGTGCGGCGGGCGCGACGACACCTACTGCCGGTGGCGCTGGCGGGAATACTACTTTTGCAGGACCAAGTTTAACTTATACCGCTGCCGGTGGTAGCGGTGGGGCTGCAACAGTTTCAACTAATGGTGGCGCTGGTGGAACGACTACTAATTGTACTATTGGAATAAATGGCCAGAATGGTGGGGCTTCTGCATCTGCCGCTGCGTCCTCAACTTCAGGTCGTGGGGGTAGTTCTTTCTTTGGTCAAGGGGGCGCTAATATTATAGGCTCTGCTGGACTTGTAGGAACTGGATATGGCAGTGGAGGTTCTGGTGGTAACGGAAACCCGAATGCCGGTGGCGCTGGATCTGTTGGAGTAATTTTAGTGGAGTGGGAAAATTAATATGGCTATTAATGAATACGCACAAATAGACAACGGTGTAGTAATAAACATAATAATAGCAAATAGCGATGAGCCTTTTGATCCTAACTATACATGGATTTTATTAATTGATTTATATTGTAACGATGGAAGCCCTATTCAAATCGGTTGTACTTATAATGGTTCTACTTTTTCACCAGCGGCTTAAAGGAGAGTTATGAAATACTTAATAGTTTTAATTTTACTTATCTCTACTACCTGTATGGCAGGCCTTAAGGGCGTTGCAACTCCTTTAAATCAAGGTGGTACTGGCTCAAGGTTAACAGCAGTTCCTGGAGGTGTTGTTTACTCAGGGTCTACTGGAATGGCCATAAGTGCTGTGGGTACAACCGGTCAAGTATTAAAATCTAATGGTGGGGCTGCACCCACTTGGATTAATTTTTCTGGTTCTACAAATGGTTCTCAAACATTAAACGATACAGAGATAGTTAGTTCTTCTTATAATTATTTAAAGCTATCTTCTGGTAATGCTAACTTTGCCGGAACATTTGCAGAAAACACTTCTGGATCTAGCGGCTTTATTCAAGCCTCTCTTCCCTCTGATAATTTAGGCCAAAGTTTTACATCGTTAGGATCAGCAAATATTACTAGTATTATGTTTCAGTTACAAATAAGTGGCGGGACATTTTCAGGCAATATGGTTGTAGATCTTTATGGGGATAGTGGAGGAACACTTACCCCATTAATAGTTACAAGTTCTCCAGTAGACTCTGCAACATTAACAACTAGTTTTGCTCCAGTTACATTTACGGTGGCAAGTACCCCGTTAGTAGGAGGGGCTACGTATTATGCAGTAGTAAACTTTTCTGGGGTTACATTTGGCGGGGGGGAGACAATAAATTTTTATTCTTCAAATGCCAACCCTTATGCTGGCGGATCTGCTGGCACAGGAACATTAAGTACTGCATGGAATGATTTTGGCGGATCATATGATACTGTTTTTTCTGTTACTGGCCCGCCCTTTGTTGGTCCTGGAAATGTTTCAACGGATGCATCAACCCCAATAAGCAATGGCTCTTCAATCGGTCAAGCCTTGTTAATACAAGAAGTAGGGCCGAATAACGTAACAGTTCATAGTAGCGGAAATACGGTTTTGAAAAGTAACTCAGACGTAATCTTATTTCCGAATGATACTTTACAGGTAATATGGGATGGAACGTCTAAGTGGACTCAAACTGGCGGGAGTGTAAATCATTAATCAGGGGAACATATGAAATATTTTATTGTTTTGTTTTTAATTTCGTTATCCGCTCAGGCATGGCATGTAAAAGACAAAAATGTTTATATGGCTAATATTAATATTGCAGGGCTAAGCATGGGAGATAAACTAAATTGGATTTCATGCTCTAAGTCCTCAAGTATATATACTTGTAAAATTGCTAACGGTACTTTCAAAAAGAATCCCAAATGTTATGCTTCTGTAAGTGAAAAGCCTCATGGCAAAGTAATTGTTAATTCTATTTCATCTGCTTCAATTATGGTGCGTACTTATTCTGGTTCTGTTCCCTCGGATAGAGCCTTCACGTTAATGTGTAAATAGGAGAATTTATGGAACGAACTAAACCTAAAGAAGAAATGATTAATAAAAAAGTTGGAGCAGGAGAAAACTCTAACTTATCTACTATAGAAGCGTTTGAAACTTTCGGAATAGTTGCAAGGTGGGCTGATGCGACACCTGGGCCTTTATCTTTTTTAGCAGCAGCTGTAAATGTTGCAAATAATACTTTTACAATTACGTCTCATGGATTAGCAACCGGGACAGTATTTCAGTTATCTACGTCTGGTGGATTGCCTGCACCTTTAGTTGTTCTAACTAATTACTATGCGATAATAGTTGATGCTAATACGATTAAAGTTGCTTCAAGTTTAGTTAATGCAATTGCAGGAACTGCAATTGATATTACTACGCAAGGAACAGGAACGCACACATTAACAGCAACGGCGTTAGCCAATGCTTCTATTAAATTACAAGAAACTGATGACATGTCAGACGCTAATGCATGGTTTGACGTGGTCGGTTCTCAGCAATCTATTTCGTCTAGTGGTAATTACGCATGGGAGTTTGAGACAACTTGCTGGCCCGCGATTAGGGGTGTTGTTGCTTTAGACTCTGGAGTTTTACAAGTGTCATTTCATATTACTGCCAAGCTAGTAGCTGGCTCATAAGGAGAATTTATGGATTTAGTAGCAGAACCACAACCCGTAGCTAAGCCAATTTGGCAATCTAAAACCGCATGGCTTAACGTCGTCATGGCGGGCCTTGCTTTTTTCCCACAAGTACAGGCTATCGTTGCTAATCACTCAGAGGTTTATCCGATGGTGTTTGCTGCGATTAACTTGGTACTTAGATTTGTAACTAAGTCCGGTGTTCAACTCTGGGGCTAAATTAACAGCCCTTTAGTTTTGGGGTTAGGGGCTTATGTCGGATAATTATCCCGATAATTTTTTAATACAGAACCAGCAGAGTTCAAAGAACCTGGCCGTCGTTGTTGAGATAGACGGCCTAGATGATCTTATTTCTTCCGTTCAATTATATACTCTGGTTAGGTATGGAGACCCTGGAATATTCTATGGTGACGGGGTTACTTTCTACGGTGGTCTAAGAGCCCTAACAAATGTTAAGCCCTACTTAAATTTAGATGGTGGTATGACCATAGGGCAGAAGATTGAGCCCGAGCAAGGCCGTGGGGCCATTACTCTCCTAAGTCTTTCCTTCACCGACAAGGACGCCTATTTTTCACAATTAATCAGCCCAGGGGTTGTCCTAGATGACGTCCTGGGTAATAAATTCGTTAAGGTATATCTGGGCTACCAGAACACCTCTTTCCCTGAAGACTTTGTTATTATTCTACGGGGCTACGTGTCAGGAACTACCTACTCACCGTCAAAAGTAACGCTTCAAATATCAGATCCAAACATTAAAAGAAAAGCTACTGTCTGTCAGACCAATAAAACCACTCTCACAAGCTCTATTGGGTCCGGCAACACGACTATTCCTGTGGTCGGGACTGGAGGGCTCTATGATCAAATCTTAGGCCCTGACGGGACATATGACCCTGCCGTGAAAACATACCTAAAAATAGGTGATGAGTTCATGGAGTACGGGCCTGGGGCAATTAGCCCCACTGACGTAGTTGTCACCAGAGGCTCTAGGTCTACGACGGCTGTATCTCATGCCTTCGGGGATGAGGTAACAAACGTAATTCAAATACAAGAGAACGTCATAAATATAGCTCTTAAGCTAATGCTCTCTGGCTGGAATGGGCCCTTTTTATCTGATGTTGTCCCTAGGTCCTATGTAGACACTCAAGACCCATTATTAGGGGATGTTCCTAACTCTATTTTGCTACCTGTTAATAAAGACGCTATTCAAGATTTCGGTCTTAATGTTGGGGATTGGGTAACTGTTTCAGGTAACGCCGCTGGTAACGACGGTGGCTATCAAATACAAAGCATTTCAGAGTCAGTCGATAGGCCGAACAGATTACTAGTTGTCGATGGTCCACTAAACTATGAAAGCCCTGCGACCGGAGTCATAGCATTTAGAAGTCAATTTGATACGCTACCGATGTTATGTGGCGGGCACATGTTCCCGTACGAAGTCGACGTTGCTCAGCACGTACTACAAAGAAATCAGTACCTATCTCAGAATGAAAATAGGATGCGGTTTCTATTATTTGATTCTTTTAACTTAAAACAATTTATTGAGAACGAATTATTTCTACCTATAGGGGCGTATTCTCTAACAAGGTTTGGTAGGGTTTCCTTAACTCTAACTAAGCCACCAATCGCAGATCAAAAACTAATAGTTCTAGACGATACTAATATCGTGGATGCTAGTAGCCACACTGTAACAAGGGCTCTTAATACCAGGAGATACTTTTCTGAAATAGATTATTCCTACGATCTTGCAGACGACAACACAACATTTCAAACCAATCTTAACTTTCTAGATTCAACTTCATTAAGTAAAATTACAATTTCAAGTGTTTTACCTATCACTTCTAATGGAATGAAAACAGACCTAGGGGCCAGCACTTTAATAAACAGGAGGGCTCTATTTTTATCTCGTAGATATAATAACGCAGCCTTTGAACTAAAACTAAAAACTAACTTTGAAATCATTTCTCAGCTAGAGGCCGGAGATATTGTCAGCGTTAAAGATAACGGCACACTTAAGATTTTAAATCTATCTAACGGGACTCGTAACATAGGTGAACAGTTATTTGAAGTAATAGACCGGCAGCTAGATATTAAATCAGCTCAAGGATCTATCACGCTTTTAAGTAATATAGGCGTTCAAATCACAGACAGGTTCGCAACTATAAGCCCATCTAGTCTAGTCACTGGTGGGACTGTAGATAATGTTTTAATTACTGAAAGCTTTGGTGCTTTCTTTCCTGGGGCTGAACAGAATAAATGGAAGCCATATGTGGGCCTACCAATTTTCATCCATAATGCAGATTATAGTATTGTGTCATCAGAAGTTACATTCACGTCCGTTGATCCTGGTAATAACCATTCTCTTCTTGTATCTCCGAGCCTTGACGTTGTGCCTACTGCGGGAATGATAGTTGAAATAGGAAAATATCCTGAGACAGATACAGACCCAAGTACAAATCAATTATACAAAGTAGTTCATGCATACTTCGATCCTAGTGTTGCTATTGTTACGGGGATTGATAATTTTAATTTTACAGTTTCTTTAACCGATGTAACTAAATTCAATATTGGTTTGCCTGTCCTAATACATGATGTAACGTATTCAATAATGAGTCCTGAAAGCTTGGTAACTGTAATTGATACAGGGACAGGACAAATAACGGTTGATACAGATTTAACTTTTACCCCAGCGGCCGGACAAACAGCAGAGCTTATTGGCTTTGCTGACTTCGGAGGACCCTACAGATTGATATAAAAGGAGAATAATATGGTAGATATACCAGACAATAATCAACCGATACAAATAGAGGGCGTTGAATTAAGAAGTCCAGTAAGTGAATCAGTTATGCAGACAATTGGTGGTGACATAAATGGACTTCTAAATAGAATGACCGCCAATGAAGCTCTAGACGCAATTCAAAGTGCGGACATTTTAACTTTGTTTGGGTCTCAGGTTGTTTATCAAGTCGGATCATTCTCTCCATCTGGAAGCCCCTACGATTATGTAACAACAGTAGGCAACCTTCAGATGGCTTTATTAGTCGGCCAAGCCGGTGGCATTGCAGATATTTCAATAACGATAAAAGGAAGTGCATCCACTGGGTTTGTAAAAACTAAGTCTGCTGGATTTACTGGAGCCGTAGAAATAGTCGGATCTTCAACAATAAGACTTACAGGATCTTATTCTTCTGGAACTTATTATTTTTTCGCCTTCGGTGTTGCGTGAGCCATCATACTAACGACACTGACTGCCCTAAATGTTTAGAGAAATTAGAGATGGTTCATCCGTATATGCAGAATTGGTTT
>Ga0334722_10006606_pt1 | contig 11418 bp, 8 predicted proteins | sample C3_bottom_MG_FD_207210 | JGI IMG/M metagenome (GOLD analysis project Ga0334722, IMG submission 207210) | Sediment microbial communities from Yellowstone Lake, YNP, Wyoming, USA - C3_bottom | ecosystem: Environmental > Aquatic > Freshwater > Lake > Sediment | place: USA: Wyoming | collected...
GCCCAGCCCGATCAAGGCGTCGCGCGCGCACATGCAGCCGTCATCGAGGCGCAGCGGGCCGCGATCCAACAGCTCGTGCCCGGGCGGCCGCTGGGGCAGGCGGCGAAAGCCGCGGACGACACACTGGCGCGCCACGGGCTGCTGGACAAGAAGATGTATGGGGTGTTCCGCGGGTTGGGGCTTCGGTACGACGAGCTGCCGCGGCCGACCGATCTGGACACGATCCTGGCGGTCGGCATGTGCATCTGCGTCCAGCTCCACGTCCGGCTGCCGAACCTGATCGTCGGGCAGGGAGACAGCATTCTGATCACCGGCCGAGGCCCGGAGGTCGTGAGCCAATCGTGATGCGGAAGCGCCGTCTGGGGCCGACCGGCCCTGAGATTTCTGTGATCGGGCTCGGCGCGTGGGGGTTTGGAGGCGTCGGCGGGTTCGGTCTCGGCCCCATCGACGAGCAAGAAGCCCTCGACACGATCCGCCACGCGGTGGACTGCGGCATCAACTGGGTCGATACGGCCGCCGTCTATGGTCTTGGGCACTCGGAGGAAGTCGTGGGACGCGCGCTCGCCCCATTCAACGTTGGGACCGACGTCTACATCTTCACGAAAGGCGGTCAGAACTGGTATGGGGGCGGCGGCGCGCTCGTGCGGGATCTCCGCCCGGAGTCGATCCGCTTCGAGTGTGAGCAGAGCCTGCAGCGCCTCGGCGTCGATCGTATCGATCTGTATCAGTTTCACTGGCCCGACGCGATCGGCACCGCCGTCGAAGACTCATGGACCGCCATGATCGATCTGATCGCGCAGGGGAAAGTGCGATGGGGCGGTGTGTCAAACTTCGACGTGAGCCTCGCGTCCCGGTGTCACACGCTCAGCCCGGTGGAGTCGAACCAGGTCCCGCTCAGCCTGATCAACAGGGCGTCGCTGGACAGCATCATCCCCTGGTGCCAGGAGAACGGGGTGGGCGTGATCGTCTATGCGCCGCTCGCCACGGGATTGCTGACGGGAACCTTTGACCTCCCGCGCATCGCGAATCTCCCCAACGACGACGGGCGGCGGCGGCTCGTCCGGTTCCAAGAGCCCCAACTCTCGCGCACGCTCGCGCTGGTGGAACGTCTCCGCCCGATCGCCGACCATTTTGACCTCAGTCTTTCGACGCTGGCGATCGCGTGGACGCTCATCGCGCGCGGCGTGACGGGGGCGATCGCCGGGGCGCGCACCCCGGCGCAGGTCGATGGATGGCTGCCCGCGTCCGAGATGCCGCTGACCCATGAAGCGCTCGCCCGGATCCAGGCGGCCATCGCCGAGACCGGCGTCTAGACCCACCTCATCCGGTCATCAAGGTGCCGCCGTTCACATGGAGCGTCTGCCCCGTGATGAATCCGCTTTCGCGCGACGCGAGAAAGAGCGTGGCATAGCCGACCTCATCGGCCGTGCAGTATCGCCCGACCGGGATTGTCTCGATGACGCTGTCCTTTGACACCGGCGCGGTCAGCGCCATACCCGCATCAACCGCGTACGGGGCGACGGCGTTGCACGTGATTCCATGCGGCGCCCCCTGGATGGCGGTCGCCTTGGTGAGAAATTCGAGCCCGGCCTTCGACGCCCCGTATGCCGCACCCAGGCTGGGCGCACCCATCCGGGCGAGCCGCGCTGAGATGTTGATGATGCGCCCGTAACGCTGCGCGATCATGGCCGGCAGCGCCTCTTTGGTGCACAAGAAGGCGCCAAATAGATTCACCTGCATCACCTGTTCCCACGTGACGAGATCCTGCCCGAGGATGGTGTCGATCCCCTCGACGCGGTTGACGATCGCCGCGTTGTTCACCAGGATGTCGAGCCGGCCGAACTGGGTCAGCGTCCCTGCGACCACCGCGCGCACGTCGTTCTCGGACGTCACGTCGCCGCCGATGGCGGTAAGCGTCGCGCCGCCCGCAGATGCCGACGCCGCAAAGCCCCGCGCGCCCGCTTCGTCCTTATCGAACACGACGACCCGCGCGCACGCCGCCGCCAAGACGCGGGCGATGCCTTGACCGACGCCGCCCGCGGCGCCGGTGACAATCGCAACTTGTCCCTGGATCTGAAAGGGCGTCCCGGCCGCGGCCATGTGTACGCCGGTTCTTACCGGAGGAATCGATCGATGACGTTCTTGGTGATGCGCGAGATGTGCGGGTCGACCAGCAGACACGACGGCCAGGTGATCGACCCCACCGAGAACACCGCCCCGCCGGTGCGTTCGATGTCGTAGCAGACCATCTCCGCGCCGCCGTTATCGGGGTTGATCCCCTTCGCCAGCAAGACCGTGCCCTTCGGCGAGGACCGGCTCATCTTGTCGGTCTCGTGGCCGGACGCGCCGCCGTGGATGCGTTCGTGAAGGCTCTTGGTGCCGAACAGGTCGCCGTTGTGCAGCCCGGTGCCCTCAAAGGTCCAGTGCCCGGTCTCGAGGGCCTTGTACGGCGCCGCCGTCATGATGCCGGTCTCGGTGCACACCACGCCGAGCAGATTCGCCTCGCATTCCACCGTCCGGTGGAACCGGCTCTCGTAGAAGACGTCGGGATTCTTGGGATCCCGCATCCCCAGCGCGCCGCCCTCGCTCAACAACTCGGTCTTGAAGTGCAGCGTCGCGTCGTCGAGGAACTCGACCTCGCAGTTCAGGCCGTTTCCGCCCAGGTACATCAACCGACCGCCGCGGCGGTGCACCCAGTCCTTCACCCGCTCATACATTGTTCGCGACCAATATTCTGGGTGGACGCTCAAGATCAACAGCTTGTAGGCATCCAAATCGAGGATACCGGTGTGGAGTTGGTGCTCCGCGTAGAAGTCGTATGTATACCCCTCGCGCTCCAGCCAGCCAAGCAGGCGCCATTCGCCCGGGGCCTGACCGCCGTACATCCGGCCTTCGATCGGGTCGCCGACCTCCTCGTCTTCGGGTACATGGCTCTCCAGCTCAGGGCGGTCGAAGGAGAGCGGCGCGTACTCCGAGTCCGGAAATCCCCACACATTAAATGTTCCCATGTGCGTATACCGTATGAGATCCTGCCGTGCATTCACGACCGGTTCATGTGGCAGCCGATTCGAGTTGATGTAGTTACTGCGCCCGCCATAGTTATTGTAGGCGTTCCACGTGTTGGTCGACGCCAGCACCGCCATCGGCGCCGACGGGCGGGCCGGCGCGACGACCCAGGGGAACGAAAAGAAGCGACGTCCATTCTCGGTCTTAGCATGAAAATAGTACAGCCCCGATCGCTCGGGGCCGGCGATCAGCTGCGTATGGTGGGCGCTGCCGTAGCCGATCGAATTCCATTTGACGCCGGTTTGCGTGTAGTCGCCGTCGGGCGTGATCTGCATGACCGCGCGCGGGCCGTGCTCGTCAAACCATCCCAGCAGCCGGATGAACTCCTTCTTCCAGCCATACCGCCACAGGCTGAGCCGATAAGGCTCGACCGAGTGGACGCGAAACTCCGATACCTCTCCGGTCCTGACCCACTTCGGCCACGCGTACCCCACGAGAGAGTCCGAAAGCAGCCGGAACTGGTGCGGCGCGGCGTCAGGGAGACGAATGGTCGTCCGTTTCGAGCCAAAGCCATCCCTGACCAGCGTGACGCGATAGTCGCCGGGAGCGAGATCCGCGTACACCGCCCCGCGCGGCGTCGAGCGCACGACGGCAACGCTGCGTCCCCCCTGTTCGAACTCCAGCGCGGCTTCCGAGATCGCCACGTATCGCTCATCACTGACGTACCCGACCAGCATCAGAACTTCGACCAGAGGTACTGGTTGGTGACCTCATGGTGAAACTGAATCTCCGCCGTCTTCACCTGCGCGCCAAGCGCCTTGGGACAGCGGTCGGCCTGCGCGGTCTTCAGCTCCGCGAACTTGGTATGCACCTCGTCGCCCAAGATCCCCGCGACGAACTTGCTGCCCTTGAAGAGCCGGATCGCGTCGTAGATGTTGTCGGAGAGAAACCGTGTCCGGCTGTGCTTGGCCTCGTCTTCACCCATCGGCCCCTCGAGACCGCTTCGCATGATCGTGTAGATCGCCATGTAGGGGTTGGCGTCGGGAGCGATCGATCGAAACTCGACACGCGCCGACCGTTCGTTGCCGATCGGGACGCGGACCATCGAGCCGCGGTCGACGGCAGAGGCCTTGATCTGATTCGGCGCCTCGAAGTGCGGGTCGAGCCGGCGGAAGGCGTTGACGCTCGAGTTGAAGATCAGACAGGTTTCGCCGGCGCTGCCAAGGATGCGGCGAATGAAGTCCCACCCGGCCTCTGACAGACCGTCCTTGCCGTTTTTGTCGTAGAAGAGATTCGTGCCCTTCCGGCTTAACGAGACGTTGGTGTGCATGCCGCTCCCGTTGACGCCGGTGACCGGTTTGGGCAGGAAGCACGCGGTCATGTCCATCCGTGCGGCCACCTGCCGCGAGATGAGCTTGTAGAGCTGCACCTGATCGGCGGCGATCGACGCTTCGGCGTACCCGTAGTTCATCTCGAACTGCGACGGCGCGACCTCGGGGTGGTCCTTCTCGTTGGCAAACCCCATCGCCCGCTGGACCTCGGCGGCGGTGTCGATGAACACGCGCAGCGCGTCGCCGGGAAGCGAGTGGTAGTAGCCGCCCGTCGAGATGAACTCGAACGCGCCGGTCTCGTGGTGGCGCCGCTCGGCGTCGCGTCCTTTGAACAGGAACCCCTCGATCTCGTTGGAAGCGTGACAGCTGGTACCATCCTTGTCGAAGAGCGTCTGGCAGTGACTCTTGAGCCGCGACCGCATGTCGGCGGCGTACGGTGAGCCGTCCTTTTCGAGCACTTGGCCGAATGCGAGCACCTTGCCAGGTCCAAACACATCCGACGGCAGCCAGTAGAATGCCGGCCAGTCGATACCAAGGCGGAGATCGGACTCGTGCTGGACCGTGAACCCGCGGATCGACGACCCGTCAAAGGTCAGGTTGTCGGCCGACTTGAGCAGAAACTTCTTGTCGTAGTCGAGCATATGGAACCGGCCTTCGAGGTCGGTAAACACGACGGTGACAGCTTTGATGCGTTTCTCGTCTGCCAGATACCGCATCCGCTCTTCCTGAATCTTTTGAACGGGCACGCGGTCGATGCGTTGCTGTTTCGCTGCGAGGTTCATCTCCTCGAGTTTCTCATACGGAATTTCCAGGAAGTCGCGAAGCCCCTCGGTGGCCATGTGTGGTGTTCCTCCTCTGCGGCTCGATGCAATTTCGGTCACGTCCCCGCTACGTCCTCCCCCGCCGCAGCCGCGGGTCGAGCGCGTCGCGGAGCGCATCGCCCATCAGGTTCAAGCCAAGCACGGCGAGCGCAATCGCCAGTCCCGGGTACACCGCCACCCACGGCGCCAGCTCCATGAACTTGCGGCCGGAGCCCAACATCGTCCCCCACGACGGGTCTGGCGGCTGGGTCCCCAACCCGAGAAACGACAGCGTCGCTTCGCTCAAGATGGCGGTCGAGAACGACAGGGTCGTCTGAATGATCACGGGCGCCGCGATGTTCGGCAGCACGTAGCGGGCCACGATCCGCAGCCATCCCGCCCCAAACGCCCTCGCGCCCTCGACATATTGCTGCTGCATCACCACCAGGGTCGGCCCGCGCACGATGCGCGCAAAGATCGGCGAATAGACGATCCCAATGGCGATCATGGCGGTCGTCATGCTCGGCCCCAGCACCCCAGAGATCGCGACGATCAAGATGACGCTGGGAAACGCAAACATGATGTCGATAACGCGGCCCACCAGGCTGTCGACGAGCCCCAGATAGTATCCTGAAACGAGCCCAAGACCGCCGCCGATGACGAGGGCGATGCCGACGGAGATGATGCCGACCTGAAACGACACACGCGAGCCGTAGATGATGCGGCTCAAGACGTCGCGGCCGAACTCGTCGGTGCCCAGTAGGTGCGCGCCACCCGGCGGCAGCAACCGCTTCGACGGTTGGGCCAGAGGATCAAACGGCGCGAGCAGCGGCGCGGCAACGGCCATCACGATGAAGCCCACCACCAGGATCACACCGACAAGGCCGACCGGCTGGCGGATGACGTGGAGGACGACCTCCACCACCCCGCCACGCGGCCGCCGCGCGGCGCCCGGCAGCACCGCGGTCGTGGCCTCAGTCATAACGAATCCGCGGGTCGAGATACGCGTAGACCAAGTCGACGAGCAGGTTCACGATCACGAAAGCCACGGCGACGAAGAGCACTCCCGCCTGGACGACCGGGTAATCACGTTGATAGATCCCGTTGAGGATCAACCACCCGATGCCGGGCATCCCAAAAATCTGTTCGACGACCACTGCCCCACCCAACAGATAGCCGACCTGGATCCCCTGGACGGTGATCACGGGGATGGCCGCGTTCTTGAACGCGTGGCGAACCAGCACGATCCGCTCGCGCAGACCCTTCGACCGCGCCGTGCGCACGTAATCCTGTCCCAGCACCTCGAGCATCGACGACCGCATCATGCGCATCACGACCGCGATCAGCACGGCGCTGAGCGACAGCACCGGCAGCAGCATCTGCTGCAGGTTGGCCGTCAGATCCTTGAACGGGCTGACCCAGATCAGGGCCGGCTGCCAGTTGAGGTACAGCGACGTCACCAGCAGCAGCATCGTGGCCAGCCAGAAGTTTGGGACCGACAGACCGAGCAGCCCAACGATATGCGAGAAGAAGTCGAGCGCGCCGCCCCGCCGCACGGCGGACACGACCCCGAGGGGGATGGCCAGCACCCATGAGAGACACACGGAGAGGATCGCAAGTTCGGCCGTGATCGGCAGCCGCTGCATGAGGACCCGGGTCATCGGCTCGGACGTTCGAAGCGACACCCCAAGGTTCCCCCGAAGGACTTCGCCGAGCCACCGCAGGTAATGCAGATAGATCGGGGTATCCAACCCAAAGAGCCGCATGAGCGTCTTGCGCTGCTCGGGCCCCAGCGTGATTTCCGTGCCGATCAGCACATCGACCGCGTTGCCGGGCAGCAGGCGCATCAGCACGAGGACGAGCGCCGAAATGCCGAGCAGCGTCGGCACCAGCAAGACGAGCCGACGGAGAAGGTACTTCCCCATCAGATCCGAGTCTCAGCGCGGGGAGTTGGCGTACCGTTCGACCCACTCGGTCACGCGTCGGGTGAAATCCACGCGATGGCTGGGGCGGCCGTTCAGGACGAACCCGTGGGTGCCTCCCGGATAGCGGACAAACTCGACGGGGACCCGACCCGCGGCCACAAGACCGGCAAACAGCTCCTCGCCCTGCCCGATGGGACATCGATCATCGGCTTCGCCGTGGAGGATCAGCGTCGGGGTGGTGATTTGATCGACGTAGTTGATCGGCGACAGCCGCCGGTAGGTCTCGCGGGTCGCGACCAGCGGCCCGCGCATCTCAAACGGGCCAAACCAGATGCCTACATCGGACGTGCCGTGAAACGACTCGAGGTTGGCGACCGGCGCGTCAATGGCTGCGGCCTTGAACCGATCGGTGTGTGTGATGACCCACGACGACATGAAGCCCCCGTAGGATGCGCCCGCGACCGCCAGCCGCGCGCCGTCTGCGACGCCTTCCGCGATGAGCGCGTCAACCGCCGCCATCTGCTCCGGCATGTCGTACTCGCCCCACCGGCCCCTGATCCCATGCGCAAACGCTTTGCCGTACGATCCGGATCCTGTCGGGTTGAGCGCCAGGATCGCCCACCCACGCGACGCCAGCGTGTAGCGGTAGAAGTAGGTCGGCGAAAACGCGTTGCCCATGAAGCTGTGCGGTCCACCGTGGATGTCCAGCAGGAGCGGCGTCGGTTTCGCGGCCGTGGTGGGCAAGAAGACCCATCCCTCGACCGTCCCGCCATGCGGGCTGCGGAAGCTCCGTCGCTCGACCCGCGGCCAGGCCACACCGCCGGAGAAATGTGTGTTGACACGCGTGAGCCGCTTCTCGGCGGAGCCGTCACTCGCGCAAACATACATATCGGAGGGGTCGTCGAGGTCGGCGGCGCTGAAGGCGATTCGCCCGGACGCCGCGTGCACGCTGAAGCTGGTGACCTGCCGCGGGCCCGTGACGAGCGAACGCACGATGCCGGTGCCCGCATCGGCGCTGACGATGTGTACGTTGCCGTCGGTCGCGGCCGGGAAGGTAATGGTCCGGCCGTCCGGACTCCACGAGGGAGGCGGGGACACGGCCGGCCAACGCAGGAGCATGACGCCGCGGTCGTACACCGCCGTCACACAGTTGGGTGTGCCGCCGTTCGCGGGCACGATCCACACTCGCACCACGGACTCGCCGTACCCCGCTTCTTGCTCATCGGTGCCGTAACAGGCGATCGCGTCACCGTCGGGCGACCAACCGGGCGAAATCGCGCGTCCGACGTTCTCGGTGATCCGGCGCGGCTGTCCACTTTCCGTGTTCACGATCCAGAGGTCGGAAACGTAGAAGTCGGCAGCGCCGGTCCGCATCCGGCTGAAGACAATGCGGCGTCCGTCGGGCGACCAGGCGGGGCCAACATCATCGCCGATCGCGGCGCCCTCGGCGGTGGCCGCAATCGCTTTCGGATCGCCCCCGGCCAGCGCGAGCACAAATAACGTACTGCGTGTGTCAAACGTGAAACCGGGGCCGTCGATCTTGTACTGCGCGCGGGTGATCACCTTGGGACGGTGCGCCCACCGCGCCCGCGCACCCGTGTCCGTCGGCGGTGTCTCCTTCGACACGCGCGCGGCAAACACGATCCGCGTACCGTCCGGGGACCACACCGCCGTCCCGGCGCCGCCTTCGAGGTTGGTCAGCCGGCGCGCCTCGCCTCCACCGGACGGCATCAGATACAGCTGAGGGGGTTCCTCGCCGCGGGCCGAGAGGAATGCCAGCCAACGCCCATCGGGCGACCACCGCGGATCGCTGTCACGCCCCGGACCGCCGGTCAAGGGTGCGGGCGGTCCGCCCGCCGAGGGCACCATCCAAATGCGGCTGGTATAGGCGTCCCGGTCGCGGTCGATCTCTGTTTGCGTGTAGACGATCCGCGCACCGTCAGGCGAGAACTGGACGTCCGACACGAGCCGGATCGCCAGCAGATCTTCCGGCTCTACCCGGCGGAGAGTCATTATTTCTCGAGCCAGGCGTTCTTCAGCCCCCAGTCGCGCCGCGTGAACGGGCTCTGTGAATAGCCCTTCACGTAGCTCTGGACGCCCTCGATGATATTGTCGACGCCGATCCACAGCATGGGCGCTTCATCGAGCAGCCGGCGCTGCGCCTCGTCGTAGAGGAACTTGCGCCGGACCGGGTCGATGATCGTCCGCGCCTGCAGCAGCAGGTCGTCCATCTTCGGGTTGTTGTATCCGGCCGCAAAGGGGTTCTTGGAATAGAACCGCGCCCAGAGAAACCCGTCGGGATCGTGGCGCGGCGTGAACGCGTTGATTTGCGCGTCGTAGTTGAAGTTGCCCTGCGGGCTTGCCTCGCGCGTGAAGACGCCGACCTCGACCTGGCGAATCTTGACGTTGATGCCCACCTTGGCCAGTTGATCTTTGAGAACCACCGCGGCCGCCGGATAGAAGCCCGATCCGCCGAACGAGGTGACGAGCAGGTCCATCTCTTGTCCATCCGGCACGCCGGCTTCCTTCAGCAGCTTCTTGGCTTTGTCCAGATCCTGGCGATACCAGCGGCGCTTGAGCTCTTCCACCGACAGGTACCAGCTGCCGAACCCGGTCGCGATCGGTCCCGAAAACGTGCCCGACCCCGACAGCGCCTTGTCGATCATCTCTTGCCGGTCAACGGCGAGGCTGACGGCCTGTCGCACCCGCACGTCGCTCCACGGCTTGCGCATCATGTTGAAGATGAAGCAATAGAGGAAGATGCGCGGCGACTTCGTGATCTGGACCGTGCGCTGGCTGCGCAGACGCTGTTCCCCGATCGGTGTGAGAAACGCGTAGTCGAGCGTGCGCGACCGCAGACCCGCGACGCGGGCATCTTCCTCTTCGAGCACCTTGAAGGTGACGCGGTCGATGTAGGGGAGCGGACGCGCCCAGTAGTCCGGGTTCTTCACCAGCTCCAGATGGCTCTTGGGGACGAATTCCGCCAATCGGTACGGTCCCGTGCCGACAATCTGGGTCGTTGTATTGCCGTCGTACGCCCCGCGTTTGAGGATCGCCGAGCTGCGAAGGATCGCAAACGCCCCCAGCAGCGGCGGGAACGGCGTCATCGTGTGAAAGCGCACGGTGTTGCGGTCGATCACATCGACGCGATCGACCTGATCGAAGTTGGTCCGCCAGATCGCCGGCCCCCTTGGATCGAGAACGAGGTCAAACGTGTACTTCACGTCATCGGCGCTAAAGTCGGAGCCGTCGTGAAACTTCACGCCGCGGCGCAGATGGAAGATGTAGGTGTTCTCATCCGGTGTCTCCCAGCGCTCGGCCAGGGCCGGAATGATGCGCATTCGCGAGTCGTATCCCGTCAGGCTTTCATAGCTGTGCTCGAAGCCCTGGGTGGATTGAAACGCCGAGTTGGTCACGGGGTTCAAGGAGATGGGATCGCTCTCAGCGGCCCAGACGGTCGCGCCGCCGGGGCGGGGCCGCCCGGCAGGACCGGGCGCGGGGGCGGGCGCCGCGTCCACCGACATCCCAAGCGGGTTGAGCAACCGTTCGAGCGCCGCGAGTCCAAGCCCCAATGCAGCGGCGCGCGTCAGCAGAGCGCGCCGCGTCAGCCGGCCGAAGAGAACATCGTCAATGAGTTGCTGCTCGGGGTTCAAGCGACTCATGGGCTGTCCCGCTTCACGCTTCCCTGCGTCCCCGACGATCCCCTTTCGGCAGGTGGGTCTTGGGCATCAGACACCGCATCGAATACAGCGGCACCTGCACCTGCCCCGGACGCGCGTGACCCGCGATCCCGATCAACAGGTACGCGTCGTGTTTGCTCATTCCCGTCAGCTCTTCCACCCACAAGATCATGTCGCGCAGCGCCTTGTTGAGCGCCTCTTCCAACGGGCTGGCCACAGCGACCGTGACGAGCATCTCGGGCGTTTCGATGCGGGGCCACGTCATCACCGGGCTGCGTCCTGCGACGACCTCGCACGATAGCGTGACCACGCTGCGCATCTCGATCTCGCTGATCTCGGCGTCGCCCTGAATCGCGTGACAGTCCCCGAGCGCCAGCAGCGCGCCTTCGACGTACACCGGCAGGTAGACCGTGCTCCCGGCGCAGACTTCTTCGGTGTCGAGGTTGCCGCCGTGGCGTCCCATACCGCCCGAGATGATGACCTCGATCTCGGGCGCCACACCGATCGTGCCGATCATGGGTCGCACCGGGATCTGGATCCCATGGTCCATGATGACTTTGCCGTCACGAATCTCGCGGAGTACCGTGCTGGGCTTGTCGAAGAACTCTTCCAGATGGAACAGCCACGGCCAGTAGCCCTGATAGCCCAGCGTGTCGCACTCCATGGCATGGATGTG
>Ga0334722_10006607_pt1 | contig 11417 bp, 9 predicted proteins | sample C3_bottom_MG_FD_207210 | JGI IMG/M metagenome (GOLD analysis project Ga0334722, IMG submission 207210) | Sediment microbial communities from Yellowstone Lake, YNP, Wyoming, USA - C3_bottom | ecosystem: Environmental > Aquatic > Freshwater > Lake > Sediment | place: USA: Wyoming | collected...
CCGACGTTTCGGCCGCCGCCGCGGCCGCGTCGTCCGCGGCCCACGGGTCGATGGCCGACCAGGCGGCGATCATGAGGCGGCCGCCGGCCGGCAGGACCGCCTGATCCCGGGCTTCCAGTCGCCCCTGCCAGTAGACGACCCAGTGGCGGGTCGGGTCCACGGACGGGAGCCACGCGTCTGCCAGCTCGACGGCTCGCTCCTCGCCCGTGGTCGGATCGATCACGACCGTGGTGGCCGAGAGGACCGCGGCATCGGCGCTCGCGTCGTCCGCGGCCGCGGTGCGACTGACGACGACCCGGCCGCCGGCCCACGAGGCGAACGTGGAGTGATGGTCGGACGTGAGCGGCACCGCCTGTTCGTCGCCGGGTCGCCAGGTGTAGACGTCCGACCCCGCGCTGCCGTCGGCCGGCATGGCGCTCAGGGCGAGGATCATCCCGTCGGGCGACCAGGCGGCCGGCGCGCCGGTGCCGCGCATGGCGCTGAGGATCGGGTGCGCCTCGGCTGTCACGGGCTGCTCGGAGGTGGGGGTGGGGACGATCGACGCCGCTTCGGACGGGGTAACGGGTGTCTCGTCGGGGCCGTCGGTGGGCGTGGCGCTGGGGGTCGCGGTCGGCTCACCGCTCGGCTCGACCGCCGGCTCGCTGGCGCTGGGGGCCGGCTCGGCCGGCGTGCTCGGCGACGCGGAGCCGTCGGGCACCTCGGTCGACGACGGGGTCGGTTCCAGTGAGGGCACGACGGGCAGCGAGACGATGGCGAAGACCTCGGCGCCGAGCGGGTCGCGGCCGGCGATGAAGAGTTGGCCGCCGCCGCCCAGGGCGAGTTCGCGTGCCGCCACGCCGGCCCCGAGCCGGACGACCGGCCGGCTGGGAGGCCCCGCGGCGCACCCGATGCCCGGCGGCGGGCAGACCTCCGCGACATCGGCCCGATACAGCGTCAGCTGCCCGTCGGCGACGTCGAGGAAGGCCAGTTGCTGGGGCGGGATGGGGAACGGCGTGGCCGAGGCGACGTCGGGGAGCGGTCCCTGGGCGAGCGGCCCGCCGACGAGGAGCAGCACGACCAGGACGCCCAGGAGCGACCCGACGGCCACGCGGAGCTGGCGGAGGGCGCCCGGCCGGACGAGCTCGAGCTTCGGCGCCGGGAAGGGCCGGCGGCCCTCGCGGGCCACCTCGTGGTCGATGGCCGCTCGGGTCCGCGCCCAGAGGTCGCGGGGCGGCTCGATGGCCGACAGTGCCCGCAGCTGCTCGTGCTGGGCCGCGTATTCCCGCTCGACGACGCGGCAGGCCGGGCAGGCTGCCAGGTGCGCCTCCAGGTCCGCCGCCTCGCGCGCCGGAAGCGGCGCATCCAGCCGCTCGGCGAGAAGTTGCCGGAGGCGTGCGTGGTGCTGCGCGCTCACCGGTCGTCCTCCGCCGGCTCGGGTCGGGCCGTCTTCGACGCATCCCGTTCCGCGGAGCGGGCGCGCTCCAGGGCGAGCGCCTGGCGCAGCGACTCGCGAGCACGGGTGAGCAGGGCGCGTGCCGCGATGTGGGAGACGCCCAGCGTGGCCGCCAGCTCGAGTCCGGTCAGGTCGTGCAACTCGGCGAGGAGCAGCGCGGCACGCTGTCGCTCGGGGAGGGCCGCCAGGGCCCGCTCCATCTCGGCCGAGAGCCGGCCGTGGAGGGCGATCTCCTCGGCCGAACGGGCCGAGCCGCGCGACTCGCCGGTCCAGGGCACGAAGCGCACGATCCTGCGGCGGCGCAGCTCGTCGAGGGCGGTGCGGTTGGCGATCTGGTAGAGCCAGGCGCGCGCGCGAACCGGATCCTCGAGCGAGTCGAAGGCCCGGAACGCCTTCACGAACGTCTCCTGGGCCAGATCGGCGGCCAGCTCGTCGTCGCGCAGCATGCGTGCCAGGTACGAGTAGATCTCGCCGCCGTGGAGCCGGAACAGCTCCTCGACGACGGCCCGCGCGGTCGCCCGGTCCCGGGTCATGTCCGCCTGCCCCCACAGGGCGACGCTTCGTGCGAGCAACGGTCCTCCCGTCGGCGATGGTCGGCGGCCCCGAGCGGGCCGCTCGGCCGGAGGTCGCATGGATCGGGTGCGCCCTCCACCGGCCTGTGACGGGCGGCGAAGTGGCGCTGTGACGCTGTCGACACGGGCGCTCTCCCTCAGCGCCGCGGCGCGTCCCAGCTGGCCGCCGGCTCGTGCAGGCCGGCCGCTTCCAGGAGCACCTCGACCGCCGCCTCGGGGCTGACCGGGTTGACCGGCAGCCCGGTGCCCAGCTCCAGGCCGGCGATCTCGCGCAGGCGCGGGTGGATCTCCCAGTGCCAGTGATAGGTGTCGTCCACGCGTTCCCGCAGTGGCGCCGTGTGCAGCACGAGGTTGTAGGGCGGGCCGTCGAGCGCGTCGAGCAGACGCAGCACCTTCTGCAAGGTCTCGGCCGCGCTCGTCAGCTGGGCATCCGTGGCGCGTCCGAAATCGGCCTCGTGGTGACGTGGCACGACCCAGATCTCGAACGGGGAACGGGAGGCGTACGGTGCGAAGGCGACGCTGGCGGCATCCTCGAAGACGAGCCGCTCGCGGCCGGCCACCTCGTCCCTGACGAGGCGGCAGAAGGGACAGACGCCTTCGCGGATGAGGTAGCGCGCGGCGCCGCCCAGCTCCTCCCCGATGCGGTGCGGGATCTGCGGCAGGTCGTAGGTGTCGAAGCAGAGGTGGTTGGTGAGCGCGCCCGCCTGCCGCCCGTGGTTCTGCACCACCTGGAAGTACTCGGTCTGGGCGGCCGCGCGGGCGGCCACGATGGCGTCCCGGGCGCCGCGCAGCATCTCCACGACGATGGCCGCCGACTCGTGCGCGAGGGGGCCGTGGTGCTCGGGCGGGGCGACGATCGTGCCCCAGGAGCCGACATCGGCGACCAGCCCCAGGCCCGGCTGGCGCGCGTCGATCCCGGCCTCGCGGGCCTCCTTCTCCGTGCCCGCGACGGTGAAGGCGTTGGGCTTGAGGAGCCGGTGACGGACGCCGCGCCCCGCCGGCTCGACGCAGTTGCGGCACGTCTCCCGGTCCCGGACCGGCTCGGCCGCGCGGGTGAACCGCCAGCGCTGGAAGTCGCGATCCACGACCACCGCGACCCACCAGCCGGTGATGGCGTCCCGTCGCAGCTCGAACATGCCGCCGGCCATCCGTTCAGGCCTCCGCGCCGACGAGGAGGGGGGCGCTCGCGGCCTCGAGCTCACAGGCCAGCACCGGGGCGAAGCGCTCGGCGGCGTCGCGCACGCTCGCGGTCGTCGGGGCCTCGATGGGCCAGCGGGCCTCACGGGCGATCGAGGTGACCTCCGCCTCGGGCATGCCGCAGGGGTCGATCAGCTCGAAGTCGGCCAGGCGCGTGGTGACGTTGAGGGCGATGCCGTGGTAGGTCACGCCCCGCTCCAGGCGGATGCCCAGTGCGCCGATCTTGCGCGGCGCCGGGCCCTCCGGGTCGACCCAGCAGCCGGGGCTCCCCTCGCGCCGGCCGGCGCGGACCCCGTAGGTGGCGCACGTGTCGGCCATGGCCGCCTCAAGGGCGCGCACGAAGGGGCGCAGGAGGATGCCCCGGTCGGCCAGGCGAACGATGGGGTAGGCCACGAGCTGGCCCGGTCCGTGGTAGGTCACCTCCCCGCCGCGCTCCACGCGGATCAGCTCGATGCCGAGCGCGGCAAGCTCTTCGGGCGTGGCGCGGACGTGGGCCGGGTCGGAGTGGCGGCCGAGCGTGAGCACCGGCGGGTGCTCGAGCAGCAGGAGCGTGTCCGGGACCTCGCCCGCGGCGCGCGCCACGACGAGGGCGTGCTGGCGCTCCCAGGCCGCCCGGTAGTCGATCCGCCCCAGCCACTCGACCGCGAGGTCCACGCGGGCACGATACCAGTGTCCGGTTGGCTGGCGGTTCCCCGCCGGTCGCTCCCCGCCCTGCTGGCTGGTGCTCGAGGCCGGCCCCCCGTTTCCTCCTCTTAGCACGCTGCGTGCTGGCATGCGGTCACTCAGCCGCCGTTTGCCACGTCCCAGCACGCCACGTGCTGAGCGGGCCGTGGATCCGGCCCGAACCGGCTCCGGGTCGCGCTTACCGGTACGCCACGTGCTGAGCGGCGGGGTCCGCGCCGGACCCGGGGCGGCCTCGCGGTCGGCTCCGACTATGGCGTCGGCGCTGGCGTCGGGGTCGGTTCGGGCGACGTCGGTGTCGCGGCCGGATCGGAGGGCACCGCAGTGGGTGTCGGCGTCGGTGTGGATCCTGGCACCTCTGTCGGCCCCGGCGTGGCGCTCGGGCTCGGGCTCGGCTTCGGCGTCGGGTTCGGGCGGCAGCCGCCGACTCCGCCCGTCGTGGCCTTGCCCGGCAGCGGCGCCGGGGCCTTCAGGTCGTCCGCGGGGAGCGTGCCGGGCTCCGTGAAGAGGCGGGCGGCCAGCGCCCGGATCGCCTCGAGGTCGGGGATCTGGATCGAGCCGCGGGCGTCGAAGCCGCTGTGGACGAGGGGATGGCCGATGACCGCCCGATACGTCTGCTCGCGACCCACCCGGCTGGCCCAGACGGCGAGATCCGGCACCATGCCGCGGGGGATGTCGGTCTGCACGGCCCGGCTGAGCGCCTGCAGCAGCCCGACCGGATCGTCGAGGAAGCGCCCCTTGACGACGGCGTCCCGGACGCCGGAGAGGACCTCCTGCTGGCGCGCGGCACGCGTGAAGTCCGACTCGCCGCTCGGATGGCGAACGCGGGCGTAGGCCAGCGCGGCGCTGCCATCGAGGTGGTGGCGTCCCTTCGTGATGGAGAACCCGCGCGTGTAGCCGTACTCGTGGTAGCTGGCGTCGCAGAAGCCGCGGGCCACGTTGACGTCGATGCCGCCGAGCTTGTCGATGACGTAAACGAAGCCGCCCAGCGAGACCTGGGCGTAGTAGTCGATCCTCACCCCGAGCAGCTCGCCGAGGGCCGCCATCAGCACGTCCTGGCCCTCGCCGCTGGAGCCCGGGAACTGTGTCGGGTTGTGGCGCGCATACGAGACGAGCGAGTTGATCTTCTCGGCGAACACGCCCCCGCCGGGCAGCGGCACGTCCACCGTGTCGCGCGGCACCGAGATGAGCGAGACCGTGCCCGTGACCGGGTCGAGCGAGGCCACCACCATCGTGTCGGTCAGGAAGGTCCGGCGGCCCACGCCCGCGTCCACGCCGATGACGAGGACGGTGATGCGCTCCGGGCCGACGGTTGGCGACGGCGACGCGCCCGCCGGCGGGGTGACGTCAGGCGCGCCCGTGCCCCCGGCGCTCGGGCTCGGCGATGGCGGGACCCAGGCGCCCGAGGGCGCGCCATCGCCGACGAAGACCTCGTCGGCCGCCTCGCGCACGGCATTGGTCACGGCCAGCGCCCACCCCTGTGGCGCGACGATGAAGGCGACGAGCAGCGCGATGGGCAGGAGGTCGCGCCGTCGGGGGTGCGGCAGGCGCGCGTCGAGGACGCTGGAGGCCATCGCCGCGAGGCGCCAGGCGATGAGCGCGGCCTGGAGGCCGATCAGCGCCCAGAGGACCTCGGGCTCGACGAACGAGGCGGCGAAGCGCACCGGGCCGAGGGCGGCGAGTGCTACCGCCGCGCCGACCGCCAGGGCCACGACGGGCAGGCCGAAGAGGGCCGCGAGCCGCCGCCGTCCGGCCACGAGGTGGCCCAGGCCGGGGATCACCGACGAGAGGACGGCCGCGATCCAGCGCCGGCGGGGGTCCAGGGGAGCGGGGATCGGGGCGGCAACCTCGTCGGGAGTGTCGCCGCCGGGTGTGTCGGTCACGGGCGCGAAGGGTAGCAGAGGGCCCCGACCGGGGCTTCCGTTCGCGGCCCTAGCGCCGCCTGAGTCGCGGGTCCAGCCAGTCGCGCAGGCCGTCGCCGAGCAGGTTGAAGGCGACCACCGTGAACGCCAGGGCGAGTCCCGGGAAGGTCGGGAACCACCAGGCGTCACGCAGGAAGCCGCGGGCGTCGGTGAGCATGGCCCCCCACTCGGGGGTCGGCGGCTGGGCGCCGAGGCCCAGGAAGCTCAGGGCTGACGTGGAGAGGATGACGTAGCCCACGTCGAGCGACATCTGCACGATCACGAAGGGCAGCACGTTGGGGATGAGGTGCACGCGGACGACCCGGCTCGTGCGCGCCCCGGCGACGCGCGCGGCAAGGACGAACTCGCGCTCCCGCAGCGAGAGCACCTGGCCGCGCACGAGGCGCGCGTACCAGGGCCAGAAGACCGTGGCCAGGGCGAGGACCGTCGTGCTCAGGTCCGCCCCCAGTGTGGCCGCGATGGCCGCCGCGAGGATGAGCGCCGGGAAGGCCAGGAAGAGGTCGGTGACGCGCATGATCGCCTCGTCCACGAGGCCGCCCACCAGCCCGGCGACGGCGCCCAGGGTGGTCCCCACCACGACCGAGATGGAGAGCACGATGGTCGCCACCTGGAGCGAGATCCGGGCGCCGGCCAGGACCCGGCTGAGGAGGTCGCGCCCGTAATCGTCCGTGCCGAAGAGGTGGATGGATGAGGGTGGCTTCAGCCGATCCAGCAGCGTGATCGCGTTGGGCGGGAAGGGGGCCAGGATCTCGCCGAACACGGCGGCCAGCACGACCAGGCCCACGAGGGCCGTCGCCAGCAGGTTCAGCCGCGAGACGCCGACGAAGCGGCGGGCGCCCGCGAGGCGGCGCCCGAGGCCGGCCCCGGACCGTTCGGAGGGGCGAGCGAGGGGCTCGATCACGAGTAACGGATCCTGGGGTCCAGGTAGAGGTAGCCGATGTCCACCACGAGGTTGATGGCCACGTAGATCACGGCGCCCACCACCGTCACGCCCATGATCGCGTTGTAGTCCGAGGCGCGGATGGCGTCGTAGGCGTAGCGCCCGATGCCCGGCCAGGCGAAGATCGTCTCGACCAGGAAGACGCCGCCGGCCAGCAGGGCCGCCTCCAGGCCCAGCACGGTGACGGCCGGCAGGAGCGCATTGCGCAGCGCGTGGCGGACCACCACCCGCCGGTGTGCCAGGCCCTTGGCCTCGGCGGTCCGGATGTAGTCCTCACCGACCACCTCGAGCATGCTCGTGCGCACGATGCGCGCCATGAGGCCGACCTCGGCGAGGGCGAGCGTGAAGACGGGCAGGACGAGGTGGCGGACGGAGGCCACGAAGGTCTCGGGCTGGCCGGCCAGCAGGCTGTCGATGGTCATGAAGCCGGTCACCTGCGGCGGCGGCGCCATCCCCGTGTCCAGGCGGCCGCCGAAGGGCAGCCAACCCAGGCGCGAGTAGACCACGAGCTGGAGCAGCATGGCCAGCCAGAAGGCCGGCATCGAGAGGCTGGCCACGGCAGTCAGCCGTGCCGCCGCGTCCCAGCGCGAGCCGCGCCGCAGCGCCGCGAAGACGCCCAGCGCGATGCCCGCGCTCGAGCCCGCAAGCAGGGCGAACAGCGACAACTCGGCGGTTGCGGGGAGGAACGCGCCGATGTCGGCGGCCACCGGGCGCCGCGTCACGAACGAGGTGCCCAGGTCGCCGCGCAGCAGGTCGCCCATGTAGTGCCCGTACTGGACGACGAGCGGCTGGTCCAGGCCGTAGAGGGCGCGCACGTTGGCGATCGCCGCGGCGTTGGCGTGCGCCCCGGCGATGAGCCGGGCGGGGTCACCCGGCGCGACGCGCGCCAGGAAGAAGGTGATGAGCGTGACGCCCCACAGGACGAAGACGACGAAGATGAGGCGGCGCGCGAGCAGCCGCCTCATCGGTAGCCGGCCCCTTCGATGCTATTCCCGGGAGAGCGCGTAGTAGTCCCAGGTCAGGATGTAGAGCGGGTTGAACACCTGGCCCGCGATGTCGCTGCGGAAGTACGTCTCGTCGAGCTGCTGCCCCACGGGGATCCAGGCGGGGTCCTGGCGGACCAGGATGTCCTGGGCCTCCTTGAAGGAGGCCGCCAGCTTCGTGGCGTCGGTCTCGGTGAAGCCGGCGTCGATGATCTCGTCGACCCGCGCGTTCTTGTAGTAGCCGCTGTTGTAGCAGGGGCAGGCGTCGGGCGCTGCGCCGCTGTGGAAGAGGATCCAGGAGAAGTTGGACGGGTCGTTGTAATCCGGCCACCAGCCCCAGTAGTACATGTTCGCCCGTTCCTCCACCGGCCGGTCGGTGGTGAGGTCGGCGTTCATGGCGGAGAACTCCTTCTCCACGATCTTCAGCTTCAGGCCGACCTTGGCCAGCTGGTCCTGCATGACCAGCCCGGCCTCCTTGCCGAAGCCCGTGTAGTACTCGTACGTCAGCTCCGTGCCGGGCGCGACGCCGGCGGCGTCGAGCAGCTGCTGGGCCTTGGAGATGTCGGTCTGGTACATGAACACGTCCGGGTCCTGGGTCAGCAGCAGGTCGGGGAAGACACCATTGGCGCGCTCCAGGGTGCCCTTCTGGACGGTGTTCAGGAAGTCGTCGTAGGGGAAGAGGTAGTTCATGGCCTGGCGTGCCTCGGGCTTGGCCAGCGGACCGTAGGCGCCGAGGATGATGTAGGTCAGGTCGAGGTTCTTGAAGTCACCCACGAAGAAGCGCGGGTCGGCACGGACGGCCGCGGTGTCCTCCGGCGTGCCCGCGTAGGCGATGTCGACCTCACCCGACTCGAGCAGCTGCCGGCGGGTGGAGGCCTCCGGGATCGAACGGATGATGATCTTCTTGAAGTGCGCCCCGTCCCAGCCGCGCCAGTAGTCCGGGTTCTGGACGAGGACGACCTGGTCCCCGGGGGCCAGCGTCTCCATGACGTACGGGCCCGTTCCCACGGCGTTGCCCAGCAGCCACTCGTGGCCCTGGTCCGCGTCACCCGTGGAGTGCTCGCGGAAGACCCTGGGGCTCACGATGCCGGTGCCGTACTGCGCCGCCATCACGACGTCGAAGTGGGGCACCGATGCCCCGATGTCGAAGCGGACGGTGAGCGGGTCGACCACGACGATCTGCGTGGCGGGATCGGTGATGAACGCGCCGAGGATGAAGTTCGTACCGAGGGCGATGCCGATGGTGCGCTCGTAGTTGTCCTTCACCGCCTGGGCGTCGAAGGGCTCACCGTCGCTGAAGGTGACGCCGGGATGGAGATGGAACGTCCAGCTGCTCTTGTCGGCGTTGGCCTCCCAGCTGTCGGCCAACAGCGGCTCGACCTCGCTGGCGCTGTCGCCCTTGAGGCGCACGAGCGATTCGTAGATGCCGCGCCAGATCAGCGCCTCGCTCAGGAGGTAGGCGCTGGCTGGATCGAAGTCGGCGTTGAAGGCGTCCACGGCCACCACGAGGGTGTCCGCGTCACGGCCCAGCGGTGCGACGGTCGGCGTCGGGGCGGGGCCGGGAGTGCCGCCACCGGGCGTCGGGCTGGCGGCCGGCGACGGCTCGCCGGTCCCACAGGCCGAGACGATGAAGAGTGCGCTCACCAGGAGCGCCGACCAACGTCGCCGCATGCTTCGGCTCCCTCTCGCTCCGCCGATCGATGTCCTCTGATTGCCCGCCGGGGATGCGTCCCGGTTCGGTCGGCCACCGCCCCAGGGCACGGACAGGCGTCCACAGTACAACGCCGCGGGGGCGTGGAGAAGCCTCCCCCGACCCATGAGGACCATCGTCCGCCAGTACCATCGAGCAACTGTCCACGCCCTGCGCGCACCGTACCGTTCCGGCCATGACCGACATGGCACGCGCGTGAGTTCGGACGTGGCCCCCGAGGGCACCGCCCCGGACCCGCTGCGCGATCCGCCCGCACCGACGCGCAAGAAGAAGCGCGGCTGCTTCGCCACCGGCTGCCTGACCATCGTCGGGCTGCTCCTCATCGGCACCGTGCTCGTCGGTGGCCTGCTCCTGCGGGTTCCGCAGCAGCTCGGGATCCTGCCCTCGGGCGCGAGCCTGCTGCAGGGGACGCCCGATCGTGCAGCCGCCGCGGCGATCCTGGACCAGGTCGCGGCCGCCGGAGTGGACACGACCGGCCTCTCGCTGTACGTCTTTCCCGTGGAGGGCCAGGACGGCACGCTTGCCTACGCCGTGCTCGACACCTCGGCCGGCTTCCACTTTTCGAGCGGCACGGATGCGAATCCCCTGCCCGACCTGTTCGGCAAGCTCGCTGGTGGATCGACGGTGGACGAGGCACGTGTCGAGCAGGTGGCCATCGCGTACCGCGACGAGAGCGGCCGCACCCTCGGGGTCCTGACCGCATCGACCGACGTCATCCGCGAGTTCGTGGCGGGCGAGATCGACGAGGAGGCCTTCAGCGAGCAGCTCCACGGGGACGTGGACCTGGGAGCCGTCCTCGACGCGGTGAACGCGCCATGAGGAGGCACCGGCTCGTCGGGTCCCTGCTCCTCGCGACGCTCGCTCTCGGCGCGTGCAGCGCCGACGACCGGCAGCTGGCGCAGGCGTTCATCCAGCAGTGGGCGATCGACCATGCGGACGAGATCGCGATGCACAAGCTGGGCCTGAGCGACGGCAACAGCTACGTGGACGCCGCGGTCGACGCGGCCGACGTGGTGATGAACTTCCAGCGGGCCGAGGACCTCATGGCCAAGGGCCGCAGGAACTCGGACCCGAAGTCCATGGACGCCGCGATGAAGCTGCGGCCCAACGACTGGACCTACGAACTGTCCCGGTCGCACCTGGCGCTCCAACTCGGCGACATGGACACCTACTGGGGGAACTGGAACCGGGTCGGGATCGACTTCCCGTTGGGCACCCCGTGGCAGAAGGTCGACAGGCAGTCGTACTCGGAGCTGCTCGTGGTCCACAAGCGCCTGGACACGGGCCCGGGCAGCGTCAGCGGCTACAAGAGCTACGCGCAGTGCCGCGCGCTGTACGACGCTCTCGCCGTCTCGAGCGGGAACCTCGCGGGCGACCAGGCTTCGACCGAGACCAGGAGCTGGCGCCAGCGCGAGGCCGACTGCGACCTGCTGCCCCACTGACTCGACCTGCGCGCGCAACGGCGACGCGGTCACGATCTCCGCTGGCCTCCCCGTCCGGCGCGGCTCTCCGTCCGGGCGCGTTCGCCGCAAGCGTTGTTCGTGGCACACCAAAACGGCACCGACCGGGGCCCGGCGGGCTCTTCGAAGCCTCCGAGCCCTCGCGCTCCGCCCGATCCGCGCCCGACGCGGCGACTGCCCGAGCGTGGCCGGCCGCCCGTCTCGACCCCGGATCGCCCGCACCGCCTCGGAGAGGCCCTCCCCACGCCGCCCATGCACCGTTTGGTGTTCACGGCGCAACGCCGCCGCGGGGCAAGCGGGAGGCTCGGCGCGGACGCTCTCGGCGCCTGGCCGTTCCCGCAGCACGGGTGCGCACGCGAGGCGGGCCGATCTCAGGTAGCCGCGCGACGCTCAGAGCATGGGGCGTGGTGGTAGATTCCCTGCCGCACGGGACGTTGGGTCTCCGGAGCCTCCCGAGCGGGAGTAACTCAGCTGGCAGAGTGTCTGCTTCCCAAGTCTTTGGGCCTAGGCGCCATGGCC
>Ga0334722_10006608_pt1 | contig 11415 bp, 16 predicted proteins | sample C3_bottom_MG_FD_207210 | JGI IMG/M metagenome (GOLD analysis project Ga0334722, IMG submission 207210) | Sediment microbial communities from Yellowstone Lake, YNP, Wyoming, USA - C3_bottom | ecosystem: Environmental > Aquatic > Freshwater > Lake > Sediment | place: USA: Wyoming | collected...
TTGCCTTAAAGGCTGCACTATGATTCCTTCTGGGTCTCTTTGCCATCGCTGCTGCTCCTTTCTATTCCTCATAGTTTAGAGCAGCGTTACCACTTATACCACTGTCCAGTTTTTCCCGACCAGCTCAGAGGATATTGTTGATGGCAGAAAGTTAAAAGGGCTTTCCTCAAAAGAGGTGCTTAAGCATGCTGCTGGCGTTGTTATTAAACGGTTTCATGACAGCACTACACCTGAGGACCTAGTATCTTACATGGTTGAGCAGTTTGTGAAGGCATCCGCCGAAGGTTAGTAAGCTGTGTAAACGCATAAACGGGGTCAGGTCTTTGATCTTGAATAGTGAGAAATCACAGGTGGCGGTTAAGAGTCCAGTTGCCATGGATACAGCCGGAGAAAAGAGCCGACCATATCGGGATGTATTATGCGACAGTGAGCGAGCTAATAAATGCCAAGACTATAGTGAAATGCAAATATCAAAGACCTGACCCCGATTAGCTCCCGCGGATGACCAAAAACAACCAAGAATCACCTCATTTTGCACCTAAAATGCACCTAATAGTTTCAGCAGGTTGAAACTGTTTTGAGTATAAAACCCATCTGATAATATTTTATTGTAAAATAGGCAATGCAAAAGGAAATTGATAAAGCTCAGGTACTCTTGGGTGTCTTTGAAAAACTGTCCGCCGAACTGGGTGGGTTGGATGACCTGTCAGAAGCCCTTGAAATAATTTCCGATGTTATAAACGACGGCAGTGATGAATATTCCGTAAAGAAAGCCAGAAATTTATTAATACGATATAAGGGCTTTATTTCAAAAGCGGCAAGCGGTTTACTGGAAGAGCCGAAGCGGTTTTCAACTGATAACATCGACTACTGGCATGATGTTCTGCAAGAGATTATTAATTTTGGGTTCGCAGATAACGATACTACATTCCAGTCCTTTATTAAGTTAAAGGAAGACGCCAGGCGTCAATCATTGCCTTTTATCCAGAGGATAACAGAGCTTCGCAATAATATTGACCTATTACCGAAGGAAGAGCAGGACAGAAGAAGGCAAGAACTGCGAGAATTACTTAGATATAAGGGGTTAACTATAAGCGGTATAAAAGAAGATTAGAGAGAAGTCGAGGGGGGTAAGGTCTTTAATCTTGAATTCTGCCGCAACCATCTTGCATGCTTTTTTTCTGCAAGAGCGATATACCGCTGCCATAAAATGTCCTCTTTGTGAGACGGGCTATATCGAAGGCGTTACGCCTGAGAGATTCAGCGCTCAGTACTATAAAAGGTACGGCTCCTAGCGCATCCGCCATTGGGCGACCTTGTTGCCTTTATAGCATCAGTGCTATATAATTAAGTATGCAATGGGCTATCGAATACTATGAAACAACTGACGACAGATGCCCTGTCAGGGATTTTGTCGATGGTCTTACGCCTGAAGGCCAGGCAAAGTATATCTTCATTACCAGGCTGCTCACGGAATACGGGGTGCTGGTTAGGGAGCCGTATGTGAAACAGCTTACCGGCCGCAAGAAGCTGTTTGAGATACGGATCAAAGACAAGACAGGAATCAGCAGGATACTCTACTTCACCCATACGGGTAAGAAATTTGTGCTCCTGCATGGCTTTACAAAGAAGACGGACAAAACCCCACAGAGGGAGATTGAAACAGCCGAAGAAAGGATGAAGGATTACCTTTCGAGGGAGGTGTAATATGAAAAAGAACTCATACGAAGAACACGCAAAAGAACTTTTGAAGAACAAGAACGTCAGGAAGGAGTATGAAAAGCTCCTGCCTGAATACGAGCTGGTGAAGAGCATCATCGAACAGCGGCAGAGGAAAAAGATGACACAGGAGCAGGTGGCTAAAAAGGCCGGCATGCCCCAGTCGACAATCTCCAGGATCGAAGGGCTGACGCACGGGCTCCCCAAACTTTCGACACTGAAGAAGATCGCCGACGCGCTGGATGCAAAGGTTGTCATAAAACTGGAGGCGAGGAAGGCCTGAGCGTATATCCGATGCGCACATAGTCACCTTCTTCCCTGAACTACTTCGGGAATAGCTATCCCTGGTTACCTGTTTCCATGCAATATCAAAGCGAGAGAGACTGCGCAAGTCGACTTCAGCGTTACCAGCTTCAACTATGATCTGGGCGAACTTCTGGCAAAGGCAGAGGCACCGCGGTGAGGTTGCAATTCTCAATACTGTAGTGTATTGTAATACAGGAGGTGCATTATGAGAACTGTTTTATCCGTCAGCCTGCCTGAAAAGATGTCCGAGGAGCTGGACAGAGTTGCCAGGAGTACTGGGCGCAACAAGAGCGATATCGTTAAGGAATCTCTGAGTCTGTTCCTGTGGGAAATGAAACTCAAGGCGGTGCAGAAGAAACTCGGTCCAAAGGCAAAAAAACTTGGAATAGTCAGTGAAGAGGATGTGTTTAAAACGATATCATGATCGCCGTATTTGATACGAATGTTCTGATTGCAGCGATTATCACTGAGGGGATTTGCTCGAAATTATTGCACAGGGCGCGCACCAGAGAATTTTCTCTTGTCTCATGCCCATGTATCATTATGGAACTGCGGCGCACCCTCTCGAAGAAGTTTCGTCTTTCACATGATGACCTAGCTTCAGCAATGGAGCCCATCAGCGAGGCAATTGAACGAAGCATTGAGCATGACCTTAAAATAACGGACGTCTGCCGGGATGCTGATGATGACAATATTATCGCCTGCGCAGTGGCAGCAAAGGCTGATTATCTTGTGACGGGGGATTCCGATCTGTTGGATTTGAAAAATTATCAGAGCGTCAAGATTATAACTCCGAGGGATTTTGAGGCATTGTTTGTGTGGTAAAGGAGATTTGACCTGAGAGATTTAGCGCTCCGCACTATAAAAGGCACGGCGTCCAGCGCATCCAATATTGTTGCTGCCTTCTGCCGGGAATAGCACCGTCGAAAATCAAAATCTCGCCTTCAGTTACTCTTGTTTTTACTCACAAGCCATCTCTGGCCTATTTAGGTTTAACCGCATGATATTTGCCTGGTGGATGCTTTATTCAAGCACGCTGGAATATAGATATCGCTGGCGTTATACTATTCCAGTAAACTTAAATAACGAGGGGAAATATGAACAGAAGTGGCACTAAGCTGTTAAATCGAACCCCTGCAAGCCCACGTAAGTATAAATATCCGATAGACAAGGTTCATGAGCTTCTAACTGGCATAGAAATGCCGGGACCAGAGACAGTGCCATGAGGATATGGGATATACCTCCTGACAAGTTATGCCGCAACCACCTTCTCGGCGAACACAATGAACTTCATGCTATGTGGAACATCCTGACACAGGGTAAGAAGGGTTACTCCAATCATCCTGAGACAAAGCGGTGGGAAGGCAAGCTGAAGGCTCTGTTCAGGGTTCATGAAGATATTGTTCAGGAGATGCTTGCAAGGGGCTATAATCATAACAGTCCTTTGGATAGAACCCTTGCCAAGGGGAAGAGTGTTCAGACCTCCTATGTTGACTCTATAGAAAGACAGATTGAAATCCTGGGGGAGAAGGGATGTAGTTGCAGGATAGGAAAAAGAAAAGGGAACGTTTAAGAAGCGTAGCGGAATTGCCAACCGCTTCTTAAACATTTAGCCAAAAACAGAGAGCAATTGTCATGGTCTTCTGATTTGCATTGCTTCAACCTTAACAGCGCCCCTATTTTCAGAGATGATACGGATGCCTTGCATTCGTCAGCAGTATCATCACAGTACGGACATACTTCCTCTGTATCTTTTACTGATTGGTTCATTTGTCTACCTCCTTCCATTGGTTTTCTACTGAGGACATTTTAACAGCAGAATATTACAGGAGTATTACAGAAAGATTAATACTTAGTAACGTGGCAAGATGGTTTACAAGACTGAAGACAATGGGAAAGAGACCACCGAGATATCAGAGGTCAGTCCATACCCCCCGCTGATAACCCTGCCCCCTGCCGTAAAACCCTGTCTGCAATAACCATAAAGCTTCTCAGTACCTTTTGGGACCACCGGCAGTAGTGACATGTCAGTTCCCCGGTGAAAACGGTCTGCGGTAAATCTGTAGAGAGGCACTAAGAAACCTGTTACTCAGCCCCTTCTGCAAACCTTGCACCCATCAGAAAGGCTTTCTCACAATCCCGCGGGAATATTTCATTATGCCTTTGCAGTTTCTTCTCAGGGTCAAAACGGCTTGAAACGTATTTTGAATAATCATCAAACTGATAAGTATCAGTGCTGCACATATACTCAGAAGCCCCAAATATCCTCTGTAGTGTCGCCTGATGAAGTTTGAATTGTTGAGGATAGCCAATTTCCTGCATCAAATCCTCTGGGACATTCATCGTATAGATGAAACCTGCTTTTATCTTTCCGGGGAAAACAGATGAATAAGTATCGGTATATTCCGTATAGGGAAACAGCAACCGTTCCATGAACGATTTCATCTCTCCCGATACAGTTCCATAGTATATTGGAGAACCCAAGATGATGGCATCGGCTTCTTCAATTTTCCTGAAAATCGGTGTCAGGTCATCCTGAACTGCACACCTGCCATAACTTTTGCCGCCTTTGGTTTTACAGGCAAAACAGCTAATGCATCCCTTATAGTTCAGGTCATACAGATGGATAAGTTCCGTATCAGCCCCCGTTGAGCCAGCTCCATCAAGAGCCTTTTGAAGCAGTGTTGCCGTATTCCAGGTTTTCCTTGGACTTCCGTTGAATGCCATTATTTTCATAACAATATCTCCTTTTTCACCAGTACTTCATCATATCCCTGAATATAAGGACTACCTGCACTCCCCGTTAAGTCTATAACCAATTAGATAGTCTGTTGCCAGCCCAAATACCGACAATACCTCCAACTACACCAAAGACTATGGAAGACATGGAAAACGCACTATCACCCCAAATTAAAGGAATATAACTGCCAACGAATGACCCTACAACCATACCCAGCATAATAAATTTCTTTTGCATAATTGTATTATACGTCCAGATAAGAAATATTTGTAAGTCTCAAGAATAGCGAACAGCAACTGAGCCGGAGCTTTCTATGAAATGGGGCCACCGGTGGCCTTGCCGTTCAGGATATCATCCGGTGTAAAATCCCATTTCATGGCATGTCGTTGAAAAAGGGGAGTTATTTCACAGCATCCTTGAAACCCTTACCAGTGGTGCTCGTTTCTTCCCATCCTCAGCGGTCTGATACGCACAGATACACTATTACTCCTGTACGTTACGTCCGAAGACCTAACCCTTGGCCCTGATTCGAGAAGAACAAGTCGCCACTTTGTTCGCTGTTCCTGACTTCACTATGCGTCTTTTTTAGATTATTATCAAAGCCTATTTTATTCTCCGGGGGATATAAAACCAAAAACAACTTAATTAATTCCATATCCTCGCGTTATGCAGTATACTGGGGTAACTACTAAAAAGGAGGCTGTGGATGAAGAAAATCATGTTTGCGTTTATGTTTGCAGTAATGCTGTTCGGTACGGTAGCGATAGGCTATGCCGAACGGGAGGATTTTCGCGGGGGAATACGCACCAGGATTCAGGACGCAAAGCAAAAAATTGAGCAGGGGATTGAAAATCGCTCGCTTACAAGGCGTGAAGCCAAGAAGCTTACGAAAGAGCTGGATGGTATTCTCCATAAAATTGACCGCATGAAAGAAGATGGCAAGATTAGTCAGAGGGAACGGGAGAGGATAAATCGCGATCTGGATAGATTGGATCGTGACATTGCCAAAGAGAAGCATGACGATGATCGCGGACGAAGAGGTGATGATCCCCGCAAAGCTGATGGTTCAAGACATTATTGATAGACTCTGTCTCTAAGTTCCACACATACGGCAGGGGGCTTGACAAGCCCCCTGTTATCAGGAAAAGAACTGACTTAAAGATAAAGCAAGCAGGCAGGTCTTGCACGGCTCACCATTAATTTCAAGGAGTTGCAGGGTTTTCTGCAATCCCTTTTCTTTTGAAGTATCCGTGTTTATGAGTCCTTCACTCTGCTATCTAACCTCAGCGCCTTCTCCTGGTATTTAAAACTGAACTTTCTTGGTTTTGCTAAAGCGGCATGCAGGCCAGATATCAGTAACAATAATACAGGATGAAACCTTTGTACAGCACGGAGTGGATTTCCAGCAGCGCCGGCCTCATTATTTTTCAGGTCCGGGCGGGATGTAGTTACTACTTTTTACTCCTTTTTCTTAACGTACTTTTTATTTATCCCCATATTCATTAGAATACCTATGTAGTCTAAGACCCAAGGAAATACATATATCCCATTGGGCCAGGCTGCAACTCGGATCGCTTTTCCTAATTAACGAGTTAAAGGAGCCGACATGGTACTCAAAAGACTTATTCAATGTGCTGTTGCTTTAGCAGTTGCCGCGCCCTTGTATGCGCATGCCGATTCTCTGAATGCGAAACCAGGAGCATGGGAAATGACCACGACCACCTTGACCACGGGCGTTCCAGTCCCCGCCGAAGAACTGGCGAAGATGCCTCCGGCGCAACGCGCGAGGATTGAAGAAACCATGCGGTCACGTGCGGGCAAACCCCGCACGCGCGTTAAGAAAAGCTGCATCACGAAAAAGGACCTCGACCAGGATAGAATAATTAAGTCAGATGACGAAGGGCAGTGCAAAAACAAGATCATCTCGAAGTCATCAAGGAAAATCGTGCTTGAGCAGACATGCGGTGCTTCACACGCCTCCACAGCGACCGTGGTCATTGAAACCAAAACACCCGAGAGTATTTCGGCCAGAATGGACATGGTACAGGGAGGTGCCAGCGGAAAAGTTCACGTGGACATCACAGGCAGATGGCTCAGCCCCGACTGTAGCGGCATCAAGAATGACGACAGGTGAGTCGTTTTGCAACGTGCAGCTCCCGAGGTCGTCGTATGCGCACCACAGGTGCGAACCCTGCGACTTCGGGTCTCCTATGAATTTTGAGCTGACAGCGTATTTAAACTAAAATCTCAAGCGGTATCCGGGGATAAAGCTTTCTGCAGTTGAAAAAATGCTTTTGATGACCTCATTCTCTTAGCGTGCTTCGAGAAAGAGCTTCAGCTGGCCGATTCCCGCATGATCCCTCAGCTTCCGGAGAGCTTTGATCTCTATCTGCCTGACCCTCTCCCGGGTCACAGCCAATTCCCGGCCCAGATCCGCCAGTGTCTTTTCCGAATCTTCCCCGATGCCGTATCTCCCCCTGAGGATTTCGGCCTCTTTCGGACTGAGCGTGACGAGCATCTCTTCGACATGCTTCCTGAGATCGCGATAGACGATTCCATCAAGGGGAGATGGGGCTGTTTTATCCTCTATCAGCTCGCCCAGGCAGCCGTCTTCCGCATCGCCCAGAGGGGTCTCAAGCGAGACAGGCTCTTTTGCAGCGCTCAGTATCGTGTTGATCTTTTCGACCGGAAGCTTTATTCGTGCAGCAATTTCCTCGGGGAGAGGTTCACCGTTGATTTCCTGCCCGAGTTCTCTGGAAACCCTTGATATGCCGGATAAAACTTCACCCAGATGCACGGGAATACGTATTGTCCGGGACTTTTCGCTCATGGCCCTGACAATGGCTTGCCTGATCCACCACGTCGCATACGTGCTGAATCTGAACCCCCTCCGGTAATCAAATTTGTCGACAGCCCTCAGCAGACCCATATTGCCCTCCTGTATGAGGTCCTGCAGATTCATGTTTTTTCCCGTATATTTCTTGGCGATATTTATCACCAATCTGAGGTTGGCTTCAGCCAGCGCCTTTTTAGCGGTCGCTATCTCTTCCGCGCAGTCGGAAAGAGCCTTGCCGAGAATGGCTCCCTCTTTGGAAGTGATACCAAGAACCTTTTCAAGTGCATCCACGTTATTACGGCTCTCGCGGCATATCCGCACGAGCCGACTTCTGGAATCAGTCAGGGAACGCTTCGCAAAATTCTCCGTCGGAGATCCGGTGACGTTTTCTTTGTCTGCCCCGGCGGCCTTTAGCCTGAGCCTTATCCCTGCAATGGTGTTATTTTCATCGTTCATCCTCTTCAGTGCGTCCTGGATTTCAGTGTACAAGGCATGCACAACGTTATCCTCAAGTCTCAGTCTGCCTACGATCTGCAGTATCTGCTCTCCGCTGTCTCTATGTTTTCTGCAGTTCCCCCCTGATGTCGCATGGTGCGCCCTGTCGGATACTTTGCTGCGCGTCTTCTGTTTCGCTTTCCGGCGGAGCCCCCTGATCTGTTCTATCGAGATCAGAAATATTCCGCCGTCGTCCAGGTCCGCCTCAGCCGTATCGCTGGCTGTATTGATAATATCTTTGAGATCCTTCTCACCGTTTTGCACGGACTCTCCGATTGCGATCAGCCGTTCCACGGCAAAGGGAACAGCAAACAGTATCTTCTTCAGCTTTTCCTTGCCGTTCTCTATCCGCTCAGCTGTCTCCCGCTCGTCTCCTTTCGTAAGAAGAGGGAATGAGCCGGCATCCCTGAGATACATTTTCAGAAGGTCATAGTCGCTATAGCCCGGGGCTTCGAGCTCCTGATCTCCTGCACCAGAGACTTCGTCGTCATCACTCCGGAAATCTTCCGTATCCGTCCGGATCATTGCCTCATCGTTTCCGTCATCCCCCTCCGGCGCATCGCAATAAACACTATCAGCACATTCGAGCATTTCAGTCGTCATACCCATAATCAGGAACTCCCTTTCGAATCCTATTATTATTTGTGCCCTTTTTTGAAATGTATGAATAGATATTAACCGATAAAGAATCCCGGTCATATCAGAGGAAGCTGTTTTTTTTGTAAGATTTTCGGAAGAGCATGGCCAAATTGTGAGATATCCGGGGTCTTCACCCGTCTTTCCTGAAGATAGCGGATTTTCCCCGATTCGGATAAAACGGTTCCCCGTGCAAATTTGTTCGGTAATATCAGGCAGTTGCAGAGAATTTACAACAAAACTCCGGGGGAGCTGGTCTCACGTTCGAATCAGAACGCTGGATACGACAGATGCAGGCACAGGATCAATTCCTGCTACTTCTTCTTCTTTTTTTTCCTGGGCGATACAGCAGGTTTAGACAATAAGGTCGCGGTTTCCTTTTTCAGATTATCTACCTCCTGCTGCATTTTGCTGTTCTCATCTCTCAGTTTCTCATAGTCAGCTTTAATTCTCTCAATTTCTTTTTTGATTGTTTCTAGTTCAATGTTGGTGGCCAGAGCCTTTTTTTCAATATTGAACAAGGCATCTGTTTCTATTTCAACTTTAGGGGCCTGAGCTGTTTTTTCGATGTGAGACAAGGTGATTGACGCGGTTTTCAAAGCCTCGGAAGCCTTTCCCCAAATCCTGGACAGGCAGTCAGTAATCTCAACAGCATAGGTCATTTCTCCCGTAATAAAATTCCGCGAACTGACTGAAGCAGCTTTGTAATCATTCACGCACCTATAGTAGGAACTTCGGAAATATCCATCGGTAATAATGTCGGTGACCCCGCGGCCGGCATGTTTATCAGCCCAGACGTCAAGGGCAGTTTCATACTGCTGCAAAACACTGGTGAGTGCTGCAGCCAATTCAGGATTGTTCCTGGCATCTGGACTATCCAGGAATAACCGAACGGAAAATCTGGCCTCTGCCAGATCTGAGGCATAGTCACTATAAGAAATACCGGTTGCAACTTTAGTTTCAAGATTCTTCAATGTACTGACCGTCTCTCTTGCTGGCTGGGCCAGTGACCGTGATGGTCCACAAACCAAAAACAGCAGAAAAACCAGGGAATATTTCATCTTGCCTGTCACGATAAACCGTTGCCTCCTCACAAGGATACTTAGTGTCATTCGGGCATTTCCGAACCCTATGAACTGGATAATAGCATATTCACCCACTCTTGCAAAGAATAAAGATCCCTTAATGCAAAGTGACAAATCAAAAGCAGACGGTGGGCTTTCCCGAACGCGGAACAGCAGAAACGGCTGCACTATGTCATGGACTAAAGCTTCTTCTTCGGGGTGCCGATAAGACTATAGAGGGTGGTATAATCCGGGCGCTCCCGTATGCCCAGCCATTCTCTCTCTTTGGTACTGTGGTACTGAACCGCTTGACGACGGGCTATTAATGAAAGGCATTATTTTGATAAGAAAATGGTCTTTTCTTCCGACATTGGTCTTTATCCTTGCCTTCGCACCCTGCCCTTCTGTGTATGCCATATGTCCCTGCACTATCACCGATAGCTGCCTTATTTCAGATACCTGGATGGATCAGTGGACAGATTCCTTCGGACAGACGACATACACGCTGGAGGCACCTTGCAAAGTGTTTATCGGACAGACGTTTGACATCACCGCAACGGTTAAGGATCAGATTTCTTATCCAGACAGTGATGTAGGATTCGGTTGGGCGGTCAAAGATGAGGGCACCATTATTTCGGGAGGCGGATTTAACTGGATCACAACGGCAAGCGGCCAGTGGCAGAGGACAATATCGCAGATGTATACGGGTACTCCGATTAACCACCTGATTGAATTTACCTTCTCTGACCTCGGCCAGGGCAGCGGCGCGCATTATTGGGCAGAGAATCTCATAGGCGAAACAACCGTGGACCCATATCCACCGTCATCATATCAGGTGAAGCGAATTCCGGACGCAGCAAATGAGGATTATGCCATGTCTCCCGCCGATGCATACGCCAAAGTCACCGGAGACGGGGAGATCATTGAGTGCAAAACAGGTGAGTATAGTGAAGTTGTATTCGATCTGCCCTATGCAATACAGCTTGAAGGCGGCTACAATGCAGATTTCAGCAGTAATATTGATGCGTTTTCGACAATTACAGGGTATATCTCGCTCACAAATGGCTCCGTGACAATAAGCAATATAACCATTCAATAACCGATCATCCAGATACCCTTCTGGAGAAACATCTTCCCATAAAGTCAAAACTGATGCAATTATTCCACATTGCAATAAAATGCCAGGGGATTGCCTCACGATCAATTCAACATAACATCTTGATTTATAATAATATTCACCACGTATTGCCGGACCTTTTTGTTGGCATGCCTTTTGTATATATAGTATTAGAGAGGTAAACCATTATGGATAAGTCCAAGACAAAAGTTCTGGTCTCTATACTGAGGGACTCAGCCCTCTATGAGTCTGTACCCCATGATGAAAAGATATCTCTTCTGTTGAGGTTGACGGAGGAAAATCCTTCCCTGTTTCGCTCTGAGCTCGCTGCAGGCAATGAATATGAGCTGAAACAGGAAGCTCAAGCCAACAGAGCATAAGGGCTATTTGATATGGCAGCTCATGCAGAGTCTGCTGCCCTCGTTGGACATGACAAGCCGCTTTGGTTCATTCTTTATATGGAAGCGGCTCAGGAATAATAAATCAGGAAATAATAAAAAAA
>Ga0334722_10006609_pt1 | contig 11415 bp, 9 predicted proteins | sample C3_bottom_MG_FD_207210 | JGI IMG/M metagenome (GOLD analysis project Ga0334722, IMG submission 207210) | Sediment microbial communities from Yellowstone Lake, YNP, Wyoming, USA - C3_bottom | ecosystem: Environmental > Aquatic > Freshwater > Lake > Sediment | place: USA: Wyoming | collected...
CACGCGGTCCGACACGTGGCGGACGACGCCCAGGTCGTGCGAGATGAACAGGTAGGTCAGCCCGAGCTCCGCCTGCAGGTCCTTCAGCAGGTTCACGATCTGCGCCTGGATCGACACGTCCAGCGCTGAGACGGGCTCGTCGCAGATGATGAGCTGCGGCTTCAGGGCGATTGCGCGGGCGACGCCGATCCGCTGCCGCTGACCGCCCGAGAACTCGTGGGGGTACCGGTTGTAGTGCTCGGGGTTGAGCCCGACCCGCTTCATCAGGTCCTGCACCATCGCCTTGCGGTTGCCGTCGATCCCGTGGATCCGGAACGGCGCGGCGATGATCTGCCCGACGGTGTGGCGGGGGTTGAGCGACGCGTACGGATCCTGGAACACCATCTGGATCTCGCGCCGCACGGACCGCATCTCGCGTGAGGACGCGGTGGTGATGTCCCGGCCGTCGAACACGATCGAGCCGGCGGTCGGATCGAGCAGACGGGCCAGGAGCCGCGCGGTGGTGGACTTTCCGCAGCCGGACTCACCGACGAGCCCGACCGTCTCGCCGCGGCCGATGTCGAACGTGACGTCCTCCACCGCGTGCACGGCGCCGATCTGTCGCTGGATGAAGGCCCCGCTCCTGATCGGGAACTCCTTCACGAGCCGCGCCACCTGCACGAGCGGCCCGGTGGAGCCCGCGGCGGCGCCCGCCGGCCCGCCGTTGGCGACGGCGTCGGTGCTCATGGCGTGGCCGCCGTGCGGCCGGCCTCGCGCGCGCCCCAGATGTCGGCTTTCTGCTCCGCGGTGAGGTGGCAGGCGTCGAGGTGGCCGGATCCGCGGTCGGCGAGCGCGGGGCGATCCCGGTCGCAGGGCTCGAAGCGGTGCGGGCAGCGCGGGTTGAACGGGCATCCGGGCGGAACGTGGATCAGGGACGGCGGCGACCCCGAGATCGGGATCAGCCGCTCGTGGTCGGCGCCGACGCGCGGGATCGACTCCAGAAGGCCCCACGTGTAGGGGTGCGTCGGGGTGAGGAAGACCTCGTTGCGCGACCCGAGCTCGACGGCCCGGCCGGCGTACATGACCATCACCCGCTGACAGACGTCGGCGATCACCCCGAGGCTGTGGCTGATCAGCACGACCCCGATGTTCAGCTCGCGTTTCAGGTCGTCGATCAGGTCGAGGATCTGCGCCTGGACGGTCACGTCGAGGGCGGTGGTGGGCTCATCCGCGATCAGGAGGTCGGGACGAAGCACGAGCCCCATCGCGATCATCACGCGCTGGCGCATGCCGCCGGACATCTCGTGCGGGTAGGAGCGGGCGCGCTCCTTCGGCGACGGGATGCCGACGAGCCGCAGCATCTCGACGGCCTCCGCCCAGGCCTCGTCCTTCGAGACGTCGCGGTGGGTCCGGACCGCTTCGACGATCTGGGTGCCGACCCGGTACATGGGGTGCAGCGACGTCATGGGGTCCTGGAAGACCATCCCGATGCCGTCGCCGCGGATCGCGCGGCGCTCCTTGTCGGACATCGCGAGCAGGTCGTACCCGTTGAAGCGGACCTCGCCCTCGATCAGGGTGTAGTCGCGGTTCAGGAGGCCCATGATCGCCATGAAGGTCACGCTCTTGCCGGAGCCGGACTCGCCGACGACCCCGAGCGACTCGCCCCGCTCGACGGTGAACGACAGGCCGTCGACCGCCCGGACGATGCCGTCGTGGGTGCGGAACTGAACGGTGAGGTCCTCGACCTCGAGGAGCGGCTCGCTCACGTGTACCGCACCCGCGGGTCGACGAACCCGTACGCGATGTCGACGATCAGGTTCATGATCGTCACGAACACGGCGGCGATGACCGTGACGCCCATCGCCACCGGCAGGTCGTTCTGGCCGACGGCGTCCAGCACGTACGCGCCGATGCCGGGGAGGTTGAAGACGCTCTCGGTGACGACCGCGCCGCCGATCAGCAGCGCGAAGTCGATGCCGGCGAGCGTGAGGACCGGCGCGATCGTGGGGCGCAGCATGTGCCGGATGACGACGTTTCGTTCGGAGACGCCCTTCGCCCGGGCGGTGCGCACGTAGTCCTCGCCCATCACGTCGAGCATCGTGCCGCGCACGATCCGCGCGTAGACGGCCGCGGAGAGCAGGGCAAGGACGACCCATGGCAGCCACATATGCTGGAACCAATCCCAGGGGTTGTCGCGGAACCCGACGTACCCGGTGCCAGGGTTGATGCCGAGCACCTTCCAGAAGAGGTAGAGGCCGAGGATCCCGAGGAAGAACACCGGGGTCGAGATGCCGAGGAGGGCGAAGCCCATGGCGCCCCGGTCCATCGCCGAGCGCCGTTTGAGCGCGGACAGCACGCCGATGGAGATCCCGAGGGTGAGCCAGATGATCAGCGCGCCGATCGCCAGCTGCAGCGTGACGAGCAGGCGGCTGAACATCTCGCCCTTGATGGGCTCCCGGCTGTTGAAGGACTTGCCGAAGCCCGGCCACCCGTACTGGTCGCCCAGGAACAGGTGCTTGACGAAGATCAGGTACTGAACGGGCTTCGAGTGGTTCAGGCCGAGGTTCTTGGCGACCTCGGCCCTGATCTCCGGCGTCGGCTGCTTGCCGGCGAAGGCGATCGTCGGATCGGTGGAGGGCAGGACGTAGAAGATGATGAACGCCAAGAGCGTTACCAGCAGTACCACCACGAGCGACCACACCAGCCGCCTGATGATGTATTGCCACATCCTCTCGTCCTGCCTCTCCCTTGATCCGATCGTCAGTCGGTTGTCGGTTGCCGGTTCAGTTCGTTACTTCTGCTTGGATTGGTCGACCCATTCGTTGACGAAGGCCTGCTCACCGGAGTTCTGGTCGAACACGTAGCCGTTTGTCAGCGCGGGCGAGGCCGTCTCGACGCTGTTCGCGAAGAGGTACGGCAGCCATGAGACGACCTGCTCCATCGACTTCTTGTCGACGTTGATGAAGCAGTCGATGCGCTCGGGGTCCGTGAGCGCCGAGCAGGTGTCGATGTCCGCGTCCAGACTTGGGACTCCGCCTGCCGGGTACGGCACCTTGAACTTCGTTGCCTGGCTTGCCGTGAGACCGATCAGCCCGTAGTTGCTGTTCCCGGTGGCCAGGATGTTCCGGCCATCCTGCAGCACGAAGAAGGTCGCGGCGTCCGCGAAGTCCTTCGACCAGCCGGCGTTCGCGGCGATCGGCACCTTGTTCGCCGTTGTCTGGATCGTCGTGTACGCATTGCTCGTCGGCAGCTCGCGCGGCGTCACCGCGATGCCGATCTTCGCGAGGTTCGCCTGTGTGATCGGCGTCATCGCGCTCCACTGCGGAAGGTTGCGCGTGACGAAGAAGATGTTCTTGCAGGCCGACGCGTCGCAGACACCATCCTGGTTGGTGTCGTACTTCGACTGCTTCATCTCGTCCGCGGCCTTGGTCAGGTCGTACGGGTACGGGTCGTAGTCCTTCGGGAAGCGGTCGTGGTAGACGGTCTGCGGCGCGATGTGCGTCGCGATGCTGCCCGAGACCGGCCCGCCCCACGCCTTCTGAAGGTCGGCCTTGTTCGTCGCGTAGCTGACCGCCTTTCGCACGTGGATGTCGTCGAAGGGCGGCGTCGTGAGGTTCATGTACATGTACCAGGTCCGGTCGCCCGAGTAGATCTTGAGGTCGTTCTTGAGGCTCGAGCTCGTGGCGTACTTCTGAATGACGTCGGAAGGGGGGGTATCCGGCGAGCCGTCGACCGTCCCGGCTTCGATCTTGTCGAAGATGTCCTTCGCATTGGTGTTGATGTCGTACGTGATCTTGTCCACGTACGCTCCGCGGGCCTTCGGGTCGTCGGTGGCCGGATCGTAGGCGGGGTTTCGCACCCACGTCTGGTTCTTGGTCGGGTTGAACCCCGAGATCGGTTTGAGCGTCTTGCAGCTCGACGCGTCCAGCTTGTCCGAACCGGCGAACGTGTAAGGCCCGGACGAGATCACGTAGCGCCCGTAGTCGCCGGCTTTCGTGAAGCAGCCCGCCACCTCGCGCGGCATCGGGCTCGCGGCGGGCGTCGCCATCGCATAGACGAAGTTCCCCTGCTTCTTGGTGAGCTTGAACGTGATCGTCTTGTCGTCAGGGGTCTGGATGCCCGTGATCGTCTTGGCCTTCCCGTCAGAGAATGCTTTGAAACCCGCGATGTTCTGGAAGTAGTTGGGGTACTGGGCCGCGAGCGACGGCGTGGCGATGCGCTCGATCGCGAACGCAATGTCCTTCGAGGTGATCTCGCGGTTCAGCGGCGGACCGAACTTCACCCCCTGTTTGATCTTGAAGGCGTACGTCAGCCCATCCGCCGATGGCGCCGGCACGGACTCGGCGAGATCAGGGATGAGCACGTTCCCGGGCTCGTTCGGCCTGTGCGCGTAGCCCACGAGCGTGCGGGTCATCAGTTGGTTCAGCAACCCCCAACCGAGGCCGAGGTACTCACCGGTCGGGTCGAACGCGTCGGTGTACCCGAAGTCCTGCGTCTCGAGCCGAAGCGTGCCGCCCTTCTGCGGGGTCGCCCCGCCCGAGCCTCCCGTGCTGCTGCTGCCGCCGCTGCCTCCGCCGCAGCCGGCCACGACGAGCCCGGCTCCGGCCGCAAGCGCGGTGGCGATGACCCATCTACGCTTCTTCACGTGTTTTCTCCTTGTTTGTCAACGCCCGGTCCGTGGGTCTAGCGCATCGCGCAAACCGTCTCCGAGAAGATTGAAGGCGAGGACGATCAGCATGAGCATCACGCCCGGGAACAACCAGAACCACCACGCAACGCCGAAGATCTCGACGGCTTCCGAAAGCATGCGTCCCCACGACGGGACGTTGCCCGGAACGCCCAGCCCGAGGAATGACAGGTACGCCTCGAACAGGATGCTCGCGGGCACCAGGAGCGATCCCCACACGATGATCGGCGCCATCAGGTTCGGGAGGATCTCCCGGAACATGATGCGCCACTCGCTCGCGCCGAGGGACCGCGCCGACTCGACGAACTCCTTCTCCCGCAGCGACAGCGTCGCACCCCGCACGAGGCGGGCAGGTTGCGGCCACGAGAAGAGCGCCACGATCAGGATCACCAGCGGCAGCCCCGGCTTCAGGGCCCCGTTCAGGCAGCCCTTCGCGGTCGTGGAGCACGCCGCGACGATGCCGATCGCGAAGATCACGAGCGGCAGCGCCAGGATGATGTCCGTGAACCGGGAGATCAGGCTGTCGAGCCACTTCCCGAAGTACCCGGCCAGGATCCCCAGGGTCACCCCGATGAAGAGCGCGATGCTCGACGCGACGACGCCGACGAGCAGCGACACCCGCGCCCCGTAGGCGAGGCGGACGAGCACGTCCCTGCCCGAGCGGTCCGCGCCGAGCCACACCGTGCCGTTCGGCCCGAGCGGGAGACCGAAGTCGTTCGTCTGGCTGGGCTCGACGATCTCGTTGGGGCCGTGGCCGGTCACCTTCGCGATCACCGGCGCCAAGACGGCGAGCGCGACGATGAACCCGACGAGCGCCAGGCCGATCATCGCGGCACGGTCCTGCTTGAACCGCGCCCAGAACAGCTGCCACGGGGTCCGCCCCTCCACCGCGACGACGTCGTCCACGACGATCGGGGGAGGAGCGTCCGCCAGCGTTGTCACAACCCGTTGACCGACCCGTGTCGTACGTGTGCCATTTGCTGCAATCTACTCACCGATCCGGGCGAGGCAAAACGCCGGTCATATGCTTGCCCGCTCAAGCGCCGTTGGCACCGCCCGCACCCGGGTCGCCGCCCGCACGGCGTCGCGAACCGCCTCCGCCGCGACCTCCGCGGCGAGCACCCCGCAGGCGAACGCCGACGATCTGCGGGCGCCGGTGGCGAAGGCGAACACCGCGTCCCCGTCGAGCGGCGTGTTCACCGGGGAGACCGCCCGCGCGAGGCCCGCCTGGGCCATCCGGGCGACCTGCCCCGCCTCCGTCTTGCCGAGGGCCGCGTCGGTCGCGACGCACAGCAGGGTGGTGTTCTGCGGCTCGCCCAGCCGCGGGTGACGGGGCGCGGCGACCCGCACCCGCCGTGACGCCCGCACGAACCCCTCCGCGTCGTCCCATGCGCCGGCGATGACGTCGCCGCGCTCGTCGATGACGTCGCCGAACGCGTTCACCACCGCGAGGGCAGCGACGACCGCGCCGTCGTAGAGCACCCCGCTCGCCGCGCCGAGCCCGCCCTTGCACCACCCTCCCCTGCCGTTCAGCTTTCCGACCGTCGCGCCCGTGCCGGCACCGACGCTGCCGACCCCGTGCGGGTCGCCCGACGCGGCGACGCAGGCGGCGTAGCCGTCGTCCGGACCGGGCCGGCGCCCGTTCCCCGTGACGCCCAGGTCGTAGATCACGGCGGCCGGGACGATGGGGACCACGGTACCGGCGCCGGTGGCGATGCCGAGCCCCTGCTCCTCGCACCAGCGCATCACGCCGTCCGCGGCGGCGAGGCCGAATGCCGACCCGCCGGTCAGGAGCAGCGCGGTGATCTCCCGGTCCCCGGCGAGCGGCGCGAGGAGCTCGGTCTCGCGTGCGCTCGCGCCCCCGCCGCGCACGTCGACCGCGCCGATCGACCCGGGTGGGGGAACGATGACCGTGCAGCCGGTGCCGGCGTCGGCATCGGTCCAGTGGCCGACGCGCACGCCCGGCACGTCGGTCAGCCGGTCGGCTGGCATTCCGGGCAGAGGTAGGTGCCGCGCTGCGCGACGCGGATCTTGACGACCGTGGTGCCGCACACCGGGCACGGGTCGCCCTCGTGGCGGTGCACCCGGAGCATGTCCTGCATCGTGCCGGCCTTGCCGATGGTGTCGCGGTAGCGGTCGATCGACGCGCCGCCGGAGCGGATGCCCGCACGCAGGCGGTCGCGGATCGCGTCGCGCAGCGCGGCGACCTCCGCGGCGTCGAGCGAGCCGGCCGGCCGGGCCGGGTGGACGCCGGCCTGGAAGAGCGCCTCGTCGGCGTAGATGTTCCCGACGCCCGCGACGAGCCGCTGAGCGAGGATGGAGGCCTTGACCGGCGCGGACCTCCCGGCGAGCAGCGCGCCGAGGCGCTGCGGCGTGAACGCCCGGTCGAAGGGCTCGACGCCGACCCGCGCGCGCCAGTACCCCTCCGGGTCCGGGTGGTCGGCCGGGACGATCCAGGCGCGCCCGAACCTGCGGGTGTCCGAGAAGTCGAGGGTCGAGCCGTCCCCGAAGGTGAACCGCGCGCGCCGGTGCGCGTCTGCGGGCCCGCGGCCGGACGGCGTGTGATGGAGCCGACCGGTCATCCGGAGGTGCATCGCGAGGGTGTCCCCGGAGTCGAGCTCGACGAGCAGGTACTTCCCGCGGCGGCCAAGTCCGGCCACCGTGCGCCCCTCGACGGAGCGCCGGAACCGGTTCGGGCTCTCCGGCGCCACCAGCAGCGGGTCGAGCACCTGCACCCGCAGGACCGTTTCGCCCGTGACGGCCTCGTCGAGCTGGCGGCGGATCGTCTCCACCTCCGGAAGCTCAGGCATCGTCGGACTCCTGGATGATGAGCTCCGGCGGCTCCACCGGCTCGTCGCCGATCCGGTACGCGGCGGCCATCATCTCGACGGCCCGCTCGCCCAGCGCGGGGTCGCGGCAGTGGATCACGGCCGTCGGCTGGCCCGCGGTGACCGGGTCGGCCGTCTTCACGAGCAGCTCGACGCCGACCGCCGGGTCGATGTGCTGGTTGGGATGCAGGCGCCCGGCTCCGAGCCACCGCGCCGCCTCGCCGACCGCCCGCGCGTCGAGCGACGCCACGTAGCCGTCCTCGGCGGACACCGCCTCGAGGGTGAGCGGCGCGGCGGGCAGCCGCGCGTCGTCGGTCCAGACGCCGGGGTCGCCGCCCTGGGCCTCGACCCACCGCTCCGCGACGGCGAGCGCCGCGCCGGACCCGATCGCCTCCGCCGCCGCGGCGGCCCCCTCCAGCGGGGGCACGACGCCCGCGGCCTCCGCGAGCTCCCCCGCGAGGTGGATCGAGAGCTCCCGCAGGTCGTCCGCCCCGCCGCCGCGCAGCACCTCGGCGGCGCCCCGCACCTCGAGCGCGTTCCCCACCATGTACCCGAGCGGCTCGTCCATGTGGCTGATGACGTAGCGCACCGTCCGCCCCCACGGCGCGCCGAGCGCGCACATGATCAGTGCGGCCTCGCGAGCCGCCGCGACGTCGTGGAAGAACGCGCCGCGCCCCACCTTCACGTCGAGCACGATCGCGTGGGCCCCGCCGGCGATCTTCTTGCTCATGATCGAGCTGGCGATCAGCGGCGGGCTCTGGACGGTGGCGGTGTGGTCCCGCAGGGCGTACAGGCGCTTGTCGGCCGGTGCGAGCCGCTCGCCGGCGCCGATGACCGCGACGCCCACGTCGCGCACCTGGCGGACGAACGCGGCGAGGTCGAGGTCGACCCGCATCCCCGGGATCGCCTCGAGCTTGTCGAGCGTGCCGCCGGTGTGGCCCAGGCCGCGGCCGCTCATCTTCGCGACCTTCACGCCGAGGGCCGCAGCGAGCGGCGCGACGACGAGGGTGATCGCGTCGCCGACCCCGCCGGTGGAGTGCTTGTCGCCGGTCGGGCCGAACTTGCCGAGCTCGAGGCGGTCGCCGGACGCGATCATCGCGCGGGTCAGCGCCTGCGTCCCCTCCATGTCGAGCCCGTTGATGCAGACGGCCATGCACCAGGCCGCCATCTGGGGATCGCCCACCAGGCCGTCCAGCCACGAGGCGACGAACGCCTCGATGCTCGGCGCGTCGATCGGCTCCCCCCGGCGGGTTCGTTCCAGAAGCTCGAGTGGGGCAAGCGCCGCGACCATCGGACGGCGCATACTAGTGCCCTGCACTCGTGTCCCGCAGCACACTGTCGCTCGATGCCCGGCGAGCGTCGGAACACCGCGATGTGGCGCCCGCGCGGGGTCCTGGTACCCTTCCGCCGCGATGCCGGCCCTCCGAACGTTCGCCCTGGTATTGGCCGTATCGGCAGCGGTCCCGGCCGGCGCGCTCGCGGCCCCCGCGCCCGTGGCGCCCGTACCGGCCCCGCCGCGCGTGTCCGGGCTCCTGATGCCGTCCGCCGTCACCGCGAAGCAGGGTCACGCCCGGCTGCTGGTCGGCATCCGCACCGCCACCGAGGCGCGCGTGATCGTCCGGTTGATCTCCGTCAAGACCGGCAAGGTCGTCCGCACCACCAAGACACCCGGGCGCCACGCGCCCGGTCGCGTGTGGCTGCTCGTCGAGGGGACGAACAGCCAGGGCTTCCAGCTCTTGCGGGGCCGGTACGTCGCGGAGGTCTACGCCGTCGACGCACGCAAACGCCGATCGAACACCATCACCAAGCGGTTCACGCTGACCCTCAAGACGCCACGGGGCGTGTTCCAGGCGTACATGGTACCGGCGTGGCCGTCGATCATCGCCGGCGTCGCCACGACCCCCGGCGGTCAGATCGCCGCGGCGGTCGCCCCCGCCAGCACGCTCGCCAAGGCGGGCCTGCGCGCCGGTGACGTCATCCGCGTGCTGAACGGGATCCCGGTCGACAGCCGCGGCGCCTGGTCGACGGCGCTGCGGAGCCTGCCGGCCGGCACGGCGGTGCCGGTCGAGTTCGATCGGGCCGGGGTGCGCCAGACGATCACCTACAAGGCGCCGCCCGACTGGGCCGCGCCGTCGAAGTACGTCCCGCCGCTCGCCTCGGCGGCGGCGTCGGGGACGCTGGTGTTCAAGTACGCGGCGATCCGCGAGCGGCTCGACGCGCGCGACGCCAAGCTGGCGAAGACCCTGTACGCGGGGTGGAGCGCCGCCGAGAAGGCCGGCGCCCCGGGCGAGTTCCTGTCGGGCGCGATCGCGGCCGCCGAAGCGGCGCCCGTCGCGACAGCCGCGGGCGCCTACAACAGGGCGCTCGCCCTCGACCCGACGATGGCGGCCGTGCAGTTCGCGATGGGGCTCGCCCGCACCGCGGCCGGGCAGAACGACCGCGCCATCACGGCGTTCCAGGCCGCCCGCACCCTCGACCCGACGGACGCGATCTCGGCGACGTTCCACGCGTACGCGTTCCTGAAGGTCGACCGGTTCGCGGAGGCGCTCTCCGCCGCCGACGCCGCCATCGCGCAGGACCCCCGCTACGAGGAGGCGCGCATCGCCAGGGGCGTCGCGCTAATCGGGCTGCGCCGCGCGCCCGAGGGCGTCGCGGAGATCAAGCGCGGGTTGACGCTGATGGACAACGCCGCGCGCGCCCAGCAGATCATCACCTCGAGCCTGGAGCCGAACACCCCCTAGGTACGGTTCCCAGCCAGGTCGTTCAGCTCGTGGAAGCGAGTGATGACCGGCGTGTGGCTCCGCAAGCCGAGTCGGGCACGGTACGCGGGCAGGTGGGAGAGCAGCGCCATTGCCCCGTGCGACGACGGCGCACAGCGACGGTTTGGAGCGAGGCGGCGACCCTGCCCACCCTGAAACGCGTCTCGAGGCGGGCCTGCGTCCTGTGAAACGCGGGTGTCACGGACAGCGACGACCCCCGTGGCGCGCAGGATCCCGTCCCAACGCCGGGCCGCGCGGCTACCGCCGAGGCTCGGGGGCGATCTCCTCGGTCAGTTCGCTCGACCCGCCGCGCCCGCGGCCCGACGGCGGTCGGCGTCCCGAGCTGCGGGGGCGCCCCCGGCGGTCGCCGAAGATCACCACGGTGACGATGCCGATCAGAAGGCCGATCCAGAACCACCACTTTGAGACCCAGCTCGCGAACACGAGCCACAGCAGCAGCACGCCGATGAACCCGACCAGGGCCATCAGCCGCTGGCGCCTCGGGGCCAGATGCACGACCCACGGGCCGGCGATCGCGACGAACAGGAGCAGGAGTGATTGCAGCACCGGCATACAGCGTACCGGTGATCGTCGGACGCGGCACGGGTAGGGTGGCACGACCGTGCGTTTCCTGGGGCTCCACCTGCTGCAGTCCGTCGAGCTCGTCGACTCTCCCCGCCCCTCGGCGGTGGCCGCGGTCGACGCCGAGGGCGCGCTCCAGGGGCTGACGTTCGCCGCGCGCGACGCCGATGTGCTCGCCGCGCTCGGCGCCCCGCCGGCGGTGGTGGCGGTCGATGCGCCGCTGACCGTCGCGAACGAGACCGGGCAGCGGGACGCGGAGCTCATCCTGGCGTGGTGCGACGTGCCGGCCTTCCCGGTGTCGCGCCGGCGGCTGGCCCAGGTGTTCGGCGGGATCCGCGGCCCAGGCCTTCGGGCCGCGGCCCCACACGGCATCGAGATGGTCGAGACACTGCCGGACCTGGTGCTTCGCCTGATGCTCTACGAGGAGGCGTTCGGCGCCGAGCAGGTCGACCTGCTCGACTACCGGGCGCGCTGGCTCGGGCTGCGCCCCCCGGTCTACAGGCCCAAGGGCGCGGGGCGGGCCCGCGGCGCCGGCATCCTGGAGGCGGCCGCGCTCGTCGGCCGCCACGTGGACCTGGGC
>Ga0334722_10006610_pt1 | contig 11411 bp, 10 predicted proteins | sample C3_bottom_MG_FD_207210 | JGI IMG/M metagenome (GOLD analysis project Ga0334722, IMG submission 207210) | Sediment microbial communities from Yellowstone Lake, YNP, Wyoming, USA - C3_bottom | ecosystem: Environmental > Aquatic > Freshwater > Lake > Sediment | place: USA: Wyoming | collected...
ACCCGTGAGGAGGGGATGATGAGGGAATGGCCTGAGGAGATCGAGATGTCCGAGGAGATAAAGAGGCTCGTTGACTCGAGGTGGAAGGAATACGGTTTGACTTAATCAGGGATAAGGTCTTATAATCTTAAGCTTATGGATGATATAAATGAACAGATAGAGCAGAGACTCAAGAAACTTAACGAATTGAGCGCAGCCGGGATTGAACCCTTTGGTGGCCCTTTCGAGATAACCCACCATGCCTCTGATATACTGAATGCCTATCATGAGACTTCCTCTGAGAGCCTTGACTCTAACCCTGTCATATGTACTGTAGCTGGAAGGCTCATAGCAAAGAGGGATTTTGGAAAGGCCTCCTTCGGTCATATCCAGGATTCAACAGGAAGGATTCAGGTATATTTCAGAAAGGATATACTTGGCGATAGATATGGTATATTCAAAAAACTCGATGTGGGAGATATCATCGGTCTTACAGGAAGATTATTCAGGACAAAGACACAGGAACTCACACTCGAGGTTCAGGACTTTCGTCTCCTCACAAAATCCCTGAGACCCCTTCCTGAGAAGTGGCATGGTCTCAAGGATATAGAGATAAGATACAGGCAGAGATACCTTGACCTTATAGTGAATCCCCAGGTCAGGAAGGCCTTCGAGATAAGAAGCCAGGTGATAAAGGCCATCAGGGATTTTCTTGAGGAGAAGGGTTTTATAGAGGTCGAGACCCCAATGATGCACCAGATACCTGGTGGAGCTGCTGCGAGGCCATTCAGGACACACCATAATGCCCTCGGGATAGACCTCTATCTCAGGATAGCGCCTGAACTCTATCTCAAGAGGCTCCTCGTTGGTGGGTATGAGAGGGTCTATGAGTTGAATAAGAACTTCCGAAACGAGGGCCTATCAACAAAGCATAATCCTGAGTTTACGATGCTCGAGTTCTACATGGCATATAAGGAATACAGGTTCCTCATGTCCTTTACAGAGGAGATGATAACCACTGTAGCAGAAAAGGTCCTGAAGACCCTCAAGTTACCCTATGGTGAAGATGTGATTGACCTGACACCACCATGGCCACGGATCCCCATGTTCGAGGCCATGAGGAACCACGGTGTACCTGAGGAGGTATTGAAAGACCCTGAAAAGGCTGTCAGATATGCCATTGATGAGGGTATAGAGATCAAGAAAGGTGCATCACATGGAAAGGTCCTTGATGAGATCTTCAAAGAAAAGGTAGAACCCTATCTTATCCAGCCAACATTTATCATCGATTATCCTGTAGAACTCTCGCCCCTTGCAAAGAGGAAGAAGGAGCAGCCTGAACTCGTCGAGAGGTTCGAGCTATTCATAGCATCAAGGGAGCTTGCGAATGCCTTCTCAGAACTGAATGACCCCCTTGATCAGAGGGAGAGGTTTCAGAGGCAGGTCGAGGCACGAGAAAGGGGTGATGAGGAGGCTCAATGGATGGATGAGGACTTTGTGAGGGCCCTTGAATATGGCATGCCACCTGCCGCTGGAGAGGGGATAGGCATAGACAGGCTCATAATGCTCTTCACAAATTCACCATCCATAAGGGATGTGATACTATTCCCTCAGATGAAGCCCGAGCAGTGAGGAAAAGAGCAATCCTTCCATATTACCTTTTTATATCCTTGAGATACCTTCGTTCAAAGAAAAGACACAGGGGTATCTCCTTCAATACTGCCATATCGATCGGTGGTGTTGCCCTCGGAGTAATGGCCCTCCTCGTGGTCCTCTCTGTTATGAGCGGATTCCATGAAGACCTCCAGAAAAAGATCCTCGGTGTCAATGCCCACCTCGTGATACTCAACTATAAGGGAGCAATCGATGATTATGGCCCTGTAATGGAGAGATTGGGGAAGGATAAGGAGATATTATCCGCCTCACCCTTTGTCCTTGGCCAGGTGATGCTTTCCTCAGGTGAGAAGGGTCAGGGCGTATATATCAGGGGGATAGAGCCATCCCTCGAGTCAAGAACTACAGAGATAGCAAGGCATATGATCGAGGGAAGCCTGGATAGACTTAGCGGAGATGATAAGATTCCTGGCATAGTGATCGGCAAGGAGCTATCGAGCAGACTCGGGCTGTTTATCAATGATAAGGTAAATATACTATCACCAACAGGAGAGATAGGACCCCTCGGCATGATACCAAGGATGAGGACCTTCAAGGTCGTGGGTATCTTCGAGATAGGGATGTTCGAGTTCGATTCGAATCTCGTGATATCAAGTCTCAGGTCAGCCCAGGAGTTTTTTGACCTGGGAAACTCGGTTACAGGTATCGAGGTAAGACTGAAGGACCCTTACAGGGCAGCAGAGTTGAGAGAGATACTCCAGAAAGACCTTGGTTATCCCTATTTTGCAAAGGACTGGATGCAGATGAACAGAAACCTCTTTTCTGCATTGAAGCTTGAGAAATTCGCCATGTTCATCATCCTTGTCCTCATCATACTCGTTGCCTCTTTCAATATTGTGAGCAATCTTATAATGAATGTCATAGAAAAGGAGAGAGAGATAGCGATACTCAAGGCAATGGGTGCAACGAATAGCGGGATAATGAAGATATTCATGCTCCAGGGTTTCCTCATAGGACTGGTAGGGACTGTCATAGGTATCTCAGGTGGCTATGCCCTATCATATCTCATTAATACTTACCAGATCATAAAGCTTCCACCTGACATCTATTATCTGAGTCACCTCCCTGTAAAGATGAAACTCTTTGATTTTATCATTGTATCTGTCTCAGCAATCCTGATAAGCTTCCTCTCGACGATATATCCGGCACTACAGGCCTCGAGGCTCGACCCTGTCGAACCCTTGAGATACGAGTAAGCCTCATTTTCTTTACAAGTCCTCAAAGGGCTTAGTATAATAAAAAAATGAAGAAGAGATTCTTTGCAGGATTGGTTATATTGCTGATGGGCTTTCTCCTTGGGGGTCTGACCTATTTCTTTCTGAACAGGCAACTCTCCTCATCCTATCCCTCAAGGCTCATTTCAGGCCCCAGGGTTCCATCCCAGATAATAGAGACGAGCAGGGCCTTTTCAGACATCGTGAGTGAGATATCCCCGGCTGTAGTAAATATATCGAGCACAAAGACTATGAAGAGGGATGCCTATCCATTCTCGGATGACCCCTTCTTCGACCTCTTCAGCCCCTTTCATGACTTTGACAGGAAGAAATGGAAGGAGCAGAGCCTGGGTTCAGGGGTCATCATATCAGAGGATGGCTATATAATAACGAACAATCATGTCGTCGAAAAGGCAGAGGAGATAAGGGTGACCCTCTTTGATAAGAGGAGTTTTAAGGGTAAGATAATAGGCTCTGATCCCAAGACAGATATAGCAATCATAAAGATACCTGCCCAGAAACTACCTACTGTGAGGTGGGGAGACTCTGACAGGCTCAAGGTTGGTGAATTCGTCCTTGCTATTGGAAACCCCTATGGACTGAGCCATACTGTTACCATGGGGATAATCAGTGCCGTTGGAAGGGCAAATGTCGGAATCGCTGATTACGAGGATTTTATCCAGACCGATGCAGCCATAAATCCAGGGAACTCAGGTGGTCCCCTCGTAAATATAAATGGCGAACTTATAGGGATAAATACTGCCATATTCTCGAGAAGCGGTGGTTATCAGGGCATAGGCTTCGCAGTGCCGAGCAACATGGCAAGGCTCGTCATGGAGCAATTGATAAAGCAGGGGAAGATAGTAAGGGGATGGCTCGGTGTAATGATCCAGGAGGTGACGCCTGAGATTGCAGGGAAATTCGGACTGAAGGAGCCAAAGGGTGCCCTTGTGAGCGACCTGACGAAGGGAGGACCTGCTGAAAGGGCAGGTATAATGAGGGGGGATATAATATTAGAGTATGATGGAAAGGGTGTAAGCAGTGTAAGCGGCCTCAGGAACATGGTTGCCAGGTCAAAGATAGGTTCCCAGGTGAGGGTAAAGATACTCAGGAATGGAAAAGAGTACAATCTGAACGTCACTATCGCCGAACTTCCCAGGGAGATAGCCACACTCTCAGAAGAACCTGAAGGAGATATCCAGAGGAATGCCTTTTCAGGTGTCACAGTATATGACCTCACAAAGGAGATAGCCTTACAACTCGGCCTTAATTCGAATGAAAAGGGTGTAGTCGTTGTGAAGGTCGAACCTGGAAGTCCCGGGGATGAGGCAGGTCTTAAGAAAGGGGACCTCATTCAGGAGATAGACAGAAGAAAGGTCAATAACCTTGAGGACTTCAGGAGGATTACATCCGTCGTTGGCTCAAAGGAAGATACTGTACTCCTCTACATAAATAGAGGAGGGAAAAGGCTATATATAACCTTGAATAGTAGATGAAAGGAGGTGAATGGATATGTTAATGCTTATAAGGTTACTCATATTGGCCTTATTTATCATTACAGGATACGTTGTTGGCAGCAGGTATGATTCATCCATTATCGGCCTCTCTGGAGGCGCTGCCTGCGGTCTCGCTGCAATAGCTATCGAGACCTTTTTAAAGGATATTCAGATCGGCAGGGTGATAGGAGGGCTCGCAGGGCTCCTCTTTGGGATAATCTTTGCAAACCTCCTCATCCTTCCTCTTAAGGGGATAATACCTGACCTTTCGTTAGGGTATTTCGTTTTAAATGCCCTCCTGGGATATGGAGGATTGCTACTGGGCTTGAAAAAGGGAGAGAAACTCACGATCCCTGGCCTCTTCAGGGTCTTCAGGGGACAGATTGCCGATGAAAACCTGAAGGTCCTTGACACATCTGTAATAATAGATGGAAGGATAGCCGAGGTATGTGAGGCAGGATTCCTCGATGGGGTCTTCGTAGTCCCACAGTTTATCCTACAGGAGTTGCAGCATATAGCCGACTCCCCTGATCCCCTCAAAAGGGCAAGGGGAAGGAGGGGGCTCGACATCCTCCACAGGATCCAGAAGATGTCCCATATTACCGTCAGGATAACGGATGAGGACTTCCCAAAGATCAGGGAGGTGGACTCAAAGCTCGTTGCCCTTGCCCGAACCCATGATGCAAAGATCATTACCAATGACTTTAACCTGAACAAGGTTGCTGAACTCCAGGGCGTTACTGTCCTCAACATAAATGAACTTGCAAATGCCCTGAAACCTGTAGTGCTTCCTGGAGAGACTATGAGGGTCTTTGTGATAAAAGAGGGTAAAGAGTACAATCAGGGAGTGGCTTATCTCGATGACGGTACCATGGTCGTTGTAGAGAATGGGAGGAGACTCATAGGAAAGAATGCAGAGGTCACTGTCACGAGTGTACTCCAGACCACGGCAGGAAGGATGATCTTCTCAAAGCCGAAGGAAGACTACGAGAGGGAAGAGACGAAGGCAGCCAAGTAGTCCAGATGAGGGAAAAGGTTATAGCCATAGTACCTGCGGCAGGCGAGGGGAAGAGATTCGGGGCCAACAAGGCCTTTTATCCCCTCCTCGATATCCCTCTCATCATCTGGGCCCTCAGGGTAATGAATGAGAATGACCTGATAGAAGAGATAATCCCTGTCCTGAAGGAGTCAGATCTCGAGAAGGGTGCAGAAATCTTTGAGGAGTTCAATCTATCGAAGATCAAAAAGATAGCCCCTGGTGGAAAGGAGAGACAGGACTCCATATACAATGGCCTCAGGCTGATAAGGGATAAGAGGGCACTGGTCATGATCCACGATGGGGTGAGACCATTGATCGATGCCGATCTCATTAGGGAGACGATAAAGGGACTCGGCAGATACGACGGGGTAATAACAGGTATCCCTGTTAAGGATACGATCAAGGAGGTTGGGCAATCAGGAAAGGACAATATAGTCCTGAGGACACCAAACCGCCAGGGCCTATGGGCAATCCAGACCCCGCAGGTCTTCAGGCTCGAGACACTCCTTAAGGCCTATGAGGATGCGATGGCGAGGGGATTTTACTCAACCGATGACTCTGCCCTTGTAGAGAGGATAGGAGGAAGGGTTAAGGTGATAATGGGCAGATACGACAACATCAAGGTCACAACCCCTGAGGATATAGGGATGGTTATGGGATTATTGAAAAAACAGGAGACAGGGCGATAGGATGAGCAATTTGACTTATCCATCCCTCAGGTTTTATCATAAAAGATGATTAGAAGGCTTCTCAAGAACCTCAATATACTCAATCTCCTATTACTGGGACTCCTTATCTACCTTGCAAGGTTTCTCCTGTATCCTGTGCCAGAGCCAGAGATAAAGGTAAACCCTTCCTCACAGCAAAAGGCAGGTATCGAGGAGATGAAAAAGGACTCTGACGGTGCAACCTCATCCCCAGCGGATTATATGGTCATAGCAGAGCAGAACCCCTTCCATCCTGAGAGGAAGATACCTGTAGAGAAGAAGGCGGAGCAGCCACTGCCAAAACCCGAATTTGTCCTCTATGGTACACTGATAACCGATGACCTGAGCCTCGCCTATATGGAAGACAAGAAGGCCCCTGTCTCTACCCCTGGAAGGGGTAACAGGCAGGTCTCCCTGAAGATAGGCGACTCCCTGAGCGGCTTTAAACTGAAAGAGATAGAACCCGAAAAGGTCGTGATGGTGAGGGGTGAGGAGACGATGACGGTCTATCTCAACGACCCCCACGGCCCAAAGACAAGGCAGACGGCTACTGCATCCGCACAGCCAGGCAAGCCTGAAACACCACAGACAGGAACTTTTACACAACGTCCTTCTACTCAGAAACAACCTGCCTCAACAGCTCAGCAAAGGCCTGCCCAGCAGGCTATTACCCCACCTGTGGAACAGAGGGAAAGACCAAAAGAACCCCTTACACCAGAACAGGTCAATAAAGCAAGGGAAACATTTTTGAAGATGTTCCAAAGGAGATAAAAAGAAATATCTGAATAGACGCTGAGTTAGAAGGGGTAGGATACTACCCCTCCATAAAATTAATAATAGGAGCCAATTAATACCCAGTGTGACCCGTCGTTTGATCCATAAAAATCTAAGTGGTCAGAGAAGAAATCAGCCCAGAAATAATAGAATCCATAATCGTTACTCGGCACTCCATTTGGGTTAAGAACAGTCGCAGAAGCAGAAAAATCCTGATTGTTGTATGTTATAACGAGATGATTATAAAAATCCCAGCTCGAAGCACTGTAAACAAACATATCATCTCCGTTAGGATAGCCTGCTCCATAAACTCCTGCCTCGCTTGAGGCAACCCAGATCATAGAGATAGAAACAACAGCCAGCAAAACCAGAAAAATCTTTCTCATTCTAACCTTCTCTTAAGTTGTTTGTTGATACATTACTGTTTCTTTAAATATTCGATTGTATATCTGTTAGCCCTGGTGTCACCAGCAATATCATAGAGATCCCATGATTCTACAATAATATAGTCAGGATTTTCAGGATGGGGCAGAATTCGCATAAATGTCCATTTAAAGCTGAAAACCCAGACTGCCATATAGGCATCTCTATCACTATCAGTTTTATCATGAGTCGCCACCAGCTTCGATGTATACAAAGCATTGCCCCAGTCACATGGTGAAGGGGTGCACTGTCCATAGCCGTGAATTTGCGGAAAGTTGATCTCTATCCTCTGCGTTCCACCTCCAGCAAGATCAAGATTAATCCAGGTTCCATTCGGATTCCAGGCCTCGGCCCCTGACAAACCTATACCCAAAAAGACCAGGGAAAGACAAATAATATAAACCATCCTCTTCATCTCAATCCTCCTTCTTTAACCTAAAATTTGTTCACATATTCGGGAATTATCAAGCTATTTCCTTCCCCAAACTGATAACTACTTCTCACCTCCTTTGTTCTAATTTTACCATAGATTCCAGAATTGTCAAGCAAATTTTTATGCAGGCTTCCTTTTATCAGGGGTGGGATATCTGACCTACCCCTGTAAATAATCTACTTCTTTGGTATGAAGGGCTCTAAGTTCAGTTCAACGCCTGCGTCTTTCATCGCCTTTTCGACGAATTCATCAACCCTTGCCTTTCTAAACTCTGCAAAAACCCTTTCTCTTACCTTATCTCTGACCTTTTCAAAAGGCTCAAGGATTGATTCCTTCCTATCTTCGACCTTGATTATGTGGAGTCCAAATGGTGTCTCTATTATATCGCTCACCTCACCTGGTTTCAGGGAAAAGGCTGCCTTTTCAAAATCCGGTACCATCCTGCCCTTAGGGAAGAAACCGAGGTCACCGCCTTTGTCCTTTGAACCAGGGTCATCAGAATATTCAGAGGCAAGCCTTGCAAAGTCCTCCCCTGCCCTGACCCTTTTCAGGATATCTCCTATTCTCTCTCGAGCCTTCTTCCTGTCCTCTTCTTTCGCATCCCTGTTAACCTTTACAAGGATATGCCTCGCCCTCACCATCTCTGGCGTCTTGAATTCATCCAGATGGGCCTTGTAATAGATAGACATGTCCTCTTCGGTCACGTTTATCTTTCCGACAACCTCTTTCATCAGGTACTGAGATGCAAGGAGATCATTTGTCATCAATTCTATCTGCTCCTTTATATCAGGCCTCTTATCAAAACCATTATCCCTCGCAATCTTCGCAATAACCATTCCCTGAACAAACCTCTGCAGGATAGTCGCCTTAAACTGAGGCTGCTGCTCGAGGATCTTCTGCTTCTCAGGGTCATAATAGCTAATCATCCTCTTCAAATCTGACATCATGATCTTTTTATCCCCTATCTTTGCGACCATGACATCCTCCTCAGCATAAATCCCTGAGGCGAGACTCACCATCAGAAACAGTGATAAATACAGAATAAACCTCTTCATCTTGACCTCCTATATCTTGATTTTTCTAAACTCTGTTCTGCCAATCTCTGAATACGGGTAGATGCACAAGGGTCACAAGCCCATACCAATTCCCATATACCCCTCTGACCTCTTGCAAAAAGCCCAAAAGTCCATCTTATGTCCTTTTATTAAAGGTGTAGCTTTTTGTCAGCAGGGATTTGCTCTACGGCCTCAAAGTATCTGGAAAATTATGATAGCAGATTTTTTCGTTTATTTCAAATTATTTAACCGCACTGCCAGAATAAATAAGTTGTGCTTTATATTAAATGTTGTTTAGACAGAGATGATTCAGCAGATTAATCAAATTGTTGAAAAAATAACTGTTTCATTCTGAGGGTTCTGGTTGGCAATATTCTGATTATTTCTGGCGACAATAAAAAAAGGAGGTGCTGTAGCACCTCCCTTCATATCTGATTTATTAATAATAACCCGCCCACGAGAGCCTGAACTTACCTGTTACCCCTTGAGTAAAGTTACAGATTGTAATGTAATATGTGGCTGGTGGCAATGTCAATAGAGCACCGGTTGCGGTCCTATTCGTTACTATAATAGTTTCATTGCTCCGACCGATAAGAGTCCTTTTGTCATTTGAGCACGAAGGCTGTCCGGTGGTACTCACAAACAGGTCCATATCAGCAGTGTAATCACCAGTAGAGTCTATTTCTGCCTCGAGATTGACAACCACCTTCTTGAAATTAGGGTCAGTCGTTGTGAAGCCATAGTAGGCAGCACCTGGCGTATTCGTAGATTGATTAAATGGTGCGACGGATTGACTCCTTAAGTAATTGGGTAGGAGTCCAGATGTCGTGATGTCGATATAGCTTCCACCAGGTGGCGTGCTTGCATTCACGCTGAAGACCAATGACTGATATGCAGTTGCATTTGCTGAGTCCGTGGCAGTAAAATTAACAGTATAATTGCCCGAGGTTGTTGGAGTTCCACTGATTGTGCATATATTGCCTGATGCAGAAGCGCTTATCCCCGAAACACCTGAACCTGAACAGGCATAAGTATATGGGGAAGTTCCACCTGTGGCGGTCATCGTTACTTGTTTGTTATAGGATTGACCTACAGTACCTGCGGGTAGGCTCGTAGGACTGAGACTTAGGGTTAATGTACCTGGCGGTGGCGGTGTTGAACTGCTGACACTCAATGTTATATTTCCATTACTGTCAATGGTCATGCTCTGTAGAGTATAAGTCCCTGATGCCGACCCCTGAAGGGTGACGGTCACCGCCATGGCTGTACCTGCAGAGATAACCATTATGGCTATCAATAGCAAAATCCTTAATGCCTTCATCTTGCTCCTCCTTTTATGTGAGATAGTCTATTTACTAATATTTCTTGTTAAAGTATATAAATTATGTAATACATATGTCAATGTCTAAAATCAAGCAATTTTCATGCGAGGCATATATGGAAAAAGATATTCTTTGAAATAATCTTTATTTTCGAAGGGTTTTTATTAGATGACCTCATCTTTAAATAATTTATAGACAAAGAGCCTTTTTCAAAAATTGTCAAAATTCCATTAAGAGGTGTACTTTTTTTGTCACAACACTTTCGTTCACAAAAAAAGGGTGAGGGAGATTCCCTCACCCTTTTTCACTTAAGACCTAAGGGTTAAAATGCATTGGTCTTGTAAGCTGCAGGCATCATGTAACTTGCTGCACCGCCCACAAAGGACTGAGTTGTATAGGCAACTGCAGGAAGTCCATTTAGCTGATGGGTATAGCCAGAAGCTGCTGCACTTTCGTTTATCGTGTGTGATGCCGTCGAAGCATAGAGGTCGATATCGATCCAGCCAAGTTCGAAGCTCCCAACCGCAACAACACTGGCAACAGATGAGTTCCAGATATTGCTTCCACCGAGCTTTATGACATTCACCTCATAAGGCAGGCAGAGGCCCTTTGCTGGTGAGAAGTCTGTTACATCGAGCCTGTGCTCCTTGTCATCCCAGACTGTTATGCCTATTGTCGTGCAATACTGGATTCCAGATGCTACAGGGTCTTTATCACCCTCGAACATATCTGATGTATTTGCTGTGTTGTGGCAAGCCAGCCTGGTAGGGAATGTGATAATCACCTCTGTCTCTCCACCGATTGCGGAGATCAGGTCATAGGGTGAGATGATATTGCTCTTCATGAACATATAGTCTGCATATGCGCAGTTCGTGGTAGCAATATTAGAATTTGAAGCCATTGCCTCGGGTATGCTCTTCTCAACGCCAGTTGTAAGGGTTACAGGAGTATCAGCTGTATATGCTATGGCTATGGCATTTGCACTATAAGTTGCAAGGGTTGATAATTCGAATATTGTATTGTTACCCATAAGCACATTTGGCACATCGTAGTTGCTTGACCAGTCACGGCAATCAGCCTCTGTCTTAATCACGGGGTTTGTGACATTCTTATCATAATTTGGAATTGCTGAAAGACCGATAACCTCGAAATAACCCTCTCTGCAGTCGTCTGCCTTAACACCTGTTATACCACCCGCCCCTTCATATTTGAAGGACTGACATGCAGAAGGTATCGTTGGTGCAGTCAGGGTATCAGTGTCAAAGGGACAGATAGCTGCTGTTGTGCCGTTGTCG
>Ga0334722_10006611_pt1 | contig 11409 bp, 9 predicted proteins | sample C3_bottom_MG_FD_207210 | JGI IMG/M metagenome (GOLD analysis project Ga0334722, IMG submission 207210) | Sediment microbial communities from Yellowstone Lake, YNP, Wyoming, USA - C3_bottom | ecosystem: Environmental > Aquatic > Freshwater > Lake > Sediment | place: USA: Wyoming | collected...
CTGGCCAAGGACGGTTTCGAGGGCATACGGTCGGCCTTCTTCGACAAGCCCGATGCCATACTCCTCGACGTATGGATGCGCGGTATGGACGGCTACGAGGTCTGCAAGATACTCAAGGACAACGTGCTGACGGCCGGCATACCGGTGGCCATGTTCACCGCCGCCGCGCAGATGCACGAGATGGAACGGGGCTACAAGGCCGGCGCCGACGACTATATCACGAAGCCGTTCACCCCGGCCGAGCTGATGCAGAGGGTCGAGAAGCTTATAAACAGCGCGAGGGTGGTCAGCTAGGCGCACCCTTCCCGCTGCCAATGCCTTCCGGTTGACATCGGACATCCGTCCGGATAAGATTTACCTAAGACAGACTTTTCCCACTTAAAAGGCGGCCCATTGCTTACCAGATTCTTCAACCCGAAATCCGTGGCCGTGATTGGCGCGGCAAGGGAGCCCGGCAAGGTTGGACACAGCGTCCTTAAAAACCTGCTCGGCTACGGCTACACGGGAAAGGTGTATCCGGTCAACCCGAAGGCCGAGAACATACTGGGCGCCAGGTGCTACCCTGACGTAGGCTCCATACCGGACGTCCCCGAGCTGGCCGTCGTGACGGTCCCGGCCGGGGCAGTGTTCGAGGCCGTCAGGGGCATGGGCGTCAAGGGTGTCAAGGCGGCTGTGGTCATTACGTCCGGTTTCAGGGAGACCGGCTCCGAGGGCCGAGCGATCGAGGACAGGCTGCTCGAAATGGCTGCGGGCTACGGGATACGCATACTCGGCCCTAACTGCCTCGGGCTTATAAACACCGCGGCCGGGCTGAACGCCTCTTTCGCCCCTTCGATGCCGATACCCGGCAACATCGCCTTCTTCTCGCAGTCGGGCGCGCTCTGCACCGCCATCCTCGACTGGTCGCTCGTACGCGGGGTGGGCTTTTCCAAGTTCGTCAGCCTCGGGAACAAGTCCGACATCAGCGAACTGGACATGATGGAGTACCTCGCCTCCGACCCGGAGACGAAGGTCATCCTGGGCTACATCGAGGGAGTGGACTCCGGAAGGGAGTTCATGGAACGCGCATGGGACACTGTGCCCAGGACCCCGCTCATCATCGCAAAGGGCGGTGGAACTGCGGCCGGGGCAAGGGCGGCCTCCTCGCATACCGGGAGCCTGGCAGGCTCGGAACGCGCCTTCGACGCGGCGTTCCGCCAGACCGGAATACTCAGGGCCGGCACGGTCGAGGAACTTTTCAACTACGCGCTCGCCTTCGCCAACAACCCCGTCCCGGCCGGGCCCGGCCTTGTCGTGGTCACCAATGCAGGCGGGCCGGGCATAATAGCGGCGGACGCGGCCGAGCGTTCAGAGGCCCGGATGGCGGAGCTGACTCCCAGGACCATAGCACGCCTCAGGGAAACCCTGCCGCACTCGGCCGGGTTTTACAACCCTGTGGACGTGATTGGAGACGCGGGCGCGGACCGCTACGCGAGTGCTATCGAGGCGGTACTGGACGACCCGAACGTGGACGGCGTGCTCGTGATACTCACACCGCAGGCCATGACCGAACCCGTGGAGACTGCCGACGCGGCAGTACGCCTGAAAGGCACGGGTGGGAAGCCGCTGCTCGCCTCATACATGGGCGGCGAGATGGTCAGGAAGGGCGTGAACACCCTGAGCCGCGGCGGGATTTCCGTCTACCCTTACCCAGAGGACGGCGTCAAAGCCTTCGAGGCGCTTGTCCGGTACCGCTCCGCAAGGGAGAGGGCAAGGCCTACGGTCGTACGGCTGGATGCAAACACAGATGCCGCGCGGTCGGCAATGGGACGCGTGAAGGAAGCCGGGGGGCGCGAGCTGGGCGAGAAGGACGCGAGGGAGGTGCTTACCGCATACGGCTTCAGGGTCCCTGCCAACGTGCTCGCCATAACCTCCGGCGAGGCGGTCTCGGCGGCCCGCCGCATAGGATACCCGGTCGTGATGAAGGTCGCGTCCCCGGACATCCTGCACAAGACCGACGTCGGGGGGGTAAAGGTGGGACTTACCGACGACAAGGCGGTCGAGGCCGCATTCCTCGAAATAACGTCTAACGCACGCCGCCTCATGCCCCAGGCGATGCTCTGGGGCTGCATGGTGCAGGAGATGGTGACGGGCGGCCGGGAGGTCATCATCGGGATGAGCGTTGACCCGCAGTTCGGGCCTCTGCTCATGTTCGGCATGGGCGGTATTTACGTCGAGGCGCTAAAGGACGTATCCTTCCGCGTCGCCCCCATAGGAGAGGCGGAGGCGGACGAGATGGTCCGGGAGATAAAGACCTACAGGATACTTAAGGGGCTCCGGGGCGAGCCGCCCTCCGACATATCCGCGATAAAGGACGGCATCATGAGGGTATCCCAGCTTGTCATGGACTTCCCCGAGGTCGTCGAGATGGACATAAACCCGTTCCTGGTAATGCAGGAAGGCAAGGGCGCCGTGGCGGTCGACGCGCGGATAACGCTTAAGTAAGGAGGAGGAGATGGTACCTGTCTACGTCGGCTCTACCGCGGGCTATTCGGGCAAGAGCCTCGTGACCCTGGGGCTGGGGCTGAAGATGCTGGAGGACGGCCTTTCGGTCGGATACATGAAACCGCTCGGCCGCACCCCGATAATGGTAGACGGCTCGCTAACTGACGGCGAGGCCCGCTTTATGAAAGACACCTTAGGCCTGCCGGACCCCATCGGCGACATATGTCCGGTCGTCTACACCCAGGACCTTGTCGCCGGTTCCTTCTCGGGCAAGGTCAAGGGACTGCCGGGCAAGGTGCGGAAGGCGTACTCCGCCCTCGCAAAAGGCAGGGACGCCATTCTAATGTCTGGAGGCAAGGACATATACGACGGGGGGTCTCTTGGGTTATCGGGCGTCGCTCTCATTCGGGCTTTCTCGGCAAAGGCTGTGGTGGTCGACCCGTTCAGCGGAGACATCAGCGTGGACCGGCTGCTCGCCGTCAAGGAGATGCTCGGGCCACTGATGATAGGCTCGGTTATCAACAAGGTCCCGCCATCGGGGCTCGACTACCTGAGAGACATGGTCGGCCCATATCTTAAGAAGAAGGGCATCCCCCTGCTTGGCGTGCTGCCGGTGGACAAGATGTTAAACGCGATCACGGTCGGCCAGCTGAGGGAGTCCCTCGGCGGCAAGGCGCTTTGCTGCGAGGACAGGCAGGATGAACTGGTCGAGAACTTCCTGATTGGCGCTATGGACGTGGAAAGCGCGCTCAAGTACTTCAGGAAGACGCCCAACAAGGCTGTAGTCACGGGCGGGCACCGCTCCGACATACAGCTCGCGGCACTCGAGACATCCACCAAGTGCCTTGTACTGACCGGCGACATGCCCCCGAACGACCTCATCATATCGAAGGCCAGGACGGCCGGTGTGCCGATAATCATGGTCAAGCACGACACCCTGACGACTGTGGAGCGCATCGAGGCGGTGGTGGGAAAGACACGCATCCTTGAAAACAAGAAAGTGACAAGGGCGCGGGACCTGATGCAGAAGCACTTCGACTACGCTGAGTTTTACAGGAAGGCGGGTATAAAGACTCGTTGAAAAGGAAACTGACTGCCGCGGTACTCTCAGGGCTCGTATGCCCGGGCACGGGACAGATATACAACAGGCAGCGGGCCAAAGGGTGGCTGCTCATTGCGGCCACGCTCGTCATCGTATCGGCGGCCGTCTACAGGGCTGCCGTAGCCGCTTTCGAGGTCGCCGTCTCGACCCCGCCGGATGAGATTCTATCCAATATATTCGCCATCGCGAACGGCATAATGGAGGCGAACAAGGCCTACTTAGACCGTGTCCTGCTGGCCTTCGCAGTCATCTGGGTCTACGGCATCGTGGACGCATATATAAATGCGGGAGACAACAAGTCCCGTTAATCTTTTACTTTTTGAGGGATGGTGTGATTTCCGGGACAAAATTCTGAAGCCGAGACATTCCTGAGTTGCCGGGAACAGGCGCAAGCTTGGTCGCGGGTTACTCAGGAACAGACCGGCGAATATTTTGTTTCGGAAATCATGCCATCCCTCATCAAGGGGTAATTGAAATGCAGGAAGAAAAATACAACATAGAGTCGGGAGAGGAAAAGGCGTGGCGCGAGCTTGCGGAGGCCAACCCGCACGTAGTCGGACGAAACAGCCTCGCGTCGTACGACGAGGCGTCCGGGACCTACACGCTCAGGATACTCGGCGAGGACTACCTGATAGACTCATCCGCAAGGAGCGTTACCAATATCTCGAACCCCGGCCGGAAGGCCGAATACTTCCTGAACCTCTCTGCCCCCATCTACCTCGTGCGGGCCACGGACGTACGGCCTTCGGGAGAGCTTGTGAAGGAGCTTACGGGAGGCGGGTTCTTCTTCCGCGGCTCGCATGCACTGCCGCTCGACGGGCTGGCCGTGAAATACGGTAGGGACAAGGCGCTATTCATGGAGGCGGCCGGGAGGTCTCTGGGCGGAAGGCCCGTGAGGATGGGGGACGCCGCGGTAGAGTTCAGCGTGTTCCCCCGGGTGGTCATGGCGTTTGTACTGTGGCTGGAGGACGACGAGTTCCCGGCCAGGGCGACGCTTCTCTTCGACTCGAACTCAGGAAAGCACATGGCCCTGGACGTCGTTTGGGCGATGGCGCTTCTTTCATGCCAGAGGATGCTCGGATACGCAAGTACTTAGTAGCCGCCTTTCGCCGCATCCCTTCGCCCGAAACCTACTTCTTGATGAACTGGTTGACTAGCTTAAGGAGCTCCGCCGTCTGTATAGGCTTGGGGAGGTAGGCGTTCGCGCCAAGCGCGAGCCCTTTCTTCCTGTCCTCTTCCGCCCCTTCGGTCGTAATTATTATTATTGGAATGTCCTTGTGCTGGTCGTTGCCCCTGATGAGCGATACCAGCTTAAGCCCGTCCATAATCGGCATGTTGATGTCGGTCAGGATAAGGTCGAAGCTCTGCGCGGACAGCTTCTTAAGCGCGTCTATCCCGTCCGACGCCTCCACAATCTTAGAGCCGTGCACCCGTTTGAGAGCAAACGATATGAGCTGCCGCATCGTGGGTGAATCTTCAACTACCAAGAACTTTACTTCCGCCATTTTATCCTCCGTGAAAGGGCCTTACGCGCCCGCGGGTTTTTCTTTCATAAGGTCCAGGAAGCTCTGGATGGTCACAAGTTTTCTCTCGGACTGCGAATATAGCCTCGACGAGAACACCGCCGTGGCCGCATGTCCGGCCAGCATCGAGAACAGCTCGTAGTCCACGTCCGAGAACGCCGACTTCTGGACGAGCAGGCGGTAAATGACTATCACGCCTATCACGTGTTCCTTTATCTTGAGCGGTATGCAGACCATCGGCTGTTCGAAGTCGTCTCCGGTTAACACCGTGACGTCCTCAGCGAAGTAGCTGTCGCCGGACTTGGCCACATCCCCGATTATGCCCTTCCCGTAAGAGAACGACGGGACGTCCTCTTTCGCCACGCCCTCCGAGGCCACGGCGGTTAGCTCGTTCGTCTTCTCGTCCAGCAGGAGAAGCGCGAAACGCTCGGCCCCGACCAGGTTCATTATTATCTCGAGCACGGTCTTCAACACCTCGTTGAAGTCGAGGGTCGAGTGGAGCTGGTAGCTCGCGACGTAGAGGTTGGCGAGGTTGTTGTTCTCCTGCTCGACGTCGAGGTACTTCTCGGCGAAGTCCTTGTTCTCGAGCTCCACCTCGCGGTACCGCTCCATCAGACGCTTGTTCTCCTCCTCGAGTACAGCCACCTTGGCTTCGAGGTTCTTGGTCGCGCCCGGGTCGATCTTCTGGGAATGCCGGAACTCCTCCTCCAGCTGGACGACCTTGAACCGGAGCCTCTCGTTCTCCTTCAGTACCTCCTGGGTGAACTCCTCGCCCTTCCTGAAGATCTGGAGGAACTCCTCGGCCTTGCTTTTTATCTGGTTGAAACCTTCCTTGGGGTCTTTCTTCTCCACTACAGCCTCCCATTTTTACATCGGTACGGTCTAAGGCCCGGTTACCCGCAGGCCTTTGCTATCTCGTCCGCCATCTTGCCCAGGGGCAGCACCTTGTCCACCACCCCGGCCTTCACCGCCTCCTTGGGCATCCCGTATATCACGGCCGTCTCCTGGGACTCGGCCAGCGTAGGCCCGCCCATGCCCTTTATCAGCTCCATGCCTTCCTTGCCATCGTTACCCATCCCCGTCAGTATCACGCCCATTACCCTGTTCCTGAAATGGGACGCGACGGACTTCATCATCACGTCCACGGACGGGACGTACTTGTCCTCCGGCCTCGGTTCCTGCAGGATGACCTTCACCCCGCCTTCCGTGCGGCCAAACGTCATGTTGCTCCCGCCGGGCGATATGAACACCATGCCCGGCGCCAGGACGTCGCCGGCTTGAGCCTCCTTGACGGTCAGCGCTGAGAGCTTGTCGAGCCTCTCGGCGAAGAACCTGGTAAAATTCGGAGGCATGTGCTGAGAGACGACTATGGCCGCCGGGAAACTCTTTGGCAGCTTGGTTATTATGGCCTGTATCGCGGGCGGCCCTCCGGTAGAGGCGCCTATCGCCACTACGTCTATCTTAGACGTGGACGCGTCCTGCTTCACCGGCGGCCTTGAGACGGGCTTGGACCTCGACGCCTCCTCGAGGAGTGCGACCGACGACCTCACCTTGGTCATCTCTACCGGTGCGAATATCTTCACCTTCTCTATCAGTTCGCGCTTCAGTTCCTCTATCCCGACGCCGGCATGGACCGGCTTGGCGAGGAAGTCGACCGCGCCGAACTCGAGCGCCCTTATCACGCTCTTGTCGTCCGCCCTCGAGCTTATGACCAGGACGGGTATCGGCATGGACTTCATCAGCCACCTGAGGAAGGTGAACCCGTCCATCCTGGGCATCTCGAGGTCCAGCGTGATGAGGTCGGGCTTGAGCTTCACGACGCGCTCTATCGCCTCTTCCCCGTCGGACGCAGTGCCTACAACGCTTATAAACGAGGACGACTCCAGCATGCCCGTAAGGGCCTCGCGGTTGTACGCCGAGTCGTCCACCACCAATACCCTGATAATCTTCAAGACGCCTTCCCTTCTGCTATCCTTGTCAACCGCCTGCCGGCGGGTATTGAACTGTTATGCCGGCGCTGGCCTTCCGGCCGGTGCGCCCGCGGCCGCATGAGACGGCTTCTGGTAGACCATGTCGTTCTTCAGGTGCACAAGCTTGAACGCGGTGGATATGTTCAGCAGGGACTCGGCATGTCCCAGCAGGAGATACCCGCCCGGCTGCAGCTTGCTGTAAAACGTGTTGACGAGCTTCTTCTTCGAGTCCGTGTCAAAGTAAATTATAACATTCCTGCAGAATATTATATCGAACCCCTTAAGGAAGCTCAGCTTGTACGGGTCGAAGAGGTTCAGGTAGCTGAAGCTGACGAGCTTCCTGACCTCCTCGGATATCTTGAAGCTGCCGAGCGAGTCTTCCTTGAAGTATTTCCTCAGCAGCCTATCGTCCGTGGACCTGAACGAGCCCCGCTTGTATATGCCGCGGCGCGCCGAGGTGAGCACCTTCTGGTTTATGTCGCTGCCGGTTATCTCCACGTCCATGCCGGACGCAAGGCCGTTTTCCATGAGGAGCATGGCGATGGTGTAAGGCTCTTCGCCCGTCGAACAGCCCGCGCTCCATATCCTGAGCGACCTGTCGTCCTTTTTTGACCTCATGATCTCCGGGACTATCTCGTCCGTGAAGGCCTTGAGCTGGGCGTCCTCCCGGAAGAAGTAGGTCTCGTTGGTCGTGAGCGTGTCGATGACCTCGACCAGCTCCTCTTCCTTCCTCCTGTCGTAGTTGAGGAAGTGGTAGTAGTCCCTGAAGCTCTTGAACTGGTGCAGGCGCACCCTCCTCGACAGCCTGCGCTCGAGGAGGTACTTTGAGTTCTCGTCGAAGTATATGCCGCAGTAGTCCCTGATATAGTCCCGGAGAAGCCTGAACACGTCCTCTGGGAGTTCCATGATGTCGTCGTTGAAGAACATAGTCTCTACCTGCCCAGAAAACCCTTCGCTGTATCCCTGACGGTCCCGTCTTCGGAAGAAGAGGACGCCACCTTTTCCAGTATCGCCCGGCAGCCTGGGAGGCCCAGGGTGCCTATCGCCTCCACGGCGGACTTCCTGACGCTCCACTCAGGGTCGTCCAGCAGCCCTGCCAGCTCGTCCATGAGGTCCGCCTGCGGGTAGTTCACGAGGGACTCCGCCGCGGCTTTCCTTATCTCGGTATCCTTGTCCTTGATAGCGGCGACGAGGAATTCGAGGGCCTCGGGCCTCTTCGTGCTCCCCAGCGCCTCAACCGCGGCTATCCTGACCGGTACATACGAGTCCTTGAGCATCGCGGTAAGCCCTTCAAACGCCCTGGCGCTGCCTGTGCAGGCAAGCCCCCTTGCCGCGGCGGCCCGGACCCACGGGTCCACGTCCTTGACAAGCAGCATCAGGGGGTCTACCGCCTCGTCCGAGCAAACAGTAGCCAGCGCGTTCACCGCGGCCAGACGGACCTCGGGGTCTTCGTCAGTTACCGCGATAAGCAGGCCCTTCCTCGACTTTTCCATGTCGCCCATGGCGAGGGCGGTTACCGCGGCCTTCCTGACCACCGGCTCCTCGTCCTTGACAAGGCCGCCGAGCAACTCCGCGGCTTCGACCCCGTCAACCCTCCCGAGGAGCGTGGCGACGTTCCTCCTGAGGTCAGGGTCTTCGTCCTCCGCGACCTCCTTCAGGCGCCCCACGAGGTCCGGCCCGGCGAGCCTGCCGAGCGCGGTTATTGCCTCTTCCTGCACGTCCTCGTATTCATCCCTCAGCAGGCCCAGAAGAGGCTCGACGGCGCGCTGGTCGCCAAGCTTGCCGAGCGCGGTCGCGGCCGTGCCCCGCACATGCCCGTTCTCGTCCGACAAAAGCGGTATGAGGAAGCTGTAGACGCGGGAGTCTCCGGCCTTGCCGAGTATGTAGGCCGAGGCGGCCCGGATGACGGCCTCTTCGTTCGCCAGCAGGAAGAGGAACGGCTCAACGCCCCCTTCCGCCAGCTCCAATAGCGCCTTTATGGCCGTGTCCGACGTGTCGTCGTAGAGCAGGAGCTTTGCGAGCGGCTCCGCGGCTGACTTCTCCCCAAGGACACCGAGGAGGCGCGCAGCCGCGTTTCTAAGCTCGGGGTCATCGTAGCCCAGGCTTTCTATCATGAAGTCCACTGAGCCCTTCGTGACGCCCTGGCAGAGGGCATCCCTTAAGGCAGGCTTGTTCTCCGAAGATGCGTAGGTCCTGGACAGGCCCCTGATGGCGGCCTCCCTGATCACGGGGGTCTGGTCTGACAGGGCCTCCACCAGGGCGGGCCACGCCTCTTCGTCCGCGAGCTTGCCGAGGGCTTCGAGCGCGGCCTCTTTCAGGTACCTGTCTCCCGCGGCCTCAAGCAAGGGCGCCACAGCCCTTTTGTCGCCCAGTTCGCCGAGCGCCGCGGCCGCGTTGAACGCTATCCACTGGTTCTCCGTGCGGAGGAACTCTATCAGGGGCGTCAAGGCCTCCGCGACCTTCATCTTGCCCAGGTGCTCGATGGCGGACGCGCGCACATTCGCGTCCTCGTCTTCGAGCGCCTTCAATAGCGCCGGGGCGCAGTCCAACCCGCCCGCCTCCCCGATTATGTCCACTATGAACTTCCTCACGTCGGCGTCCGCCTCGTCCATCCGCAGGCTGAGCGCGTATGCCGCGGGCGGGCCCATCTTTATGAGGGCCTCCGCGGCCGAGTTCCTCGCCCCGGCGTTGTCTTCGGAGTAAAGCTGGCGGTATATAACCTCGAACGACTCGTCGGGGCCTAACGCGACCAGGGCCTCGACCGCGGTCTTCCGCACGCGCCAGTCGGGGTCTCCGATGGCCTTCGCGAGGGCCTCGACCACATCCCGTCCGCCTTCGCCTGAAAGCGCCAGGACCGCCTGCCGTCTTATTTCCGGGTCGTCGTCGGCAATCATGCCGAGCGCTTCCTTCTTGCTATCCAAAGAAACCTCTCCTTTATAAAACTATTTATGCATGTTCCTGACCATCGATATCAGTTCGTTGTCCTGAAACGGCTTGACCACATAGCCGTCGCCGAGGGCCATGCACTTCTGCCTGCCCTCCTCGCCTGGACAGCCCGTGAATATTATGGGTATCTCCCGGGTCAGTTCGTCTCCCCTTAGTATGCTCGCCACGACGAAGCCGTCCATGTCCTTCAACTGCACGTCCAGGAAGATGTAGCCCGGCATCTCTTCGCGGGCCAGTTTAAGCGCCGCGCTGCCGTCGGTCGCGGTAAGCACCCTGAACCCGTCGTGCTCGAACACCCTCTTGTACGTCCCGATCAAACCGGGGTCGGCGTCTACTATTAGCACGGCGTTTTCGTTTCTTTCCGGCTTTGGAGGCGGGTAGGCCACCAGCGCCGGCTTGGAGTATGGCGCAACGGGGACGGACTCGGCCGGAGAATATTTAGGAAGCGAGACCATGAAACGCGCCCCTTGCCCTTCCGGTGTGACCGGGCTCTCCGCCCACACGCGCCCGCCGTGCTCCTTGATAAGCGCCTTAGAAATGGTAAGACCGAGCCCGGTCCCGCCTTTCCTCCTGGTCGCCGTCATGTCGACCTGGTAGAACTTGTCGAATATCTTGTCGAGTTTCTCCCTGGGTATCCCCGGCCCTTCATCCTCGACGCAGAGACGGACCTCGTCCTCAACCATAGAGGTGGATACCGTCACCTTGCCGCGGGGCTCGGAGAACTTTATGGCGTTGCCTACCAGGTTCATTACCACCTGCTCGACCTTCTCCTTGTCGCCCATAACATGCGCCGGCTGGTCGGTGCATGCGGCCACCAGCGTGACCCCGTTCTGCCTCGCCAGGACGCCGGTGGACTTGAGCACTGAGTTCACTACCGCGTTCATGTCCACCTTCGCGAGCTTCATCCTCATCCTCCCCTCCTCTATCTGCGAGAGGTCCAGGAGGTTCGTGATGAGGCTGATCAGCCTGTCGGTGTTCTGCTCCGCTATCCTGAGGAACTCGGCCCTCGTCTCCGGGTCTTCCACCTGCCCTTCCAGCAACAGGTTTATCGCGCCCTTGATGGAGGTGAGCGGAGTCCTCAGTTCGTGGGAAACGGTGGAGACGAAGTTGGTCTTCATGTCGTCCACCTCTTTTTCCCTGGTGATGTCCCTGAACGTGACGACCCTGCCGATCACCTTGCCCTTCTCGTCGCGGATCGCGGTAGACATCCTCCGCAGCACCCTCTTGAAGGGCCTGACGAGCGTAACGGTGAATATGTTCTCGACCTCGGGGTTGGACGTCGCCGCCATGAACTTCCTGCGGAATTCTTCCGGGTCATCCACCTTCTGTATCAGCCTGTTGACGAGCGCCTGGACAGGGGCGCCTTTCATGTCCTCCTCCCTGG